>Ga0164290_1000996_pt1 | contig 60243 bp, 63 predicted proteins | sample Micstemetagenome_FD_108782 | JGI IMG/M metagenome (GOLD analysis project Ga0164290, IMG submission 108782) | Contaminated culture microbial community from soil near Moab, Utah, USA - Microcoleus steenstrupii SON62 (Illumina Assembly) | ecosystem: Environmental > Terrestrial > Soil > Soil crust...
AACTCAAGCCGCCGGACGATGTGAACGCGGATGGGCGTGGATGCCCGGATCAAGTCCGGGCATGACACTAAACAACTGATTTATAATAATTAACAGCTTATGGAGAAGGTGCCCGGAGGGCGGATCAGCGGCTCCGCTGGACGGTGATCCACCTCAGTGTTGCCCTTCTCCGCGGCCACCCCGTCCCTTAGGGAAAAAAGAGGCGCAACACGCAAATATGCGGCTGGACGTACCGTAGAGAATGCTCGGGTTCAACCATGCGGCGCCCTGCCCATTTCGACGGAATCGCATTGCCCAAGCCGCGTCGCGCCCGCGTCAAGGGGGAGGTTGCGCGGGGGGCTGTTGCAGCGGGGACTCACCTCGGGCCGCGGTTTCATGCGCCTGTCACGAAGGGTGTTGACCGCCGACTCATGGCGCCGCTACATTTTGTGTCCGGGGCGCGATGCAACACCAGATCATGTGGCGTCGCTACGGGAGGGGCTGTGGATAAGTCCCTATAGTCTAAGAGAAATCGGGGCGAAACACCATGCGAATCAGCCGCCACTTCACCACCGCCGGTCGCGATCCCTACGCGGAGATCGCCTTTACCAACACGGTCAGCGAGATCCGCAATCCGGACGGGTCGGTGGTGTTCCGGCTGGACGGGATGGAGGTGCCGGCCGAGTGGTCGCAGGTCGCCTGCGATATCCTGGCCCAGAAGTATTTCAGGAAGGCGGGCGTGCCTTCCAAGCTGAAAGCGGTCGAGGAAGAGACCGTGCCGTCCTGGCTGTGGCGCAAGGTGGCAGACGAGGCCGCGCTCGCCAAGCTGCCGAAGGAAGAGCGCGGCGCCCAGGAATCCTCGGCCAAGCAGGTGTTCGACCGGCTGTGCGGCACCTGGACCTATTGGGGCTGGAAGGGCGGCTATTTCGATTCCGAGGAGGACGCCCGTACCTTCTTCGACGAGATGCGCTTCATGATGGCGCGGCAGATGGGCGCGCCCAACTCCCCGCAATGGTTCAACACCGGCCTGCACTGGGCCTATGGCATCGATGGCCCGGCGCAGGGCCATCACTACGTCGATTTCCGGACCGGCAAGCTGACCCGGTCCGAAAGCGCCTACGAGCATCCCCAGCCGCATGCCTGTTTCATCCAGTCGGTCAGCGACGACCTGGTGAACGAGGGCGGCATCATGGACCTGTGGGTGCGCGAGGCCCGCCTGTTCAAGTACGGCTCCGGCACCGGGACCAATTTCTCGGCGCTGCGGGGCGAGGGCGAGAAGCTGTCGGGCGGCGGCAAGTCGTCGGGGCTGATGAGCTTCCTCAAGATCGGCGACCGCGCCGCCGGCGCCATCAAGTCGGGCGGCACCACGCGGCGTGCCGCCAAGATGGTGAGCGTCGACGTCGACCATCCCGATATCGAGATCTACATCGACTGGAAGGTGAAGGAAGAGCAGAAGGTGGCGGCCCTCGTCGCCGGTTCCAAGCTCGCCAACCGTCATCTGAACGCCATCATGGCCGCCTGCAACAACGGCCAGGAAGGGGACGGGCGCTTCGATCCCAAGGACAACCCGGTGCTGAAGCGCGAGATGATCGCCGCCCGGCGCTCGATGATCCCGGAGAACTACATCCTGCGGGTGATCGAGTTCGCCCGCCAAGGCTTCGCCAAGATCGACTTCCCCACCTACGACACCGACTGGGACGGCGAGGCCTATCTCACCGTCGCCGGGCAGAATTCCAACAACTCGGTCCGCGTCAACAACGCCTTCCTCGACGCGGTCGAGCAGGACGGCGACTGGAACCTGATCCGGCGCACCGATCGCAAGGTGTCGAAGTCGCTGAAGGCGCGCGAGCTGTGGGAGAAGATCGCCTATGCCGCCTGGGCCTCGGCCGATCCGGGCCTGCAATACGACACCACCATCAACGAGTGGCACACCTGTCCGGCGGATGGCCGCATCAACGCGTCCAACCCCTGCTCGGAATACATGTTCCTGGACGACACGGCCTGCAACCTCGCGTCGCTCAACCTGATGACCTTCCTGAAGGACGACGGCAGCTTCGACATCGAGGGCTATACCCACGCCTGCCGCCTGTGGACCGTCGTGCTCGAGATTTCCGTGCTGATGGCGCAGTTCCCCTCCGAGCGGATCGCGGAACTCTCCTACGTCTTCCGCACGCTCGGCCTCGGCTATGCCAATATCGGCGGCCTCCTGATGGCCATGGGCCTCGCCTATGACTCGGACGAGGGCCGCGCCATGTGCGGGGCGCTGACCGCGATCATGACCGGCGTCTGCTACGAGACGAGTGCCGAGATGGCGGGCGAGCTCGGCCCCTTCCCGGGTTATGAGCGCAACCGCGATGCCATGCTGCGGGTGATCCGCAATCATCGCCGCGCCGCCTATGGCAAGGCCGAGGGCTATGAGGGCCTGTCGGTGCTGCCGGTGCCGCTCGACATCGCGCATTGCCCCGATATGGCGCTGGTGACGGCGGCGCAGGGGGCCTGGGACCGGGCGCTCTCGGCCGGCGAGCAGCACGGCTATCGCAATGCCCAGACCTCGGTGATCGCACCGACCGGCACCATCGGCCTGGTCATGGATTGCGACACCACCGGCATCGAGCCGGACTTCGCCACCGTGAAGTTCAAGAAGCTGGCCGGCGGCGGCTATTTCAAGATCATCAACCGCACCATCCCCCGGGCGCTGACCAAGCTCGGCTATTCCGACGCGCAGATGGCGGCGATCGTCGACTACGCGGTCGGCCGCGGCACGCTGAAGGATGCGCCCGGCTTGAACTGGGAGGCGCTGAAGGCGAAGGGCTTCACCCAGCAGGCGATCGACAAGGTGGAGGCCTCGCTCGGTTCCGCCTTCGACATCCGCTACGCCTTCAACAAATGGACGCTGGGCGAGCAGTTCTGCACCGAGGTGCTGAAGCTGTCGCCCGAGAAGCTGGACGAGGTGGGCTTCGACCTGCTCGCCGAGATCGGCTTTCCCAAGGCCGTGGTGGATGCCGCCAACGCCTATTGCTGCGGCACCATGACGGTGGAAGGCGCGCCGCAGCTGAAGGCCGCGCACCTGCCGGTGTTCGACTGCGCCAGCCCCTGCGGCCGCGACGGCAAGCGCTATCTCTCGGCCGAGAGCCACATCCGCATGATGGCGGCGGCGCAGCCCTTCATCTCGGGCGCCATCTCCAAGACCATCAACATGCCGAACCTGGCCTCGGTCGAGGACTGCAAGGACGCCTATATGCTGTCCTGGCGCCTCGGGTTGAAGGCGAATGCCCTATACCGCGACGGCTCCAAGCTCTCCCAGCCGCTCTCCGCCGTGGTGCTGGAGGACGACGCCGCCGAGGTGGCGGCCGAGGCAGCCAATGCTCCGGCGGCGGCGCGCGCCACGCTGGTCGCCGAGCGCATCATCGAGAAGCGCATCGTCGAGCGGCTGAAGCTGCCGCATCGCCGCAAGGGCTATACCCAGAAGGCGATCGTCGGCGGGCACAAGGTGTACCTGCGCACCGGCGAATACGACGAGGGCAAGCTCGGCGAGATCTTCATCGACATGCACAAGGAGGGCGCCGCCTTCCGCAGCCTGATGAACAACTTCGCCATCGCGATCTCGATCGGCCTGCAGTACGGCGTGCCGCTGGAGGAATTCGTCGACGCCTATACCTTCACCCGCTTCGAGCCGAACGGGATGGTGGAAGGCAACGACGCGATCAAGATGTCGACTTCGATCCTGGACTACGTGTTCCGCGAGCTCGCCATCTCCTATCTCGGCCGCAACGACCTCGCCCATGTGGAGCCGGACGACCTGCACCACGACAGCCTGGGCGACGGCCATGACGAGGGCCGCGCCGACCCGGCCCAGGTGGCGGCGGCGGGTGCCGCGCCGCGCATGTTCGCCAAGGCCGCCTCCAACGGCTATGTCCGCTCCAACCTCTTCGTGCTCACCGGCGGGCAGAGCGAGGCGGTGGCGACCACCGCTTCGGCGATCAGCGCCGCGGTGGCGGTGAGCGGCGGGGGCATGCAGGCCGTCGCTGTCAGCACCGAGGTGATGCAGCAGGTCGACGGCCGGCTGAAGCGCATCCGCGAGGCCCGCATGAAGGGCTACGAGGGCGATGCCTGCGGCGAATGCGGCAACTTCACCCTGGTCCGGAACGGCACCTGCATGAAGTGCGACACCTGCGGGTCGACCAGCGGCTGTTCGTGACCGCGTGAGGCGGCTTTAACGGGTCCGAAAGGGCGCGGCGGGTTATCCTGCCGCGCCCTTTGTCTTTGCGGGCGGGAGCAACCATGGCCAAGCCAGCGCAAGGCGGGCCGGCGGTCGAGCTGAAGATCGCCGCGACGCCGGAGGAGATCGATTCCATCCAGGGATTCCGCCACCGCGTGCAGATCGACCTGCAGGGCGGCGAGAGCGTCGATGCCGACGCCGCCACCCGCCGCCTGGGCGACAGCCTCGACCGGACGGCGACGCTCCTCTACCTGCGCAACCGGGCAGGCTCCATCGTCGCCACGGCGCGGCTTCTGTTCGGGGCGCATGGGGTGCCGCCGCAGATGATGGAGGTCTACCAGCTCGACCGTTTCATGAGCTTCGGGCCGGAGGTGCTGGCGCTGCAGGACCGCCTCGTGATCGCGCCGGAGGAAGGGGCGGCGGGCCTCGCCGCGGCGCTGATCGGCGCCGCCTTCCGCATCGCCCGGCGGCAGGGCGGGCGCTTCCTCTTCGCCAGCTGCCCGCCGGCGCAGGTGCGGCTCTACGAGCAGCTCGGCTATCGCCGGCATGCCGACAACTACATCGACCGCGACGACCAGTACCTGGTGCCGATGGTGCTGTTGACCGAGGACTATCCGCATCTCGCCCGGGTGGGCTCGCCCTTCGCGGCACTCATCGCCGCCCTCGACAATCCGGGCGCCACCGCCGCCTGGTTCGCCCGCAGCTTCCCCGATACGCCGAAGGCCGATGCGGGCAAGGGCGAGAGCGAGGACCGGCTGTGGCGGCACCTGACCGATCGGCTCAGCCAGAATCCGCTGCAGGGCGTGCCGCTGCTGGCGGGGCTGGAATATCGCGACGCGCGCCGCTTCATCGGCATCGGCACGCTCTTGCGGGTGAAGGCGGGCGACCGCATCGTCGCCACCGGATCGGTCGGCCGGGAGATGTTCGTGCTGATCGCGGGCGAGGCGGAGGTCTGGGTGTCGCGCGAGGAGGACATGGCGCGCGTGGTGGCGAAGCTCGGCAAGGGTGCCGTCTTCGGCGAGATCGGCTTCCTCGCCGACACGCCGCGCACCGCCGACGTGGTGGCGATCAGCGACGGCGAGGTGCTGGTGCTGACCCAGCAGGTGATGAGCCGGGCGATCGCCGAGATCCCGGCCGTGGCGGCGAAGGTGATGCTGAACCTGTCGCTGATCCTCTGCGAGCGGCTGCGGGCGACGACGGCGCAGCTGCTCTAGTTTTTGAACGCTTTGGCCAGCATTTCGCCCATCTCGGCGATGGCGATGCCGGCGGCGTCGATGAACTTGCCCATGCCGAGGAAGCCGTGGATCTGCCCCGGGAAGGGGCGGTGCACGGTGGGCGTGCCGGCCTTGGCGAGCGCTTCGGCATAGGCGCGGCCCTCGTCGCCCAGCACGTCATGGCCGGCGGTGATGACGAGGGCGGGGGGCAGGCCGGAGAGATCGGCGGCGAAGAGGGGCGAGGCGCGCCAGTCCTTCGCCTCGGCCGGCGAGGAGAGGTAGTGGGCGATGAACCAGCGCATCGAGGCGGCGGTGAGGCCGAAGCCTTCCGCCTTGCTTGCGTAGGAGGCGGAGGAGGCGGTGAGGTCGGTCACCGGATAGGCCAGCACCTGGGCCCGGAGCGCGGGGCCGCCCTTTTCGCGCGCCATCAGGGCCACCACGGCGGCGAGGTTGCCGCCGGCGCTGTCGCCCGCGACGGCGAGGCGGCGGGTGTCGATCCTGAGCTGCGCCCCGTGCACCGCGACCCAGTAGAGCGCGGCGAAGGCGTCCTCGGCGGCGGCGGGAAATTTCGCTTCCGGCGGGCGGCGGTAATCGACCTGGACCACGGCGGCGCCCGAGGCATTGGCAAGCGAGCGGCAGATGCCCTCGTGGCTGTCGAGGTCGCCCATCACCCAGCCGCCGCCGTGATAGAACAGGATGGCCGGCAGCACCTCGCCGTGATCGGCGCCGGCCGGGCGGATCAGCCGGATGGCGATGGTCCCGCCGGGGCCCGGGATGGACTGGTCCTGCACCAGGGCGACAGGGGAGGGTGGCGGCAGCGAGCCGGCGCGTGTTTCCTTGTACTGCTGGCGCGCGGCGGCGGGCGAGAGCGCATCCGTGGCCGGGCGGCCGGCCGCGGCGGCGAGGTCGAGGGCGTGGCGGGCCTGGGGGTCGAGCGGGTGGGGATCCGAGGTCATGTTCCTGCCAGTGCTGGAAAGAGGCCGCGCAGGCCGTTGGCGAAAATCTGCACCGCGAGTGCGGCCAGCAACAGCCCGAAGATGCGGTTCAGGATATTGAGCCCGGTGCGCCCCAGGCGCCGGCCGATCGGCACCGCGGCGCGCAGCACCAGCCAGACGACCAGGCAGAGCAGTGCGATGATGCCGGTGATGACGGCGAAATGCCACCAGCCCTGGCCCTGCTGCACCTGAATGATGGTGGCCGAGATCGAGCCGGGGCCGACCAGGAGCGGCATGGCGAGCGGCACCACGCCGACGGCGTCGCGCTCGCCCGCCTCCTTCTCCTCCTCCGGCGTCGTCTGCTGGGGCGAGAGCTGGGCGTTGATCATCGAGAGCGCCATCAGGAAGAGGATGATGCCGCCGCCGACCTGAAAGGCGGCGAGGCTGGCGCCGATCAGCCGCAGCAGCGCGTCGCCGGTGAGGGCCGCCACCATCAGGATGACGAAGACCGCGACCGCCGTGGTGCGCGCGGTGCCGGCCTTGTAGGCGGCCGAGCGGCCTTGCGTCAGCATCAGGAAGAGCGGGATCGCGGCGAAGGGATCGATGATCGAGAAGAGCGTGACCGCGAAGCGGGTGTAATCGAGCCAGTCCTGCATGCGGGGTCAGCCGGCCGGGCCTGAGCCGATGAGGGCGGCGGATGCGCGTTCGGTCATGGGCCTCCCCTCCGGCACCGGCGATCCTTGGGGGAAGTCTAGCACCACGCCGACGCGCCCGTGGCGGTCGAAGAACGCGGATTTTCCGTGCACCGGAGAAATGCCGGAAAGTCTTTTGAGTTCAGTGGATTATGGGTTCTACACGAAAGCCGACGCGGAACCGGGCTTCCGGAGCGGGCGGAACTGGGCTTCCGCTTCGGTCGCTTCGGCAGCGTCGCGCGGGTGGGGTGTTTCACTTGTCCAGGAGCCGCGGTCGGCAGGACACCGACCGGTTCGAATAGTAGCATAATTTGGTAATAGATTAAATAGAGAACATCGGCATGGAGGCGGAAGCGGCGTTCCGCCTGTGCGGCAGCTCGATCCACGCTTTCACCGGCATAGCACCAGGCTTCACCATGGCCACGGTTTCGCCCGCTGCGGCCGACCGGGGAAGGGCGCAGGCGGACGGATTTGTCCGGCTTGGCCGAAGATCGACTTGATGCATACCGGTATGCGGTATATGTTGGCGCATGATCCGCTCGTTCGGGGACAAGCAGACCGAGGCTCTGTTCTGCGACCGTTTCGTCCGCACCTTTCAGGGCATCGCCAGGCCGGCGAAGCGGAAGCTGGATATGCTCAACGCCGCGGGGCGGCTCGAAGACCTGCGCGTGCCGCCGGCGAACCGCCTGGAGAAGCTGGCGGGCGACCTGAAGGACTTCCACTCGATCCGGGTCAACGACCAGTGGCGCGTCGTATTCCGCTGGCTCGATGGTGATGCCCATGATGTCCGGATCGTCGACTATCACTGAAGGAGATCGATATGGCCGCGGATGAATTCGCCCCCGTCACCCCGGGCGAGATCCTGAAGGAGGAGTTCCTGGCGGGCTTCGGCCTGTCGCAGAACGCGCTCGCCCGCGCCATCGGAATCTCGCCCAACCGGATCGCCGAGATCGTCGGCAACCGGCGGCGGATCACGGCGGACACGGCGGTGCGGCTCGGGCTCTATTTCGGCAATACGCCCGAATTCTGGATGAACCTGCAGAGCCACTACGACCTGAAGATGGCGCAACGCAACCTGCCGCCGGACGAGGCGGCGCGGATCGCAGCGGTGCGGGCGGCGTAGCGGGTTTCCGTTGCCTTTGGTCTGGGGGAGCACTGTTTTGAACGGAGATCCGAGCCGAGAAGGCCGCCTGCGCTTCGTCACCTGGAACTGCGGTGGCGGGTTTCCGCGCAAGATCGCGGCACTGATGTAGCTGCGGCCCGATGTGGTGCTGGTGGCGGAGGTCGCCATGCCGGAGCGCTGGCCCGCCGCCCTCGGCGCGCTGGCGGCACTCTCGCCGCGTTCGATGTTCTGGGCGGGGGCCGACCCGGGCAAGGGGCTGCTGATGCTCTCCTTCGGGGACTGCGTGCTCGAACGCCTCGGCGGCGAGGCGACGGTGGCGCGGGAAGAGATCCATGTCAGGGCGACCAAGGGTGGTCGCGGGCTCGATCTGATCGGCTTGTGGCCGGTGCAGCGCGGGGGTGGGCCGCGCTATGCAGCCATCGTGGCCGAAGCGGTGGAACGACACGCCACCGCCCTGGCCGAGGGACGCACGGTGCTGGCGGGCGATCTCAATGTCAGCGTCGCTTTCAGGGCTCGGCCGGGGCGCGCCTTCGCCGCCGTCGTCGAACGCCTCGAGGGGCTGGGTATGGCGGGGGCCTATCATCACGTGCACGCCGTGGTGCATGGCGCTGAGCCGCTGCCGACGCTCTACTGGCGGCGCCAGGACCGGGCCGGTAGCCGCTTCCACATCGACCATGTCTTCGCGTCGCGGCTGCTACTGGAAGGTTGTTCGGTCAGCATCGGCGGTCATGCCGACTGGGTGGCGACCGGCCTCAGCGACCATGTGCCGGTGGTGGCGGAATTCGCGATGCACGGGGGTCTGATAGCGCAACCTGGCTCGCAGAGCAGCGCCGCAGCGGTCCTTATGCCCGCCGCTTGAGCCCCTTCTGCTTCAGCCGCCAGAGGCAGAGCTCGATCCGGTCCTGGCCGAAGAAGGGCTCGCCCTCGAAGACCAAGAGCGGCACGCCCCAGTGGCCGGCGGCGCGCTGGGCCTCCTGGTTCGCCTCGATCTTGCTGGCGTGGTGCTCCGGATCGGCGGCGATGGCGGCGTCGAGCTCGGGCAGCGACAGGCCGGCGCGGGCGGCGGCCTCGGCCAGGTGCTCGCCCTTGTCCCAGTCGCGGGTGCCGGAATAGACGAGGCGGGAAACCTGGTCGAGGAAGGAGAGGCCCCGGCCGCGCTCGACCGCGGCGAGCCCGAGCCGCGTCAGCCGGTGGGCCAGCGGCTGTTCGGCGGCGATGGCGCGGGTGTTCACGTCCTGGCTCACCGGGTCGGGGCGGGGCCAGTGAAAGGGCAGGCCCAGCATCTCGGCCATGCGCGGGGCGTCGCGGCGGACATAGAGCATCCAGAGCGGGTTCACGCGCTCGAAGAATTCCGGCGTCCGCACGGCTGCGGGGAGCACCGGGCGGACGTCGATGGCGAGGTCGTATTCCTCCGCCAGCGCCACGATGCGGGGCGTGGCGAGATAGGAATAGGGGCTGCGGAAGGACCAGTAGAGTTCGATGCCGAGGGTCACGCGCTCACCACCGCTGTTTCATCCCTTAAGAGAGCGCCGCGGCTCTGCCGGCCGGGCTTGCTCGCTTATAGTCCAGGATAGGGCAGGGCGAGGATGCGGCGCTACGCTCCCGCGGGTTCAGGCGGAAGGAACGGCGCTGCCGGCATAGATGGCGCGCAGCGGCAGCCGCAGGGCCAGGCCGGAAAGCGCGAGTTCGGCATCGAGGCCCGCAAGCAGTCTGACATTCCAGCCGCCGGGCTTGCGGCTGTAGTGCTCGACCAGCGCCTCGTCCTGGGAGACGAGGCAGAAGTCGACGAGTGAGGGGATCGACTGATAGGCGCGCCATTTGCCGCCGCGATCGAAGGCGGCGCTGTGCCTGGACACGACTTCGGCGATCAGCAGCGGATCAGCGAGGATGTCCGCCTTCGGGTCCTGTCGCGCGAGGGAGGCTACGACATCGGGATAGAGCACGCAGCCGTCGGCAACGACCTTAGTGCTGTGCGACACGACGAGCGCATGCGCGCGGGCGGGATCGGCGCGCAGGTGGCTGAGGATGGGGACGAGGAGATTGCCCGTGATCATTGGGTGTGCGAGCGGCTCGTCCGGCAGGAAGCGGATCATCTGATCGACGAGTTCGCAGCGCTCCTCCTGGGCGCGCTCCCAGGTTAGGAATTCCTCGACGGTCCAGGGGCGGCGTGCGGGTTGAAGCATGGTGGCGGCCAGGTGCGAGCGCGGTGACACGCTGGCGCTCGTGCGTTAGAATTGCAACTCTCTGGTGGACTGAGATTGTAGCGCACCGCTCGGAGAAAAGTGCACTGTCACCGGATTTAGATTGGGTACCGAAAAAAGTGCACTGTCACCGAATTCATCCGCGCTCCCAGGCGCGGAACTCGTCGACGGTCCAGGGGCGGTGAGCGGCTTCGGACATGGTGAAACACTAACATAGATCAGTCTGGCTTGAAGCCCGCGCTCCGCCGTCGCGCCTGTCAGTCGATGTCAGGACGCCGGGGACCTTTGTCCGCGGTGCCGCCGGCCCCTGAGCGGCAATCGCTGGCGCATTGCCGACGTGACCGCTTCCAAGCAATCCATCTTGACGTGACTGCATTGCATGCATACTTTAGCGTGCATCATGGCAAGTATGACCATCCGAAATCTCGATGAGGGCGTGAAGGCGAGACTTCGACAGCGCGCGGCCTCGCACGGCCGTTCGATGGAGGAAGAGGTGCGCACCATCCTGCGCGCCGCCGTCACCGCTCCGCCCCGAAGCGGTGCCGAACTCCTGGCGGCCATCCGCCGCCGCGTCGAGCCGCTGGGGGGTATCGAACTCGAACTGCCGCCACGCACACCGCCGCGTGAACCGCCTCGCTTCGAGGAATGATCGTCCTCGATACCAATGTCGTTTCCGAACTGGTGAAGCCATCGCCCGCCGAGGCCGTTTTTGATTGGTTCCAGCGCCACGCCGCCGATGATCTGTTCCTGACCGCCATCACCGAGGCTGAAATCGAGTTCGGCCTAGCGTTGTTGCCCGAGGGACGCCGCCGGCGGACACTCGAGGCGGCTTTGCGGCCCTTGTTCGACATCGAGTTCGCCGATCGTATCCTTCCCTTCGACCGGGCGGCGGCCAAGGTCTATGCCGCCCTTCAATCGGATCGGCGGCGCCGCGGGCGCCCCATGGACCAGAGCGATGCTCAGATCGCCGCCATCACCCGGTCGCACGGCGCCGATATCGCTACCCGAAACGCAAAGGACTTTGTGGGCTGTGGGATTGTCGTTATCGATCCCTGGCTGGCCTAAGCAGGCGTTTTCATGATGCCATCCTCAGCAAGTCGGCGGCGGCACTTCAGGTGCTCAGATTGAAGTCCCTGTCGATACTGCTGGCTGTCAGTGCGGGGGGTGGGCTGTTTTGGGGAATCGCGTCGCCTGGTGGCGCGATCGCATCTTCGCCCTCAAGAGAGCTTTGCGTGCCCATCGGCAAGTTCGCCGCTTTTGATGAATCAGTCTCGCGCGGACTGATCGAGAGCTTCGGCCCGGCTGCGGAGCCTGAAGTGTGCTTTGACTCCCAATCGCTCAATCCTCCTCTTGAGTTTTACATCTGGGAAGCTGTGCCCCATCCGGACTCCAGGCCGTGTTTGTTTCGCAAGCGGCCGGTGGAGAAGGCAAACGGACAGTGGATAGGGCTGAATGGCGGGCGCTTCGCCCACGTCCTGTACATCGCCGCTAAGGGAGGCGACGGCTCTTGTCCGGCCACGCGCGGGGAGGACCCCGTTGGGGTAGCTGGCATATCTGAAGACTATCTGAGCGAGGCTTATTCGCTCTATCGCGAGATCGCCGCCGACCCGGCGATGCTCTACGCATTTAAAGGAGCGGCCAACCTGGGCGCCCCCAATCGGGCGTGGCTGGATCAGGTGGTCCGAGTTGTCAGGGCGGATAGAAATGCAATCCACTCTGGTTGGATCGCAGGCTACACATCGACTGCACACCCTGGCGGCCCTATTGGCACGCCGCAGCCAGATCGCCTTAGGCTGAGTTTTCGTCTGCGCGATTCACGGGGAGGAATCCAGAGGTTCGACATAGAGTTGATACGCGAGGGTGCTTCCTACCGACTTTTCTCCGTCGCATCCCCGAACTGATTTAGTCCACGCCCCCCTGAGAGAGGTGAGGCCCTGCCGCCAATCGCTGGTTTACTGATACGGCGGCGCAGTGCGTCAGAGACTACTCCGGCTTAACCACCCGGATGTGCAGCTCCTTCAGCTGCTTCGCCGACACCTCGCTTGGCGCGCCCATCATCAGGTCCTGGGCCTGCTGGTTCATCGGGAAGACGATGACTTCGCGGATGTTGGGCTCGTCGGCGATCAGCATGACGATGCGGTCGATGCCGGGCGCGATGCCGCCGTGCGGCGGGGCGCCGTAGCGGAAGGCGTTCAGCATGCCGCCGAAGCGGGCTTCCACCACCTCGGGCGCGTAGCCGGCGATGCGGAAGGCTTCCAGCATGATGTCGGGGCGATGGTTGCGGATGGCGCCCGAGGAGAGCTCCACGCCGTTGCAGACGATGTCGTACTGGTAGGCGAGGATGTCGAGCGGGTCCTTGGTCGTGAGCGCCTCGAGGCCCCCCTGCGGCATCGAGAAGGGGTTGTGGGAGAAGTCGACCCGCTTCTCGTCCTCGTTCCATTCGAACATCGGGAAGTCGACGATCCAGCAGAAGCGGAACACGCCCTGCTCGATCAGCGCGAGTTCCTCGCCCAGCCGCGTGCGGGCCTGGCCGGCGAGCTTGGCGGCGGCTTCCGGCTTGCCGGCCGAGAAGAAGACGGCATCGCCGTCCTTGAGGTTCGCGTCGGCCTTGATCTTGGCCAGGCGGTCGGCATCGAGGTTCTTGGCGATCGGGCCCTTCGGTCCATCCGCCTCGAAGACGACATAGCCGAGGCCGCCCGCACCTTCGCCCCGGGCCCAGTCGTTCATCTTGTCGAAGAAGCTGCGGGGCTTCCCCGCCGCGCCCGGTGCCGGGATGGCGCGCACCACCGAGCCGGCGGCGACGAGCTTCGCGAACAGGCCGAAGCCTGAATCGCGGAAGGCCTCGGTCACGTCGGCGATGACGATGGGGTTGCGGAGGTCGGGCTTGTCGGAGCCGTATTTCAGCATCGCCTCGCGGAAGGGGATGCGCGGGAAGTCGACTTGGCCGACATCGCGGCCATTGGCGAATTCGGCGAAGACGCCGTGGATCACCGGGGCCACGGCGGCGAAGACGTCGTCCTGGGTGACGAAGCTCATCTCCAGATCGAGCTGGTAGAACTCGCCGGGGCTGCGGTCTTTCCGCGCATCCTCGTCGCGGAAGCAGGGCGCGATCTGGAAATAGCGGTCGAAGCCCGAGACCATCAGGAGCTGCTTGAACTGCTGCGGCGCCTGGGGCAGCGCATAGAACTGGCCCGGGTGCATGCGGCTCGGCACCAGGAAGTCGCGCGCGCCCTCGGGCGAGGAGGCGGTCAGGATCGGCGTCTGGAACTCGGTGAAGCCCTGCTCGATCATGCGGCGGCGGATCGAGGCGATCACTGCCGAGCGCAGCACGATGTTCTTGTGCAGCCGCTCGCGCCGCAGGTCGAGGAAGCGGTACTTGAGGCGGATCTCTTCGGGGTATTCGTTGTCGCCGAAGACCGGCATCGGCAGTTCCTCGGCGGTGGACAGCACCTCGAGGGCCTGCGCCTGCACTTCGACATGGCCGGTGGGGAGGCCGGGGTTCACCGTCTCGGGCGTCCGCGCCACCACCGGGCCTGTGATGCAGATGACGCTTTCCGAGCGGAGATGCTCGGCGGTCTTGAAGCTGTCGGAGCCCTGCGTCAGCACCACCTGGGTGATGCCGTAATGGTCGCGGAGATCGATGAAGAGGAGCGCGCCATGGTCGCGCTTCCTGTGCACCCAGCCGGAAATGCGGACGGTCTGCCCGACGTTCTCGGGGCGGAGCTGGCCGCAGGTATGGGTGCGATAGGCGTGCATGGTCGTGAACCTTCGAAAGAGGCTGGGGAAGACACACGCGAGGGGCCGGGATGTCAAGCGCGTGCTAGGGTTTTGCGACAGATCGGAGTCGCGAGCCGTAGCCCTCCCTCAACTCCGTTGGGGGAGGGTTGGGTGGGGGCGGTGACGGGGCGCGCGACGCTTCCTTTGCGGCGACCACCCCCACCCCGGCCCTCCCCCGGCTGGCGCCGAGGGAGGGAGCCATGAACGAACTCTTGTACGTCCTGACCGCCGAGACCGGGCCGCCGGTTTCCTCGGGGCGCGATGCGGCGGGGGAGCGGCGGGTCATTCCCATCCTGGGCGGCGCCTTCGAGGGGAAGATCTCCGGCGTCGTCGTGCCGGGCGGGGCCGACTGGCAGGTGATCCGGCCAGACGGCCTCGTCGATATCGACGCGCGCTATCACCTGGAAACCGCCGAGGGGGGCGTGATCGAGGTGCGCAGCCGCGGCATGCGCTGGGCCGAGCCCGCGATCGACCGGCGGCTGGCGGCGGGCGAGCTGGTCGATCCGGCACTCTACTATTTCCGCAGCATCATGCGCTTCAGCACCGCCGCGCCGGAGCTGCAATGGCTGACCCGGCTGATCGCCACCGCCTCGGGGCGGCGGGTCGCGGGGGGTGTGCAGTTCCGGGTGTGCAAGCTGCCATGACCGACCGGCCGGCGCCGGGCCTAGCCGAGCTGTTCCTGGGCTTCGCCAAGATGGGCCTGTCGGGCTTCGGCGGCGTGCTGCCCGTCGCGCGGCAGGTGATCGTGGTGGAGCGGGGCTGGCTCGACGACCGGGACTTCGCCGAACTGCTCGGCCTCGGGCAGGTGCTGCCGGGGCCCAACATCATCAACATGGCGGTCTTCATCGGCACCCGGTTCCGGGGCGCCGGCGGGGCGGCGGCGGCGGTGTTCGGGCTGACCGGGCCGCCGGTGCTGATCCTGCTCTTGATCGCGCTCGGCTACGACGCGATCGGCACGCATCCGCTGGTGCGGGCGGCGATCGACGCGGTGGCGGTGGCGGCGGCGGGCCTGGTCGCCGGGCTCGGCGCCAAGATGCTGGCGCGGCTTCGGCCGAAGCCGGCGCTGGCGCTCCTGACGGCGGCGGCCTTCGCCGCCATCGCGCTGCTGGGCTGGCCGATGGTCTGGGTGGTGGCGGGGCTGGCGCCGGTCGGCGTCTGGCTCGGCTGGCGGGATCTCGCCTGATGGGGTGGGCCTGATGGGGGACAGCCCGCTCGGCCAGCTCGCCCTCGTCTTCGCGGGGTTGAGCCTGATCGCCTTCGGCGGCGCCAACGCCGTCCTGCCGGACATGCACCGCCAGGTGGTGGAGGTGCATGGCTGGATGACCGGGCCCGAACTGGCCCGGGCCTTCGCCGTGGCCCAGGCGGCGCCCGGGCCCAACATGCTGGTGGTGGGGCTGATCGGCTGGCAGGTGGCCGGTCCGGTAGGCCTCCTGGTGGCGACGATCGGGATGTGCGGGCCGTCCTGCCTGCTGGCCTGGGCGGTGGCGCGCACGCGCGAGCGGGTGGCGAGTACGCGACTCGTGCGGGCGGCGCAGGCGGGGATGGTGCCGATCGCCATCGGGCTGGTGCTGGCGAGCGGGGTGGTGCTGGCACGCGCGGTGACGGCGGACGGTTGGGACCTGCTGATCTTCGCCCTGGCCGCGCTCGCCGCCACCGCGACGGCGCTCAACCCCTTGTGGATACTGGGCATCGCGGCGGTGGCCGGGCTGATCGGCGGGCTGGCCGGCTGAGGCGGCACACGCGAACGTGACGGTGCCTTGTGCCGATTGGCCTTTGCCATTTCACGGCCGCGCTCGATGTTGAGGGGGAAGGCGCCGCTTATAGTTCCCCCAAGTCGGCGCCTTTGCTCCTCTCGCCCCGCCCTCAAATCCCCTCGAGGCGGGGCTTCTTTTTTGTCCGGCGGGCCGTTTAGTATGCGCGCCCGACCTGAAGGACATGAGGGCATTCCGATCATGAGCATCAAACGGCACCAGCCCGGCCCGCGGATGAGCGGCGCGGTGGAATACAACAACACCGTCTATCTCGCCGGCCAGGTGGCCGAGGACCCGAGCAAGGGCGTGGGCGATCAGACGAAATCGGTCCTGGCCCGGATCGACGGGCTGCTCAAGCTCGCCGGCACCGACAAGTCGAAGCTGCTCTCGGCCAATATCTGGCTCGCCGACATGGGCTCCTTCGCCGAGATGAACGCCGTGTGGGACGCCTGGGTCGACAAGAACAACACCCCGGCCCGGGCCACGGTGGAGGCGAAGCTCGCCTCGCCGCAGTACCTGGTCGAGATCATGGTCGTCGCGGCCAAGTGAGCGACAGGGCTCCGGCGCGAGCCGGGGCCCGTTCGCGCCATGACGGAGAGTCTCCGCCGCCGCACGCATGAATGGCTGCCGCCCGAGCCCGACCTCGAGAAGCTGAAGTCGATGCCGGGGCACGAATACCTGACCGAGGTCTTCACCGACAACCGCCGGGTGCCGATCGGCCAGCTGATGGGGTTTCGCGGCGTGCGCTTCGAGCCCGGCCTCGCCGTGTTCGAGGGCGAGCCGGACGAATACCACTACAACCCGATCGGGACGGTGCATGGCGGCTTCGCCGCGACGCTGCTCGATTCCGCGCTCGGCTGTGCCGTGCATACGGTGGTGAAGCCGGGCTTCGGCTACACCACGGTCGAGATCAAGGTGAACTACGATCGCCCGATCACCAAGGCGACCGGCAAGGTGGTGGTGGAGGGGCGCGTGGTCTCCTCCGGCAGCCGCATCGCCACCGCGGACGGTCGCATTGTCGACGCTGCCGGGCGGCTGCTCGCGCACGGTTCCACCACCTGCCTGATCTTCCCGCTATGATCGGCGGCTGAAACAAAACCCCGGGAGGGACGCGATGCAGCTCAAGGACCCGACCCTGCTGCGCCACCAGGCCTATATCGACGGCGCCTGGGTGGATGCCGACGACAAGGCCAGGATCGAGGTGACCAATCCCGCCACCGGGGCGGTGATCGGCACCGTGCCGAAGATGGGCGCGAAGGAGACCGCGCTCGCGATCGACGCGGCCGACCGCGCCTGGGCCGGCTGGGCGGCGAAGACCGCCAAGGAACGCTGCGCGATCCTGCGGCGCTGGAACGACCTGATGCTGGCCAATGCCGACGACCTCGGCACCATCATGACGATCGAGCAGGGCAAGCCGCTCTCGGAGGCGAAGGGCGAGGTGGCCTATGCCGCGTCCTTCATCGAATGGTTCGCCGAGGAGGGCCGGCGCATCTACGGCGACACCATCCCCGGCCACACGGCCGACAAGCGCATCATCGTCATCAAGCAGCCGATCGGCGTCTGCGCTGCCATCACGCCCTGGAACTTCCCGGCCGCCATGATCACCCGCAAGGCGGGGCCGGCACTCGCCGCCGGCTGTCCCATGGTGCTGAAGCCGGCGAGCCAGACGCCGTTCTCCGCCCTCGCACTCGCGGTGCTGGCCGAACGGGCCGGCATCCCGAAGGGCGTGTTCAGCGTGCTGACCGGCTCGGCCACCGCCATCGGCGGTGAGATGACCGGCAACCCCAAGGTCAGGAAGCTGACCTTCACCGGCTCGACCGAGATCGGCAAGGTGCTGATGCAGCAATGCGCCGCGACGGTGAAGCGGACCTCGATGGAGCTCGGCGGCAACGCGCCCTTCATCGTCTTCGACGACGCCGATCTCGACGCCGCGGTGGAAGGCGCCATCGCCTCGAAATACCGCAACACCGGGCAGACCTGCGTCTGCGCCAATCGGCTCCTGGTGCAGGAGGGCGTCTACGAAGCCTTCACGGCGAAGCTCGCCAAGGCCGTTGCGGCGCTCAAGGTCTCGAACGGCATGGAAGCCGGGGCGCAGCAGGGACCGCTGATCGACATGAACGCGGTGGCGAAGGTGGAGGAGCATGTCGCCGACGCGGTGTCGAAAGGTGCCCGCGTGGTGGTCGGCGGCAAGCGGCATTCCCTCGGCGGGCAGTTCTTCCAGCCGACCGTGCTGGCCGACGTCACGTCGGACATGAAGGTGGCGAAGGAGGAGACCTTCGGACCCGTCGCGCCGCTGTTCCGCTTCAAGACGGAAGCGGAGGCGATCCGGATGGCCAACGACACCGAGTTCGGCCTCGCCTCCTATTTCTTCGCCCGCGACATCGGCCGCATCTGGCGGGTGGGCGAGGGGCTGGAATACGGCATCGTCGGCATCAATACCGGCCTCATCTCCACCGCCGAGGCGCCCTTCGGCGGGGTGAAGGAGAGCGGCGGCGGCCGCGAGGGATCGAAGTACGGGATCGAGGACTATCTCGAGATCAAATACATGTGCCTGGGCGGAATCTGAACGGCCGCCGGCATCAAGTTGATCGATCGAGCGAATCGGGTTATAGTTCCGGTGTGGGGATTCTGCGCGCCGGGGGCGCGAGTGCTATGGAAACGACGGAAGAAACGGAACGCCCGGTCGTGCTCATCGATTTCGGGCGCCTGCTTGTGGCGCTCGGCGCCTGGACCGGCGTCGGCCTTCTCCTGATCGGCCTCGTGGTCGGCAGCGAGGAGGCCCTCCTTGCCCTCGACCTCTCCCCGCGCGTCGCCGCCGTCCTTCACGTCCTGACCGAACGGGTGTCGCTCGCGCTCGCGCTCGCCGGCTGGGGGCTCGGCGTGGTCGGCATCTGCACGGTGGCCGGCATTCGCGCGGTGATGCGGAAGCCGGTGGTGCTGCCCTGGACAGAGGGCCTGTTCCCGCACCCGCGCTGAGCGCATTCCCCTTCCGGCGGGAGCGCCACGCCCTATATTGACCACCCTGTGCAGGGCGAGGGTGCTTTCATGTCGTTCGACTACGATCTCTTCGTGATCGGCGCCGGTTCCGGCGGCGTGCGGGCCAGCCGCATGTCGACCCAGACCGGTGCCCGGGTCGGCATCGCCGAGGAGAGCCGCATCGGCGGCACCTGCGTGATCCGCGGCTGCGTGCCGAAGAAGCTCTTGGTCTATGCCTCCAAGTTCGCCGAAGCCTTCGAGGACGCCGAAGGCTATGGCTGGAGCGTGGGGCCGCGCGACTTCTCCTGGCCGAAGCTGATCGCGAACAAGGATCGCGAGATCGACCGGCTCAACAAGATCTATATCGGGCTGCTGAAGGGCGCGAATGTCGAGATCCATCCCTCGCGCGCCGTCTTCCTCGACCCGCACACGCTGCAGGTGGGCGAGAAGAAGGTCACCGCGAAGCAGATCCTGATCGCCACCGGCGGGCGCCCGGTGCTGCCCGCCATTCCGGGGATCGAGCATGCGATCTCCTCCGACGAGGCCTTCCACCTGCCTGACCTGCCGAAGCGGATCGCTGTGGTGGGCGGGGGCTATATCGCGGTCGAGTTCGCCGGCATCTTCAAGGGGCTTGGCGCCGAAACGACGCTGGTCCACCGGGGGCAGAAGATCCTGCGCGGCTTCGACGAGGACATCCGCGACCACCTGCTGGTCGAGATGGGCAAGAAGGGGATGGCCTTGCGCCTCGGCGCCGAGGTGAAGCGCATCGTCAAGGTGGGCGACGGGTCGCTCGTCCTCTACTTCCAGGGCGGCGACAGCCTGATCGTGGATGCGGTGATGTATGCGACCGGTCGCTCGCCCAACACGAAGGGTCTCGGCCTGGAGAAGGCGGGCGTGGCGACGAAAGAGGGCGGCGCCGTCCTCGTCGACGAATATTCGGCCACCAGCGTGCCCCATATCCACGCCATCGGCGACGTCACCGACCGCCTGCAGCTGACCCCGGTCGCGATCAAGGAGGCGATGGCCTATGTCGCCACCGTCTTCGGCGGCCGGCCCACGCGGACCGACCACAAGGACGTGCCGACGGCGGTGTTCAGCCAGCCCGAGATCGGCACGGTGGGCCTGACCGAGACGGAGGCCGCGGCCGTCTTCGGGCCGCTCGACATCTACAAGACCACCTTCAAGCCGATGAAGCACACCATGACCGGGCGCGACGAGCGCACCCTGATGAAGCTGGTGGTGGAACGCGCCGGGCAGCGCGTGGTCGGCGCCCATATGGTCGGCCCCGACGCGGGCGAGATCGTCCAGGGCCTCGGCATCGCGGTGAAGATGGGAGCGACCAAGGCGCAGTTCGACGCCACCGTCGGCATTCACCCGACGGCCGCCGAGGAGTTCGTCACCATGCGCGAAGCCTGGAAGCCGCCCGCCGCGCAGGCGGCGGAGTAGGATATCGAACTCCTCCCTCGGCTTGCCGGGGGAGGTTGGGTGGGGGCGGTGAAGTCCGGATCGACGAGGCCGATTGCGTCACCGCCCCCACCCAACCCTCCCCCACGCCGCTGCGCGACGCGAGGGAGGGCTTGAGGAAATCAGCCGTTGGCGGCGCGGACCGGGCGGAGGAGGAAGGCCGGGACGTGGTCGCCGAGGCCGATCACGCGGCGCTCCTCGCCGGCATGCCGGTCGTGGTGACGATCCTCGACCGAGGCGGGCGCGGCGGGTTTGGCCGTGCGCGGCTCGAAGCGGATGGGCTCGGCCGGGGCGCGCGGGGCGACCTCGGCGGCGTTCTCGCGGGGCTTGCGTTCGCGCGGCGGGCGGCGTTCGCGCACCGGCTTCGGTGCCGGTGCCACCTCGGCGACGACAGCCTCCACAGGCAGGGCAACCACGGCAGCGTCGGTCGGTACGACTTCGGCCACGCTCGGTTCGCGGGGCGCGCGTTCGCGGCGCGGCGCGCGCTCGGGCTTCGCGCCCGCGGCGGGACGGCGGCCGCCACGGCCGCGGCGACGGTCGTCGCCTTCGCCGAAGGCGACGGTCTGGATGCCTTCGATTTCGATGCGCGGGATCGGCAGGCCGGTCAGCTTCTCGATCGCCTCGACATAGCGGCCATCCCCGGCCGAGGCCAAGGTGAAGGCATGTCCGTTCATGCCGGCGCGGCCGGTGCGGCCGATGCGATGCACGTAGTCTTCCGAATGAATCGGCACATCGAAGTTGAAGACGTGGCTCATGCCCTGGACATCGAGGCCCCGGGCGGCGACGTCGGAGGCGACGAGGAGCGTGATCTCGCCGGCCTTGAACTTCGCCAGCGTCTCCATGCGCACGGTCTGCACCATGTCGCCGTGCAGCGCGCCGGCGTTGAAGCCGTGCTTGACGAGGCTCTTGTGCAGCACGTCGACGTCGCGCTTCCTGTTGCAGAAGATGATGGCGTTCTTCACCGCCTGCGAGCGGATCAGGCGGCGCAGCGCCTCGCGCTTGTCGTCCTGCTCGACCACCGCCATGCCCTGGACCACGTTGACCGAGGTGCTGGCGGGACGGGAGACCGAGATCTCCTTCGGGTTGGACAGGAACTGGTCGGCCATGCGGCGCATGTCGGCGGCCATGGTGGCCGAGAAGAACAGCGTCTGGCGGAGCGGGCGCAGCAGCTTCACGATCCGCTCGACATCGGGCATGAAGCCCATGTCCATCATGCGGTCGGCCTCGTCGATGACGAGGACCTCGACGCCGGTGAGCATCACCTTGCCGCGCTCGAAATGGTCGAGCAGCCGGCCGGGCGTCGCGATCAGCACGTCGACGCCGCGGTCGATGATCTTTTCCTGGTCGCCGAAGCTGACGCCGCCGATCAGCAGCGCCATCGAGAGCTTGTTGTACTTGCCGTACTTCTCGAAATTCTGCGCCACCTGGTCGGCGAGCTCGCGCGTGGGTTCCAGGATGAGCGTGCGCGGCATGCGCGCCTTGGTCCGGCCCTGGGCCAGGATGTCGATCATCGGCAGGGTGAAGGCCGCCGTCTTGCCTGTCCCGGTCTGGGCGGTCGCGAGGATGTCGCGCCCCATCAGGATCTGCGGGATGGCGGTGGCCTGAATCGGAGTCGGTTCGACGTAGCCGGCCTCGGCGACGGCCTGGCAAACCTGTGGGCTCAAGCCCAGATCGGAAAAACTCATCTGTCGGACAATGGCTCCTTCGGCCACGAAAAATCCAAAATGCCCTTATTCTTCAAGCGGCAAGATGGGGAATGCGCCTATCAAGTCAAGGCGATTTTGCGCATGCGAAATAGGCATTGGGCGCATGGGCGTCCGGCGCAATTTCGATAGTGAATTGAAATGCATAATAAATCAAGTACGGCCGACCGCGCTCACTCCGCCGCCGGCCGTGCGACGGCGCCCACGCTGCCGAGCAATCCGGCGAGCGAGCGGGTCCGGCCGGTGTCGATGCCGGCGGTGACGGTCATGCCCGCGCGCAGGACCAACTCGTTTCCAGCCGGCTCGAGCCGCAGGCGAACCGGCACGCGCTGCACCACCTTCACCCAGTTGCCGGATGCGTTCTGTGGCGGCAGCAGCGCGAATTCCGACCCGGCGGCCGGGCTGATGCTTTCCACCACGGCCTGCCATTCCGCGTCGGGATAGGCGTCGACCACCACCCGCGCCGGCTGCCCCACGCGGATATGGGTGAGCTCGGTCTCCTTGAGGTTGGCTTCGACCCAGACCCGCTCGGTGCCGATGATGGTGAAGATGGGCGTGGCCGCCTTGACGAACTCGCCGTGCTGGACCTTCACATTGGCTGCGATGCCGGTGATGGGGGCAAGCAGCGTCGTCTTCTCCAGTTCCAGCGCGGCGCGGTCGCGCTTGGCGCGGGCGTCGAGATATTGCGGATGGTCGTCCACCGGCCGCGCGGGGTCGCCGCCCAGTCCGGCCAGCGCGCGCTGCACCTTCTGGCGGGCCACGTTGACCCTCTCGCGGGCGATCAGCGCCTCGCTGCGCGCCTCGTCCAGCTTCACCACCGCGGTCGCGCCCTGCTGCGCCAGCGCGGCCTGCCGCTGCAGCGTCCTGTCGGCGAAGGCGAGCCGGGCCTCGGCCTCGGCCACTTCGGTCCGTGCTTCGCGATAGGAGGCGCGCAAGGTCTCGACCAGATTGCGGGCGAGGCCGATATCCGCATCGGCCATGGCGAGGGCAAGACGGAAGGGTTCCGGATCCAGGCGCACCAGTACATCGCCGGCCTTGACCAGCTGATGCTCGCGCACCGAGATCTCGACCACGCGGCCGGCGACATCGGCGCTGACGACGCCGATATCGGCCTTCAGATAGGCGTTCTCGGAGGTGACCCAGCGCCCGCCGTGCAAATAGAAGGCGAGCCCCGCCGCCATCGCCGCGAGCGGCAGGCAGACGAGGAGCACAAAGCGCAGAGCCAACCGCAGCATGCGGCCGATGATATCGTCCTCCCGATCGTCCCGATGCCTTCGGCACCGAACTGGCCCATACTACGACTGATCGAACGCTCATTAGAAGGGCGCAAAGCGGATGGCCGACGAGACCGGGACGCGGGACGAGGGCGAGGGCGCGATCACGCTCCGCATCGTCGCGCTGCTCTTCATCGTGGTCCTGTCGGCGACCCTCTATGCCACCACCATGCTGGTGGCGAGCGTGCTGCTGCCGCAGATGCAGGGCGCCATGTCCGCCACCCAGGACGAGATTTCCTGGACCATGACCTTCAACATCCTGGCCACCGCCGTCGCCACGCCGACCACGGGCTGGCTTTCCGCCCGCTTCGGGCCGTCGCGGGTGATGCGCTACAGCGTGATGGGCTTCACCCTGGCGACGCTGATGTGCGGCCTCGCCGACAGCCTGGGTTCGCTCGTTTTCTGGCGCGTGGTGCAGGGGGCGGTAGGGGCGCCGATGATCCCGCTGTCGCAGACGATCATCCTATCGACCTTCCCGCGCCGGCTGCACAGCACGGCGACATCGATCTTCGGGATGGGCGTCGTCGTCGGACCGGTGATCGGCCCGACGCTGGGCGGCTATCTCAGCGACCTCTACGGCTGGCGCTCGGCCTTCTACATGATCGTGCCGGTGGGGATCGTCGCCTGGGCCGGCCTGCTGGCGCTGTTGCCGCGCGACCGAATGACGGGCACCGCGCGCCTCGACTGGACCGGCTTTCTCACACTGTCGATCGCCATCACCTGTCTGCAGCTGATGGTCTCGCGCGGTCAGCGGCTGGACTGGTTCGACAGTCCGGAAATCATTCTGGAGGCGGCCGGCGCGGTGCTGGCCTTCTACCTGTTCCTGGCCCACAGCCTGACCGCGAGGGAGCCCTTCCTCGACCTCAAGGTGCTGCTGGATCGCAACTATTCGATCGGGCTGATCCTGGTGACGATCTACGGGATGCTGAACTTCACGCCCGTGGTGCTGCTGCCGCAGCTGCTGCAGACGCATGCGGGGTTTCCCGACAGCATCATCGGCGAGATCCTGGCCGCACGCGGTGTCGGCGCCGTGCTCGGCTTCTTCCTCGCCATGTTCATCGGCCGCTTCGATCCCCGGCTCGGGATGATCGGCGGCTTCGCCATCCTGGTGGTGTCGGGCCTGTGGCTGACGACGCTCGACCTCAACACCACGCGCGAGGAGCTGGCGGCGAGCAACGCGCTGCAGGGCATTGCCACGGGGGTCGTCTGGGTGCCGCTCACGGTCGCGGCCTTCGCGACGATCGAGCCGCGGAAGCTCGCCGAGACCTCGGCCATATTCCACCTGCTGCGCAACCTCGGATCCAGCATCTTCATCTCGGTCTGCGTGGCCGAGATCGTGCGCGGGACGGGCATGAACTATGCCCGCATGACCGAGTTCATCACTCCCTACAATCCCGCGCTGGGATTGCCGGGCGTGATCGGCGCATGGGACATGGAATCGGTCACCGGCCTCGCCCGGCTGTCGAATGAGATCACCCGCCAGGCGGCGATGATCGGTTATCTGAACGCCTTCGGCCTGTACACGCTGGTGAGCGCGCTCGCCCTGCCGTTCATCCTCCTGATCCGCGGCCGCCGCGCGCCGCAGCCGGCCTAGAGAGCCGCCTGACCCTCGGGCTCCGAGGTGTAGATCGCCGCCAGGATGCGGGTGACGGGGCCGCCTTCCGCCGCCACCAGCGGCAGGGCCAGCTTGTCCATCAGCAGCCATTCGCGTGCCGCCGGGCTGCCGCGCACGGTCGCCTCGGCCCGGAAGCTGGTGGCGACGCGGCGATACTCCTCCAGGGGCAACGGCCCGATCTGGGGTTCGCACGCGCTGACCCTGCGGCCGGTGAGGTCGAAGCCGAAGGCCTCGACCAGGTTGGAGCCGTAGAGGCGGTAGCGGAAATCGTCGCCCTCGATCCGGTCGGCCAGCACGATCGACCCCAGCCAGGGGCGAAGCACGAAGGGGGAGATATCCTCGACCGCCAGCGCCGGCCGGCCGGCGCGCAGCTCGTCGCAATACCGCCACAAGGCGCGCAACTGGGGGTGCAGGCGCGGATCATTCGGATCGGCAATGATCGTGCGCTGCGTGATCGGCGGGTTCATTCGGCTCGGGCTGTCGGGAAGGTGCAGGCCAGGGTAGCGCAGAAGGCAACGCCGCGCGAAGCTGGAGGTTCCATCCCGACAGAGGTGCCGTCGACATGCCGCGCGAACCGCTTCTCCTCATTCCCGGCGTGCTCTGCGCGGAAGAACTCTGGCGCGGACAGACGAGCGGCCTCGCCGACATCACACTGCCCATCGTGACGATGGAGCATGCCGCGCACACCACGATCGCCGCCATCGCCGAGGCTATCCTGGCGGCGGCGCCGTCCCGCTTCGCGCTGGCCGGTCTGTCGCTCGGCGGCTATGTCGCCTTCGAGATCCTGCGCCGGGCGCACGGGCGGGTCAGCCGGCTCGCCCTGCTCGACACCTCGGCCCTGCCCGACCGTCCGGAACAGACGGCGACGCGGCGGGAAATGATCGGCCTCGCCCGGGACGGTCGCTTCGACGAGGTGATGCGCCGCCTGCTGCCGGAATTCGTGCATCCGGACCGGGCGAGCGACGCCGGCCTGCTGGCGCGGATGCGGGCGGATGCCGAGCGGGTTGGCCCGGCGGGGTTCATCCGCCAGCAGGGCGCGGCCATGACCCGGATCGACAGCCGCCCGACGCTCTCCGCCATCCGCGTTCCGACCCTGGTCGTGGTGGGCCGGCAGGATATGCGCACGCCGCCGCCGCTGGCCGAGGAGATCGCCGCCGGCATCGCCGGCGCGCGGCTGGTGGTGATCGAGAACAGCGGGCATCTGCCGAGCATCGAGCAACCGGCCGCCACCAACGCGGCGCTGCGCGACTGGCTGTCGGCAGGGGAGACAATTCGCTAGGGTGCCGGTCCCCTCGCCGCAACCAGTCCCGATCCTCATGTCCCGCGAACCGCTGCTCCTCATTCCCGGTCTCCTCTGTTCGGAAGACCTGTGGCGCGACCAGGTCACCGGGCTCGCCGATATCGCAGATCCGTTCGTGACCGGCGAGCACACCGCTCATGAGAGCATTCCCGACATCGCCCGCGCCATTCTGGCGAGTGCGCCGCCGCGCTTCGCCATGGCCGGCCTGTCGATGGGCGGCTACATCCTGGAAGAGCTATGGCGCCAGGCGCCGGAGCGGGTGACCCGGGTCGCCTTCCTCGACACCTCGGCCCGTGCGGATACTCCCGAGCAGACGACGCGGCGGCGTGGCCTGTTGGAGCTGGCGAACATCGGCAAATTCAAGGGCATCACGCCGCGCCTGCTGCCGCTCCTGATCCATGAAGAGCATCTGAAGGACGAGGTGCTGGTGAGCCGCATCCTCGGCATGGCGGAGGCGACCGGCCAGGCCGGCTTCGTCCGCCAGCAGACCGCGATCATGGCCCGCGTCGACAGCCGCCCGCTGCTGCCCACGATCGATGTGCCGACGGCGGTGATCTGCGGCCGGCAGGACCAGATCCTGCCGCTCGATCATTCGGAAGAGATCGCCATGGGGGTGCGCGGGGCGACCCTCACGGTGATCGAGCATTGCGGCCATCTGCCGACGATGGAGAAGCCGGAGGAGACGAACGCCGCGCTCCGGCAATGGCTGGAGGCCTGAGCGGCTTCCGAAGGAGCGCCTACAGGTCGCTCGCCAGGTGGCCGAGGCAGTCGCCCGCCTGGACCAGCGGCAGGGTGCGGATGCAGAGGGCGAGGCCGTCGCCCTTGAAGGCGATCGGCAAGGGTTCGCGCCAGGGCATCTGCGGATCGTGGATATGGCCCGCGATCTGGCCGGCCTTCACCTCGTCGCCGAGGCGGAAGCGCGGCTCGAACATGCCGGCGCAGGGCGCGAAGATGTAGTGGGCGGCGCCCTTCATCTCCATCCGGCGCGTGGGGCGCCGGGCCGGGGCGGGACCGCCACGGGGCAGAACCCCGATGGCGTCGAGGAAGCCGGCGAGACCCTCCTCGACCACGGCGAGGCCCTCCAGGTTGAGGACGGCGCCGCCGCCGAATTCGCCGGTCAGGAAGAAGGCACCGTTGCGCAAGGCCGCCGCGCCCAGCGTCCGGTCCTCGCCCAGCATGTCCATGTAGAGCGCGCGCGGCGGGTTGAAGGCGGCGATCAGGCGGTCGGTCGTCTCGGACATGCCCGCATCGGCCGGGCGCTCGACGAAGAGCGTAGGCAGATAGTCGAGCGTGCTGCCGCCGGCATGGAAGTCGAAGACGTAGTCGGCGAGAGGCAGCAGCACGGTTTCGAGATAATGCGCGATCATCTCGGTGGGCGTGCCGCTGCGCTTGCCCGGGAAGGCGCGGTTCAGGTTCACCTTGTCGATCGGCGAGGTGCGGCGGGCGTCGAGATAGGCGGGGTAGTTGAGCGCCGGGATGATGATGACTCGGCCGCGGACGCGCTGCACATCGAGGCCGCGCATCAGATGCATCAGCGCCATCGGGCCTTCGTACTCGTCGCCGTGATTGGCGCCGGTCAGCAGCACCGTCGGCCCGTCGCCGTTCTTCGCCACCATCGCCGGGATCGGGATATGGCCGTAGGCCGAGCGGTCGTGCGAATAGGGCAGCCGCAGGGCCCCGGTCTGGATGCCATCGGCCTCGAAATCGAGGTCGGTGGTGATCAGCGACGGCGCCTGGCTCATCTGAACGTTCCTCTGGAGTGTCAGCCGACCTTCACCATCCAGCCGTGCGGATCGGGCGCGGTGCCGTACTGGATGGCGGTGATGGCGTCGTAGAGCTTCTGGGTGAGCGGGCCGGTCTTGCCGCCGGCGATGGTGATGTCCTTGCCCTTGTAGCCGAGCCTGCCGACGGGGGAGACCACGGCGGCCGTGCCGGTGCCCCACATCTCCTCGAGCGTGCCCTTCGCGGCGGCCTCGGCCACCTCGTCGATGGAGATCTGCCGCTCGCTCATCTTGACGCCCCAGTCCTTCAGGAGCGTCAGCACGGAATCGCGCGTGACGCCGGCCAGGATCGAGCCGCCGAGCGGCGGCGTGATCACCTCGCCCGCGATCTTCACCATGATGTTCATGGTGCCGACCTCTTCCAGGTACTTGCGATGCACGGCGTCGAGCCACAGCACCTGGGTGTAGCCCTTCTTCTTCGCCCGTTCGGCGGCGAGCAGGCTGGCGGCATAGTTGGCCGGCGTCTTCGCGGCGCCGAGGCCGCCGGGAGCGGCGCGCACCAGCTCGTCCTCGACCAGGATCGCCACCGGCGCCGTGCCTTCGGCGTAGTAGGCGCCGACCGGAGAGAGGATGAGGAAGTAGGTGTAGGAACTCGCCGGCCGGACGCCGAGGTAGTTCTCGGCCGCGATCACCGTCGGGCGCAGATAGATCGCCGTGCCGGGGGCGGAGGGCACCCAGTCGCGATCGACATCGACCAGCTTCAGGAAGGTCTCGTAGACGAGTTCGGAATCGAGCGGCGGGATGCAGAGCTGCTCGGCCGAACGGTTGAGCCGCTCGGCATGCATCTTCGGGCGGAACAGGCGGATGACGCCGTCCTTGCCGCGGAAACCCTTCAGCCCGTCGAAGATCGCCTGACCGTAGTGCAGCACGGTGGAGGCGGGTTCGGTCGGCAGGCCGCCATAGGGAACGATGCGCGGGTTCTGCCAGCCTTTGCCTTCCTTGTAGTCGATCAGGCACATGTGGTCGGTGAAGACGGTGCCGAAGGCGGGGGTCTCGTTGGCGCGGGCGGTCTTCGGCGCCTTCGTGCGCTCGATGCTGATGGTCGACAAGTCAATCCTCCCGGGATTGCAGATCGTGGCTCTTGTGGGCGGGGAAACTACCAGCCCGAAACATATTTGTCCGCCTGAAAGGTAAGCACTGCTGCCGCATGAGGGGTGCGAGCATTGCGGCCGGCCGGGTGGCGGTATTGGCGAAAATTGTGGCTGCGCGGGGCGGCCGATTTATGATGCGCGAAATGCCGATTTAAAGGTGGGGACTTCGCCAATGCCGTTCATCCGCCATCCGCTCGCCTGGATGATGCTCGCCGCCGTCCTGGCCGCCCCGCTCGCCGCCTGCAACACCGTGGAAGGTGCCGGCAAGGACCTGCAGAAGGCCGGCCAGAAACTGGAAGACACGGCGCGCCGCGTCTCGAACTGAACTAAGCCATTGGCTTAGATAAGCCAATGGCTTATGATCCTCCGGCGATCGAGTATGACGCGGCAAAGAATCGGGAGAACCGCCGCAAGCACGGCGTTCCTCTCTCTCTGGCAGCGCTTATGTTCGAGCGTGCCGTATTCGAAACGATCGATGACCGCTTCGACTACGGCGAAACGAGGTGGAACGCGCTCGGCCTGATAGAAGGCAGGGTGCTTCACTGCACCTACACATGGCGAGGGAAACGACGGCGCATCATTTCGCTCCGCAAGGCCACCAAGCAGGAACTGAATGCCTACTTCGAAGCAACGCGCCGGCAAGGTGATTAGACCTTCCGCCTCCAGCATTCGCCGCGCTGCCAAATCGGTCGACTGGGCGGCAATCGACGCGCTCACAGATGCCGAGGTCGAGCGCAATGCTACCGTCGAGGGCGAAGCACCGATACGCGACTGGACGGCGCGTCTGGCTGATGGGCGCGCGACGATCGTGCTACCGCTTGATGTCGCGGCGATCAGAGCCAAAACGAAACTCAGTCAGGAAAAATTCGCACGCGCGGTTCAGATCAGCCCGCACACGTTGCGTAACTGGGAACAGGGGCGTCGAGCGCCCGAAGGACCGGCCCGCGCGCTGCTGACGGCGATCGACCGCGCGCCGGCTGCCGTGATGGCGGCTCTGCGCGAACGCTGACGGAGCGGCATCAGATCGATCGCATGCCGTCAAGGGTGGCGGCTGCCTCGTCGAAGGTGGCCGTATGACTGCAACCCGCGGCGATGCTCCGGGCGGCGATCAGGCAGTCGGCGAAATCAGCCTTGCCGGCCGAATATCGGGCCAGCGCTTCCTCGACCATCGGTCGATCCGCGATTTCGTAGGCAACGCTATCGAGACATGCGCGGATGGCGCTCGCAATGTCGGCGCGTGTCGCACGATAGGCCCGGCGAAGTACCCAGGCGGTCTCGACCAGGACAACCGTGTCAAGATAGAGCATCTCCCGCAATGCATGCGCCTGGTTCAGAAGCTCGCGTGCGCGCGCCGTCTGCGCTGGATCGTCGTCGACCAGCAGGCGGATCAGGACGTTGGTGTCGAGCCCGATCACGGAGACAAGATCATCGGCGACGGCTGCGCTTATGTTGCGCCGCAGCCTCGTCGGCGATGGCCTCGTTCATTTCCTGTACTGAGACCGGCCGGCGCCGCAGATGCTTCAGCAGGCCGGCAATTGCGGCCGGGTCGTCATCCACCTTGCGCACCTCGATCCGCGCGTCATCGGTCAGCCGGAAGTCGAGCTTCGCACCCGCGTCAATGCCGAGCGCGTCGCGGATCTCCTTCGGCAGGGTGACCTGACCCTTGCTGGTGACGGTAGCGATCATGGCAAGCGCCTTACGAGTGGTGCAACGTAAGGAAAAATAGGATGGGGGTGTACGGTTGTCCAGTAAGGAGCGCTGACAACGTACAGCAATGGCCGTTTCTGATCGCGGCTTGACTAAAGGGTTTACGAATTCATCAATCAGCACGAGCGGCAGCGGCACTGTCGGCGTGAATACAGATGATCAGGCGGAGCCCATCCAGGGCTGTTCACGAGGCAAACGGATGACCACGCGGTATGAAGCATGGATCGAGCTTGGGGAGGATGTAGCCAGTATCACTCTAGGGACGGTCGATGACATCGCGCGGCTGAGACGGCAGGGGCTCCTGCCAGAGTCGGCCAGTCTGCTGCATCGTATTGAGGCGGATACGCCGGAGGAAGCATCCGCAGCGCATCACGTGAAGATGGGCTGGGAGCCATACCAACCAATGGGCCGGGCTATGGATTGCCCAAAAGGCTGTGGAGCGAAATTTTACCCCGAAGGCAGTGGTTATTGTCCCAATTGTGGTCCGATCTGTTGACCGTTAGAAGGTCCTCAGTCGGCTGGGACCTTCTCATTAAACATCGACATCGCCGACGAAGCTGGCGTTTTCGGTGATGAAGGCGAAGCGCATCTCCGGCTTCCTGCCCATCAGGCGTTCCACCAGGTCCGCCGTCGCGGCGGCGTCGACGTCGGGGATGTCGACCCGCAGCAGCACCCGCTTCTTCGGGTCCATGGTGGTTTCCTTGAGCTGGATCGCCGGCATTTCGCCCAGGCCCTTGAAGCGGCTGATGTCGACCTTGCCGCGGCCGGAGAAGGTGGACTTCATCAGCTCGTCCTTGTGGGCGTCGTCGCGGGCATAGACCACCTTGCCGCCCTGGGAGATGCGGTAGAGCGGCGGCACGGCGAGGAAGAGGCGCCCGGCGCGCACGATGGGCCGCATCTCGCGATAGAAGAAGGTCATGAGCAGCGAGGCGATATGGGCGCCGTCCACATCGGCGTCGGTCATGATGATGACGCGCTCGTAGCGGAGGTCTTCGGGCTTGCAGCGCTCGCCGATGCCGCAGCCGAGCGCCTGGGCGAGATCGGTCAGTTCCTGGTTCTGGCTGAGCTTCTGGGTATTGGCGGAGGCGACGTTCAGGATCTTGCCGCGGAGCGGCAGGATCGCCTGGGTCTCGCGGTTCCTGGCCTGCTTGGCCGAGCCGCCGGCCGAATCGCCCTCGACCAGGAAGATCTCGGTGCCCTCGGAGGCATCCCGGCTGCAATCGGCGAGCTTGCCCGGCAGGCGAAGTTTCCGCGTCGCCGACTTGCGGCCGATCTCCTTCTCGGCCCGGCGGCGGATGCGGTCCTCGGCGCGCTCGATGACGCGGCCGAGCACGATGTTGGCGCGCTGCGGATCGCCCGACAGCCAGTGGTCGAAGCGGTCCTTCACCGTCGTCTCGACCAGGCGGGTCGCCTCCGGCGTCGCCAGCTTCTCCTTGGTCTGGCCCTGGAACTGCGGCTCGGGGATGAAGATCGACAGCATGGCGTGGATGCCGCCGAAGATGTCCTCGGTGGTGATCTGCGCGGCGCGGCGGTTGCCGGCCAGTTCGCCATAGCCCTTCAGGCCGCGTGTCAGGGCCGAGCGCAGGCCCTGCTCGTGGCTGCCGCCCTCCGGCGTCGGCACCGTGTTGCAGTAGGAGGAGACGTAGGATTCACCTTCGTCGGTCCAGGCCACGGCCCATTCGATGCTGCCTTTGCCCGTTTCCAGTTCCACCCGGCCGGCGAAGGGCTGGGGGGTGATGGTGGGCCGGCCCTCCAGATGGGCGGCGAGGAAGTCCTCCAGGCCGCCGGGGAAATGGAAGCTGTCTTCCGCCGGCACGCCCTCGGTCAGCAGCGACTTGGCGCATTTCCAGCGGATCTCGACGCCCCGGAACAGATAGGCCTTGGAGCGGGCCATGCGGAACAGGCGCATCGGCCTGAAGGTGGGATCGGCGCCAAAGATCTGCGGATCGGGATGGAAGGTGACGGTGGTGCCCCGGCGGTTGGGCGCCGCGCCGACCTTGGCGAGCTTGCCCGTCGGCGCGCCGCGGGAATAGCTCTGCTTCCAGAGTTCGCGCTCGCGCGCCACCTCGACCTCGAAGCGGTCCGACAGCGCGTTCACCACCGAGACGCCGACGCCGTGCAGGCCACCCGAGGTGGAATAGGCCTTGCCGGAGAACTTGCCGCCCGAATGCAGTGTGGTGAGGATCACCTCCAGCGCCGACTTGTCCTTGAACTTCGGGTGCCGGTCGATGGGGATGCCGCGGCCGTTGTCGGAGATGCTGACCGACTGGTCCTCGTTCAGGTTGACCTCGATGCGGTCGGCGTAACCCGCCACCGCCTCGTCCATGGAATTGTCCAGCACTTCGGCGACGAGGTGATGCAGGGCGCGTTCGTCGGTGCCGCCGATATACATGCCGGGCCGGCGCCGCACCGGCTCCAGCCCCTCGAGGACCTCGATGTCCTTGGCGGAATAGTCGCCACCCGCGCTGGACGACTGCTGAAACAGGTCGTTCATGCCTAAACTTTGTTCTGTGTCTGTTCGGAAGGTCATCCCGACTATAGGGGGGCGGAAGGCATCGGACAACGAGATATGGGGTGGGTAGGCGGATGAACGTCCCGCTGCCGTCTTGCCGGCAGTCCACTATAGTTGGGTTGCACGATCACGACAGAGACCGCAGCGCATGCCGTTCGTCGCGCCGAAAAGCGCGCTTCCCTCCATCGGCCATAACGGCGGGCCGCCGCTCGACCTGTCGTTTTCCGCGCATGCCTGGCGGAAGGCGCACCGGAAGGCCTGGAAGACGCCGCCGCGCGACGTGGCGCTGGCCCGGCTGCGGCGGGCCGAAAGCGTCGGCCTCAGCTATCGCGACTACGCCAGCGTGCTGATGGACAGGGGCTCCAACCTCTCCGTCGTGGTGCTGGCGCCGGGCGTGCTGAAGATGGGGCCTGCCGCGGCGGTGCGGGCGAAGCTCGCCGCCATCCGGGGCGCCACGCTGTTCATCCTGAGCGAGCCGCATGAACTCCTCGACGCCGCCTGGCTCGACGGCGCCAGCGAGATTATCCGCAGCCCCCGCGCCGATCTGCCGGAAGCGATCCTCGCCGCGCTGAAGGACCGCCTGCTGCCGCCGCTCGCCGCCTTCCTGGTCGGCTGCAGCGCCGCCGACCAGCGGCTGTGCGAAAAGGCCGGCCTGCCGCTGTTCAAGCCGGCTTCCGAATACTTCACCGGCGCCTGACTCTCCCTCCCGAGGACCCTCATGAGCATCGACCTGGAAGCCGCCACCGCCATCCTGCCGCACCGGGGCGAGCCGATCCTGCGCACCCAGCCGATGCCCTCGGACCTGAACGGCAACGGCGACGTCTTCGGCGGCTGGGTGCTGGCGCAGATGGACATCGCGGGCGGGATCGTCGCCGCGCGGCAGTCGCGCGGCCGGGTGGCGACGGTGGCGATCACCGCCATGCAGTTCGTGCAGCCGATCAAGGTGGGCGACCTGGTCTCGATCTACGGCAAGGTCACCAAGGTCGGCCGCAGTTCGATCTCGGTCTACCTGGAAACCGTGGTGGTGCGCCGCCTCGACCCTGGCGAGATCAAGGTCACCGACGGCACCTTCGTCTTCGTGGCCATCGACGAGGACGGCAAGCCTCGTCCCGTCAGTGTGTGAGGGCCTTGCCGAGTCCGGCGCTCAGGTATAGAACAAATAGAGAACTATATCCGGCAGGACACGAATGACGGCGCAGGGTTCGGTGATCGCGGCGCTCAGGGCGACGCTGTCCCGCCAGGAGCGGGGGGACGCCACCGAGGATGTGCTGCCTCTGGGGGTGGAGGCGATCGACAGCGTGCTGCCCGGCGGCGGCCTGCCGATGGGCGCCCTGCACGAAGTGGCGGCGCCGGCCGGCGATGCCGCGGCGATGGGTTTCGTGCTGGCCCTGGCGGCCCGCCGCCAGGCGCTGGACCGGGCGGCGGACCGGCCCTTGGCGGTTCTGCTGTGGTGCCAGTCCGGGGCTGCGGAACACGAAATGGGCCGGCTTTACGGTCCCGGGCTCGCGCAGCTGGGGGTTGAAACGCGGCGCCTGGTCCTGGTTCGGCCCGCCAAGCTGCGCGATCTGCTGTGGTCGATGGAGGAGGGGTTGCGTTCCGGCGTCGTCCCGATCGTGGTCGGCGTGGGGGTGGAAGCCGATCTGGTCGCCAGCCGCCGGTTGCACCTGGCCGCCGCCTCGACCGGCGCGCTCGCCTTCCTGTTGCCGCCTTTGCGGCCGAAGCCGCCACCTTCGCCTGCTTTCACCCGCTGGCAGGTACGGGCGGCTTCCCCGGCGGAACGCGCGGGTCTGCCCAGGGGGAGGGCCGGGGCACTGCCCGGCTGGCATGTCTCGCTGCAGCGCTGCCGGAACGGGGCGCCGGCCCCGGAAGGATGGTCCTTGGCCTGGAATGCCAGGGAAGGACATTTCCTGCTCGGTAAATTCCCGCAAAAAGAGAACGCATAGCAGGCAGTCTTCCCGCAAAACAAGATTTTCCTTGTTTACGACGCAGTTACACGTTATACAGAACGTGTCGCCGCATGTCGTCCGGCGGCCTATCGAGAACATGAGCTTTTTTTGGAGAGGGGCGCGTCCCCTCGCCGCTCTAGTTGTCTCTTCGTTCGCCAAGAGAGGACAAGAACGAATGCCTGCTCCGCGTGCTCAGATCGGTTCGGAGTTCCGTGTTGGTCAAATGGTGGTCTTCCCGGCCCATGGCCTAGGTAAAATCACGGGCCGCCGCAGTGAAATGGTTGCCGGCTACAAGCTGGACATGCTGTCGATCGATTTCTTCGACCCCAAGATGACGCTTCTGGTCCCGGTCAACAAGGTCGCATCCTGCGGCATCCGCGCGACGAGCACGGCCGATACCATGAAGGCGGCGCTGGAAAAACTGAAGATGCCGCCCAAGGTCGGCCGCGGCCCCTGGCTGAAGCGCGCCCGCGTGCTGGAAGCCAAGGTCAACTCCGGCAACCCGATCGAGGTGGCCGAGGTGATCCGCGACCTGCGCCCGAAGAGCGACGATCAGGAACGTTCCTACGCCGAAAAGGTGATCTACGAGCGTGCGCTCGAGCGCCTGACCCGCGAGCTCGCCGCGGTCGAGAAGATCGACCGGGTGACGGCGAGCAAGAAGGTCGAGAAGCTGCTCAAGGCCGCCTGATACGAAGCCGCCTGAGCCCGGCTCAGGCGATCTCGTACTTCAGCGTATAGTTTCCGAGGCGGCCGCGGATCAGTTCCGCGGCCGCTTCTTTCGTATGCGCGCCGGTCGAGGACAGCGTGATCCGGGCCAGCGTGCCATGCGCCGGATCGGCGCCGACGCTGACGCTCCCCTCGATCCCCTCGCCCCTCAGTTCCTGAAGCTCGCGGCTGAACATGATCCGCGCCGCCTCGTAGCGCAGCGCCGGCTTGAAGATCTTGCCGACGCCGGTGAGCGGCATGGTCGCGATCACCGCCACTTCGGCCGGTGCCGCCGCCCGCTCGGAAATGCGGGCGCGGCAGAAGACGGCGAGTTCCTCCGGCGTCGCGCTCTTGCCGGGGCGCAGCTGCACGAAGGCCATCGGCATCTCGCCGGCATAGGAATCGGGTCGTCCCACCGCGGCGGCGGTTTCCACCGCCGGATGCTGGTTCAGCACCTCCTCGATGATCAGCGGATCGATGTTATGGCCGCCGCGGATGATCAGGTCCTTGGCCCGGCCGGTCAGCCAGACGTAGTTCTCCGGGTCGATGCGGCCGAGATCGCCTGAATCGAGCCAGCCGTCCTCCAGCATCGTGCCCTTGCTGTGGCCGGGGTCGAGATAGCCGGCGAAGACCTGCGGCCCCCGCATCAGCACATGTCCGATCTCGCCCGCCGGCATGTCGCCGCGGATGCCGCCGTCGGGCGCCACGTCGGCGATGCGCAGTTCCATATAGGGCGCTGGCAGGCCGACCGAGCCGATACGCTGCTCGCCATGGTACGGGTTCACGGTGGAATAGCCGTGCACCTCCGTCATGCCGTAGCCCTCGATCACCTTGATGTTCATCTCGTTCAGGTAACGCTTGGCTACCTCCACCGGTGCCGCCGAACCGCCGGTCAGCGCGAAGCGCACGGAGCCGAGGTCGAAGCCCTCGCGCGGCTGGTTCAGCACGGCGGCGAGGCTGGTCGGCACCATCCCGATCACCGTCGGGCGATAGCGGTCGACCAGCGACCAGTAGTCCCGCACCACGTTCGGGTTGCGCATGCCGGAGGGGGTCAGCAGCACCACGGTCTGGCCGGTGCAGTGGGGGGCGAGGCCGCCCACCGTCGACCCGCCGACATGGAACTGCGGCAGGCCGTTGAACATGATGTCGCCCGGCCCGCAGTCGGTCATGGTCGACAACGTCCAGGCATGCAGGAGCTGTCCCCCATGCGTGTGCCGGGCGAGCTTCGGCAGGCCCGTCGTGCCGCCGGTATGGAAGAGGGCGGCGACGCTCGTCCAGTCGGCCTCTTTCTTCGACAGGAGCCGGTCGGCCGGTTCCGCGTCGCAGGCCTTGTCGTAGTCGGTGACGCCGGGCGGCGGCGCGTCCTCAGCCCCCACCCGGAACACCTTCAGGTGCGGCAGTTCGGCCCGGATCGCCTCCACCTTCCGCCACAGGTCGGGGATCAGCGAATCGTCGGCGGCGATCAGCGCCTTCGCCTTCGCCTCGCGCATGATGCCCGCGATCTGCCGCGGCTCCAGGAACCAGTTGACCGGGTTGCCGACGGCCGCCGTCTCGGCGCCCCACAGCGCGAAGAACGCCTCGGGGATGGTGGGCAGCAGCGTCGTCACCACGTCGTCGGGGCCGATACCGGCGCGGGCCAGCATGTTGGCGGTCTGGGTGATGCGGGCGATCTGCTGGGCGTAGGTGATGCGGCGGACCGGCGCCTCGTTGCCGGTGCCGTAGAGGGCGATCATCGCGAGCTTGTCGGGATACTGTGCCGCCGCCCGGGCCAGCCCCTCGTAGACGCTGCGGGCCTTGACCCTGTCATGCGCGGGAACGCTTTCCAGCGCCCTGACGTCGGCGATCGTTCGGATCGTCATGCATTCCTCCCTGTCGGCGGCGCCAGTCTTATGGCGCCCGCCGGCGGGAGGGAAGGGGAGAGATGGCGGGCGGGCGCGCCGTTCAGGCGACGGCGCGGAGCGTGGCGAGCAGGTTCGCCGCGGCGACCGGCTTGGCGCAGGTCGCGGCGAAGCCGGCCGCGGCCACATCGCCGGCGTCGAGATCGTCGAGGAAGGCGCTGACGGCGATCACGGGGATGTCGGACAGATCGTTGTCGGCCTTGAACCAGCGCGTGACTTCGAGGCCGGACGCCTCGGGAAGCTGTACGTCCATCAGCACGACGTCCGGACGCTCGCCGCGCGCCATGGCCACGGCGTCACGGCCGTTGACCGCGGACAGCACCCGAAAGCCGCTGGCACTCAGGATGGCCGTGATCAACTTCATGTTGAGCACGTTGTCTTCCACGATCAGAACCGTCTTGTCGATGCGGGTCATCCCCCAACGCTCCTCGAAAAATTATGGCCGTCCCGTATCTCCGACCCCAGGCTATCCCGGCGTGCCGTGGCGTCTGCGACCACGATCACACCTGCATCCTGACCGCTGATAATGTTCATCTGATGACGTCGGTAAACTGTCAGCAGGACGTGAAACAAGCGTTACTTCAACCGGCGCAGTTGATTCCCGAACCCGGGGGGAGTCAATAAAAGATGTTGGTTAACAGGTAGTTAGCCTGGATAGAGCTGCTCCGGGTCGACCAGCGGGCGGGCCAGCGCGGCGACCCGGCCGCCCCGAAGCGCCTGGAAGAAGCAGTTGTGCCGGCCGGTGTGGCAGGCGACCCCGGTCTGGTCGACCAGCAGCAGGAGCGTATCGCCGTCGCAGTCGATCCGGGCATCGACCAGCCGCTGGACCTGCCCCGAACTCTCGCCTTTTCGCCACAGCGCCTTGCGCGAGCGCGACCAGTAGCAGACCCGTCCCGTGGTCAGCGTTTCCCTGAGGGCCTCGCCGTTCGCCCAGGCCATCATCAGCACTTCGCCGGTGTCGTGCTGTTGGGCGATGACGGGGACGAGGCCCGCCGAATCGAAGCTGACGGCGCCGAGCAGCGCATCGATCGCCGCGGCCGGCGGAGTGGTGTAGGTCGGGGCGTTCGGCATCACGGCCTCCGGAAGCTGTGGCGGGGAGTTATCACGCCGTCGCCCGGCATGCTAGGTTGGCCGACCGATATCGGCGACAAGATCCTGCGATGGAAGCGAAAACGAACACGATGCGGACCGACGCCGATGCACATGGCCATGGCGATGCCTTTCCGGCGCATGCCCATGACCACGAGGCCTGCGTGGTCGACGCACTCGGCGCGGCGGAACGGGTCTGCGCCAGCCGCGGTACCCGGCTGACCACGCTGCGCCGCCGGGTGCTGGAACTGGTCTGGCGCTCGCACAAGCCGGTCGGCGCCTACGACCTGCTGGGCGAACTCACCCGCGGTGGGCGGCGGGCGGCGCCGCCCACCGTCTATCGGGCGTTGCAGTTCCTGCTCGAGCAGGGGCTGATCCACCGCATCGAATCGCGCAACGCCTTCATCGGCTGCTCACACCCCGAGGATCGCCATGTGGTGGAGATCCTGCTGTGCGAGCAATGCGGGCGGGCGGCCGAACTGCCCGACGAGCAGATCTCGACGGCCGTGCGCAGCGCCGCGAAGCGGCTCGGCTTCGAGGTGCAGCGCCAGACGATCGAGGTCACCGGCCTCTGCGCCGACTGCCGCAAGGCGGCTTGATTTCTTTCCCTCTCCCCAGGGAGAAGGAATTTCCTAATCCGCCGCCGCCTTGCCCTGGGCCAGCGCCTTCTTGCGCCGATCGAAGCCGGCTTCCAGATCTTCCTTGAGGTCCTCGATATTCTCCAGGCCGGCGTGGAAGCGCAGCAGCACGCGCTTGGCGTCCCAGGGCCGCGCGGTGCGGTAGACTTCGGGGTGCTGCCAGACCACCAGGCTTTCGAAGCCGCCCCAGCTGAATCCCATGCCGAAATGGTGCAGGTGGTCCAGCATCGCCGCCATGGCGTGCCGGGGCGTCGCCTCCAGCTCGACCGCGAAGAGGCCCGACGCACCGAGGAAGTCGCGTTTCCAGATCGCATGCCCCGGATCGTCGGGAAGGGCGGGGTGCATCACCCCGATCACCTCGGGCCGCGCCTTCAGCCAGGTGGCGAGTTCGACGCCGGTCTTCCAGTGCTGGGGCAACCGCACGGCGAGCGTGCGGAAACCGCGCTGGCCGAGATAGAGGTCGTCGGGGCCGACGCCGTAGCCGAGTTCCCGCGCCGTGTCGCGCACCATGGGCCAGGCTTCCCTGGTGGCGGTCACCGTGCCCAGCATCGCATCCGAATGCCCGACGATGTATTTGGTCGCCGCCTGCACAGAGACGTCGACGCCCTTGGTGAAGGGCTTGAAGTAGAGCGGCGAGGCCCAGGTGTTGTCCATGATCACCGTGGCGCCGCGCGCCTTCGCGACCGCCGCGATGGCCGGGATGTCCTGCATCTCGAAGGTGAGCGATCCCGGCGCCTCGACATAGACGACCTTGGTGTTGGGCTTCATCAGCGAGGCGATGTCGGAGCCGATCTCGGGCAGGTAGTAGGTCGTCTCCACCCCCATCTTCTTCAGGAAGCCTTCGCAGAGCTTCCGTGTCGGCCCGTAGACGGTGTCGACCATCAGCACATGATCGCCGGTCTTCAGGAAGGCCAGCATGGCGACGGTGACGGCGGCGAGGCCCGAGGGCACCGCATAGGTGCGATGGCCGCCCTCGAGCGCGGCGACGGCGTTCTCGAAGCTGAAGGAGGTCGGCGTGCCGCTGCGCCCGTAGACCACCACCTGTTCGTCGCGGGCGCGGGCGGCGGTGGCGGCGTCGAGCGCATCCAGGGTCGGGTGGATGATGGTCGAGGCGTGAATGACCGGCGGGTTGACGGCGCCGTACTGCTTGGCGGGGTCGCGGCCGGCCACCACCACCTTGGTCTCGTCACGCATCGAAAAGAACTCCATCGGCTATGTGTATTTCCGCCCATGATGGCGGCGCGGACAGGCGGGCGCAACGGAACGCGGAGGATGCGGTGACACTGGGACTGGACGGTGGGGATCTCCTGCGCGCGCTCGACCTCGCCGGAACCTTCGTCTTCGCGCTGAGCGGCGGGGTGCTGGGCGTGCGCCGGCGCTTCGACCTCTTCGGCGTCCTGGTGCTGTCCTTCGTCGCCGCGACCTCGGGCGGCATCCTGCGCGACCTCCTGATCGGGGCGATCCCGCCCGCGGCGATCGCCGACGGCATGGCGCTTCTCGTCGCCCTGGCGGCCGGCCTTCTCGCCTTCCTCGCCTTTCCCTGGCTCGAGCGGCTGCAGAAGCCGGTGCGGCTGTTCGATGCCATGGGTTTGGCGCTCTTCGCCGTCGCCGGCACGCAGAAGGCGCTGCTGCATGGCCTCGATCCGGCCGTCGCCGCCGTGCTCGGCATGGTGACGGGCATCGGCGGCGGGATGGTGCGCGACCTGCTCGCGGGCCAGGTGCCGGCGGTGCTGCATTCCGAGCTATATGCCGTGGCGGCCCTTCTCGGCGCCGGCATCGTCGCCTATGCGCCGCTGCTGCACCTGCCGGCGGAGGTGGCGGCGCTGGTGGGCGCGGGCGCCTGCGTCTTTCTTCGCGTCATGGCCATCTACCGCGGCTGGCACCTGCCGGTCGCGCGTTTCGGCTATCCCCCCGGTGAAGACGGACGGGGAAACGGCTGAGCGGGGCGCGGCGGAACATGCATTCCGGATTTGGGCAAACCGCCCGGCAATGTTATGACGGCCCCAGATCATAAAACAGGGAGGCTAAAAAATGATCACTCGCCGCAATTTCGTTGCCGGCGGACTCGGTGTCGCCGCATTGCCCCTCGTCGGCGCGCATGCCGCCGATGTGAAACTTCCCGGCACGCTGGTCTGGACCGCCTATGACGTGGGTTCGTCCGGATATTCCCAGGCGATCGGCGTCGGCAGCGTGCTGAAGAACAAGTACGGCACGAACCTTCGCGTGCTTCCGGGCAAGAACGACGTGTCGCGCCTCGCCCCGCTGCGCGAGGGGACGGCCCAGTTCACGGCGACGGGCTCGGATTCGATCTATTCCCAGGAAGCCGTCTTCACCTTCGGCGAAAAGGAATGGGGCCCGCAGGCGATCCGCCTCGTGCTGCTCTCCTTCTCCGACGGCGCGGCGGTGGCGCTCGCCACGGCGGCGGATGCGAACATCAAGACCCTGCAGGACGTGAAGGGCAAACGCGTCGCCTGGATCCGCGGCGCGCCCGCGCTGAACCAGGCCGTCTCCTCCATGCTGGCCTATGCAAACCTCACCTGGAACGACGTGGTGAAGGTGGAGTTCGGCGGCCACGGGCCGGCGGTCGACGGCGTCATCAACAACGAGGTGGACGCCTTCAACAACGCCACCTTCTCCGCTCTCAACCAGAAGATCGCGGCATCGCCGCGCGGCATCTTCTTCCCCCCGGTCCCCCACAACGACGAGGCCGGCTGGAAGCGTCTGAAGGACGTGGTGCCGTGGTACGAAAAACACTTCGCCACCGAAGGCATCGGCATCAAGAAGGAAGGCCAGGAAATGGCCGGCGTCGCCTATCCGGTCCTCGCGACCATGGAGAAGGCGGATGAGGGCATGGTCTACAGCATGCTGAAGGCGATGCATGTCGACTTCGATGCCTACAAGACCAGCGCGCCCGGTGCCAACGGCTGGGCGATGGACCGGCAGAAGTTCAGCACCTTCGTGCCCTATCACCCCGGCGCGGTGAAGTACTTCAAGGAAATCGGCGTCTGGAAGGCCGAACACGAGGCGAACCAGCAGAACTCGCTCCTGCGCCAGAAGACGCTGATCGACGCCTGGGCGGCCTATGTGAAGGGCGCTCCCGCCGACAAGGCGGCGTTCAAGGAAGGCTGGATCAAGGCCAGGGCGGCGGCGCTTTCGGCCAAGAAGCTCGCGGTGGTGTTCGACACCTGGTGACCTGACGCCCGCGCGGCCGGCCTGCGTGCCGGCCGCGCGGCATACCGCGATTTCCATCCCGTCGCATCGGCGATGGCCGGTGCCTGCCGTCTTTCCAGGAGTGCTTTTCCAATGGCCAGCCCCGCCGTCGTCCGCGAAGAGGACCTGCCGGACTACGATCTGGCGCGTACGCGGACCCTGCCAGACGTCTGGCGCTTCATCATCGTGGCGGTCACCGTCGTCTCGGTGCTCCTGGCGATGAACCAGATCTTCAGCTGGCGCTTCTTTGCCGGCATCACGCTCCTGGACACCCAGTACCTCTATCTCATCACCGGCCTGATGTTCGCGATGGTCTTCATCGTGTTCCCGAGCCATGCGCGGCAGTCGCGCGACATCGTGCCCTGGTACGACGCGGTTCTCTTCGTCGTGGCGCTGATCGTCAGCTCCTACTTCTTCCTCAATGCCGAACTGATCCTGGACCAGGCCTGGGAGTACGCCGCCCCGCAGGAGGGGAAGTGGATCTGCATCCTGATGTGGGCGCTGGTTCTCGAGGCGGGCCGGCGGACGGGCGGTTGGCCGATCTTCTTCATCGTGCTCATCGTCTCGCTCTACCCGACCTATGCGCATCTCATGCCGGCGGTGATCAGCGGCGTGAACCAGAACCTGCTGAACACGGCCGCCTTCCACATGTTCAGCGCCGAAAGCCTGCTCGGCATACCGATGCGGGCCTTCGCCTCGCTCGTCTTCGGCTTCCTCATCTTCGGCGTGGCGCTGCAGTACACCGGTGCTGGGCTGTTCTTCATCAACCTCGCCTTCGCGCTGCTCGGCCATGTGCGCGGCGGGCCGGCCAAGGTCGCCATCTTCTCCTCCGGCCTGTTCGGCTCGATGTCCGGCGGGCCGGTGACCAACGTGCTGACCACCGGCACCCTGACCATCCCGGCGATGATCCGGATCGGCTTCCGGCCGCGCTATGCGGCGGGCGTTGAGGCCTGCGCTTCCACCGGCGGGGTGATGATGCCGCCGATCATGGGCGCCACGGCCTTCGTGATGGCGAACTTCCTGCAGATCTCCTACGTCGAGGTGGTGATCGCGGCCGTTGTGCCGTCGCTCCTCTACTACTTCGGCCTGTTCGTGCAGATCGACGCCTATTCGGCCCGGAATGGCCTGCGCGGTCTGCCGCGCGAGGAAATGATGAGCGTCTGGCAGGTGCTGAAGTCCGGGTGGTATTACGTCTTCGTCTTCGCGCTCCTCATCTTCATGCTGATCTACCTGCAGCAGGAAGCGCGGGCGCCGTTCTATGCGACGGGCCTCCTCCTGGTGATCAACCAGTTCAGCCCCGAGCATCGCCTGACATGGGCCAAGCTCACCAAGTTCGTCTTCGCCACGGGCTTCCTGCTGGCGGAACTGGCGGGGACGCTCGCCGCGATCGGGCTGATCGTCGGCGCGCTGGTGATCACCGGCATGGTCGGCAGCATCACCAACGACCTCGTCTTCCTCGCCGGCAACAACACCCTGGTGCTGCTGATCATGGGCGCCTTCACCTGCTTCATCCTCGGCATGGGGATGACGGTGACGGCGGCCTATATCTTCCTCGCCATCATCCTGGCGCCGGCGCTGATCGAGGTCGGGCTCGAACCGCTCGCCGTGCACATGTTCCTTCTGTACTGGGGCATGCTCAGCTTCATCACCCCGCCGGTGGCGCTGGCTGCCTTCGCGGCTGCCTCGATCGCCAAGACCGAGCCGATGGCGACCGGGGTGGAGGCGATGCGGCTGGGGACGATCATCTACTTCATACCCTTCTTCTTCGTCTTCAACCCCTCGCTCCTGCTGCTCGGCGATCTGTCCGAGATCATCATCGTGTGCGTCTCGGCGGTCATCGGGGTGGTGCTGCTCTCGGCCGCGCTGCAGAGCTATCTGATCGGGGTCGGGGCAATTGCTTATTCCGCGCTCGGCTGGCTCGCCCGTGCCCTGCTTGCCGCGGGGGGCCTCGCCTTCGCCCTGCCGGGCGGCGGCATGATCGACATCGGGCATTGGGAGATCACGGCGCTGTCGATCGCCCTCGCCGGACCCGGAATTGCGCTGGCCTTATTTCTGCGCCGGCGCGCCGAGGCGGCGGGGCCGTTGGCTATTTCCTAGGCGTGAATGGCCCGCCGCGCAGGCGGTTCGGCAACGCCGCCCGCCGGCGCCCGCGACAGGGCGGTGCTGGCACGGGACATGCACATCGCGGAGGGAATGTCGGCGGCGCGATATCAGGTCGGCTTGTCTCGTGGCAGGGCCGCTGTTACCGTTTCGTCACATGCCCGGCGCAAGGCTGGGAGTGGGTCAACAGGGATGGGGCTATGATGAAGAACTACGCATTCGCCGCTGCTGCGGCTGCCTTCCTCGTCGCGGGCGTGGCCGAGGCCGGCCCGACGGTCGAGGCGATCAAGAAGCGCGACATGCTGCATTGCGGCGTGTCCACCGGCCTCGCCGGCTTCTCGCTGCCGGATTCGCAGGGCAAGTGGTCGGGCCTGGACGTCGACATGTGCAAGGCGGTCGCCGCGGCGCTGCTGGGCGATGCCAACAAGGTGAAGTACGTGCCTTCGAACGCGCAGCAGCGCTTCCCGATGCTGCAATCGGGCGAGGTCGACATGCTGTCGCGCACCACCACCTGGACGCTGACCCGCGACACCTCGCTGGGCTTCAACTTCGCGCCGGTCACCTACTATGACGGCCAAGGCTTCATGGTGCCGAAGAAGCTCGGCGTGAAGAGCGCGAAGGAACTGAACGGCGCAACCGTCTGCGTGCAGCAGGGCACCACCACCGAGCAGAACCTGGCCGATTACTTCCGCGCTTCCAAGATGGAGTTCAAGCCGGTCGTCTTCACCGAACTGCCGGAAGTCGAAGGCGCCTTCTTCTCCGGCCGCTGCGACGTCTACACCACCGACGCTTCGGGCCTCGCCTCGACGCGCGCGGCCAAGGCCGGCAATCCGGACGACTTCGTCATCCTGCCGGAGATCATCTCCAAGGAACCGCTCGGGCCGGTCGTCCGCCACGGCGATGACGAATTCTTCGACATCGTGAAGTGGACCATCTTCGCGCTGATCGAGGCCGAGGAAAAGGGCATCACCTCCGCCAATATCGAGGAGATGAAGAAGAGCGAGGACCCGAACATCAAGCGGATCCTGGGCGTCACCCCCGGCCTCGGCAAGGCGCTCGGCCTCGACGAGGAATGGGCTCTGCGGGCGGTCAAGCAGGTCGGCAACTACGGCGAGGTGTTCGAGCGCAACGTCGGCGCCAAGACCCCGCTCAAGCTGGCCCGTGGTCTGAACGACCAGTGGACCAAGGGCGGCCTCATGTATGCCCCGCCGCTGAAGTAAACGAGAACCGCCGCCGGGACCCCGAAGGTTCCGGCGGCGTCGCTTTCGGGGGCTGGGGATGACGGTCAGGGTCCAAGAGGCAACCGCCGGCAAGGCGGTGCCGAAGTCGGTCTGGTGGAACGACGCCAATGTCCGCGCCGTGATCTATCAGATCGTCACGGTGGCCATCATCATCGGCATCGGCTGGTATCTGGTTTCCAACACGCTGGCCAACCTCGCCAGCCGCAACATCGCAACGGGCCTCGGCTTCCTGGAGCGCGAGGCCGCGCTACCGATCGGCGAGCATCTCATCCACTATACGCCGGCCTCTTCCTACGGCCGCGCCTATCTGGTCGGCATGCTGAACACGATCTATGTGTCCGCCATCGGCATCGTGCTCGCAACCATCCTCGGCACCATCGTCGGCGTGGCGCGGCTCTCCTCGAACTGGCTGGTCGCCCGGATGGCCAGCATCTACGTAGAGATGCTGCGCAACATTCCGCTCCTGCTGCAGCTCTTCGTCTGGTACGGCGTGCTCCTGGCGCTGCCGCCGATGCGCCAGGCACTGAACCCGGTGCCCGGCGTCTTCCTCAGCCAGCGCGGCCTTTTCATACCCATCCTGGAAGGCGAGCCGGTGCACGCGGTCATGCTGATCCTGCTCGCGCTCGGCGTGATCGCCACCTGGGTCTATGCCCGCTGGGGCAAGCGGCGGCAGGAACAGACCGGCCAGCCGGCGAAACTGCTCTGGCCGGCGCTCGGCTTCATCATCGGCATGCCGATGATCGCCTGGGTCCTCGCCGGCCTGCCGTTCCGCCCGAGCGTACCCGAGATCAAGGGGTTCAACTTCTCCGGCGGCGGCTCGCTGACGCCCGAATTCGTGGCGCTGCTGCTCGGCCTCGTCACCTATACGGCCGCCTTCATCGCGGAGACCGTGCGCGCCGGCATCCTGGCCGTGCCCAGAGGCCAGCCGGAAGCCGCCCGCGCGCTCGGCATCTCCGAGGGGAAGGTGCTGCGCCTGATCGTCCTGCCGCAGGCGCTCCGGGTGATCATCCCGCCGACCACCAGCCAGTACCTGAACCTGACGAAGAACTCCTCGCTCGCCGTCGGCATCGCCTATCCCGACTTGGTTTCGATCGGCAACACCATCATCAACCAGACCGGCCAGGCGGTGGAGGGTATCGCCATGATCATGGCCGTGTACCTCACGCTCAGCCTCCTGATCGCGGCCCTCATGAATTTCTACAACAAGTCCATCGCCCTGAAGGAGCGCTGAGAGATGACCGATCTCACCGCCCCCTCCGAAGGGCTGCGGCCGCCCGTCAGCGAAGTCGGCGTGCTCGGCTGGCTGCACAAGAACCTGTTCAGCACCTGGTACAACGGGGTGCTGACGCTGCTGGCACTCTGGGTCATCTATTCCGGCGGCGTCGCCCTGGTGGAATGGGCGATCGTGAAGGCCACCTTCATCGGCACCTTCGAGGAATGCCGCAAATCGGCCGAGATCGGCGGCGCCTGCTGGGCGGTGATCGGCGAGAAGCGGCACTTCATGCTCTGGGGCACCTATCCCTATGAAGAGGCTTGGCGGCCCGCGGTCGCCACCGGCCTGTTCATCGCGACCCTCCTGATCTCGACCTGGCGGGCGCTCTGGGGCCGGCCGATCGTCATCATCTGGCTGCTGTCCTTCGTCGTCATGGGCATCCTGATGCGCGGCGGCGTCTTCGGCCTGAAGGGTGTCAGCACCGAAAGCTGGGGTGGCTTGCCGCTCACGCTCATGCTCTCCTCGATCGGCATAATCGCCGCATTCCCGCTCGGCCTCGTCCTGGCGCTCGGGCGGCGCTCCAACATGCCGATCATCAAGGCGCTTTCGGTCGCCTTCATCGAACTGGTGCGCGGCGTGCCGCTCATCTCGGTCCTGTTCATGGCCTCGGTGATGTTCCCGCTGTTCCTGCCCGAGGGCATCACCATCGACAAGCTGCTCCGCGCGCAGGTCGGCATCATCCTCTTCACCGCCGCCTATATCGCCGAGGCGGTGCGCGGCGGCCTGCAGGCGGTGCCGAAGGGCCAGTACGAGGCGGCCGACGCCATGGGCCTCACCTACTGGCAGTCGATGCGCCTCATCATCCTGCCGCAGGCGCTGCGCATCGTGATCCCGCCCTTGGTCGGCATCTTCATCGGCCTGTTCAAGGACACCTCGCTCGTCCTCATCATCGGCCTCTACGACCTCCTGAACGCCATCCGCACCTCGATCAACGACCCGAACTGGCGGGCCTTCAACATCGAGGCCTATGTCTTCGCCGGGGCGATCTTCTTCGTCTTCTGCTTCTTCATGTCGCGCTACAGCCAGTATCTCGAGCGGCTGCTCGCCGCCAACCGGAACCGTTGAGGATCGCCATGGCCGAAGCCCCCCTGATCCGCCTCGACCGGGTGAACAAGTGGTACGGCGAGTTCCACGTGCTGAAGGAGATCACGCTCTCGGTCGCCAAGGGCGAGCGCATCGTCGTCTGCGGGCCCTCGGGCTCGGGCAAGTCGACCATGATCCGCTGCATCAACCGCCTGGAGGAACACCAGCAGGGCTCGATCCAGGTGGAGGGGATCGAGCTCACCAACGACGTGAAGAACGTCGACGCCATCCGCCGCGAGGTCGGCATGGTGTTCCAGTCCTTCAACCTCTTCCCGCACCTCTCGGTGCTGGAGAACTGCACGCTCGCCCCCATCTGGGTGAAGCAGATGCCGAAGGCGGAAGCGGAGGAGGTCGCGATGACCTACCTGAAGCGCGTCCGCATTCCCGAACAGGCGCTGAAATATCCCGGCCAGCTCTCCGGCGGGCAGCAGCAGCGCGTCGCCATCGCCCGGGCGCTCTGCATGAATCCGAAGATCATGCTGTTCGACGAGCCGACCTCGGCCCTCGACCCCGAGATGGTGAAGGAGGTGCTCGACGTGATGATCGAGCTCGCCGGCACCGGCATGACCATGATCTGCGTGACCCACGAGATGGGCTTCGCGCGCTCGGTCGCCGACCGGGTGATCTTCATGGACCGCGGCGAGATCGTCGAGCAGAACACCCCCGAGGAATTCTTCACCAACCCCCAGAGCGACCGCAGCAAGCTCTTCCTCAGCCAGATCCTCGGGCATTGAGATCTTCCCCTCTCCCTCGGGAGAGGGTGGCCGCGAAGCGGTCGGGTGAGGGCTGGCGCGACGGAAGCGAGGCCCTCATCCGCCTGCCGGCACCTTCTCCCAAGGGAGAAGGGACTAAACCTTCGGGTCGATCATCACCTGCATGCGGTCGAAGACGCTGAAGCCCATGCGCTGGTAGAGCGGCAGCGCGGTCGGGTGGTCCAGCGTGCAGGTATTGACCGTCAGCCGGAACGGCCCGCGGTCCCAGGCGGTCTCGATCGCCTGGCCGAGCAGCCAGCGGCCGAAGCCCTTGCCGATGGCAGGCCCCATCAGCCCGAAATAGGAGAGGTTGGCCCGTTCGGGCATCTCGCGGAAGTCGAGTTCGTAGAAGCCGGCCGGCGCGCCGCGCACGTGCAGCACATAGATCTCGGTCTTCGGGTTGGAGAGGATGGCGCCCAGCGCCTCGTCCGACATGCGCTTGCGATCGACCCAGACCCAGTCGCGCCCGACCGCGTCGTAGAGATAGCGGTAATAGCCGAGCGGGCAGTTCTCCACCCGCAGCAGCACATGCGGCACTGCCGGCGGCGGCACGTGCAGCCCGCCCGGCCGGGCGCTCATTTCGAGGAAGGTGACCGTGGTCTCGATCAGCCCCGGCCTGCCGTCATTCGCCGCCTCGACCATGCGCGCCCGCCCTCAGCCGGTCTCCACCGGCGTGTCGGGCGCGCCGCCCCATTCGGTCCAGGAACCGTCATAGACCGCCGCCTGGCGGTGGCCGATCATGTGCAGGCCGAAGGCCAGCACGCAGGCGCTGACGCCCGAGCCGCAGGTGGCGACCACGGGCTTGGCGAGGTCGATGCCGGCCCCCGTGAAGGCGGCCCGCAGCTCGGCCGCCGCCTTCAGCGTGTTGTCGGGGTTGAACAGCGCCGGATAGGGCAGGCAGGTGCTGCCCGGGATATGGCCCGAGCGCAGGCCCGCGCGCGGTTCCGGATCGCTGCCCTTGAAGCGGCCCAGGCTGCGGGCGTCGATCACCTGCTCACGGCCGGAGGCGAGGTTCGCCTTCATCTGCCCTAGGTCGCGCACGGCGGTCGCATCGAACCGCGCGGTGAAGTGCCGCTCGCGCGGCGCCCGCGGCAGGTCCTCCACCGGCCGCCCTTCGGCCTTCCACTTCGGCAGGCCGCCTTCCAGGATGGCGACGTCGGCATGCCCGAACAGGCGCAGCATCCACCAGGCCCGGGCCGAGGCGATCATCTGACCGGAGCCGTCATAGACGATGATCCGGCTGCCGTCGCCGAGGCCGAGCTTGCGCATGCGGCTGGAGAACTTCTCCGGCGGCGGGACCATATGCGGCAGCGGGCTGTCGGAATCGGCGATGTCCTCGATGTCGAAGAAGACGGCGCCGGGAATGTGCTCGGCCTGGAACTCGGCCTTCGGGTCGCGCTTCTGCGCCGGCAGGTAGAAGGACGCGTCGACGATCCGGATGTCGGGCGCCGACAGGTGGTCGGCCAGCCACTGGGTGGAGACGAGGGAATCGGGATTGGCGTAAGGGGTCACGGTTGCTCCTCGAACTCGAGCAGGACGCGGCGGTTCTGCTTGCCCTTGCTTTCGATCTTGCGCACGCGCACGCGGCCGATCTCGCCCGTGCGCGCGACATGGGTGCCGCCGCAGGCCTGCAGGTCGAGGCCCTCGACCGAGATCAGGCGGACGCGCCCCATGCCGCGCGGCGGGCTCACCGACATGGTCTTGACCAGGGCGGGATTGGAATCGAATTCCGCATCCTCGACCCAGCGCTGGCTCACCGCGTGGTCGCCCAGCACCATCTGGTTCAGCCGCTCGGTGATGATCTCCTTCTCCGGCGGGGCGTCGGCCATGTCGAAGTCGAGCCGGCCCTTGCCGTCGCTCACCTGCCCGCCGGTCACGGGATAAGGCAGCACGGCGGAGAGGAGGTGCAGGCAGGTATGCATGCGCATCAGCCGGTGCCGCCGCTCCCAGTCCAGCACCAGGGTGGCCTTCGCGCCCTCGGCCGGGAGGGGCGTGTCGGGCGCCACCACATGCATCACCTCGTCGGGCGTCGCACCCTTCAGCGTGTCGAGGATGCGGACGACGGTTCCATCCGCGAAGCGGATCTCGCCGGTGTCGCCCGGCTGGCCGCCGCCGTTCGGATAGAAGATGCTGCGGTCGAAGCGCCAGCCGCGCTCGCCCGTGCCGAGGAAGGTCGCCTCGCAGGATTTCAGGTAGCTGTCGGCGCGAAACAGGATTTCCGTGTTCATTCTGGGATCTACAGCCACGAGGGTGTCGGCAGGCCCTTTTCCTTGAGCCAGGCCGGGTTGAACATCTTGCTCTGGTAGCGCGCGCCGCCATCGCAGAGGAGGGTGACGATGGTATGCCCGGGCCCCAACTCGCGGGCAAGCCGGATGGCGCCGGCCACGTTGATTCCGGTCGATCCGCCGAGGCAGAGCCCCTCGTCCTTCAGGAGGTCGAAGACGATCGGCAGCGCCTCCTGGTCGGTGACCTGATAGCTGAAATCGGGCTTGAAGCCTTCCAGATTGGCGGTGATCCGCCCCTGGCCGATGCCCTCGGTGATCGACGTGCCCTCGGATTTCAGCTCGCCTGTCGTGTAGTAGCTGTAGAGCGCCGCGCCCATCGGGTCGGCCAGCGCGATCTTCACCTTCGGGTTCTTCGCCCGAAGCGCCATGGCCGTGCCCACCAGCGTGCCGCCCGAGCCCACGGCCGAGACGAAGCCGTCGACCTTGCCGTCCGTCTGGGCCCAGATCTCCGGCCCCGTCGTCTCGATATAGGCCTGCCGGTTCGCCACGTTGTCGAACTGGTTGGCCCAGACCGCGCCCATCTCCCCGGCGAGGCGCCCGGAATAGCGCACGTAGTTGTTCGGGTCCTTGTAGGGCACCGCCGGCACCAGGCGGAGATCGGCGCCGCAGAGCCGCAGCATGTCCTTCTTCTCCTGGCTCTGGGTCTCCGGCATGACGATGACGGTCCTGTAGCCGAGCGCGTTGCCCACCAGCGCCAGGCCAATGCCGGTATTCCCCGCCGTACCCTCGACAACCGTGCCGCCCGGCTTCAGCGCGCCGCGTTTCTCCGCGTCGCGGATGATGAACAGCGCCGCCCTGTCCTTTACCGAGCCGCCGGGATTGAGGAACTCCGCCTTGCCCAGGATGGTGCACCCCGTGGCCTCGGAGGCGGCCTTCAGCCTGATCAGCGGCGTGTTGCCGATGCTGTCGATGAAACCGTCGCGCACGTCCATAGGCATTTCCTCCGGGGTGAGAGGACTATAGGGAGGGGCCTTTCCGGTTCAAGCGCGCCCCGGACAATCCTGTCCGCCGGGCGGCGCAATCTCGACCGCCCGGCGCGCGATCGTGGCCCTGGTGAACCACGGGCGGGCGCTGGTGAATTCCTGGATGGTCGCGAACCAGAAGCGGAAGCCCCCTTCCTTCTCCCCCGGGAGAAGGTGCCCGAAGGGCGGATGAGGGCCGTCCACCAGCTCAGCCGATCAGGCGAAGGGAAACGGCCCCTCGAACCGCCCGATATAGCTCGTATGCGTCACCATCGGCCGCCCCGGCACGAAATGGTGCAGCAGCGCCGCCGGCGGCTCGAGGTAGGAGGCGGGCTTGGCATCGGGCCTGAGCCGGAGCGCGATCTGCGTCACCGTGGAAGGGCAGGTACAGACGATGGTCCCGGCCCAGCGCACCTGCATCGGCCGGTGCACATGCCCGCACAGCACCCGCTCGACATGGCCGAACTTCGCCAGCACCGCCTTCAGCCGCTCCGGATGGCGCAGCCCGTACTTGTCCATGTAGGGAATGCCGGTATCGAAAGGCGGATGGTGCAGCAGCACCAGCGTCGGGCGGCTGTCGGCCCCGAGCTGTGCCTCCAGCCAGGCGAGCGACGGCGCCGTGATCTCGCCGTGGTGCAGGCCGGGGATGGTGCTGTCCAGCGCCAGGATGCGCACCGGATACCCCTCGACCGCGAAGTCGAGCGGCCCCTCGGCCGGCCAGGGCGCGAGGGTCGGGAAGGCGGCGCGGAACGCCCGCCGCTCGTCGTGGTTGCCGGGGATCACGTGATACGGAACCTGAAGATCGGCCAATATCTCCATGAGCTGGCTGTATTCTGCCGGATCACCGTGATCGACCAGGTCGCCGGTGATCAGCACCAAGTCGGGACGCGGATCGAGGCCGTTCAGGTGCTGGATGGCCTCGGCCAGCGCCCGGTTGGAATCGACCACCCCCTGGTACAGCTCGCCCTTGGGCCGGACATGAACGTCGGAAATCTGCGCGATCAGCATGGCCAGTAGCTAGGCGTGATCCAGCCCATATACGGGAGGTCCTTCGTCATACCGCACGACTGTGCATGCTCGGCACGACGCCCGGCTATGCCAGAGGGGCATACTTTGGTAGCATACAATTGGGAATCGTGTCGAACGAAAGCAAAGAAGACAGTCGTCGGAAACAGGCAATGCCAGCCCAAGAACTCAAGATAGGAAATAGGATCGCCTATTTGCGAAAGGCAATAGGGACTCCGAATTTTAAAAGTGAAAGGGTATTAGCGCGTGACTCTTTCGAGTTCACAGAATTATACTTGAAAAGAAAATGTCCAGGCGCTCTCCCGTTTTGGGAGCAGGCGCGATCTTACTTCAAAGCTAGCAAATCTTTGCCCGCCACGTCTTCGCCATTAACGAGCTACTATTCATTTTTGAACGGTGCAAAAGCGCTTTTAATGGTAAAAGGCATTTCAGCCTCTCCAGCTCATGGCGTTTCCGGGAGTTTCGCCGCTTCGAAACGCTCCCTCCAAAACGAGATTATCAAATTCAAGAATTCAGGTGTTTTGTCAGAGTTAACTAAGTACTTAAAAGAAACAGAACCGGCGACGACTCATAACCTCACAGATATTCTGTCGAATCTGCCATTTATTCATCGTGCTTACAGGTATACGTTTCGTTCTCATCCGGAGCGTTTTGTGCCGATTAGAAATGTCGTTTACCGAAAAAAGGCCAAGAGTAACTATATTTATTTGTCTGCGGATATTGAAGGATGGTTTTCTAATCCTAGAAGTTTAACAACTCTTCCCGCAACATTCGAGGTAGACGAAGGTGATCCGCCTAAATCCGGAGTTCGAATTCGAACAAAAAAGGACGTTGAGTGGTATGGGAAGGGGGCAAGTGTGCCTGCTATAAATGCTGCTACGACGAGATTATTTAATTATCATGCAAAGCATAGAAGAAATTTGGTTTATATAGCTTCTTCTCCTGATTTATGGTATTTGAAACGAGATGTATCCGGCTCGGTGCCAATAGATAGATATAATATGACGCTTATTTTTGCTGCTATGCATAGATTAAGTGAGCTTTCGCGGTATGACCCGAAGGGCCTTCAAGCGTACCTTGATGGGAAGGAAAACTGGCTCCTAACTGAATTTATTGAATTGGCACCCCTTCAATTTTTCGACGAGCTCGTGTGTGAAATGACGTCGTTGGAATTTGCGACACCTGGCGTTCGTCCAAGGGCTGGTTAATCGCTGCGGGGGAGAGCTTATGCTTGATGACTCAGAACTGGATAATCTGCCTGAGGATCCGGCATTACAGTTTGTCCAACTTGAGAAAAAATTGAGATCTACACTTGAGAATAACATCAGACAAATAGAGAACGGATACGGATCCGATCTATACTATTTACAATATATGAATCATGTGGCTGCTCTTGCAGTTGAGCTGCAAATACCGGATTTGCTGGATCTGAAAGTGCCTAACACTTCAGAGAAGTTGTATGATGCTCACATTATGTTCATTCAAAGAGTCGATTTTTTTAACATGCGTATCAGAATACGAGCCAGTCGAGAAAGAAAAGAAAATTCAGTCTCTCTTAGCGAAAAGTCAAAAGCGAAGATTCGACATTATCTCCAGCAGATTCCACCTCTGATTGATAGGTTGGATGTTACTGAGAGTAAAAGAGCATCGCTCCGCAATAAGACCCATAACTTGATGCTTGCTGTAGAGCAGGAGCGAACGGGCTTGGCTCATGTTGGTGCCATTTTGCTTGAAGTTACAGGATTGGGCCGCAAGGCGGCCAAGGATTTGAAGCCTCTGAAAGACCTAATCGATCCAGTAGTGAGAGAGGTCGCTGCGGCCAAGGACGCTGAGCCACCAGCACTTCAAATACCCGCTCCACCGCGGCGTATCCCAGGTCCCATGTCTCGTCCTCCAGAAGTCGACAAGGACGACGAAATCTCTTTTTGAATACCGCAGGAGGCGTGTGAAAAGTCTCAGCGCCACTCCCTTCTCAAACGCTCCCGCTCGATCTCCAGCCACAGCAGCGCCACCACCAGCGGTCCCACCGTGATCTCGCCCCGCCGGCGCATCGCCCGCGCCTCGGCGAAAGGAAGCGTGAACACCCGGATGTCCTCGTTCTCGTCGGCGAGGCCGTGGATGCCGCCCAGCCCCTCGGCCGAGCAGCGGCCGATGAAGATGTGGCAAAGCTCGCTGGTCCCCCCCGGGCTCACGTAATGCGCGCCCGCGGCATCGAGATCGGTCAGCCGGCAGTTCGCCTCTTCCAGCGCCTCGCGCCGGGCCACGTCCTCCGGCGTCTCGCCCTTTTCGATCACCCCGGCGACGGCCTCGATCAGCCAGGGCTCGCCGCCGGCGGCATAGGCGCCGGCCCGGAACTGCTCGATCAGCACCACCTCGTCGCGGATGGGGTCATAGGGCAATACCGCCACCGCATGGCCACGCTCGAACACCTCGCGCTTGAAGGGCTTGCTCCAGCCGCCGCCGAACAGCCTGTGGCGGAAACTGTAGATGTTGATGCGGAACCAGCCCTTGTAACCTTCGGCCTTCCCGATCAGCTCGACGTCGCTGTCGCGGTTCATCGCGCGCCTCAGCCGGGAAAGGGATGGGTGGAGAGGAAGCCGGCCTTTTCGGTCGCGACCCAGGCGGCGAAGTCCCAGGGCTTCGGATCGGCCTGAACATGGGCCCGCGGCCGATAGATCTGCACCGCGCGCGGCTTGCCCCCGGCGCTGACCGAAATCTCCACCCGTTCGTAGCTGTCGCCCTCGTAGCGATCGAGCCTGGCCACATCCTCCGCCGACAGGCCGCTCGCGAGCCTGCCCTCGACCATGCCCGCCGGATCGGCCAGCAGGATCGGATAGGCCTCTCCCGCGGCCCTGACCCGCCGCCAGCCGGACAGTGTCGCCACCTGCAGGATTCCCGGGGCGACGGGCCGGCCGAGCACGCGGGCCAGCACGTCGAGATCCATCAGAGTGCCGTAGAAGAAGAGGTCCATCCGCAAGCACATAGCCGATCCACCTATCGGATGCAGCCTCAGTTCCAATTCTGTCTTAGTGAGGGAAATGGTGAGGCGACACCCAAAGAAATTGCCAATCAAGGTATTTTGTGTTAAGATCAATTCTTTCGGCTGATCGAAGGAAATTGCTCATGTCAGGCGAATTTATCCTCCCGGGCACGCCCGCCGCGCTCCTGACGCTGCTCCGTTCCCGCATCGGCGCCGTGATCGGCGCCAAGGCTCTCACGGCCTCGGCAAAGCAGGTGATGGTGGCGCTCATTCTGGAAGACCCGGAATGCCCGACCTTGCCGGCCAAGGTGCCGACGCTCCGCCTCGCCCGCGACCTCGGCCTCACCGACCGGGCGGTTCGGGGTGCGGTGCGCGAGCTTCGCACCAAGGGCTGGGTCGGGGCCGAAAGCGGAACGCCGCTTCCGCCCGAGGCGGAACAGGCGTTCCGCGACCACACCGACCGGAATGGCCATAACCCCTTGGCCGGCAAGCAGGAACCGCCGACCGCGGAGGAGCATCTGGAATCCCTCGAACTGATCCGCGACCAGGCGCTGGCCCAGGGCCAGTCCAACGCGGCACTCAGGGCCGAGGGGATGATCGGCAAGCTCTGCGGGCTCGAGCGGCTGGAGGACGCGCCGAAGCGTCCCTCGAGCCCGGCCGAGCTGAAGACCGAGCGCAAGCGCCTCTTCGATCGGATGTCCCAGGCCATGGCGCGCGATTTCGCCAACGATCCCTCCTTCCAGTTCCGGCTGCACAAGCTCTGCGAGGGGCTGGTCGCGAAAATCGAGGCCGAGGGCGCGCCCTACAAGTTCGTGCTGCTGCGCCGCGAACGCGGGCGGCCCCTGGCCCAGGATCCCGTCGGGGTATCGCACCCCGGCCTATCGCCCCCGCGCGCCGAGGCGCCTATTGTCGGCTGAGCGACGGGATGGAGCAGCGAAGGCTGCTCCGAGGGCTGGTGCGGAGGGTGCCTGCGCGTGATCGACGAAGCGTTCATGACGGCGGTGGGGACCGCGATCCGCGAAGTCGCGGAGACCGCGATCCTGCCGCGTTTCCGCCGCCTCGCACCCGGCGACACCCACGAGAAGGAAGGCCCGCACGACCTGGTGACCGCGGCCGATCTCGAATCCGAACGCCTCCTGTCCCTCCGCCTGCGCGAATTCGACCCGAACGCCCTGATGGTGGGGGAGGAGGCGGCGGCCGAGGACCCCAGCCTGGTCCAGCGTCTGCCCGGTGCGCGCACCGCCTGGATATTGGATCCCGTCGACGGCACCCTCAATTTCGCCAGCGGCCTGCCGCTTTTCGCGGTCATCCTGGCCTATCTGGTCGACGGCGTGACCGAGGCCGGCTGGATCTACGATCCCGTGCGCGGCCGTATGGCGACGGCGGTGCGGGGGAAGGGCGCCTTCCTCGAAGGCCGGCGGATGCGGGTGCCCGTGCCGCGCAGCCTGCCCGCCATGCACGGCGTGCTGAACAGCCGCAACGGCGACCGGCAGACGGTCGCCCGCATGGCCTACCGGGCCAACCGCATCGGCTCGATCCTGGGCTTCCGTTGCTGCGCCCAGGAATATCTCGGCATGCTGGAAGGGGCGATCAGCTTCGCCGTCTATCACCGCACACAACCCTGGGACCACGTCGCCGGCCTCCTCATCCATGCCGAGGCCGGCGGTCATGCCGCCCGCATCGACGGCGAACGCTACCGCCTCGACATCCCGACGCGGGCAGCGCCGCTCCTGGTGGCGCCCGACGAAGCCACCTGGACCACGCTCCGGGACACGTTTTTCAACGAAGAAGAGGGAACGCCGTGACTGCAGAACTGCCGACCGGGGCCGCCATGGAGGCGGGCTGGCGGGCCGTCGGAACGCTTTATCACCACTGGCTCACCGGCCTCCTGCTGACCCTGGTTTCCCGGCGCAGCGCCGCCGACGCGGGCGAATTCACCTATGGCCTGTTCCGGCGCCAGCACCTGGAGAAGTTCCTGCCCGGGATCGAGAAGCTCGGCCTGGCCCACGAACCCGATGCGGTGAAGGCGGCGGGCTATCACTATCTGTCGAACGGCGTCGGCGGCGTGAAGGTGCAGTTCATGCGCGAGTCCGACCGGAAAGCCTGGGTCCATTTCGTTCCCCCGCGCTGGATCTACGATGGTGTCGCGCTCTGCGGCATCCCCTCCGACGTCTCCCGCGGCGTGCTGCGCGGCTGGTACGCCCATAACGGCATCAGCCTCGGCAATCCGAAGCTCGGCTTCGTCTGCACCCAGCAGACCACCGACGGCCAGCCCGGCCTGTCGGGCTATTTCCTCGAGCACGACCGGCCGCTTAGCCCCGATGAGCGGCTGCGCTATTCGCCGGGCGAACTGCCGCCGCGCTTCGATCCGTCCGCCGCGCCGAAGCTCTCCAGCACGGACTGGACGCCCGCGCGCCTCGCCAAGGCCAGCCGCAACTATGCGATGGACTACATCAAGAACGGCCTGCCGGTCCTGGCTGCGCTCTTCGGCCCGGCCGAGGCGGCGCGCCTCGGCCATGTCGCCGCCGTCCAGATCGGCATGCAGTTCTATGACGAGATCGCGCGCACCCTGGGCGTCGCCGACGACAGCGCGCTCTCCTTCGCCAGGCTCTGGGCCGCTCTCGCCATGGCCCAGGACGATCCCGTCGGCATCGAGGCGGGGCAGGGGACCGTCCGCATCCGCCAGACCGGCTGGCGCCTGATGCGCGGCGTCCAGGGCGTGCCTGCTTCCGCCTTCGAGGCCTGGAACGGCCTTCTCGAAGGCATGCTCTCGGTGCACGACCGCTTCCTGCGCGTGCGGGTGCTGGCCCGCATGGACCAGGGTGACGACGCCTTCGAATGGGAGATCGGCCCGCGCGGATCGGCGCCGGTGTTCTGAGGCGGAGAGTGTGGTGGGGCCGTCCTCGTGCCCTCACCCTGAGCTTGTCGAAGGGCGAGACGGCTGTTTCACAGCCTCCTCGGCATGAGGACTAATTCTGTGAACTCTAAGTAGGTTTCCTCATCCTGAGGGACCGCGAAGCGGTCGTCTCGAAGGACGAGGAAGCCGACAGCACTAGCCCCTCAATCCACCGGCACCGCGCGCTTGCCGATGATGGCGAAGCGCAAGCGGCCCGAGATGGCGTCGATGACGGCGACGGCGGCCAGGATGCTGAGCACGATGAAGGCCACATGGCCGAATTCCAGCGTGCGGATCTGCTCCGCCAGGTGCAGGCCGATGCCGCCGGCGCCGACGATACCGATGATGGTGGCCGAGCGGGTGTTGCTCTCGAAATAGTACAGCACCTGGCCCAGCATCACCGGGAAGACGCCCGGCAGGATGCCGAAGCGGATCCGGTGCAGCGGTCCGGCGCCGGTCGACAGCACGCCCTCGACCGGGCGCTTGTCGGCGGCCTCGATCGCCTCGGAGAACAGCTTGCCGAAGGTGCCGAGGTCGGAGGTGAGGATGGCGAGCACGCCGGCGAAGGGGCCGAGGCCGACGACGTTGATCCAGATGAGCGCCCAGATCAGCGTGTCGACGCCGCGGATGCTGTCCAGCCCGCGGCGGGAGAGGACGTGCAGGATGCGGTTGGCGACGACGTTCTTCGCCGCCAACAGGCCGAGCGGCAGCGAGAGGAGGGCGGCGGCGAAGGTGCCGAGGAAGGCGATGGCGACGGTTTCGCCCAGCGCCTTCAGGTAGATCACCGCGCGGGCGAAGCTGCCGGGATCGGGCGGGAACATCAGGCCGATCATGGTGCCGAGCTG
>Ga0164290_1000997_pt1 | contig 60159 bp, 51 predicted proteins | sample Micstemetagenome_FD_108782 | JGI IMG/M metagenome (GOLD analysis project Ga0164290, IMG submission 108782) | Contaminated culture microbial community from soil near Moab, Utah, USA - Microcoleus steenstrupii SON62 (Illumina Assembly) | ecosystem: Environmental > Terrestrial > Soil > Soil crust...
ACCACCTTCCACGACGACCCCGACGTGGTCGCCAAGGTCTCCCGCGGCCTGGGCGAGGCCATGGTCGGCATCAACGTCGAGGACATCCCCCAGCCCCACCGCCTCGCCGAACGCGGCTGGTAGGGCCGGCTGGTCATGGCGTGGCGCCAGGTGGGTACCGCCGCCCCATGAACAAGCCCGACCGTCGTACCGAAAGCTCCGAAGCCTCCGATTCCGCTGACGACGGCCAAGTGTCCGCGGTGAGCGGCATGGACCCGGACGACGCGGACACGCCGATCGCGCCCGCCGACGCGACAGCCGGATATCCGGACAGCGAGAGCGGAGAGCCTCAGGAGCCCGAGCCGGAGGCAGGGCCGAACGCGAACCCTCATCGCGACCAGGACACCCACTGACTCATTTTCGTCCCAAACGGATAACTTTCGGCCACGCCGACGTAAATCACGAGATTTCGTGGCAGTTCGGGAGTCCAATGGAGAAGAAGGGTCGAAACGGGTCCCACGGCAGAGCGGGACCGCCTTCGCGAAAGGTCCGGGGGACGACGGTGGAACAACAACCGATGAACAGGGTCACCGACGTGGCGACCTGCACGATGGCCGCCGCACACCGACGCGACCACGAGCACCCTCACGACGCCGACGCCTGCCACCCGCACGTCGTCGAGGTCGTGCACCTGGGCCCCCGCGCCGTGTGCGTGTGCCACGACTGCCGGCTCGACTCGGGCTTCCTGCCGCGCGGCGAGGCCGAGGCCATGGCCGCCGACCATCGGCAAGTGACGCGCGACGTCAGCGTCAGGCTGCGGAGCGCCTGACCCTCCACCCGACCGCGAAGGTTGCGATTTCAAGCATCGTTGTGCCCGGCGTCCGTCTTCGGTAGACCTGTACCTGACGAGGCGCCCGGAGGTACTCGCTTACGCAGCCGAGTATTCCCGAGCGCCTCGTCGCATCACGAGGCCTTCTTCCGGTTGCTGCCCGCGGCGGTCTTGCGCTTCCCCTTCGCGGCGCCCTTGCTCGCGGCGCTCTTGCTCGCGCTCTTGCCCTTGCTCGCGCTCGTGCCCTTGCTCGCGCTCTTGGTCTTGGCCTTGCTCTTGTCGGCGTCGTCGTCGGCCTTGCGGGTCCTCAGCTTCTCCACCCGATGGGCGTTGCCGGGCTTGTGGCCCTTCGCCTGCTCGACGGATGCCTGGAGGGCCTCGAGCAGGTCGACCACCTTCTCAGACGACTCCTCGGCGGTGTCCTCGCGCACGATCTCGCGGTTGTCCTTCTTCGCCTTGACCAGCTTCTTGACCCGCTCGGTGTAGGTGTCGCGGTAGTTCTCGGGCTTCCACTTCGTCGTGAGGGACTCGACCAGGCTGACGGCCATCTTGAGGTCCTTGGGCGCCACCTTGGTCTGCTTCGGGACGTTGTCGAGCTCCTTGGCGGGGTCGCGGACCTCGTCGGCGAAGTGCATCGTCTCCAGGACGAGGACGCCGTCGTGGGGACGGATCGCGGCGAGGTACTGGTTCCCCCGCATGACGAACGTGGCGATGCCGATCCGCTCTGCCTTCTCCATCGCCTTGACCAGGAGCGCGTACGGCTTCTTCGCCGTGTCGTCGGCCGGAGCGAGGTAGTAGGACTTCTGGTAGTAGACCGGGTCGATCTCGGAGGCCTCGACGAAGTCGCTGATGTCGATCGTGCGGCTGCGGCCGGGCTCGACCGACTCGAGCTCCTCCTGGGTGAGCATCACGTAGTCGCCGTCCCCGACCTCGGCGCCCTTGACGATGTCGCGGTAGGCGACCTCCTCACCCGTCCGCTCGTTCACCCGCTCGTTCCGGATCCGGTTGGACGTGCCCTTCTCGAACTGGTGGAAGTGGACCTTGTGGTCCTGGGTCGCCGAGTACAGCCCGACCGGCACGTTCACCAGTCCGAACGACACCGACCCGGTCCAGATCGCCCGCGCCATCTCACGCACCTCCTGCTCGACAGACGGGTACCCGTTGCCGATGTGCCGTAGACGGCGCGCAGCCCGGCCGTCGTACCGAGATGGTCAAGGAGCCAACGACGCGGTGACGTCCTTCGCCGGCGCGGTGCGGGCGGCGGCGAACCAGGTCCCGGCCCACAGGTGCGCCGTCTGCGCGTCGCCCGCGGCCACCGCCGCCGCACGGAGCGGCGCGGTCAGGTGGTGGAGGTGCGGGTAGCCCGCCGGCGCGTCTGCGTGGTCGGCCATGAACCGGTTCGCCACGCCACGCGCCCAGCGACCGGTGTAGGCCCGCGTCACCGCGGTGGTCGTGAAGGCCGGGTCGCTCAGAGCTGCCCTGTGCACCGGGTTGGTCCCGGCCTCGTCGGCGAGGAGGTACGCCGTGCCGACCTGGGCCGCGACTGCCCCCCGCCGCAGCACGGACGCCACGTCGTCCGCAGTGGCCACGCCGCCGCCTGCGGCCACCGGCACGTCGACCTCGGCCACGACGGCGGACACGAGGTCGAGCAGTGGCGTCGGGTCGGGCTCGGCCTCGAGGTCCCAGGTCCCACGGTGCCCTCCGGCTTCCGGCCCTTGCACGGCCAGCGACGCCGCCCCGCGAGCGACCGCCGCGCGGGCCTCGGCGACCGACGTCACCGTGACGGTCGTGAGGATGTCCTGCTCCGCCAGCGTGCGGAGCAGCTCCGGGCTCGGGCACCCGAAGGTGAACGAGACCGCGTCCGGGCGGAGGTCGAGGACGGCGTCCAGCTTGGCCTGCCACTCGTCGTCGTCCCAGACCGGCCGCCCCAGGTCGACGCCGAGCCTCGCGGCCTCGGCCTGCACGGCACGGCGATAGCGGTCGACGGCGTCCGCGTCCGGCTCGTACGGCTCGATCACGAACACGTTCACGCCGAACGGGGCGCCGGTGGCGGCGCGCACCTGCGCGACGTCGCCGGCCACCAGCTCCGCGCCCTTGTAGCCCGCCGCGAGGAACCCGAGGCCGCCGGCGTCGGACACCGCAGCGGCCAGGGCGGGAGTCGAGGGTCCGCCGGCCATCGGTGCACCGACGACCGGGACCGAGAGGTCGCGCAGGTCCAGCACGAGGTCCACGCTAGCGACCGCATCAGCAGCCGCCTTCGGATCCGCGCCGGGGTCGGGCTTAGCCTGGGAACGTGCTCGACACAGCGACCCTGCGCGTGGCGTTCGGAGTGGTGGGGTTCTGCGTGGTCGTCCTGTTCTACGGCGTCACCTACCGGACCACCCGATCGGCGTACAGCGGCTGGTGGTGTGTCTCGCTCGGCCTCTTCCTCGTCAGTGCGCTCTTGTTCCTCCTCAACGGGACCGCGGTCCAGATGGTCGCGAACCCGATCGGCAACACCTTGGCCGTCCTCGGCGCGGCGTGCGTGTGGGCGGCGGCGCGCTCGCTCCGCGGCGCCTCCACGCCGCCGTGGCAGCTCGTCCTCGTGCCCGCTGTGGTCATGCTGGCGTCGTTCCTCGACGATCCTGCGGACGACATCTGGGCAGGCGGCCCCTACTTCCTGAGCGGCATGGCCGTCATGCTCGGCCTCTCGGCGTACGAGCTGACGCTCCTGCTGCGCACCCGGGCCGCGGACCTCGCGCCGAGCCAGGTCCGGTTCTCGTTGTGGTCCCTCACCCTGACCTCGGGAGCGGTGGCGCTGTTCTACCTCCTGCGGGCGATCGTCTTCGTCGCGGTCGGCCCGAAGGACGTCGTGTTCCGCACCGGCTTCGGGTCGCAGACCACGACGCTGCTGACGATGGTCCTCCTGGTCGTGGTGACGTTCAGCATGTCGGAGCTGAGCCACGAGCAGCGGACCATCGACCTGCGCCAGCGAGCGACCCACGACGACCTCACCGGCGTCCTGAACCGCGCGGAGTTCCTGCGCCGCGCGGAGGCGGTCTTCGCCGGGTCCGGGCGCAACGGCACCGGAGCGGTGCTGGTCGCCGACCTCGACGGGTTCAAAGCGCTCAACGACGGGTTCGGGCACGCCGCCGGCGACCACGCGCTGGACCGGTTCGGGACCGTCTGTCGCCAGGCGCTGGGCGACGAAGGCGTGGTCGGCCGGCTGGGTGGCGACGAGTTCGCCATCCTGCTCGAGGACGGCGAGCTCGCCGAGGAGGTCGCCGCCCGGATCAGCGGGCTCTACCGCGACGCCCCGGCCGGCCAGCCGGCCACCACCGTCAGCTTCGGGGTCGCGGCGATCGACCCCTCGGTCGGCGTCAAGGACACGATCGTGCGTGCGGACGTGGCGCTGTACCAGGCGAAGGCCGCCGGCAGGGACCGCGTCGTCCGTTACGAGGGACGCACCGGCTGATCCGCCCGTGCTCAGGCCGCGGCGTGCCCCGCTTGAGGAGCGACGGCGACCTCCAGCGCCGTACCGAGGATCTCGCGGACGTCGGACACCAGGTGCACCGTCACCGCGTCGAGGACCTCGGCCGGTACGTCGTCCAGGTCGGGCTCGTTGCGTTGCGGGAGGAAGACCTCGGTCAGCCCGGCCCGCTGCGCGGCGAGCAGCTTCTGCTTCACCCCGCCGATCGGCAGGACCCGCCCGGTCAGCGACACCTCGCCGGTCATGCCGACCTCGGCCCGGACGTTCCGCCCGGTCAGGAGCGAGACCAGCGCCGTCGTCATGGTGACCCCGGCCGACGGCCCGTCCTTGGGTACGGCGCCCGCGGGCACGTGCAGGTGGATCGGCCGGTCGAGCGCGGCGCGGTCGATGCCGAGCTCGTCGGCATGCGCCCGGACGTAGGACAGCGCGATCTGCGCCGACTCCTTCATCACGTCGCCCAGCTGACCCGTGATCGTCAGCCCGCCGTTCGACGACAGGTCGCCCGGCAGGCTCGTCGCCTCGATGTAGAGCACGTCTCCGCCCATGCCGGTCACGGCCAGCCCGGACGCGACGCCGGGGACGGCGGTCCGCTCGCGGGACTCGGGGGTGAACCGGGGCCGGCCCACCAGGTCCTTCAGCGCAGCCTCGTCGATCGTGGCCGGCAGGTCACCGAGCGCCACCTTGCGGAACGCCTTGGCCAACAGCCGCTCGAGCACCCGCACCCCCGCCTCGCGCGTGTAGTTGGCCGCCAGCTCCCGCAGCGCGTCGTCGGTCACGGTGACCTCGTCCGCGGTGACGGCGGCGCGCTCGAGCTGCCGCGGCACCAGGAAGTCGCGGGCGATGGCGACCTTCTCCTCCTCGGTGTAGCCGTCGATGGTGACCAGCTCCATCCGGTCCAGCAGGGCCGGAGGGATGGTCTCGAGCACGTTGGCCGTCGCGATGAAGACCACGTCGGAGAGGTCGAGGTCGAGCTCGAGGTAGTGGTCGCGGAAGGTGTGGTTCTGCGCCGGGTCGAGGACCTCCAGCAACGCGGCCGCGGGGTCACCGCGGAAGTCCGAGCCGACCTTGTCGACCTCGTCGAGCAGCACGACCGGGTTCATGGCCCCGGCCTCCTTGATGGCGCGGACGATGCGACCCGGCAGGGCGCCGACGTACGTCCGCCGGTGGCCGCGGATCTCGGCCTCGTCCCGGACGCCGCCGAGCGCGACCCGGACGAACTTCCGGCCGAGGGCGCGCGCGACGGACTCGCCGAGCGACGTCTTGCCGACGCCGGGAGGCCCGGCCAGCAGGATCACCGCGCCGGAGCCACGGCCGCCGACGACGGACAGGCCCCGCTCCTCGCGGCGGGAGCGCACGCCGAGGTACTCGACGATCCGCTCCTTGACCTCGTCGAGGCCGTGGTGGTCCGCGTCGAGGACGGCCCGGGCCTCCGTCAGCGAGGTGGAGTCCTGCGTCCGGGTGCCCCACGGCAGCTCGAGGACGGTGTCGAGCCAGGTGCGGATCCACCCGCCCTCGGGGCTCTGGTCGCTCGACCGCTCCAGCTTGTCGACCTCGCGCAGCGCGGCCTCGCGGACCGCCTCGGGCAGGTCCGCCGCCTCGACCCGCGCACGGTAGTCATCGGACCCGTCCGCGTCCTCCTCGCCGAGCTCCTTGCGGATCGCGCGGAGCTGCTCACGCAGGAGGTACTCACGGTTGCGCTTCTCGACGGACTCGCGCACGTCCTCGCTGATCTTGTCGCTGACCTCGGCCTCCGCCAGGTAGTCGCCGGTCCACTCGACCAGCAGCTCGAGGCGCCGCTCGACGTCGGGCGTCTCGAGCAGCTCGCGCTTGCGGTCGGTGGAGAGGTACGGCGCCCACCCGGCGGTGTCGGCGAGGGTCGAGGGGTCGTCGATCGCGTTGACCGTGTCGATGATCTGCCAGGCCTCCCGCTTCTGCAGGACGGCGATGACGAGACGCTTGTAGTCCGCGGCCAGCTCGCGGGCGAGCGCGGTCGGCTCGGCCTCCTCGACCGGCTCGACCTCGACCCAGAGGGCGGCACCGGGACCGGTGACCCCGCTGCCGATCCGGGCCCGCCCGCCGGTGCGCAGCAGGGCCGCAGGCCCGCCCCCGCGGAACGTGCCGACCTTCTCGAGCGCCACGACGACGCCGTACGACGCGTAGCGGTCGTCGAGCCGGGGCGCGACCAGGATCTCGTCGAGGTCCGCCGCGCGGGCGGCGTCGACCGCCGCCTGCGCCGGCTCGTCGAGCTCGATGGGGACGACCATGCCCGGCAGCAGGACGAGGTCGAGGAAGAGGACCGGTAGCCGCTTCGGAACTTGAGTCATGTGGGCTCAACCGCGGCGCGGGACGGCTCCTTCCCGCTGACGGTTCGCTGGTGGCGAACGCGATCAAAGCGCGAGCCGCGACCTCACCGGCCCCCCTTCGGGGTGGTTCCGCCGATCAGGCCAAGGGTGTTAGCGTCACGCCCCCAGCCTCACTTCTCTCGGGAGTAGATAGATGGTTCCTCGACTCGTCGCCCTGGCGGCCCTGGTTCTCGGGCTGATGGTGGCGCCGCCGACTCCCACCGCGCAGGCCGTCGACGGGGTACGTACCGAGAGGCGTTGCAACCCCGACCGGTACGACAACCATTACGCGGTGATCACCAGGGACAAGCGCGCCAAGGTGACCCACCTCCGGGCGCACTCCATGCCGCCGTACAGCAGCCGGAGAGTGACCAAACGGACGTTCAAGGTGCTACGGCTCTCTGCGAGGGTCAGTTTCAACTCCGAGACCGAGGTGGGCGCATCGGGAGCCGCCAAGGTCATTGCAAAGGCTTCGTCGAAGACGAGCCTGAGCTTGGCCTCCCGCGGTTCCACCACCAGGTCCACGGCCGTCAAGGTCACCGAGACCATCAGGAACCCCACCGCGCACAATGCGCAGTTCGTGTTCTTCCGAGGCAACATGACCGCTAAGGGCGCGTTCCGCTATTGGTTCTGCTCCTTGTACTACACACCCACCGGGGACGTCGGCTACTTCGTGTACTACCGGACCGGCCGGTGGAAGTCGTTTGCGGTCTACTCCGACGGCGCTGCCCGCTGCGGCGCTGGGGGAAGCGTCAACGCAGTGACCCGCGCAGCCCTCGCCCAGGGCTGCTGACCGCCCAGATCCAGGTGTGCACTGGGTGGTCGCCGACTGCCCGTTCATGGCGAACGCATGGTCAGGTGCGCGGCTGCGCCGGGTTCTCCGGCGTACCGTGGGACGGCGGGTTGACCGGTGGCCCCTCCTTGATCGCCGGCTGCGCCGGCACGTCGCCGCGCCGACCGGCTTCGGGAGCCGGTGCGGACGGCGCCCCGCCGGTCGGTTGCGCCCCGTCCTTCAGCTCGGCGATGCGGTGCTGCAGCAACTGGACGACCGCCGGTCGGTTCGCGTGGCCCTGTTCGTACTCGAGGAGGGTCGTGACGCCCTTCGCGTCGAGCGTGCGGGCCCGCGACCCGATCGCGTTGGTCGCGAGGTTGTCGTAGTCAGGCAGTGGCAGGTCGGCGGTCATGGGCTGCTCCTTCCGTCGTGGTTCCTGGCGCCCAGAGCAGTACCCGGCTCGGCCCGGATCACCAGCCCGCCGCGATCGCATGTCGTCTCGACCGAGGGGTACCGGTTCCTGGTCCCACCCGTACTCGAGAAGGAGATCGACATGGCAACCGGAGAGACCGGCTTCGACGACGTCACCTACGACCTCGTGTCGGTGCAGTACCACTCGCTCAAGGCAGGGCACGACTACGGCCAGTACGTCCGTGACGCGGAGAACGCCGGCAAGGACGACATCGCGCAGTTCTTCAAGGAGATTATGGACCAGGACTCCCAGCGCGCGCACCGCTGCCACGAGTTCCTCCGCGACCTCGGAGGCACCGACAACACCAGCCCGCAGGGTGATGTCTCCGACGGTTCCGACCCGAACGCGTGATCCCCGGCCGCTGATCGAGCACACCGCTTCAAGATCCGGCCAGGATCTCCCCGTCCCGCATCACCGTCCCGCGCTCTCCCCCACCACGATCACGTGCAGGATGCGGGGTCCGTGCACGCCCTCGACGCGGTCGAGCTCGATGTCGCTGGTCGCGCTGGGACCACTCACCCAGGTGAGCGGTCGGCCGGGGTCGAGCGCGGCGACGGCTTGGGGGACGTCGGGGACGATCTGGTGGGCGCGCACCACGCACACGTGCCGGTCCGGGACGAGCGTGATCGCCCGCCGGCCCTGGTCGGGCGTGTGGTCGAGGACGATCGTGCCGGTCTCGGCGATCGCCAACCGACAGCAGGTGACCACGGCGTCGTACTGGTCGAGGTCGGCGGCGGTGAACCCGTCGTCGGCCTCCGGGTCTGCCTGCGTGCCGGCCAGGCCGGCGAGGACGTCGTCCGGCAGCCCCGGAGGTACGACGACCCGCGCGCCTTCCGGTAGCGCAGCGCCCACGGCGGCGCCGACGCCGTCGGGCGCGCAGCGCACGACCGTCGCGCGGTAGTCGGCCACCCGCTCGGCGAAGTGCGCGACCAGGTCGGCCGGACCGGGGCTACGGGGCGCGGTGACCGGCTCGTGATCAGGTTCGACCGAGGAGAGCGCGTCGCGCACCCGACCGAGGATCTCCGCCCGCGCGCTCATGGGTCGAGCCGTCCATCGGTGCGACGCCACCATGCCCGGAACGACTCGCGCGGAGAGGCCGGGAGGTCGCGGGCCGATGTCCACTTGCGCGCGCCGAGCCGCCGGGCGACGCCGATCCCCGCACCAGTGAGGCGTTCGGCGAGACGGAGGCGACGAGCGTCCGAGAAGGTCCACGCGGCCGACTTCATGGCGACCGACTCGGCCTTGGGCACCCGGTCCTCACGGTGGCCGTCGACGACCTTCGACCGCAGGTGCACGAGCACCTCGGGGATGTCGATCCGCACCGGGCATGCCTCGAAGCAGGCGCCGCAGAGCGTGGATGCATAGGGCAGCGAGTCGGTCTGCGGGTCGCCGGTGCCCTTGAGCAGCGGGTTGAGGATGGCGCCGATGGGCCCCGGATAGACCGAGCCGTAGGCGTGCCCCCCGACCCGTTCGTAGACCGGGCACACGTTGAGGCAGGCCGAGCACCGGATGCAGCGCAGCGCCTGCCGGCCCACGTCGTCGGCGAGCGCCCTGGTGCGGCCGTTGTCGAGGAGGACGACGTGGACCTCCCGTGGGCCGTCGCCCGGCGTGACCCCGCTCCATGTCGACGTGTAGGGGTTCATCCGTTCCCCCGTCGACGAGCGGGGCAGCAGCCGCAGCAGCGGGTCGAGCTCGGCCCACGTCGGCACCACCTTCTCGATGCCGACCACGCTGACCAGGACCTCCGGCAGGGTGAGGCACATCCGGCCGTTGCCCTCCGACTCGACGACGACGAGCGTCCCCGAGTCGGCGACCGCGAAGTTGGCGCCGGAGACGGCCATCCGGGCGCGGAGGAACTTCTCCCGCAGGTGGGCGCGCGCCGCCGCGGCCAGTACGGCGGGCTCGTCGCTCAGGTCGTCCGGCGCGGCCCGCCCGACCGCCCCCATCCGGCGGGCGAAGATGTCGCGGATCTCCGCGCGGTTGCGGTGGATCGCCGGCACCAGGATGTGGCTGGGCAGGTCGCCGCCGAGCTGCACGATCAGCTCGGCCAGGTCGGTCTCCCAGGCGGCGATCCCCTCCGCCTCGAGCGCCTCGTTGAGGCCGATCTCCTGGGTCACCATCGACTTGACCTTCACGACCTCGTCGACGCCGTGGCGGCGCGCGACGTCGATCACGACCTGGTTCGCCTCAGCCGCGTCCCGCGCCCAGTGCACGACGGCACCGCGAGCGGTCAGCGACTTCTCGAGCCGCACCAGCTCCTCGTCGAGGCCCCGCAGGGCGCGGTCCTTCACGGCCGCCCCCGCTAGCCGCAGCTCCTCCCAGTCGTCGACCTCCGCGACGACCCGGGCACGCTTGCCGCGGATCGTCGCGGTCGCGTGGGCCAGGTTGTGCCGCAGCTGGGTGTCGGCGAGCGCCGTGCGCGCCGCGTCCGGGAACGGCGGCATCCCGACGAAGGTGTGCGTCATGCGGCACCTCCGGGGTCGTCCACCGGGTCGTCCTCCGGGTCGTGCTCCGTCGAGGCGAGGATCTCGGCGAGGTGCATCACCCGCATCCCGGCACGGCCCCGGGAGAGGAGACCGCCCACGTGCATCAAGCACGAGTTGTCCCCGGCAACGAGCACCTCGGCCCCCGTGTCGCGCACGTGTCGTGCCTTGTCGCTGCCCATGGCGATCGACGTGTCTGCGTTCTTCACCGCGAAGGTCCCGCCGAAACCACAGCACTCCTCGGCGTGCGGGAGGTCGACCAACCGGAGGCCGCGCACCGCCTCGAGCAGCCGGCGCGGCCGGTCGCCCACCCCCAGCATCCGGAGCGAGTGACAGGTGGGGTGATAGGTCACGCGGTGCGGGAAGTACGCGCCGACGTCGGTCACCCCGAGCACGTCGACGAGGAACTCGGTCAGCTCGTAGGTGCGCGGCGAGGTGGCAGCGACCGCCCGAGCAAGGCCGGCGTCACCCGACCGCTGCGCGACGAGTCGGTGCTGGTGTCGCACCGACCCCGCGCACGAGCCCGACGGCGTCACGACGGCGTCGTACCCCTCGAAGGCGTCGACGAAGTTGCGGACCACGGGGACCGCCTCGTCGAGGTAGCCGGTGTTGACCATCGGCTGCGCGCAGCAGGTCTGGGCCTCCGGGAAGTCGACGGCGACGCCCAGCCGCCGCAGGAGCCGTACGACGGCCGCGCCCGTGTCCGGGAACATCGCGTCGTTCACGCACGTGACCATCAGGGCGACTCGCACGGACGTCATCCTCCTCCGGCCCGCGCCTCGGCCGCAGCCCAGTCCAGACCGGCGCGCGGCGGCGCAGGTTCATCAAGGGATGTTGCCGAGCATGCACATCCCTTGGCGCACACACCCTGGGAAGTGACAGCTCGTCTACATCCCTTGATGAACCTGCAGCGCGCGACCCGCCCCGCACCCACCCCAGGCCGGCGTCAGAAGCCGAGCTCGCGCCCGATGAGCTCCTTCATGATCTCGTTGGAGCCGGCCCAGATCTTGGTGACGCGGGCGTCGCGCCAGGCGCGGGCGACGCGGTACTCGTTCATGAAGCCGTAGCCACCGTGGATCTGGACGCAGTGGTCGATGACGCGGTTCTGCATGTCGGAGGACCACCACTTGGCCTTGGCGGCCTCGACCGCGGACAGCTGGCCGTCGGCATGGGCCACGGTGCACTTGTCCATGTAGGCCTCGCACACCTCGACCTCGGTCACCAGCTCGGCCAGCAGGAACTTGATGTGCTGGAAGCGGCCGATGGACTGGCCGAACGCCTGCCGGTCCTTGGCGTACTGGATGGTCTCGGCGAGGATCTGCTTCGCGTGGTGGGTGTTGGCGATCGCGCACGCGAGCCGCTCCTGCGGCAGCTTCTGCATCATGTGGACGAAGCCCATGTTGAGCTCGCCGACGATCTCGGCGTCGGTGACCCGCACGTTCTCGAAGAACAGCTCGGAGGTGTCGGACTCCTCCATGCCGACCTTGTCGAGCTTGCGGCCGCGGCTGAAGCCCTCCTTGGTCGCCTCGATGCCGAACAGGGTGATGCCCTTCGGGCCCTTCTCCGGGTCGGTGCGCGCAGCGGTGATGATCAGGTCGCCGGAGTAGCCGTTGGTGATGAAGGTCTTCGAGCCGTTGATGATCCACTCGTCGCCGTCACGGACGGCGGTGGTCTTGAGCGCGGCGAGGTCGGAGCCGCCGGACGGCTCGGTCATGCCGATGCCCAGCAGGATCTCACCGGAAGCCACGCCCGGGAGCCAGCGCTGCTTCTGCTCCTCGGTGCCGAGCTCGACGAGGTAGGGGGCGGTGATGTCGGCGTGGATGCCGACGCAGGTGGGCATCCAGGCGCCGACCTTCGCCATCTCCTCGGTGAGCACCGCGTTGAAGCGGAAGTCGTCGGCCCCGGCGCCGCCGTACTCCTCCGGGATGGCGAGGCCGAGCATGCCCTGGGCGCCCGCCTCGAGCCAGAACTCGCGGGGCAGGGACTTCTCCTGGATGTACTTCTCGGCGTTCGGGGTGACCGACCGCTCGATCCAGGTGCGTGCCGACTCGCGGAACGACTCGTGGTCCTCGTTGTAGATGTCGCGCTTCATGGGCCCGACTCTACTCGCCGGTAGCCGCCTCGGGATCGTGCGCGGGACCAACGCGAGACGGCATCAGTAGTGCACCGAGCACAAGCAGGAGCGCGCAGCCGGCGACGGCGAGGAAGACCGCCTGCAGCGCAGGATCGAGTACGTCGACCGGCAGCTCGTCGAGCTCGACCGCGCCCGCCGCGTCCGCCCCGCCGAGCCTGCCGGCGACGATCGCGTTGGCGATCGCGCCGAACATCGCCACGCCGACCGCACTGCCGACGGAGCGGGCGAACATGTTGGCGCCGGTGGCCACCCCGCGCTGGCGGAAGACGACCGCCGACTGGAGCGCGACGATGCTGGGGCTGACGACGTACCCGAGGCCGAGGCCGAGCACCAGGCAGGCGGCTGCGAGCAGCCAGATCGGGCTGCCCGACCCGACCGACGCGAGGATCGTCGCACCGGCGGCGCCGAAGAACGCGCCGAGGAAGAGGCAGCGCCGGAAGCCCCAGCGCAGGTAGATCCGGCCCGATGTCGTCGCGGCGATCGGCCAGCCGATCGCGAGCGCGGCGACGGTGAAGCCCGCCACCGTTGCTCCAGCGCCGAGGACCTGCTGCGTGTAGACGGGGACGTAGGAGGTGACGCCCATCATCACCACACCCGCGACGAACCCCGCCACCATCGCGGCGTTGAGCACCCGGTGGCGGAAGAGCCAGCCCGGCAGCACGGGATCGGCGACCCGGGTCTCCACCCGGACGAACAGGACGGTGAGGAGCGCAGCCCCGCCGAAGGCGACGGCGCTCTGCCAGGACCACCACGGCCAGCGGATGCCGCCCTCGAGCAGGCCGAGCAGGAGGAGCGCCGAGGCGGCGGCGACGAGCAGGGCGCCGCCCCAGTCGATGGGGCGCCGCACGTGGGTCCCCGACATACCCGCCTTCTCGTCGAAGCGGATCCAGAGCACCGCCGCGGCGAACAGCCCCAGCGGCACGTTGATCCAGAAGATCCAGCGCCAGGAGAGGTGGTCGGAGAACAGCCCGCCGAGGGCCGGTCCGACGACGGCCGACATCGCCCAGACGCTGGCGATGTAGCCCTGCGCGACGGCCCGCTCGGCGACGGAGTAGATGTCGCCCATGATCGTCATGCCGGCGGGCTGGATCGCGCCGGCGCCGAGCCCCTGCAGCGCGCGGAACGCGATGAGCGCGCCCATGCTCCACGACACCGCGCACAGGACCGACCCGACCACGAAGGTCCCGATGCCGAACATCATCAGCGGTTTGCGCCCGAACGTGTCCGCGAGCTTGCCGTAGATCGGCGTGCTGATCGCCTGGGTCAGCAGGTACGCCGAGAACAGCCACGGGAACTGGGTGAAGCCGCCCAGGTCCCGCACGATCGCCGGCACCGCGGTGGCCAGGATCGTCGCGTCGATCGCGATCAGCGCGATCGAGAGCATCACCGCGCCGAGGATCGGACCCCGGTCGCTCCGCAGCCCGACCGACGCGCGGTTCGGGGCAGCGGTGGACGTCACACCAAGGCGCAACCGGGGCGGCTCACTCGGCATTCCCGGGCGGCGAGCGGCGTCAGGGCTCCTGCCCGATGTCGGACTGCTTGAGGATCTCGGCGTCCGGCGGCAGCTCGACCTCGACGGGCTCGTCGAACTCGGAGTACGAGAACCAGGCGTCCTCGGTCTCGTTGAGGCGCAGCAGGTAGTGCGGCTCGGCGACCATGACGAAGTAGGTCTCCTGGTTGGAGCCCTCCTGCAGCCGGATCTTCACGGCCTGCTCGCCCTGCTGGGTCACGACGCCCTCGTCGGTCGCCGTCGCGCCCTCGCGGCCATCACGCTCGAGGAACTCGTCGAGGTCGCACACGCTGGCGAACTGCTCGTCGTCGGAGAACTCGAACCACCGCCCGTCCAGGACGTCGAGGAACTGGCTGGTGTTCTCGATGCCGAAGTCGGTCAGGAAGAGAGCATCGGGCTTGATCATGATCCGCTCGTCCTTGCGCAGCACCTGCGCCGTGCCCCGGTTGAGGTAGCTCATCGTGCCGGTGCAGTCGCCGTCGGCCGTGATCGCCATCCGGATCGACACGGTCTTGCCGGCGTCGGGGAACTGGCCCGACACCAGGACGGAGTCGAGGACCTTCATCTCCTTCTCGGAGTCGCGCAGGATCTCCTCCGGGCTCATCGCGAGGAAGGCCGACTCGGCGGTGTCGGTCGACGGCTGGCCGCCGCCCCCTCCGCCTCCGCCCCCGTCGCCGACGACGAGGGCCGCCACCACCCCTCCTGTCACGGCCAGGATGCCGGCCACGACGGACGCGGCGAGCAGCTTCGGGCGCTGGGGCCGAGGGCCGGTCGGCGGGTGCCGGCGGTCGTGGCCCGGAGGCGCGGTCGTCGCGAGGTACGCCGGCCGCGCGCTGCCGCCGTTCGAGGCGTCCGGCGCCGGAGTGGCCGGTGCGGGGCGGGCGGCCGGCGCGAACGGCGGGGGCGGTCCGCTCGGGGGCGGCCCGGTCGGCATCGCGGCGCGCGGACTGGTGCTGCCAGGGGACGGATGGGGGCGCAGCGCCGTACCACCGCTCGGTTCGGGTATGGCGGCGCCGGGCGTGTGGGGCAGTCGCAACGCGGCCTGGAGGTCGGCGCGCATCGCGGCCGCCGACGGGTAGCGCTGGCTGGGCTCCTTCGCCATCGCGAGCCTCAGGATCCGGTTGGTGGCGTGCACCATCGGGCTGGCGCCGGCCAAATGCGGGATCTCGTTGTTCACGTGGGCGGCGACGATCTGGTAGTCGCTCTGGCCGGTGAACGGCGGGACGCCCGTGAGCGCGACCCACATCAGGCAGCCGAGCGAGTAGACGTCGGTGACGAAGCTGGCGGTGGCGCCGCCGTGCAGCTCGGGCGCCATGTAGGTCGGGGTGCCGACCGCCGACGACCCGAACCGCGTGGAGTCGGCGTCCATTCGGCGCGCGATGCCGAAGTCGGCCAGGTAGGCCCGGACGGCGTGGCCGCGGATCCGCACCAGCACGTTGCCCGGCTTGATGTCGCGGTGGACCAGGCCGGCGTCGTGGGCGTCGGAGAGCCCGCTGGCCACCTGCTCGATCACGCTCAGCGCGTCGACCAGGGGCGGGACGCCCGCCGTACGGATCAGCTGGCCGAGGTCGCCGTCGACGACCAGCTGGCTGGCGATGTAGACGTAGCCGTCCTCCTCGCCGTGCGCGTAGACGGCCACGACGTGCGCCGACTCCAGCGAGGCCTGGGCACGCGCCTCGCGGCTGAACCGCTCGCGGAACTCCGGGTCGTGGGCGAAGTGCGGCGCGACGATCTTGAGCGCCACCTCGCGGCCCAGGTTCTCCTCGACGGCGCGGTAGACCACGCCCATCCCGCCCTGGCCGAGCTGCTCCACGATGCGGAACCGCCCGATCCGGGCACCAGGGACGGGGTATCCGCCAGCCGAGCCTCCCGAGACAGTGACCACGGAGACGTTTCTACCCCACGGGCAAGGGTTCCTCGCTCTTGGCGTCGGGCCGGCCCTCCTCGCGGAAGCCGTGACGCTCCCACCAGCGGGCCAGCGGTGCGGGCGCCCACCAGTTCCACCGGCCGAGCAGCTTCATCGTGGCCGGCACCAGGAGGGCGCGGACGATGGTGGCGTCGACGAGGAGGGCGATCAGCATGCCGATGCCGAGCATCTTCATGAAGACCACGCCGCTGAGGCTGAAGGCGCCGATCACGACGCCGAGCAGGAGCGCGGCGCTCGTGATGATCCGGCCGGTCTTCTGCAGGCCGGTCGCGACGGCGTCGGTGTTGCGCTGCGCCGGGCTTCGCGAGGTGTCGCCGGACGTGTCCCACTGCTCGCGCACGCGGCTGAGCAGGAACACCTCGTAGTCCATCGACAGCCCGAACAGCACGGCCAGCATGACGATCGGGTTGGTGAGGTCGAGGAAGCCGGAGCTCTCGAAGCCGAGCAGGCCCTCGAGGTGGCCGTCGCTGAAGATCCAGGTGACCACCCCGAAGGACGCGGTGATCGAGAAGAAGTTCATCGCCACCGCCTTGAGCGGCAGGACCAGCGAGCCGAACGCCAGGAACAGCAACGCCAGCATCACCGACACCACGATCAGGCCCATCCACGGCAGGTGCGACCGGACCGACGCGGCGAGGTCGACGGTGTCCGCGGTCAGGCCGCCGACGAGCGCCGTGGTGCCCTCCGGGCTGGGTACGTCGCGGAGCTCGCGCACCAGGTCCTGGCTGTCCTCGCTCTGGCTGTTGCCCTCCCAGGACGCCCGCAGCAGCGTGGTGTCGCCCGCGGCCTCGACCTGCCGGACGTCGACCACACCGGGCACATCCTTGAGGTCTGCGCTGTACGCCGTGACGGCGGCGTCGTCGGCGCCCTCGACCAGCACGTTCGCCGTCGAGCGCTGCGGGCCGAACTCGGTGTTGAGCCGCGCCGCCGCCTGGTGGGCCTCCGCGTCGGCCGGCAGCACCCGGTAGTCGACGCTCCCCCACTTCACGCCGAGGAACGGCGAGGCGACGGCCAGCAGCACGACGATCACACCGGCGGCGACCAGGATCGGGCGGCGCATGACGATCCGGGCCAGCCGGGACCAGGCGCCGTGGTCGCTGTCGACCGCCGTCGCCCGCTGAAGGCTGGTCCTTTGCAAGATGGGGATCCGCAGGGAGTCGACCCGCTTGCCGAGCAGCGCCAGCGTCGCGGGGAGGACGGTCAGCGCAGCCACCATCGCCACGAGGACGGCCGCGATCCCGCCGTACCCGATCGACTTGAGGAACGCCTGGGGGAAGACCAGCAGGGAGCTCATCGCCGCCGCGACCGTGAGCGCGGAGAACATCACCGTGCGGCCCGCGGTCGCCATCGTGCGCACGAGTGCGCGGCGGGTGTCGTCGGGCGCGAGCGCGATCTCCTCGCGGAACCGGGAGACCACGAACAGCGCGTAGTCGATCGACAGGCCGAGGCCGATCAGGGTGATGATGTTGGGCGCGAAGATCGACACCTCGGTGATCTCGTTGAGCCCGGCGATCGCGGCCCGGGCGCCGAGGACCGTGACGAGGCCGACGAGGACCGGCATCAGGGCGGCGGTCACGCTGCGGAAGATGATCAGCGACAGCAGGAGCACGACCGGCAGCGAGACGATCTCCGCCATCAGCAGGTCGTCCTTGGTGTGGTCGTTGACGTCGGAGTAGACGGCGTAGGGGCCGGCGAAGTCGACGTCCAGCTCGGACTCGCTGAGGATCGGGCGGATCGCGCGGTAGGAGTCCTGGAAGTCGTTCTGGTTCTCGCCCTCGAGCGAGATGTAGACCGCGGTCGCGTGCTCGTCGTGGCTGACCATCGACGGGTCCTGCGTCTCATAGAAGGTGGCGTACGACGCCACCCGGTCGTCGGGCGCCTCGGCGAGCGTCTCCTCGACCTCCGCCTGGAACGCGGGGTCGGACACCACGAGCTCGTCGCTCGTGAAGATCGCGATCACGTCGATCGCCTTGTTGCCGAAGACGTCGCGTTCCTCGGCCAGCTCGCGCGCCGACTCCGACGCCGGGTCGTCGAAGCCACCGGACGACAGCTTGTCCTCGAGACCGACGCCGGCGAACAGCGCCGCGGCGGTGATGCCGAGCCCCACCAGCAGCACGACGACGGCCCGTCGGACGACGACGCCTCCCCAACGCTCGATCATTCCCCGCACCTTTCGTGACATACCGTCATCTGCGTTAACGCCGTTAACGGTAAACGGTGTAAACTCCCGGCGTCAAGCCACCAACGGGGCTCCGCCCCCGTGGACCCCCGAGGATCCCGAGCCCGAGGAGCGGCGTGCCCGCACTGCACCAACCCACCCGTCGCGAGCGGCAGCGCGAGGCGACGTACGACGAGATCGTGCGGGTCGCCGCCGAGCTGATCACGGAGGGCTCCGAGCTCTCCCTCCGCGCCGTGGCGTCGCGGATGGGGATGACCGCTCCGGCGCTGTACCGCTACGTCGCCAACTACCAGGAGCTCGTCGACCTGGTGGCGTTCGAGCTCGACAAGGCGGCGACCCAGGACTTCATGGCCGCGGCCGCGAAGTACCCCGAGGACGATCCCGCGGCCCGGCTCGCAGCGGCGTGCGTCGCGTTCCGTCGCTGGGCGCTCACCAAGCCCCGTGAGTTCGCCCTGGTCTTCGCGAACCCGATCGTCACCGAGGAGTCCGACCGGCGGGAGCTGCTGACCCTCTCGACCTCCGGGCACTACTTCACGGATCTGCTCTACGAGATCTGGGTGCTCTACCAGTTCCCCTACCCCTCGCTGGACGAGCTCGACCCGATCGTCCGCGACGCCGTGCTCAACCCGTTGATCCCTGCCAAGGCCGCCCACATCGAGCCCGCCGACCGCGGCATCCTCTGGATCTACATGCGGTCCTGGTCCGCGCTCTACGGCGTGGTCACGCTGGAGTCGACCGGGCACTGCGACCCCCGCGTGATCGAGAGCGGTGCCCTGTTCCGCGCGACCCTCGTCGACTGGCTCGCGCCGCTCGGCCTCGGCGCGGAGACGGAGCGGCTCACGCAGCTGATCGACACCGAGCTGGCCGGCTGAGGCAGGGCAGCTCAGAGATAGGCCGGCAGCGCCGCCCGCACCCGGCCGGGGTCACCCAGCGCGGCGAGCAGGGCGAGCAGCAGGATCCGGCCCTGGCCGGCGCGCAGCGTGCCGAGCGGCACGGCGCCGGCGGCGACCAGGTCCGCGCCTCCCCCGCCGCCCCCGTAGATCCCGGCCACCGGCCCGGTGTCGACGCGGGTGGTGAGCCCGACCACGACGCCCTCCCGCGTGACCTCGGCGACGGCGGCGACGACCGCCGGGTTGGCATTGCCCGCCCCGGTGGCCACGAGGACCACGCCCCGCGCGCCGGCATCCGCGAACGCCCGGAGTGCGGTTCCGTCGACGCCCGGGTAGACCGCCGCGATGTCGACCCGCACAGAGGCGATGTCGAGGAGTCGGTCCTCGAGGTGCTCCCGGTGGGCGGGCACCCCGTCGAGGACCAGCCGCCCGTCGACGAGCCGGCCGAGGGCGCCGCCGTCCGGTTGGGCGAACGCCGCGGCCTGCTGGGTGTGAACCTTGCGCGTGCCGCGGGCAGCCAGCACCAGGCCGTCGAACACCACGAGCACGCCGAGCCGCCGCGCGCCCGGGTCGGCGGCGACCCGCAGCGCGTCCCGGAGGTTGCGCGGACCGTCGGCATCGGGGGCGTCGGCGGGCCGTTGCGCGCCGGTGAGCACGACCGGTCGGTCGTCGGTGTGCACGAGGTCGAGGAGGTACGCCGTCTCCTCCGCCGTGTCGGTGCCATGGGTCACCACGACGCCGTCGACGGCCGGATCGGCGAGTGCGGCCGACACCTCACGGACGATGAGCGCCTGGTCGGCCGTCGTCAGCGCTGAGCTGTCCTTGACGAACAGGTCGCGCGCCTCGACGACCACCTCGCCGAGATCCAGCCCGACGACGAGCTCGGTCACGGGGTCGACGGGCTGCGCGGCGCCGTACTCGTCGAGCCGGCTGGCGATGGTGCCGCCGGTGCCGAGCACGGCGATCCGCCGAGCGCTCACCTGGATCCGCCCAGCCCGCCCAGCCCGTCCCGCCCTGCCAGCCCGGCCACCCAGGCCGGCACCAGCTCGCCGGCCCGGCCGTGCCGCGCCTCGTGGAAGTACGCCGTGCCCTCGCTCGGGACCAGGTTGAGCTCGAGGTGCGCGCGCCGAACGCACGGGCCTGCTGGACGAACCCGGCGGCCGGGTAGACCGCGCCCGACGTGCCGATCGAGACGAAGAGGTCGCACTCGACGAGCGCGTCGATGATGGCCTCCATGTGGTACGGGACCTCGCCGAACCACACCACGTCCGGCCGCAGGTCGCCCTTGCCGCAGGACCGGCACGGGTCGGCGTCGAGCATCGGCCCTTCCCAGGGCCAGCGGCCACCGCACCGCGAGCACAGCGCCGACCGCAGCTCGCCGTGCATGTGCACCACGCGTCTCGATCCGGCCCGCTCGTGAAGGTCGTCGATGTTCTGGGTGACGAGCGTCAGGTCGTCGCCGGCCAGTCGCTCGAGCTCCGCGAGGGCGGTGTGGGCGGGGTTGGGCTCGACCGTCACCAGCGCCGCCCGCCGGGCGTCGTAGAACCGCTGGACCGTGTCCGGGTCGGCGAGGAACGCCTCCGGCGTCGCCACGTCCTCGGCCCGGTGTCCCTCCCACAGGCCGTCGGCGTCGCGGAAGGTCGGCACCCCGCTCTCGGCCGAGATGCCGGCTCCGGTGAGGACGACGATCTTCACGACGGCGACTCTACGGAACCCGGGGCGGGCGCTGATCAGCCGGCGACCGGCGACCGGCGAACGGCGCCGGGGGCGGGTACTCACCCCCGGCGCCTGAGCCGGACGGTCTGCTCAGTCGAGCAGCCCGGTGACCGTGCCGGCGGCCACGGTCCGACCGCCCTCACGCACGGCGAACCCGAGTCCTGCCTCCATCGCGATCGGTTTGCCGAGCTGGACGGTCACCTCGACCGTGTCGCCGGGCATGACCACTGCCACCGCTCCGAGGTCCATGCCCCCGGAGACGTCGGTGGTCCGGAAGTAGAACTGCGGCCGGTAGTCCGCCGCGAACGGCGTGTGCCGACCGCCCTCGGCCGCGGTCAGCGCGTGCAGGTTCGCGGTGAACCTGGTGTGAGGCGCGACCGAGCCGGGTGCACCGAGCACCTGGCCACGGCGTACGTCCTCGCGGCGTACGCCGCGCAGCAGGACCGCTGCGTTGTCGCCGGCCTGCACCTCCTCCAGCGTCTTGCCGAAGGTCTCCAGCCCGGTCGCCACGCTCGCGACCGTCGGACCGAGCCCGACGACCTCGACGGCGTCGCCGACGCGGAGCGAACCACGCTCGACCGCGCCGGTGACGACCGTGCCGCGGCCGCTGATGGTGAGGACGCTCTCGATCGGCATCAGGAACGGCTCGCCCAGGTCGCGGTCGGGCACCGGCACGTAGTCGTCGACGGCCTGCAGCAGGTCGAGGACCGACTGCGTCCACCGCGGGTCGCCCTCGAGCGCCTTGAGCGCGGACACCCGGACGACCGGTACGTCGTCGCCGGGGAAGCCGTACTCGCTGAGCAGGTCACGCAGCTCCAGCTCGACGAGGTCGAGCAGCTCCTCGTCCTCGACGGCGTCGGACTTGTTGAGGGCCACGACGAGGTAGGGCACGCCGACCCGCCGCGCGAGCAGCACGTGCTCCCGCGTCTGCGGCATCGCCCCGTCCTGCGCGGACACGACCAGGATGGCGGCGTCCACCTGGGCAGCGCCGGTGATCATGTTCTTCACGTAGTCCGCGTGGCCTGGCATGTCGACGTGCGCGTAGTGACGCGTCGCCGTCTCGTACTCCACGTGCGCGATGTTGATGGTGATCCCGCGCTGGACCTCCTCCGGCGCCCGGTCGATCCCGTCGAAGGCGACGAAGGTGTTCTTGCTCGGGTCGGCGTCCGCGAGCACCTTGGTGATCGCGGCGGTCAGCGTGGTCTTGCCGTGGTCGACGTGACCCATGGTCCCGACGTTGAGGTGCGGCTTGGTCCGCACGAACTGGCTCTTGGCCATGACATTGCTTTCTGTGAGTGGTTCGTCGGCGTACGACGAGGCACGGCGGCACGCCACGCCGCTCGCGCCCGGAACCGAGCAGAGCTGTCGACCCCCCTCCTTCGGTCCCGCTGGAGTGGGAGGAGGGTCAGCGTCGCGCGCCGGCCAGGTGCAGGTTCGCGTCGTCGACGCAGGGCGCTGCGACCGACAGAGGAACTGTCGGGAGCGCGACGCGGGCGGCGAACATGCGGATCACGGTAGCCATCAACGCCGTTGCCGCCCAACGGATTCCCGGCTTGCCGGCGATCGGGAAGCGGCCCTGTGGATACCCGCGGCCATCTGTCGGAGGCGCCGACCAGCCTGGGATCTCACCCCACGAAGGCGAGGAACCCATGTGCTGGAGATGCGACAACCCCGACGCCACCGACGAGGACTACCTGGAGCTGATTTAAGGCGTGATCGACTCCCAAGGGTGGTTCGTCCAGGGAGTCGAGGGGGGCCGCTGGCGACCTGGATTCACCTACACGGTCGGTCTCACGATGTACGGACACCCGGAGCTGCTGGTCACGGGGATGCGACACCGAGACTCAGTGCACTTCCTCAACGATGTCGCCCACCATCTCGTCCACCACGACGCGCAGGCGCTCGTCGCCGGCGACCGCCACGCGTGGCGGGGTGGCCCGGCGGCGACCGAGGTCGTCGACGTCGCCGAGCCGACGGTGCATCTGGTCATGGCGCACGCCCTGTACGGACCGGTCATCCGCGCCGTCCAGCTCGTCTACGCCGACGACCGCGGACGGTGGCCGTGGGAGGTCGGGTTCCGCGGCAACCAGTCGGTGCTCGGTCCGCGTGCGGAGACCTGGGACGATCAGTAGTACCAGGGGTACGGCGACCAGTCCGGCTCGCGCTTCTCGAGGAACTGGTCGCGACCCTCCTGCGCCTCGTCGGTCATGTAGGCGAGGCGCGTGGCCTCTCCGGCGAACAGCTGCTGCCCGACGAGACCGTCGTCGGGGAGGTTGAACGCGTACTTGAGCATCCGCATCGCGGTGGGGCTCTTGCCGTTGATGATCCGGCCCCACTCGAGCGCGGTGGCCTCGAGGTCCGCGTGCGGGACGGCCCGGTTGACGGTGCCCATCCGCATGCCGTCGGCGGCGTCGTACTCCTCGGCCAGGAAGAAGATCTCCCGGGCGTACTTCTGCCCGACCTGGCGGGCGAGGTAGGCCGACCCGTAGCCGCCGTCGAACGAGCCGACGTCGGCATCGGTCTGCTTGAAGCGCGCGTGCTCGGCGCTGGCCAGGGTGAGGTCGGCGACGACGTGCAGCGAGTGACCGCCGCCGGCCGCCCAGCCGGGGACGACGCAGAGGACGACCTTCGGCATGAACCGGATCAGCCGCTGGCACTCCAGGATGTGCAGCCGCGCCAGCTTGGCCTTGTCGATCGGGCTCGGCTCCTCGGCCCCCGTGTCACCGGCGCCGGCGTCGACCTCTTCGTACTGGTAGCCCGCCCTGCCCCGGATCCGCTGGTCGCCGCCGGTGCAGAAGCTGCGCTTGCCGTTCTTGGGCGAGGGGCCGTTGCCGGTGAGGATCACGCAGCCCACGTCCGCCGACGTCCTCGCGTGCTCGAGGGTGCGGAGGAGTTCGTCGACGGTGTGGGGACGGAACGCGTTGAGCACGTCCGGCCGGTCGAACGCGATCCGCACCGTCCCGTGCGCCTTCGCCCGGTGATAGGTCAGGTCGGTCAGGGCCTCGAACCCCGGCACCTCGTCCCATGCCTCCGGGTCGAACGTCTCCGACACACCCTCGATCGCACTCATGGCAGCGAGGCTATCGAGTCGGGAGGTTCGCACTTGACCTTGCCCCCAAGGGCAAGGTCTACCGTCGTGTACGTGCAGATCAAGGAGCTGGCCGACCGAGCCGGCGTCACCATCAAGGCGGTGCGCTACTACGAGTCGCGTGGGCTGCTCAACCCCGACCGCGCGCACAACGGCTACCGGGAGTACGACGTCGCGGACGTGCAGGTGGTCCGCGAGATCCGCGCCCTGCTGTCGCTGGGCCTGACCGCTGCCGAGACGGTGCCGTTCGTCGACTGCATCCGTGCAGGCCACGAGCGGGCCGACGTCTGTCCGGCCTCGCTGGAGGCCTATCGCTCCCGGATCGCCGAGATCGAGCGGCGCATCGCCGAGCTGTCGTCGCTCCGCGACGAGCTCACCACCCTCTTGCACGACGCCGAGTCCTACCGATCGAAGGAGAAGCCATGACCACCCGCATCCGCGTCACGACGGACATCACCGACGACGAGTTCCAGCGCGAGGTCCTCGAGGCCACCACCCCGGTGCTCGTGGACTTCTGGGCGCAGTGGTGCCCGCCGTGCCACCAGATCGCGCCGGTGCTGGAGCAGATCGCCGCGGAGCGGTCCGACACGCTGCGCATCGTCAAGCTCAACAGTGACGAGAACCCCATCGCGACGGCTCGCTACCGGGTCCTCGGCCTGCCCACGCTCCTGGTCTTCGACCGAGGTGAGCTGGTCCTCGAGCTCCGCGGTGCGCGGTCGAAGGCCGCGCTGGACCGCGAGCTCGACAAGGTGCTCAGTCGCTGAGCTTCTCCAGCACGAAGACGGGGATCTCGCGGTCGGTCTTCTCCTGGTACGACGCATAGGTCGGCCAGGTGGCGACGGCGAGGTCCCACCACTCCTGCCGCTCCTCGCCCTCGACCAGCCGGGCGCGGTAGAGCGCGGGCTCGGGCCCGTCCTGGAGCTGGACGACGGGGTCGGCGAGGAAGTTGGCGTACCAGGTCGGGTTGTCCGGGGCGCCGCCCTTCGAGGCGATGGCGACGTACTTGCCGTCCTTCTCGACCCGCATCACCGGGTTCTTGCGGAGCTTGCCGGACTTGGCGCCGCGCGACGTGATGACGACGATCGGCCAGTCCGGGTTGTCGCGGAGGATGTTGCCCTCGCGGCCGCCGGTCGCCTCGTAGGTCGCGACCTGGTCGCGCACCCACTCGGCCGGGCTGGGCTCGTACTCACCTTCGAGGAGATCCATGCCTTCTCCAATGCTCGGCGGGCGACCGCCATTCCCCATCAGGTGTCGGCGATGGTGACAGCAAGTCCCGAGAGGTGCCCGAGCCGCGCGATCTCGGAGTCGACGAACTCCGGTCCGCCCCAGCGCCCGATCACGACGATCTGGTTGCCGTCGAGGCGAGCGGCGGCGTAGAGGGTGGAGTCGTCGGACTCGGCCTCGAGTCGGCTCGGCCCCTCGAGGTCGATGAAGTCGAACTCGGCAGGCGCCGCACTCGTGCCGTGCACGACGCCCTTCGCGCGGTGGACCCGCGCCGCCCAGTCGGTCCGGAAGGTCCTCGGCAGCAGCTCGATCAGCTGGTCGAGCGCCTTCTCCGGCGCAGCCGTCAGCTCCTCGACCGCCTCGAGGTCGAGCGTCAGGTTGCCACCCACCGGGTAGCGGCTGATCCACACCACCCGCACCCCGTCGATGGTGTTGCACGCCGACACGACCGAGTCGGGCATGGTGCCGTCGGCCATCTCGAGCAGCACGTCGTCGAGCGCGGTGCCGTCGGCGCGCTTCTCTACGATCTCGATCGCCTCGATGTCACCGCCGGCCATACCGATCGCGGTCGCGACCCTTCCCAACGACCCCGGGACGTCGGGCAGCTCAACGCGAAGGAGGAACGGCATGCCTGCGAGGCTAGCCGCACCAGGTTGCCGGTCCGTTTCCGGCCCTGAGGGTACGACGCGCTCGGGCCCGGCGTCACCCGCCGGCGAGGCGCCGGGCCAGCCCCGTCGCCCGCTGAGCGGTCGTGGTGACGGCCGCCCGCACCGCGGCCTCGGTGCCGACGATCCGCACCTCCCACTGCGCCCGGGTGACCGCGGTGTAGAACAGCTCGCGGCTCAGCAGCCGGGAGTCGGCGTCGGGCAGCAGCACCGTGATCCGCGCCGCCTGGCTGCCCTGGCTCTTGTGGATCGTCATCGCGTGCATGGTCTCGATGCCGTCGAGCCGCCCGGGGGCGAAGCTGCGCGGCTCGCCGGCGCCGGCGATCCAGGCCCGGGTGCGCCCCGTGGCGTCAGCGACGACCACACCTGTCTCGCCGTTGTAGATGTCGAGGGCGTAGTCGTTGGCGGTCACGAGGAGCGGGCGCCCGGCGTACCACCCCGTCAGCGGCGCGGCCAGCGCCAGGTCCTCGGCGAGCCACCGCTCGACCTGCCGGTTCCAGTGCCGTACGCCGAACGGCCCGTCGCGATGGGCGCACAGGAGCCGGTGGGCGTCGAGGGCGTCGATCGCGGCGGCGGCTCGCTGCGCCGGGTCTCCGCCGCTCGTGGCCGCCTCGCGCGCCCGGACGGCGGCAGCGGTGCAGTCGGCCCGGAGGACGGACGCGGGATCGTCGGTCTCGACGTAGGCCACCTCTGCCGAGGACGCGCGCAGGACGGCGAGCACCTCGTCGGCGTCCCCGCGGCGGAGTGCGGCAGCGAGCGCCTTGATGTCCTCGGTCGAGCGGTGGTTCTCGGTCAGCTCGACCACCGGCGAGTCGGCGTGGTCACGGAACCCCTCGACGAGGTCCTTGAGCACGGCGCCCGCGCCGACCGAGGTGAGCTGCTCGGGGTCGCCCACGAGCACCAGCCTGGTCTCGGGCCGGACCGCCTCGAGCAGCCGCGCCATCATCGTCAGGTCAACCATCGACGCCTCGTCGACCACCACGAGGTCGTACTTGAGCCGGTTGCCCCGGTGGTGCACGAACCTCGTGGTGTTGTCGGGCCGCCAGCCGAGCAGCCGGTGGAGCGTCATCGAGTCCAATGCCGGCACGGCACCGGCAGCGGCCGCCAGTCCGTGGAGCTCGCCCGCCACCGCTTCCTGCAGGCGGGTCGCCGCCTTGCCGGTCGGGGCCGCCAGCGCGACCGAGAACCGTCGGCCGTCCGCGCCGGTCGTGGCGCGGAACTGCTCGGCGAGGACGAGCACCAGGCGGGCGACCGTCGTCGTCTTGCCGGTGCCGGGACCACCGGTGATCACCGTCGTCCGGTGCCGGGCGGCGTGGTCGACCGCTGCTTCCTGGCGGGCGTTGAACTTCTCGCCGCGCACGGTCTGGAGGGTCGCGGCCAGCACCCCCTCGTCGACCGCCGGAGGGGCGAGGGCGCCGCGGGCCGCGAGGTCGTCGGCGACCTGGCACTCGAGCCGGTGGTAGCGGTCGAGGTAGACCAGTCCGAGCTCGTGGTGGAGCACCCCGGCAGCCACGAGCGGCGACCCAGCGATGGCCGCCGTCCACTCGTCGTGGTCGGGCCACGGCAGGTCGGGCGCCAGCGCCGCGATGTCGTCGAGCGCGACCGCGACCGATCCGTGCCGGACCGCCCACACCGCGAGGGCCACGGCCAGCCGGACCTGCTCGTCGGCCTCGCCGCCGAGCGCGCCCACCCGGTCGGCCACCAGCACGTCGGCGGCGTCGAGGAGGCCGCCGGCGTTGAAGGCGGCGAGGAGACCGTCCGCGCCCCGGGCGAGGCGGGGGTCGTGTGGCGAGGTCGGCTCGAAGAGCTCCGTCACCGGCTTCCCCTTCCCGTTCCCGTTCCCGCAGCCACGAGGCCGTCGAGCAGGTCGGACAGCTCGACCACCAGGCCGACCGGCGGCTGCCAGGCGAAGACGCCGCACGGCTGGCCGTCGACGAGCGGGGTGTCGGGTCCGCACATGCCGCGGAGGTAGAGGTAGGCGACGCCGCCGAGATGACGCTCCGGCTCGTAGCCGGGCTGCCGCCACCGCAGGAACCGGTGGAGCACGACCGCGTAGAGCAGCGCCTGCAGCGGGTAGTCGGAGTGCCCCATCGCCTCGTCGAGCGCCTCCGGGCGGTAGTCGCCCGCGGTCAGGTCGTGGTCGCGCGGGCCGAGCCAGTTGGTCTTGTAGTCGACGACGACGTAGCGGTGGCCGTCGCCGTCGGGCACCCGGACGACGACGTCGATCGAGCCGGTGAGGTATCCCCTCAGCACCTGGGTGCCCAGCGCCGGCACGTCGAGCGCGTCGGCGTACCGACGGACCGGGTCGCCCTCGGGGAGGTGCCGACGGAGCAGACCGCCGATGTCGCCGAGCAGCACTTCGGCGCCGCCGCCACGGGCGGCGAGGTCGCCGCCGGCCAGGGGCAGCTCGAAGTCGAGCTCGCACAGCCGGTCGGTCCGGGCGATCGCCCGCAGCGTCGCGCCGCCGAAGAGCGGGCCCAGCGGGCTGTCGTGGACCTCGACGAGGGCCTCGACCAGCTCGTCGGGCTCGAGGTCCGCCGGCCACCAGGTCAGCTGCTCGGCGACGTGCTCGCGCAGCTCGGCCGCGAGATCCTCGGCCTGCGGGTCGGCGTGCTCGAGGACGGCATGGACGAGCGACCCGAACGCGGCACCGACCGGCAGCGCCGCCATCGGCGAGGGGACGGCCAGGTCGTCGTCGGCCGCCGGCACGAGCGTGACCTCGCCGATGCCCTCGTCGTCCTTCGCGACGACCTCCGGCTCGCTGCTCACCCCACCGACGGTCGGGGCGGCCGCGATCTCGACCCTGCTCAGCGAGGAGTACGACGTCCGCCGCCAGGTCGTGTCGACCACGCGGGTGAAGCGCCGGGCGGCAAGCGACTCCGGCGGGGCGATCGGCGTGAACGGCACGTCCGTCGCCGGCCGCGCCACCTCCGGCGCCGGGCCACCGCGTTCCTGCCAGCGGCGGAACAACCCCACGACGGCGTCGTCGTCGGGGACCGCCGGCGTGTCCGGGACCTCCGCGTCGCCCTCGGGCCGCAGGAGTATCCGGTGCAGGGGCGAGGCCATCGCGTTGCGGGTCGGCGCCCACCAGGCGACGACCTGGCTCTGCGCGCGGGTGATCGCGACGTAGAGCAGCCGGAGCCACTCGCCCGCCTCCTCGTCGGCCCAGCGGCGGCAGTGGTCGGCCCACTCCGGCCCACCGCCACCACCGACGTCGAGGCACCGTTGTCCGCCGGCATCGTGGAAGAGCGGCCGGGTCGGCTTGGGCACGTGGCGGTCGGCGAGCGAGGGGAGGTAGACGACGGGGTACTGCAGGCCCTTGCTCGCGTGGATCGTCACCAGCTGGACCGCGGCCGCGTCGGAGTCGAGCCGCCGGGTGCGCTCGACACCACGCCCCTCGCGGGCCTCGGCGACCTGCTGGCGGAGCCAGGCCAGCAGCGCGACGACCCCGAGCCGGTCCCGCTGGGCCACCTCGTGCAGCACCTCACCGATGTGGCGCAGGTCGGTCAGCCGGCGCTCGCCGCCGACCTCGGCGAGCAGGCGCGCGGGCAGGCCGGCCGTCGACGCCGCCTCGAGCACGGCGGCGACGCCGCGTCGGGCCAACGCATCGGCCCAGGTGCGGAGCCGGTCGGCGATGTCGTCGGTCAGCTCGTCGCCGCCGGCGTCGAGCCCGGCGGCGTCGAGCCCGACGAAGCAGGTGAGGGCTGCCGCGCGGACCCGCGGTGCGCGATGCGGTTGCTCGAGTGCCTCGAGCAGGACCAGCCAGTCCACCGCTGCCGGCGTGGCGAAGACGCTGCCGCCGCCGGCGATCACGGCCGGGACGCCGACCTCCTGCAGGGCGGCCCGGGCCTCGGCCAGGTCGGCGTGCCGGTAGCAGATCACCGCCACGTCGCTCGGTCGCAGCGGCCGCCCGTCGAAGGTCGCACCCGACCCCAGCAGCCCCTTCACGTCGAGCGCGAGGTCGCGGGCGACGGCCGGCCGGGTGTCGCCGACCTTGAGCGTCGCCGAGCCCCGCATCCCGAAGTCGTCGCGTCGCAGCACCCGCAACCGGAACGGCGCGGCACCAGGCGCGCCGACGAGCCGCGACTCCTGGTGGTGGGCCGACACCGGGTGCACCACGATCCGCGAGTCGCCGAGCTCGGCACCGCCGAGCAGGGTCTGGAACGCGCCGAGGAGGGGCCGGTCGCTGCGGCGGTTGACCGCGAGGGTCTGCCGGGTGGTGGACGTCGCCGCCGCGGTCAGGTACGTCGTCACGTCGCCGCCGCGGAACGCGTAGATCGCCTGCTTCGGGTCGCCGATGAGCACCATCGTCGCGTTGCCGCTGAACGCCCGGTCGAAGACCTCCCACTGCACCGGATCGGTGTCCTGGAACTCGTCGACGAGCACGATCCGCCACCGCTCGCGCATCCGCACCCGGGCGGGCGCGTCGGCGTGGGCCAACGCGTGCGAGAGCTGGCTGAGCAGGTCGTCGTACGACAGGACGCCGAGGCGGCGCTTGCGCCGGTCCAGCTCGGCACGCACGGCGTGGGCGAACGCGACGCGTCGGCCGGCGGTCGTCGTACGGTCGAGGTCGCGGGGCTCGAGCCGTGCCTGCGGGTCGCCGACGACGGCGCGGGCGATCGCGAGCGCCTCGTCGCGGGTGAACACCGGGTCGTCCTGGGCGAACGCCCGCAGGTAGAGGTCGTCGACGACCTGGACCACCACGTCGTCGAGGTCCTCGACCAGGCTGGCGCGGGCGTCGGTGTCGCCGGCCACGCCCAGGGAGTCGAGCACCATCGAGCAGAACTGGTGGATGGTCGCGATGGTCGCGGCGTCGAAGTCGGCCAGCGCCTGCGCCACCCGGCGGTGGCGGCGGCGCCGCTCCTCGGCGTCGCAGTCGAGCACCTGCTCGATCAGGTCGGTCGTGGCCGCCGGGTCGAGCGCCGGGTCCTCGCTGAGCGCCCGCTCGGCCTCGACCAGCTGGCGCCGGACCTGGGCCCGCAGCTCCTGGCTGGCCGCCCGGCCGAAGGTCACGACGAGCAGCTGCTCCAGCGGCACGCCCTGCTCGGCGACGTAGCGGGTGACGAGCGCCCCGATCGTCCAGGTCTTGCCGGTGCCGGCGCTGGCCTCGAGCAGGGTGGTGCCGGTCGGCAGGTCGCCGCGGATGTCGAAAGGACTCACCTGTGCACCTCAGCAGCCCGACGAACGGGGTCCCCGCGGCGTTGTTCGTCGGAGGAGCGAAGCGGAGGAGACGAAGAACGTCGTGGGGTGTTCATAGTGGTCCGATCTTCTCGACACCGGTCAGCAGCGGCTCCCAGACCGTCCACGCGTGGTCGCGCAGCCCGGCGTCGAGCAGCCGGGACAGCGGCGAGCCCACACCGTAGATCCGCTGGTGGGCGGGGTCGGCGTCCTCGCCCTTGATGCCGTAGGAGTTGTGGGGGTCGGTCTCCCACTCGCGCGCGGCGGCGGCGACGGGATCGGCCGGGTCGCCCATCAGCGACCGCGCCTGGCACTCCGCCCACGCTGCACCGGTCGCGATCGGGACCGGGAGCGGCGTGCGCTGGCCGAGGTCGTGGAGCGCGACGAGCCCGCCGAGCCACTCCTGCGCCCGGTGGTCCAGCGGCCCGGCCAGTGCCCGCTTCGGCCCGGCGCGCTCCCGGGCGACCGCGTGGGAGCGCCAGTTCTCGTCGGGGAAGGTGGCCGTCAGGGCGAGCAGGTCGAGCCAGGCCTCGAGCCGCTGCCGGGGCTTCATCCGGCTGTAGGAGAGCGTGACGATCTCGTTGCCGTAGACCCGCGACACGGTGCCGGTCAGTCGCCGGCCGTTGCCGAGGTCGACGTCGATGTCGACGGTGCGCGCCTCGGCCGCGCGGAGCGACTCGGTGGCGACGAAGAGCCGCTGGCACTCGTCGGCAACCCCGGAGAGGGCACGCCTGCCGAGCTCGAAGGGCGGCAGCGAGCCCCGCAGCAGCTCCGCCGTCATCACCGAGGTCGCCGTCGTCGCCGGGTCGGCGGAGGCCAGCACCTCGCGCAGCAGCCGGTCGCCGATCTGCCAGACCTCGAGCCCGTTGAGCGACACCGGGATGGCGTCGTCGACCTGGTCGGGCTCGAAGGGCGTCGCCACCTCGAGCCGGTTGCGCAGGAAGAACCGCGCCGGGTGGACCAGGAACCTCTTCAGCTGCTCGAGGGTGAGGTCGCGCGGCTCGCGCTCGGTCAGCACGTCGCTGAGGAACGGCGGCACCGGGGCGCGCTCGGACACCAGCGCCCGGGCTCCCGCGAGCGTCGCGACGTCGAAGCTGAACGGCTCCGCGGCACGCTTGCCGCGGACGAGGGCACCCGGCTCGTGGTTGCGGACGTCGTACGGCTGGAGGGGGTGGCGCACCTCCACCTGCTGCCGCACGGGCGCGGCGGCGGTGCGGTCGAGGGCGTCGAGCAGCTCGCCGAGAGGTACGGCGGGGGGCCGCTCCTCCCCGGTGTGCTCACCCGCCCCGGTGTAGGTGATCACCAGCGTCTCGCGGGCGGCGAGCACCGCGTCGAGGAGCAGCTGCCGGTCCTCGCTGCGCAGGTCGCGCTCGCCGACGAGCGGGCGCCGGGCGAGGACGTCGTCGCCGTCGACCCCGACCGCACGCGGAAACACCCCGTCGTCCAGGCCGACCAGGCAGACCACGCGGTGCGGCACCGACCGCATCGGCACCATGGTGCAGACGGTCAGGGTGCCGCTGCGGAAGTTGGCCCGGGTCGGCCGCCCGGACAGCCGCGCCTGCAGCAGGGCCCGGACATCGGCCAGCCGCAGCTGCACGCTCGCCCCGGACCCGGCCTCCGCCGCGGCCACGGACTCGCGGGCGTCCCGCAGGGCGCGCGCCAGCTCGCGCTCGAACTGCGGAAGCTGCCACGCGTCGTCGTCACTCACCTCGCAGAGGTCGCGGACCCCCTCGCGCAGCGCGGCGAACCACTCCTCGGCCCGTTGCGCGGCGGCCAGCCGGCGGAGGCACGAGCCCAGGCGCTCGACCAGCTCGGCCAGCCTGCCGGCGAGCTCGATCTCGCCGCTCGCGACGTCGTCGAGGGGCAGTCCGCGGCCGAGGTGGCGGTGCTCGTCGCCGCTCATCGCCACCCCCAGCAGCAGCCGGTCGAGGCCGGCGGCCCAGGTGTTGTGGGGGAACGCATCGAGCGAGAACGCCGACCGCTGGGTGCCGTCGATCGCCCACCGGATGCCGGCCTCGGCGACCCATCCGGTCAACCGGGTGAGGTCGTCGTCGCCGAACCCGAAGCGTCGCCGGCACGGCTCGCGCGACGCGAGGTCGAGGACCTCGGACGCCGTGACCCGGCCGCCGGCGAGCTCGACCAGGGTGACGGCCGCGCCCAGCAGCGGGTTGGTGCTGCTCGGGGCCCGGTCGGCCAGTCGCACGCGCAGCCCGTGGGCCGGGTGCCCGTCGACGTCGTCGTCGGCACCGAGGATGTCACCGAGGCCGAACCCGGCCGAGATGAGCGGTGCGAAGGTCTCGATGTCCGGGCACATCACCACGATGTCGCGCGGCTCCAGGGTCGGGTCGTCCTCGAGCATCCCGACCAGGACCTCGCGCAGGACGTCGATCTGCCGGGAGGCGCCGTGGCAGGCGTGGACCTGGACCGACCGGTCGTCCGCGGCGAGCGAGCGCGCCGCGCGCTCGTCGATCGTCGGCGCGCGGTTGGCGCGGAGGTCGGCCTGCAGCCACCCGAGCAGCGTGGCCGGCGGCTCCGGGTCCGGGGCCGCCTCGTCGGACGCGGCGGCGACGGAGCCCAGCACCTCGGCCAGCTCCCGGGCGTCGCGACCGAGCGACGCCAGCAGCGGATGAGCGACGAGCTCGACCGAGGGGTCGGCGTCACGCGGGCCGCGACCGCGACCCGTCGCCTTCACCGCGTCCCAGAGGACGGCCGACGGCTGCGCCAGCCAGAGGTGCACGTCGCGGCTCCCGGCCAGCGCCGACAACAGCTCGATCTCGGTGACCGGCAGCCGGGTGTGGCCGAACAGGGACAGCCGGCCGGGCAGGTCCAGCTCGCCGCCCCCGGTCCGCAGCTCCTCGCACACCCGCAGGTGGCGGACGTCGGGCGGCTCGGCGTCGACCCGGTCGAGCAGCTGGCGCCAGAGCTCGGCCTCCCAGAGCAGGTCGGGCGCCAGCGGCTGCCCGGCACCGTCGGTGTCGCGGCCCTCGCGCCAGTCGGTGCACAAGGCCGGCCGCTGGACGGCGTACGACGCGAACCGCTCGGCCAGGCGCCGGGCGACCGACCACCGCCGGCTGCGCCGCAGCTCTCCCTCGTCGCCGGGGAGCCCATGGCCGAGGTGGGTGCTCAGTGCGGAGCACCAGGCTGCGCCCAGGCTGTCGTCGATCGTCGCGAGGAGCGGCCAGACGAGGCGGTCGGGGTGCCACGGGTCGTCGCGGTCGCGCCCGAGCAGCAGCCCGACCAGCGACGCGGGCTGCAGGAACCGCACGCCCGCGCAGACCCCGTCACCCCGTCCGGGCGCCGTGCCGAGCCGGTGGGAGAGCCGCTGGGACAGCCAGCGCTCGACCCCCTTCGCCGGCACCACGACCACCTCGTCCGCGAACGGATCGGCGAGTGGCGTCGCCAGCAGCTCGCCGAGCTGGTCGGCGAGCTGGTCGGTGCGCGGCGCGCGGTGGAGGTGGAGGGTCATTGCGCGCCGAGGTTAGCCCTGACGCCCGACACGACCTGTCACCGCCCGCTCGTGTCCTCCCCCTGGTGGTGCCGGTGCTCCTTGACCTCCTCGTCGGCCTCCTCGATCTCGCCCTCGAGCGCGGCGACGGCCTCCGGCTTCCCGTGGAAGCGGCGGTAGGAGTAGACGATGAGCGCGACGGCGAGGATGCCCGACACGATCAGGGTGAACCCCGTCCAGTCCCCTCCGGGCAGCCACCAGCCGTCGGCGAAGGGCCACCACGACGGCACGTCGGGCTTGACGATCCACAGCACGCCACAGGCCACCAGCCCGAGCGAGAACCCCGTGGACGCCGCGATCCGGGGCCAGGTCTCGACGCTCTCGGCGGCGCCTTTCAGCGCCCGCAGGCGGACCGGCTCGACCCACCGCTCCGCCCACTCGTACTGCTGCGAGAGCACCGCGAGCCCGGCGAACATCAGCAGCAGCCCGGGGCCGGGCAGCACCAGGGCCGCGATGCCGGCGACCAGCAGCACCCAGCCGAGCACCTCGAGCAGGACGCGCTTCGCCGCACCGGTCATGGCGTCATCCTGCCCTAGGCCCGAAGGCCATCAGCCGCCGAACTTGTCGAGGTACGCGAGGACGTCGTCGTCGGCGCGGCCGTGGGCGGCGGCGATCCGGGCCCACTCCAGCGCCATGGTGTGGAAGCGGAGCGGGTTGTAGACGTCCTCCTCGCGCGAGAAGAGCCCGTCGCCGGCGTACGTCATGATGGTGATGTTCGGCTCCTCGAGCACCGTTCCGTCGCCCGGGTCGGGCATCGGGTTGCGCACCTCGCACACCAGCCGCGCGGCGTCGGCGTCGACCACCTGCCAGCTGAGCGGGAAACCGGTCATCACGCGGCCCGGGTACGACGTCATCGTCCTCATCGACCACGCCCGGATCTCCTCGCGGCCGCGGAAGGTGCCCATCGCGTGCTCGACGTAGACCGCGTCCGGGGTGAACAGGTCGGCGTAGCCCGTCCAGTCACCGGTCGCCACGAACCCGGCGACCTGCTCGTGGAACGCCGTGTAGGCGTCGGCGATCTCGGCGGCGCTGAACTGGGTCACGCCAGAATCCAACCACCCTCCGGCGGCCCACTAGCCTTGCGGGCATGCCGCGTCCGAAGCCCGCCAGCCAGCGGAGCCCCTTCGGCGCGCGCATCCTCGGCCCCGCCCAGCAGAGCCCCCGCCGGCTCCGGATCCGGATCCAGGTGCTCCTGACGCTGGTGCTGATCGGCACGAACCTGCTGGGCTCGGCCGTCGTCTTCGTGGTCAACAACTTCGCGGTGCCCGCGGAGGAGCCGTCGTCCGGCATGCTGCTCGCGCTGGCGATCGCGGTGCCGACGTACGTCCTTGCGGCAGCCGCGGTCGGCGTCGTCTGGGGTACGGCGACCAGCCTCCGCGCGCTGCGATGGGCGACCCAGGGCACGAAGGTGGTGCCCACCGACAAGCAGCGGCGTCAGGCCCTGAGGGTGCCGCTCCAGCTCACGCTGATGCAGCTGACGCTCTGGATGGCCGGCAGCGCGCTGTTCACGGTGCTGTCGATCGTCCTCCAGCCGGAGCGCGCCGTCTCGACCGCGCTGACGGTGGGCATCGGCGCGCTCGTGGTGGCCGGAGTCTCCTACCTGCTCACCGAGTTCACGCTGCGCCCGGTCGCCGCCCGTGCGCTCGCCGACACCGAGGTCACCCGGCGGGTGCGCTTCGTCGGGGTCGGGCCGCGGATGGTGCTCTTCTGGGCGATCGGCACGGCGGTCCCGCTCGGCGGCCTGCTGGTCGCCGCGATCCTCGCCCTCACCGACCCGGACGAGACCAGCCTCACCCAGCTGGCGACGGTCACGATCGTGACCATCGGCGCGGTGCTGATCTTCGGGTTCCTCCTCACCGACCTCAACGCCCGCTCGGTGGTTGCCCCGATCATGTCCGTGCGGGAGGCGCTGCGAGCGGTCGAGGCCGGCGACCTCGAGGCCGACGTCGTCGTCTACGACGGCACCGAGCTCGGCGCGCTGCAGAGCGGCTTCAACCAGATGGTCGGCGGACTGCGGGAGCGGGAGAAGCTCCGCGACCTCTTCGGTCGCCACGTCGGTCACGAGGTCGCCGCCGCGGCCGTGGACGCGACGACCGGGGAGATGAGGCTGGGTGGCGAGACCTGCGTGGCATCGGTGCTCTTCGTCGACCTGGTGAGCTCGACGGCGTACGCCGCCGACCACACGCCCGCCGAGGTCGTCGGCGTGCTCAACCGGTTCTTCGGGGTCGTCGTCGACGAGATCGACCGGCGTGGCGGCCTCGTCAACAAGTTCATCGGCGACGCCGTCCTGGCGATCTTCGGCGCGCCCGCCCGCGACGAGGACCACGCGGCGTCGGCGCTCGCCGCCGCCCGGGCGATCGCGATCCGGCTCGAGGAGGAGGTGCCCGAGATCGGCGCCGGCATCGGGGTCGCGACCGGCACCGTCGTCGCCGGCAACGTCGGGCACGAGCTGCGCTACGAGTACACCGTGATCGGTGACGCGGTGAACTCCGCCTCGCGCCTGACCGACCTCGCCAAGGACGTCCCCGGCGGTGTCCTCGCCATGTGGGACACGGTCGTGGCCGCCGCCGAGCGCGGGCACGCGGACGAGACGATCCGCTGGGAGAAGAACGGCACCGCGGTGCTGCGGGGGCGCTCGGAGAAGACCGCGCTCGCCGTACCGGTCTGGGAGCAGGCCTAGGAGAGCTGGTCGAGCACGTGCACGACCCGGCGCAGGATCGAGTCCGGGTCGACCTCGGGATAGAGCGCCGAGACGACCAGGTCACGCTGCAGCACCGCCAGGCCGTGGACGGACGCCCAGCCGAGGGCGGCGAGCTCGGCGGTCGGCACCTCGGTGCCCCAGCCCCGCTGCTGCGCGGCCCCGATCGTCGCCATCATCAGCTCCCGCTGCGCCAGCCGGGCGGCGACCAGCCGCTCGTCGTCGTTGCGGAGCAGGTCCGGCCGGAACATCAGGTCGAAGAGCGCGGCGTGCCGGCGGGAGAACTCGACGTACGCCGCTCCCGCCGCCGCCACCTGCTGCCCCCCGTCGACCGGGGTGGCGTCGATCGCCTCCTGGGTCTCCTCGAGGAGCAGCCCGTGCCCCTCGACCGCGAGCGCCGTGAACAGCCCCGCGCGGTCGACGAAGTGGTGGGCCGTCGCCTGGTGGGAGACGCCGCAGCGGCGGGCGATGGCGCGCAGGCTCGCGCGGGCCGGACCGGTCGCGGCGATCTCCTCCTCCGCCGCGCGGAGTAGTCGGGCCCGCAGGTCGAGGGTGGACGCGCGGTTCACGTGGCGCTCCCAGCGCTGGTGGCGCTGGCGGCGCTGGTGGCGTTCGAGGCGCTCCGGCCACCGGGCCACCAGAGCCGTGGGCCCAGCAACGTGGCGATGGCGGGCACCAGCAGCGACCGGACGACGAACGTGTCGAGCAGCAGCCCGGTGCCGATCGTGAAGCCCACCTGCATCATCGTGGTCACGCTGCCGGCCATGAGCGCGAACATACTCGCGGCGAAGATGACCCCGGCCGAGGTGATCACCGATCCGGTCGCGGCGGTCGCGCGGGCGATGCCCTCCGCGGACCCGTCGGGCGCCTCCTCGTGCATCCGCTTCGTCAGCAGCAGGTTGTAGTCGGCGCCGACCGCGACCAGGATCGTGAACGACACCGCCGCGACCGTCCAGTCGATCTGCTGACCGAGGACCAGCTGCCAGACCAGCACCGCGAGCCCGATCGCCGACGCGTAGGACAGGACGACGGTCGCCATCAGCACCGCCGCCGCCACCAGGCTGCGCAGCAGCACCAGCAGCACGAGGAAGACGGCGATCAGCGCGGCCAGCGCCACCACCCGCATGTCGGACTGGGAGTACGTCGCCAGGTCGGCGTTGGTCGCCGCCATCCCGGTCATGCTCACGTCGGCGTCGTCGAGCCGGGTGTCGCGGAAGGCCTGCTCGATCGTCTCCCGGATCTCGACCGTCCGGGAGGCGGCCTCGTGGTCGAACGCGTCGGTGCCGCCCAGGACGGCGAACCGGGCGGTGCGGCCGTCGTCGGAGAGGAACAGGCCCTTCGCCGCCTCGAACCGCTGGTCCTGCAACGCCGCCGGTGGCAGGTAGAAGCCGCCGATGCCGGGGTCCCGCGCGACCACGCCGGTACGGCGGAGGTACGTCGCCGCCCGGCTCAGCCCCTGGCGCAGCTCGGGCAGCGAGGCCGCCACCTCCTCGGTGCCGCCCTGCAGCTGGTCGGCGCCGTCGGCGAGCTGGTCGGCGCCGTCGGCGAGCTGGTCCGCCCCGTCGGCGAGCCCGCCCAGTCGGTCGGCGAAGACCTGCTGGCCCTCGGCGAGCTGGTCCGCGCCGTCCCGCGCCAGGCGCAGGCCGCCCCGCAGCTGGCGGAGCCCGTCCTGCAGCCCGACGGTGCCGTCGGCGAGCCGGTGGGCGGCGCGGGCGGCCTGCCGGAGGCCGGGGAGGAGCTGGTCGCGCTCGGCGACCCAGATCTGTCGGACCCCCTCGCGAGCCTGTCGGCATGCGGGATCGAGGTTGCAGGTCAGGCTCCGGGTGCGGAGCGCGTCGTAGGCGAGGCCGAGGCCGTCCACGGCCAGCTGGACCTGGTCCGCCCCGGTGCCGAGGCCGCGGGCGAGCTCGCGCATCCCCGTCGCCAGCCGCCCCGTGCCGGAGACGGCGTCGTCGGCGCCGGCCAGGAGGCGTCGTACTCCTCGCTCGAGGCGGGTGGTCCCGGTCACCAGCCGGTCGGCGCCCCCGACCGCACGCTGCGCGCCGTCGGCCAGCCGCCCGCTGCCGTCGCTGAGCCGGTCCGCTCCGTCGTCGAGCTGTCCGGCGCCGTCGGCGAGCTGCTGCGCGCCCTCCTCGCCTTCACCGACCCGGTCGGACGCGCGGTCGAGACGGACACCGACGATGCCGGCCTGCCGGGCGACCGAGGCCTGGGTGATCGGCTCCCCGAGCGGCCGGGTGATGCTGCGCACCAGCACCACGCCCTCCTCCTGGGCGACGGCGGAGGCAGCGCGCTCCAGGAGGGCGAGGTCGCGGGCGTTGCGGAGGTCGTGGTCGGCCTGGATCAGCACGTAGTCGGGCAGGATCTCGTTGACCGGGTAGTGCCGGTCGAGCAGCGCGTAGCCGCGGTTGCTCTCCGTCTCGGCGGGTTGGGAGTCCCGGGTGTCGTAGCTGACGTCGAGGAGCGGGGCCAGGGCGGCGAGCGCGACCAGCGGCACCAGCGCGACGAGCAGCATCCGCGCCGGGCGGGCGGCCACCGCGCCGGCGAGCCGGGGCCAGAACGAGCCCGCGCGCTCCGGCCGCGGCTCGCACCAGCCGCGGCTGCCGGCCAGGGCCAGCAGGGCCGGCGTCAGGGTCAGCGCGACGGCGAGGTTGACCGCCACGCTGACCGCGATCGCCGGACCGGTCGTGGTGAAGAACCCGAGCTCGGCGAGCAGCATGCAGCCGCAGGCGAGGACGACGGTGAGCGCCGACCCCACGATCACGCCGCTGATGCGGGTGCCGGCCGTGGCCGCGGCCGCGGCCGGGGCGACGCCGGCGCGCCGCAGCTCGTGGTAGCGGCTGACCAGGAAGATCGCGTAGTCGGTGCCGGCACCCAGCACCACCGCGGTGAGGAACGTCCCGCTGAACGTCGACACCGTGAACACCCCGGCCAGGCCGCACCAGGCGGTCACCGCACGCGCCAGTCCGAGCCCGAGCCCGACGACCGCCAGCACCAGCGCTGTCACCGCGAACGACCGGTAGATCAGCCACAGCAGGACGGCGATCAGGCCGACGCTGACGGCCGTGATCAGGACGACGCTGTGCTCGGTCTCGGTCGCCAGGTCGGTGATCGTGGCGGTGGGTCCGGTGACCTCGGTGACCAGTCCCTTCGGGGCGAGGTCGTCGACGACGTCGCGCACGGCGGTCACTTGGCGGATCGACGACGGGGCGCCGGTCTGGCCGGTGATGCCGACGAGCAGGTAGCGCGCCTCCCCGTCCTCGCTGGTCAGCGGCTTGAGCAGCTCGGGGTGCTTGCGGACGTCCTGGACGAAGGAGACGTTGTCCTCGTCCTCGGTCAGCACGGCGGCGAGCCGGCCGGCGTACCGCTGGTCGGCGCGGGTCAGGCCCCCGTCCCGCTCCATGACGATGACGACGAAGCTCTTGCTCCCGCCGTTGCCGAACGCCTTGTCCATCTCGTCGACGGCGACGATCGACGGTGCGTCCTGGGGTACGACGGGGGTGGAGTCGCGCGCGGCGACCTCCTCGATCTGCGGCACGACGACGTTGAGGACGGCCGCGAGCGCCACCCAGGCCAGGACCACCCAGCCGGCGCGCCGTGCGGCGAACCCCGCGAGGCTCGAGACGCGTCGGTCGTCGGTCATCGGCTCCCCTGGCGGTCCCTCGGCGATGTCCCTTGCCAGTGGCAAGGGAACTTGTTCTACCGGAACGTAGCCAGCACCCCTTGCCAGTGGCAAGGGAGTGTGACAGGCGACTCAGGGACGGGCGACTCAGACGTCGACGGCGTCGCTCGCGGGGTCGACCAGGATCTTGGCGTGCCGCTCGGGGTCGCCGAGCGCCTCGAACGCGGGAGCGACGCCGTCGAGCCCGACCGTCCCCGTCACCAGTGGCGAGACGTCGACCTTGCCGGAGGCGATCCACTGCAGGGTCTGGTGGAACTCGCTCGGGTCGTAGGCGAAGGCGAACCGCAGCTCGATCTCCTTGTTGATCGCCATCGACGGGCGGAACGAGTCCGAGCCCATGCACACGCCCACGACGACGACCCGGGACAGCAGCGGCGCCGACGACACGATGTGCTCGATCATCCCGGGCACCCCGACGCACTCGAAGACGACCGGGCCGCGCGGCGTCGCGCCGGCCTTCTCGGCCGCGCGCATGACGTGCGCCCACGGCAGCATCGGTACGGCGCGCAGCTTGTCCATCGCGTCGAGGCCGAGCTCGGCGAGCGCGATCGGGCTGGTCAGGTAGCGGCGGGACTCCTCGAACGAGGTCCACGGCGAGTCCACGGCCGGGTCGACGACGACGTCGGCGCCGCAGCGCTCGGCGAGCGCGCGCCGGCCGGGCGAGAAGTCGCTGGCGATGACGTGCCGGACCCCCGTCGCCTTGAGCATCAGGATCACCGCGAGGCCGATCGGCCCGCAGCCGACCACGACCGCAGTGTCCCTCGCGCCGACGTGACCCTTGCGCACGGCGTGCAGGGCGACCGCCATCGGCTCGGTCAGCGCCGCCCGGTCGGCCTCCAGGCCATCGGGCACCCGCATCGTCATCGAGGACGTGACCAGCACCTGCTCGGCGTACCCGCCGGAGGCCTGCTCGCTCAGCCCGGTGAGGTGCACCGAGTCGCCGGCGCGCAGGATCGGGAGCGCCACGACCCGGGTGCCGACCGGCCACGACTTCCGCGTCCGCGGCCCGTAGTCGGCGACCGTGCCGACGAACTCGTGCCCCATCACGACCCGCTGGTGGGAGCGCATGAATGCGTCGTACCCCAGCGCGGCGACGTCGTCCGCGGTGTCGTCGCAGCTGGTGCGTGCATGCAGGTCGGACCCGCAGATCCCGCACCGCTCTACGTCGAGCAGAACCTGCCCCCGCGCCGGCGTCAGGTCAGGGACCTCGGCCACCTCGAGCCGGGCTTCGTGACAGGTGACCGCGCGCATGTCCGGAGAATGTCATACGGCTCGCACCCTCGAGGGTGCGAGCCGTAGGACGTTGCTCAGGTGGCGCGGATGCTCAGGCCTGGTCGAGCGCCTCGGCGACCCGGCGGTGGGCGGCCCAGATCTCCTCGGGCAGCCCCTCGAACTGGCTCAGGTGCTCCTCGCGGAACTTCATCTCCTGGTTCCAGCGCGCGGTGTCGATGGTCAGGATGGTGTCGAGGTCGGCGAGCGCCTGCTCGTCGAGGCCCTCGAGGTTGAGCTCCTCGCGCGCCGGGATGATGCCGACCGGCGTCTGGACACCGGAGACCTCGCCGGCCTTGAGCTGCATCAGCCACAGCAGCGGGCGCAGGTTCTCGCGGTAGCCGGGCCACAGGAAGCGGCCGTCGTCGCCGCGCTGGAACCAGTTGACGTGCGCGAAGATCGGCGTCTCCGTGGCGGCGCCGATGACCTTGAGCCAGTGCGCGGCGTAGTCGGCCTCGGGGTAGGACATGAACGGGCGCATCGACATCGGGTCGTAGCGGAGCACGCCCTCCAGGCCGTCGGCCGCCGCCGTGGCCTCGGCGCCCAGCGTGAGGCCGTCGTAGACGCCCTCGGCGATGTCGTGGATCGCGCGGATCAGCGGCTCGCGGTCGCGGGTGCGGCCGCCGAAGATGATGCCGTGGATCTCGACACCGGCCGGGTCCTCGAAGTCCTCCGCCACGTTCGGGACGTTGGCGAGGGTGGTGGTGAACCGGCTGTTCGGGTGGGCCCACGGCTCGTCGGCGTGCTCCGGGGAGCGGTCGGCGATCGCCTCGCCCTTCCAGTCCTGCCAGCCGTCGAGGTCGGTCGGCTTCTCGCCGCGACCCTCCCACCAGACCTGCTGCGTCTTCTCGTTGTAGGCGACGTTGGTGAAGATGGCGCCCGTGCCCGGCACGATCGACTCGATCGCGGTCGGGTTGGTCTTCTCGTTGGTGTCCTTCGCGACACCGAAGACGCCGTTCTCCGGGTTCATCCCGTAGAGCTTGCCGTCGTCGCCGACCCACAGCCACGCGATGTCGTCGCCGTAGAACTCGACGTAGTAGCGGTCACCGAGGGCGTCGGGGGCCAGCGTCATCGCGAGGTTGGTCTTGCCCGAGGCGCTCGGGAAGCCACCGCAGATGTTGTACTTCTTGCCGGTCTCCTTGTCGGTGATGCCGAGCAGCATGAACTGCTCCACCAGGAAGCCGTTCTTCCAGCCGTCGTAGGAGCCCTGGCGCAGACCGTGGGCGATCTTGCCGAGCAGCGCGTTGCCGCCGTACGACGAACCGAAGTGCAGGATCGTGCGCTCGTCGGCGACGGTCACGAAGTAGCGCTTGTCGTCGGGCGTGCCCTGGCCGAGGTTCGGGAGGTCGCCGGTGACGTGGACGGCCTTGACGAAGGCGTCCTCCAGGTGGTTGATGAACTCCACGCCCACGCGGGACATGCGGATCATCTGGAGCACGACGTTGCGGTTGTCGGTGAGCTCGACACCGGCGGCGAAGTTCTCCAGCGGCGATCCCGGAGGCGCCATCAGGTAGGGGATGACGTACATCGTCTTGCCGGCGGAGGCGCCGGTCATCAGGTCGACGAGCAGCGGCTTCATCTCCGCGGCCGGGCGCCAGTTGTTGTACGTGCCCTTGTCGGCCTCGTCGTTGGTGGCGACGATGGTGCGCTCCTCGGCGCGCGCGGTGTCCTTGTAGTAGGACCGCGAGTAGTAGAGGCCCTCGCCGGCCGGCAGCAGCTCGCCGGCGTCGAGTGACTCCTGGACCAGACGGGCGTCGTCGGACGCAGAAACGACCTCGACCCGCTCGGCTCCGGTGACCCCGGCCCAGTGAGCGACGTACTCACGAACATAGGTGTTGGTGAGCCCCGCCTCGTCGAGAATCCGCTCCACATCGACCATGTGTCTTGCCTTTCGCGTCCGTTTGGGTGTGGGCACGCTACCTCACGCTCAGCAGCCCGATTCACCGTGTGGCTTTTCGCCTGAACCGTGGACACCGTCGTCCGCGACGAGCATCACCATGACATTCGCGGCGGGTGGAACGCACATCGGGGCGGGTCGACGGGCGGGATTCCCCAGCCGTCTCCGAATTGGATCGATCAAGCGGCAGGATCGAACGCCGTCGGCAGTACGACGCCCGGGATGCTCACTCGCCGAAGTAGCTCATCACGTGCTTGATGCGGGTGTAGTCCTCGAGGCCGTACATCGAGAGGTCCTTGCCGTAGCCCGAGTGCTTGAAGCCTCCGTGCGGCATCTCGGAGACGAACGGGATGTGGGTGTTGATCCACACCACGCCGAAGTCGAGCTTGCGGCTCATCCGCATCGCGCGGCCGTGGTCCTTGGTCCACACGCTCGAGGCGAGTCCGTACTCCACCCCGTTGGCCCACGCCAGCGCCTCGGCCTCGTCGCTGAACCTCTGCACCGTCATGACGGGGCCGAAGATCTCGGTCTGGATCTGCTCGTCGTCCTGCTTGAGCCCGGAGAGCACCGTCGGCTCGTAGAAGTAGCCCTTGTCGCCGTGCCGGGCGGCGCCGGTCTCGACGTTCGCGTGGTCGGGCAGCCGGTCGACCATCCCGGAGACCCGGTCGTACTGGTCCTGGTTGTTGAGCGGGCCGTAGTAAGTGTCCTCGCTGTCGGGCGCACCCGTCGGCATCCCCTTCGCCGCCTCGGCGAGGGCGGCGACGAACTCGTCGTGGACACCCGGGCCGGCCAGCACCCGGGTGGCGGCCGTGCAGTCCTGGCCCGCGTTGAAGAGCCCGGCGCCGGCGATGCCCTCGGCGGCGGCCGCGATGTCGGCGTCGTCGAAGACGATGACCGGGGCCTTGCCGCCCAGCTCGAGGTGCACCCGCTTGAGGTCGGCGGATGCCGCCTCGGCGACCTGCATGCCCGCTCGCACCGACCCGGTGATCGCGACCATCTGCGGGGTCTTGTGCGACACGAGGGCCCGGCCCGTGTCACGGTCACCGCACACGACGTTGAGCACGCCCGGCGGCAGGAACTCCTGGCAGATCTCGGCCAGCAGCGTCGAGCTGGCGGGCGTGGTGTCGCTCGGCTTGAGGACGATGGTGTTGCCGCTCGCCAGGGCCGGCGCGATCTTCCAGATCATCATCATCAGCGGGTAGTTCCAGGGGGTGACCTGGCCGACCACGCCCACGGGCTCACGACGGACCCACGACGTGTGGTCGGCCATGTACTCCCCCGCGGCGCTGCCCTGCATGACCCGGGCGGCGCCGGCGAAGAACCGGAAGTGGTCGGAGGCGTAGGGCATCTCCTCCGACATCGTGAGGTGCAGCGGCTTGCCCGTGTCCCTGCACTCGACCTCGTTGATCTCGTCCTTCCGGGCGTCGACGGCCTCCGCGATCTTGAGCATCGCGGCGGCGCGGTCCTGCGGCGTCGAGTCGCCCCAGGTCTCGAACGCCGCGGCCGCGGCCTGGTAGGCGCGGTCCACGTCCTCGGCGCCCGACATCGGGGCCTGGGCGTAGACGGCGCCGGTGGTGGGGTCGATGACGTCGTAGGTCGCTCCGCTGACGGAGTCGACGAGCTCTCCGCCGATGACGTTCTTGAAGGTGAGGTCTCCCATGGCCCGACTCTACTGCCGTACGACGACGAAATCAGCGGCAGTTTTGGCCGAGATACTGACCGATTCCGTCGCCGGGCTGCCGTCGACCTACTGATTCGCTTGCGACGCCGATGCCGATCGATCACCATGGAGGGCATGGACCACTCCGAACTGCAGCGGGCTGCGAAGGACCACCTGTGGCTGCACTTCTCGCAGCACGGGCGCTACGTCGGCGACGGGCCGGAGCACGACGTACCGATCATGGTGCGCGGGGAGGGCGTCTACCTCTACGACAGCAGGGGGAAGCGCTACCTCGACGGACTCGCCGGGCTCTTCGTGTCCCAGCTCGGCCACGGGCGGCGCGAGCTTGCCGAGGCCGCGGCGGAGCAGGCCGGGACGCTGGCGTTCATGCCGCTGTGGTCCTACGCTCACCCGCCGGCGATCGAGCTCGCCGACAAGATCGCGTCGTACGCCCCGGGCGACCTCAACCGCGTGTTCTTCACCTCCGGTGGAGGCGAGGCGGTCGAGTCGGCGTGGAAGCTCGCGAAGGACTACTTCAAGCGGGTCGGCAAGCCGCTCAAGCACAAGGTCGTCAGCCGCGCGATCGCCTACCACGGCACCACCCACGGCGCGCTGTCGATCACGGGCCTGCCGAGCCTGAAGCAGCAGTTCGAGCCGCTGGTGCCGTCGACGTTCCGGGTGCCGAACACGAACCTCTACCGGGCACCGGCCGGCACCGCGGGCGCGGACGGCACGGACGCGGCCGCCTTCGGTCGCTGGGCCGCGGACCAGATCGAGGTCGCCATCCTCGACGAGGGACCGGACACCGTGGCCGCGGTCTTCCTCGAGCCGGTGCAGAACGCCGGCGGCTGCTTCCCCCCTCCCCCCGGCTACTTCCAGCGGGTCCGCGAGATCTGCGACGCGTACGACGTCCTGCTCGTCTCCGACGAGGTGATCTGCGCCTACGGGCGACTGGGATCGATGTTCGGCGCCGAGGCCATCGGCTACCAGCCCGACATCATCACGTCGGCGAAGGGCCTCACCTCCGGCTACGCGCCACTCGGCGCGATGATCGCGTCGGACAAGCTGTTCGAGCCGTTCGCGACCGGCTCGGCGATGTTCGCGCACGGCTACACGTTCGGCGGCCACCCCGTCTCCACCGCGGTCGGCTTGCGGAACATGCAGATCTTCGAGGACGAGCAGGTCCTGCAGGGCGTGCAGGACCGCGCGCCCGCGCTCCGCGCGACCCTCGAGCGGCTGCTCGACCTGCCGATCGTCGGCGACGTCCGCGGCGAGGGGTTCTTCTACGGGATCGAGCTGGTCAAGGACAAGGCCACCAAGGAGTCGTTCACCGCGGAGGAGTGCGAGCGGATCCTCTACGGGTTCGTCTCCAAGCGGCTCTACGAGGAGGGCCTGTACTGCCGCGCCGACGACCGCGGCGACCCCGTCATCCAGCTCTCCCCGCCCCTGGTCTGCACCCAGGAGCACTTCGACGAGATGGAGCAGATCCTGCGGTCGGTCCTCGACAAGGCCCACTCGCTGATCTGACCCGCCCGCGAAGTGTCGGTGTTGAGCGCGCGAAGTGTCAGGGTTGAGCGCGCGAAGTGCGGGTGTTGAGCGCCCGAAGTGTCGGTGTTGAGCGCGCCAAGTGCGGGTGTTGAGCGCCCTAAGTGTGGATCGCGGGCGTCAGCGACGTCGGCGCGGTCGCGGTCGCGACATGGGGGACCGCGCGTAGTACCGCTTGGGCGCCTGGTACGGCGCACGCTCGGCGAACGCCGCCGCCAGCTCCGCCAGCCACCGGGCGCGTCCCTCGCCGGTGAGCCCGTCGCGGCGTACGACGATGATGATCCAGCCCGCCTGCCGCAACGCTTCGCGGCGGGCCTCGTCGCGAGCACGATCCTCCTCGGACGAATGATCGCCCTCGCCGTCGTACTCGACTGCGATCCGAAGGTGGGCGTACGCGTTCTCGATCTTCACCAGGCCCCATCCCGGAACCCACGCCCACACCTGGGCCTCCGGCATCGGGAAGCCCTCGTCGTAGATGTCGATGCGGACCCACGACTCGGGCTGGGAGTCCACCCCGGTGCGCGACAGCGGGATCAGCTCCCTCAACTGGGTGACGCCCCGGCGTCTGGCGAACCGGGGCAACACGTCGAACAGCTGCGCGAGGCTCAGCCCGAACCTGGTCCGGAACGCGTCCAGCGTCCCGATCGCCCGCCACCGGCCGCGGAGACAGGCGATGTCACAGGCCGTGCGGATCGGCGTCGTCAGCCGCACGCCCTCGATCGTCATGATCTCGTCCGCGCGGAGGTCGCGCTTGCCGCCGAGCACGCCGTTGCGTCGCGTCGGGTTGGCGCCGCCGACGGACACCACCTCGAGGTCGGGAGGTACGTCGAGCTCGGCGTGGTCGAGCACGTCGATCCCGTGCATGGACGCTGCCGAGCGATCCACCAGCACACAGTGGTCAGGCAGGACGACCGCCGCGGCGCGGGCCCGGGCGATGGGGGTGTCCGGCCAGGATCCCGGCACGTACACGCCGAAGAGGAGGTGGCGCACCGACCCGGACAGCAGGTGCGTGCGCAGCTGGCTGCGGGTGACGCCGAGGTCGGGCAGGTCCGCCGTCGTGAACGGGCGGTCGGGTGGGAACGTCTTGGCCATGACCGCGGTGTGCCCGCTTCGGCGTACTCCTCAAAACCGGCTTCGGCGGACCTGTGGACAACTCGGGGCGCGACATCGTCTCGGCTCTGCAGCCTCGACACCTCGCGCGTGCAACCGCGACACCTCGGGCCATCAACCTCGACACCTCGCGCGCGCAACCCTGACACCTCGCGCGTGCAACCCTGACACTTCGCGGGGGGTCAGGAGAGGGCGCGCGACCTGCGCCGCGAGCCGAGCTCACCGACCACGACCACGATCAACGCGATCGCGAACATGATCGTGCCGATCACGTTGATCTGCATGGGGATGCCCTTGGTGTTGGCGCCCCAGACGAACATCGGGAAGGTCACTTCCTGGGCGGCGTTGAGGTTGGTGATGATGAAGTCGTCGAACGAGAGCGAGAAGCTCAGCAGGGCGGCGGCGAGGATGCCGGGGAAGACGAGCGGGAAGCTGACCCGCCAGAACGTCTGCCACTCGTTGGCGTAGAGATCGGCGGCGGCCTGCTCGAGCCGTGGGTCCATGCCGGCCAGCCGCGCCTTGACCGTGACCACCACGAACGACAGGCAGAACATCACGTGGGCGACGAAGATCGTCCAGAACCCCAGCTTGCCCGCGAGCCCCGCGTTGACGAAGAGCGCCAGCAGCGAGGAGCCCATGACGATCTCGGGAGTCGCCATCGGCAGGAAGATGAAGACGTTGGCGGCGGCCCGGCCGCGGAACCGGTGGCGCACCATCGCGAAGGCCATCAGCGTCCCGAGCAGGGTGGCGAGGACGGTCGCGAGCAGACCGATCTCCAGCGACAGCCAGACCGACGAGCAGAGCTGGTAGGGCTCGCAGACGTTCGTCCAGTTGTCGAGGGTGAAGCCGTCGAAGGTGTAGGTGTTGCGACCCGCCGGCTGGTTGAACGACATCATCACGACGACGAAGACGGGCGTGAGCATGTACAGCAGCACCAGCAGCCCGATCATCAGGACCAGGTGCCGGCCGATCCAGTCGCCTGCCGCCCTCATACGAGGTCGTCCGTCCCGGAGCGCCACACGTAGAACGCGACCATCACGACGATGGTCACCATCAGCGCGACGGACAACGCCGACGCGGTGGGGTAGTCGCCGGAGTAGAAGAGGTCCTGGATCTCGTTGCCGACCATCCGGGTGTTCGGGCTCCCGAGCAGCTCGGCGTTGATGTAGTCGCCGGCCGCGGGGATGAAGGTCAGCAGGGTGCCGGCCACCACGCCGGGCATCGACAGCGGCAGCGTCACCTTCAGGAAGCCCCGGGCCGGCGACGCGTAGAGGTCGCTGGCTGCTTCGAGCAACCGGTGGTCCATCTTCTCCAGCGACGCGTAGAGCGGCAGCACGAAGAACGGCAGGAAGTTGTAGCTGAGACCGGCGACCACCGCGAACGGGGTGTTGATCAGCTGGAGGTCCGCGCCGGTGAACGGCAGCCAGCGCAGGAGCGAGACGAACCACTCCTCGTCGCCGAGCAGGTACTGCCAGGCCAGCGTGCGCACCAGGAAGCTGGTGAAGAACGGGGCGATCACCGCGACCAGCAGGATCGTCTTGAACCGGCCGGCCTTGAACGCGATCGCGTAGGCGAGCGGGTAGCCGAGCACGATGCAGGTCACCGTCGCCACCAGCGCGTAGATCAGGGAGCGCTGGATCTGTGGCCAGTAGTCCACGATGGCGTCGCCGTAGTTCTGGACGTGCCCGGTCATCTCGTAGCCGAGCTGCAGCGACCCGGCCGGGTCGTAGAGGCTGGTCGCGACCAGCGTCACCGTCGGCACCAGGAAGAACAGGGTGAGCCACAGGGTGCCGGGCGTCAGGAGCAGGTAGCCGGCCAGCCCGCGGCGCCGCTGCTCGGCGGCGGGAACGTCCGGCGTCTCGACCGGGGGTACGACGTGCGCCATCCGACCTGGCCCTACTCGTCGTCGATCTCGGTGCCGGCGGTCGCGTCCTGCGCGGCGTCGAGCAGGAACGTGTGCTCGTCCGCCCAGGCCAGGTCGACCCGGTCCCCACGACGGAGCCGACGGGCACTGGTGTGGTTCTGCTCGAAGACGGTGAGCTCCTGTCCCCACGGCATCCGGACGAGGTACTCCGTGCTGACGCCGACGAAGCTCACGTCGCTGACGACGCCGCCGTGGAGCACGTTGCCGGCCGGCCCGTCCTCGTCGGGAGCGCGGAGATGCACCTTCTCGGGGCGGACGCCGACCCAGACCTTGCCCTCGGACGCGACGGCGCGGGCGGTGGGCGCCACGACCACCCCGTTCTCGACCTGCACCTCCACCGTGTCGCCGCTCTTGGCGGTCACCGAGCCGGCGATCAGGTTGGAGCGACCGAGGAAGTTGGCGACGAACGTCGTGCGCGGCAGGTCGTAGAGCTCCTCGGGAGCACCCAGCTGCTCGATCCGGCCCTGGTTCATCACCGCGACCGTGTCGGCCATGGTCATGGCCTCCTCCTGGTCGTAGGTGACGTGGATGAACGTGAGCCCGACGTCGATCTGGATCCGCTTGAGCTCCAGCTGCATCTGCCGGCGGAGCTTGAGGTCCAGCGCGCCGAGCGGCTCGTCGAGCAGGAGCACCCGCGGGCTGTTGATGAGCGCCCGCGCCAGCGCGACCCGCTGCTGCTGACCGCCGGAGAGCTGGGCAGGACGGCGGGCGCCGTACTCACTGAGCTCGACGAGGTCCAGCATCCGGTTCACCTCGGCCGCGGCCGCCGCCTTGTTGACGCCCTTGCGCCGCGGGCCGAACGCGACGTTGTCGCGGATGGAGAGGTGGGGGAACAGGGCGTAGCTCTGGAAGACGGTGTTGACGGGTCGCCGGTACGGCTTGAGCCGGGTGATGTCGTCGCCGGCGAGGGTGATGGTTCCGGCGGTCGGGACCTCGAGCCCGGCGACCATCCGCAGCGTCGTCGTCTTGCCACACCCCGACGGACCCAGGAGGGCGAAGAACGAGCCGGCGGGCACGGTCAGGTCGAGCGCGTCGACGGCCTTGAAGTCGCCGTACTTCTTGGTGAGGCCGGCCAGCGTGAGGTCGGCCCCGGGCCCGTCGTCAGCCACCGCTCGCCTGACGGAAGTCGTTCTCGTACTGCTGGCGGGTCTTCTCGTCGAGCGCCATGAAGTCGCGCGTGGTGGAGAGGAAGTCGTCGCTCGGGAAGATCAGGTTGTTGTCGACGAGCGAGGGGTCGACCTGCTCCATCGCCTCCCGGGCGCCCGCGACCGGGCAGATGAACCAGACCCAGGCCGCGAGGGTCGCGGCCACCACCGGGTCGTAGTAGTAGTTCATGAGCATCTCGGCGTTGGTTTTGTGCTCCGCCCGGTTCGGAACCATCATGTTGTCCGACCAGATGTTGAGCCCCTCCTCCGGCTGGACGAACGGGATCCGGTCGTCCTCGGCCGCCGCGATGTCGCCGGACCACGCCATGCAAGCCGCCAGGTTGCCGCTCTTCAGGTCGCGGATGTAGTCGTTGCCGGTGAACCGGCGGACCTGTCCGGACCCGACGACGTCCTCGAGCCGCGAGATCGCCGACTGCCACTCGTCGTCGGTGAAGTCCTCCGGGTCGGCACCTTCGAGGACGAGCATGAAGGCCATCGTGTCCTCCATCTCGGTGAGCAGCCCGATCTTCCCCTTGAGGTCGCTGCGGGTCAGCATCTCCTCGAAGCTGGAGACCGGATCGGTCACCTCGGCGTTGTAGGCGATCCCGGTGAGGCCCGCCTGCCAGGGGACGCTGTAGTTGCGCTCCGGGTCCCAGCTCGGCGACCGCAGGCTCTCGATCAGGTTGGCCTCGACCTCGGGCAGGTTGCCCTTGTCCAGCTCCTGCATCCACCCCAGCGCGATCATCCGTCCGGCCGTGGAGTCGGTCATCGTGATGATGTCGCGGCCGATCGGCTCGCAGGAGCCGAGCTGGTCCTTGACCTTGGCGAAGAAGTCCAGGTTGTCGTTGATGTCGGTGTCGTAGGTGACATCGATGCCGTGCTCGGTCTCGAACTGCTCGAGGGTCGGCATCCGCCCGCCCTTGATGTCGATGTACTCCGGCCAGTTGGAGAAGAAGAGCACCTTCTCCTCCTCGGACTTGTCCGTGCTCTTGCAGCTGTCCTCGGTCTGCACCTGGGAATCGGTGCCGCAGGCGGACAGCAGCGTCGGCGACCCGAGCGCCAGCGCCGAGAGCCCGGCGCCCTGGAGCATCCGTCGGCGGCCAAGGCCGGACCCCGTCGGAATCGTTCGTCTGATCGTCATTGCTCCCCCTCGACGTGGGTGACTCGGAGATCTCGGATCCTGCCACCAGGCGGGGGTTGTGACAAGCGATTCGGTTGTCTTGATACACGACTGCAACGGAATCCGCTGTTTTGGACGTCGTTGTAACCGGAAGCGTGACGTGGGAGCATCCCGCCATGGCTCGCACTCCGCGTTCTCAGCTCGACGACGTCTCACTCGCGATCATCGAACAGCTCCAGCAGGACGGTCGACGCTCCTACGCGGCGATCGGCAAGGTGGTCGGGCTGTCCGAGGCGGCGGTCCGCCAGCGGGTGCAACGGCTGGTCGACTCCGGCGTGATGCAGATCGTCGCGGCGGTGACCGACCCGCTCCAGCTCGGCTTCGCCCGCGCCGCGATGCTCGGGATCAGCGTCGCCGGCCCGACCGAGCCGGTCGCCGACGCCCTCTGCGAGCTCGACGAGGTCATCTACGTCGTCGTCACCGCCGGCAGCATCGACATCGTCGCCGAGGTCGTGGCGAAGTCCGACCGGGACCTGCTCACGATCTCCGACAAGATCCGCCGGATCCCGGGCGTGCAGTCCACCGAGACGTTCGTCTACCTCGAGACCCGCAAGGAGTCCTACAACTGGGGAGTGCGACCGCCGGCAGAGCCGTCGGAGCCCGCGGAGCCGTCGGACGCGTAGCGCTCGGACACGTAGCGGTCGAGCCACGCCGGGAACTGCCCGAGGTCGTCGAGCACGACGTGCGTGCCCGCGTCGTACAGCTCCTCGGCCGTGCAGCCGCCCGTGAGCACCGAGACGCTCAGGGCGCCGGCTGCGAGCGCCCCCTCGACGTCGTGGAAGTGGTCGCCGACGTAGATGCTCGCGCCCTCGCGCCGCAGCACGTCGGCCTTGCCGACGCCCCAGACCTGGCCCTCGAGGTGGTCGACGTCGAAGCCGACGTGGTCGACGTGGAGCCGGGCGTTCGGGGTGAACTTGCCGGTGACGACCACGACGCGGCCGCCGTGGCGGCGTACGGCGGCGATCGCCTCGTGCGCGCCGGCCATCGCGAGGACGCTCTCGATCGCGTGGTCGGGGTAGAGCGCCCGGAACCGGTCGACGGCAGGCTGGATCGCGTCCTCGGCGAGGTGCGGGCCGAGCATCAGGTCGAGCGGCGGACCGAGATTGGCGGTCAGCTCGTCGACCGGGAACTCCACCCCGAGCTCGCCGCCGAGCGCGCGCAGCACCTCGCGGAAGCCGGGCACGGTGTCGATCAACGTCATGTCGAGGTCGAAGCCGACGCAGAGCGCGGGCTCGTCGGGGTCCCCGCGGCGTTGTTCGATGGAGGAGCGAAGCGGGGGAACCGAAGGACGTCGTGGGGTGACTTCAGCTGTCATAGCCGAGCCCCATCCGGTCGAGCGTGCGCAGCCACAGGCCACGCCGCCCCGTGTCGTCCTGGCGGGCCAGCGCCCGCCGGGTGAGCTCGATGCCGGCCCACGCCACCGGCTCCGGCGGGAACGGCACGGCGGGCCGGCGCACCATCTCCAGGCAGGTGCGCTCGGTCTCCTCACCGGCGAGCAGGTCCAACATCACGTCAGCAGCAAACCGGGTGGCACCGACACCGAGCCCGGTGAAGCCGAGGGCGTACGACGACCGCCCGCCGTGCGCCGCACCGAAGCTGGCGCTGAAGCGGGTCGACGTGTCGATCACCCCGGCCCACCGGTGGGTGAAGCGGAGCCCGTCGAGCTGGGGGAACGTCGCGTGGAAGTGCTCCGCGAGCAGCTCGAACGTCGCGGGTCGCTCCTCGTGGTCGGACTCGATCGACCGGCCGAAGTGGTAGATCGCGTCGTAGCCGCCCCAGAGGATCCGCCGGTCCGGCGTGATCCGGTAGTAGTGGAACTGGTTGCCGGAGTCGCCGACCCCCAGCGCCGGGTCCCAGCCGAGCGCGGCCAGGAGGTCGTCGCTCAGCGGCTCGGTCGCGAGGACGTAGTCGTAGACGGGCACGGTCGTGAGCCGCAGCCGGCGCAGCAGCGGGCGGAACGCGTTGGTCCCGAGCGCCACCCGGCGGGCCCGCACGACACCGTCCGGCGTGGCCACCTCGAGGTGGTCGCCCTCGCGGCGGATCCCCGTGACCGGGGTGTTCTCGACGATCCGCACGCCCTGACGCTCGGCAGCGGCCGCGAGTCCCCAGGCCAGTCGCGCCGGGTCGACCACGGCACAGGTCTCCGGCCCGGCGAGCCGGCCGGCCAGGTAGGTCGGCGAGTCGACCACGGCGCGCACGGCGTCCCGGTCGAGGAAGCCCGGCGTGCCCGGCGCCAGGCCGGCGACCTGGTGCTCGCGGGTCGCCACCGTCAGCGTGCCGCCGCGGAGGAAGCCGCAGTCGATCGCGTAGCGGGCCACGGTCTCCTCGATCCCGTCGAGGTTCTCGATGCCGAGCCGGACCAGGTCGTCGTACTCCCCGGGCCAGCGGGTGCGCCCGTTGTGCTCGCCGTGGGTCAGCGACGCCTCGCAGAAACCGCCGTTGCGGCCGGTTGCGTGCTCGGCGATCCGGTCCCCCTCGACCAGCAGTACGTCGCGCCCGGGCTCGCGCTCCACCGCCCGGAGCGCCGTCCAGAGCCCGCAGAACCCACCACCCACGACGACCAGGTCGGCCGTCGTGTCGCCGCACAGCGACGGGCGCGGGTCGGGCCGCGCGGAGGTGTCCAGCCAGAGGGGCAGATTCACTGAATCCGCAAGAGAACGCACGCGCTGATGCTAGATCAGTTGTGAACCGCGTGCACAACTGTCCTGTTGCTCCGTTTTCAGGTTGTCTCCGCGAGGAGGCGTCGTGAGAGGGTTGCGGCATGTCGGGTGAAGTGGAGCCGGGTCCTGAGCTCGAGCTCGACACCGAGCGTCTCCGACTCCGGGCCTGGCGGGTGTCCGAGGCGGCCATCCAGCGCGAGCTCTGGACCGAGCGCGATCCGCGAGTGCCGGCCCGCCGCCAGATCGACGCCGACGGACGCCCCACGATCGCTGACCTCGAGGAGGCGATCTGCGCCGGCGGCCCGCCGACTTCGCTCGGGTTGCTGGCGATCGAACGGAAGGCCGAGGGTGACGTCATCGGCTACTGCGGGCTGATCGAGGGTGGGCCCGAGACCGAGGGCGAACCGGAGCTGGCGTTCGAGCTGCTCCGCCGCTTCCAGGGGCAGGGATACGCGACCGAGGCTTCACTGGCAGTGCTGGACTGGGCGAAGTCGTCCGGGCACGTGCGGCTGTGGGCCACGGTCTGGGACTGGAACGCCGCCTCGCGCCGCGTCCTGGCCAAGGTCGGATTCACCGAGACCGGGCGCACGGAGGTCCACCCCGTCCACGGGACCAACGTGGTCACGTCGAGACAGCTCTGATCCGCGTTCCGCGACCGATGGAATCGACCGGAGGAGATTCCATATCGGCTGCCCCCCGCGTTGCCCGGCCTACGGCACCAGCACGACCTTGCCGACGTTGCGGCGCTCGGCGATCATCCGGTGCGCATCACCCGCCCGGTCGAACGGGAACGCCTCGGCGACCACCGGCTGCACGGTGCCGTCGGCGATCAGGTCGCGCAGCGGCGTGATCCAGGGCTCGAGTGTGCCGGCGTCGTCCCAGAGCGCGAGCATGTTCAGCCCGATCACGGCCTTCGAGGTCGACATCTGCTTCACCAGGTTGAACCGCGGCATCCGGATCATCGTGCGGGCCGCCTGCAGCAGGTTGCGGCCGGCGCCGTCCATCACCGACGACGCCCCGAACGCGACCAGCCGGCCACCCGGCCGGAGCAGGTCGTAGCTGGTGCGGAAGCTGGCGCCGCCGATCGCGTCCATGACCAGGTCGTACGGCGGCAGCCCGCGATGCCAGTCCTTCTGCGTGTAGTCGTGGGCCACATCGACGCCGAACCCGCGGATCGCATCGTGCTTGCCGGGCGAGGCGGTGCCGTGGACCTCCGCACCGAGCGCCCGGGCGATCTGGGTGGCGGCGATCCCGACCCCACCGGCGGCGGCGTGCACCAGCACCCGCTCCCCCGGCTGCAACGAGCCGTACCGGACCAGCCCGGCCCACGCCGTCGCGTAGTTGACCGGGATCGCGGCGCCCTGCTCGAAGGACAGCCGGTCGTCGAGCGGCACGACGTCGCGCGCCCCGACCACCACGCGTTCGGCGTACCCACCGAAGCGGGTGCCGGCGAGCACCCGGTCGCCGACCGCGACGTCGTCGACGCCTTCGCCGATGGCGGTGACCACGCCCGCGACCTCGTAGCCGACCACCATCGGCGGCTTGGGGGCGTCGGGATAGAAGCCGACCCGCGCCATGGTGTCGGCGAAGTTCACGCCAGCGGCGCGTACGTCGATCGCGACCTCGCCTGGTCCGGGCGGGTCCGGGTCGGGGCGGTCCTGGACCTGCAGTACGTCGAGCCCTCCGTGGCGGGTGATGACGACAGCGCGCATGACCGCGACGCTAGCGGCGCACCACCGCTGTGGCGTCCTCCCGTGGTCGGAACCATCGTCAGCAGACGAGGTCGAGACGATGCGTCTGCTCGTTGAACGTGAACGACTCCCCTGCCCGCATGCCCTCGACGACCTGGCCGACCGGTGAGTCCGCGGAGATCCCCTCGTAGCTGACCCCGTCGCACTCGAACGCGTCCGCGACGACCCCGTAGACGTAGTGATCGCCGCCGAACGCGACGACCGCCCCGGGCTCGACGACGTCCTTGGGTCCGAAGTCGAGATCATCGATGGCGGCGAGGTCGGCGCGCTGCTTGTCCTCGGCCGCTTCGAGCAGCTCGGAGAGCTCGCCGGCCGCGTCGGACTGGGACAGGTCGTCGACGGAGTGCGACGCATCCTGGTCCAGCTCCGCGCCCGAGCGCTCCGACGACGCGGCCTGGTCGGCCGCACCGACCTGGGCGCTGATGTGAGCCTTCAGCGCATCCTTGACCCGCTGCTTCGCGGCGGCATCCAACCTTGCGAGCTCGGCCATGGCGCGCCCCTTCTCTCGGAGAGTCCCCCGCCCTAGATTGGCACGCCGGCAACGCGCAGCACAGCCGCTAGCCCGGAAGGTCCGCAGCCAGCCCGTAGGCGTCACTCCCTACGCGCCCCGCAGGCGCTCGGCCCGTTCCTTCACCTCGGCCCAGGGGAAGCGCCGCCGCAGCGTCGCGCCGCTGGGCACCCCGTCCTGGGTCTTGGCCCAGGCGGCGAAGTCGGCGAACGTCCCGGTGCTTCCAGGAGTGCCCAGGTAGGCGGCGACGATCGCGACGACCTCGTCGTCCGACCAGCGCCGACTGGTCGAGCGCGTCGTGTTGGTGGCGACGCCGGCACTGGCACACGCCTGGTTCCACGAGCCGAACCGGCGGATCACCAGCGCAGGAGACGCGGCGTCGCGGGCGCGCTGCCAGGTGTCGTAGGCGCCGACGGTGAGCGGCTCGCCCAGCTCGCCGGCCGCCGCCGCGAGGTCGGTGACGAGCTGCTGGTCGCTGAAGTCGGGGGCTCGCACCGCTCCGTCACGCCTGACCGCGGATGGCAGCGGCCACCGCGCCCGGCACGTCGGGGTGGAACACGCTGGGGATGATGAAGCTGGCGTGCAGCTCCTCGTCGGTCACCACGGCCGCGATCGCGTGTGCGGCCCGCAGCAGCATGTCGATCGTGACCTGTGACGCGCGGGCGTCGAGCAGGCCGCGGAAGACGCCGGGGAACGCGAGCACGTTGTTGATCTGGTTGGGGTAGTCGGACCGGCCGGAGGCGACCACGGCGGCGTACTTCGCGGCCTCCGCGGGGTCGACCTCGGGGTCGGGGTTGGCGAGCGCGAAGACGACCGCCCCGTCGGCCATGTCCTGGATCCACTCCGGCTTGAGGACGCCCGGCCCGCTCACGCCGATGAACACGTCGGCACCCTTGAGCCCATCGTGGAGGTCGCCGCGGACCCCGCGTGGGTTCGTGATCGAGGCGAGCTCGCGCTTCGCCGGCGGGAGCGACTCGTCGTCGTGCACCAGCAGGCCCTCGCGGTCCCACACGATGACGTCCTCGGCGCCGTCGGCGAGCAGCAGCGCCACGATCGCGGAGCCGGCCGCGCCGCCGCCGGCGACGACGATCCGGGCCCCCGACAGCGACTTGCGGACCACGCGCAGTGCGTTGTTGAGCGCGGCCAGCACGACGATCGCCGTACCGTGCTGGTCGTCGTGGAAGACCGGGATGTCGAGCGACTCGCGGAGCCGGCGCTCGATCTCGAAGCAGCGCGGCGCGGCGATGTCCTCGAGGTTGATGCCCCCGAAGCCGGGCGCGATCATCTCGACCGCGCGCACGATCTCGTCGACGTCCTGGCTGGCGAGGCAGATCGGCCAGGCGTCGATGTCGGCGAACCTCTTGAACAGCGCGGCCTTGCCCTCCATCACCGGCAGCGCGGCCCCGGGACCGATGTTGCCGAGACCGAGCACGGCCGACCCGTCGGTCACCACTGCGACCGAGTTGCCCTTGATCGTCAGCTTCGCGACGTCCTCGGGGTGCTGCGCCAGCGCCAGGCTCACCCGGCCGACGCCTGGCGTGTAGGCCATCGCCAGGTCGTCACGGTTCTTCAGCGGCACCTTGCTGGTGACCTGGATCTTGCCGCCGAGGTGCAGCAGGAAGGTGCGGTCGGAGACCTTGTGGACCTGGACGCCGTCGATCGCCTCGACCGCCTCCACCAACCGTGCGCTGTGGTCGGAGTCCGTGGCGCTGCAGGTCACGTCCAGCACCAGCCGGTCGTGCCGCGACTCCGCGACGTCCATCGCCGTGGTGATGCCCCCCGCCTCGGCGATCGTGGTCGCGACCGTGCCGACGACCGCGAAGTCCGGTTCGGCGTGCAGGCGCATGGTGATGGAGTACGACGACGGCGTGACGCTCATGTGCCCTACCTAAGACCCAGCTGTGGGATACCCACAAGTAGCCGGCGTCGCCTGGCGGTTGTGGTCATTGATTTCGACACGACCACGGTCGCGGATCCGCCCGCCGGTCAAGAAATCTGGCAACGGTGGTTCGATTTCGAACATTTGTTCGACACGATGGTGCCATGGCATCAACCCCCACCGCTCCCGCAGCGGCCACCGCCGCGTTGGAGGCCGCCGCGCAGTTGGCTGCGGTGGACTGGGTTGAGGTCGGGGCCGCTGACGCGCTGGCGACGGCGGTGACGCTGGGTCGGTTGAAGGCGGTGGTCGACGGGGCGCTGGTCGCGGTCGCCGAACGTCTCGAGGACACCGGGGCTGCGGATGCGGCGGGGTGGGCCTCGACCAAGGACCTGCTGACCCACCTCCTCGGCGGTCGCAAGGGCGCCGGCGCCGGATACGTGAGGGTCGCCGACCGCACTGCGGACCTGCCTCAGGTGCGGGCGGCGCTCGCCAGTGGGCAGGTGTCGTTGGCTCAGGCCTCGGTGATCACCGGCCGGGTCACCACCCTGCCCCGCGACCCCGAGCTCCGCACCCGGGCAGCGGAGCTGTTGCTGGCACGAGTGGCCGAGCACGGCTACGACGCCTCCGACCTGGACCGCTCCTTCCCGGGCGTGGTGCGTGAGCTGGACCCCGACGGTTCGCTGCTCAGCACCGAGCGGGACAAGGACAAGACCGAGCGCGGCGCCCACGGCGCCCGGCACCTGTCCTTGACCAACGACACGTTGGGCGGGGTGAAGATCACCGGCTACGGCACCATCGAGGACGCCGAGCTGATCAAGACCACCCTGATGCCGCTGGCCGCACCAGCCACCACCGAACCCGGGGCCTGTGGCGGGGACCCCGCCACCTTCGG
>Ga0164290_1000998_pt1 | contig 59864 bp, 62 predicted proteins | sample Micstemetagenome_FD_108782 | JGI IMG/M metagenome (GOLD analysis project Ga0164290, IMG submission 108782) | Contaminated culture microbial community from soil near Moab, Utah, USA - Microcoleus steenstrupii SON62 (Illumina Assembly) | ecosystem: Environmental > Terrestrial > Soil > Soil crust...
CTCCTGCCCGAGCACGCGCGAGAAGCCCTCCATCACCGGATCGAGCGCGGAGACGGCCGGGAGCCCCAGCGCGTGGCACCGCATCTCGAGCCGCCGCCGCACCGCGCCGTTGACGAGCGTGTAAAGCACAAGCCCCGGGCGCCGGGCGATCTCCTCGACGACGCGGTCGAGATGGCCTTCCGAACGCACCATGGGACAGAAGTGCTTGATCGCCTCTACCCCTTCGAACTGCGCGAGCCCCGCCTTGGCGATCGCCTCGAGCGTCTCGCCGGTGGAGTCCGATACCAAGTGGAGGTGGAGCCGGATCATTGTGGATAAGCCTCTGCGCAAAGGCTTAGGGAGCCCGTGCACGGCCGGCAAGCGCCGTCGAACCGGGATTCCGCCCCGATCGGATTCACGCGCTGTCCACAGGTGGATCAAATCGCCGGCCGGGTTGTGGATAACGAGGACGAACGCCGCGACTCGCGGCGACTCCGCGAGTCGCGCGCCGCGCCGGCTGTTGGCAACATCGGGGTCTGCGGATAAACCCCGATCTTCCGGGGTCCAACTACCCCTTCATTCCTTCTGAATCTAAGAAGCTTTGAATTAGGGATCGCCCGTGAGTTCGACGCCCGCCCGCCCGCTCCTCGCCGTGCTGCGCGGCGAACGGTGCGATCCGCCGCCCGTCTGGCTCATGCGCCAAGCCGGTCGCTACCTGCCCGAATACCGCGCGCTGAGGGCGGAAAAGGGCGGCTTCCTTGAGCTTGTTTACGACGCGGACGCCGCCGCCGAGATCACGCTCCAGCCGATCCGCCGTTTCGCGATGGACGGCGCGATCCTGTTCTCGGACATCCTGATCGTGCCCCACGCGATGGGCCAGGGCCTGACCTTCGGACCGGGCGAGGGACCGCGGCTGACGCCGCCGCTCGGGGACGCCGACTGGCGGGGCCTGGCCCCCGACCCGTCGAGGCTCGGGGCGATCTACGACACGGTGCGCCGCGTCGCCGCCGCGCTGCCGCCGGCCGTCACCCTGCTCGGCTTCGCCGGTTCGCCCTGGACGGTCGCGACCTACATGGTGGCCGGCCAGGGCAGCAAGGACCAGGCCGAGACGCGCCGCCTTGCCTACCGCGACGCGAAGGCCTTCGCGTCGCTGATCGAGCGCCTCGTCGAGGTGACGGTCGACTATCTGTCGGGCCAGATCGAGGCCGGCGCGATGGCGGTGCAGCTGTTCGACAGCTGGGCGGGCACGCTGTCGCCCGAGCAGTTCGACGCCTGGGTGATCGCGCCCAACGCGGCGATCGTCGCGGCGCTCCGCTCGCGCCACCCGGGCGTGCCGGTGATCGGCTTCCCCAAGGGCGCGGGCGCGAAGCTCGCGGCCTACGCCGAGCGCACGGGCGTCGACGCCGTCGGTCTTGACGAGACGGTCGACCCGGCCTGGGCGGACGCGGCGCTGCCGCAGGGGCTGCCGGTGCAGGGCAACCTCGATCCGCTCGCGCTGATCGCCGGCGGCGCGGCGCTGGAGCGGGCCGTGGCGCGCATCCGCGCGGCGTTCCGCGATCGGCCGCACGTCTTCAACCTCGGGCACGGCATCCTGCCCGACACGCCGGTCGCGCACGTCGAGGCGCTGCTGGCGCTGCTGCGGAAGGACGCGTGATGGGCTGGCTGAGCGGCGACGCCTACCTGTGGGCGAAGGCGGCGCACGTCGTCGCGGTGATCTTCTGGATGGCCGGCATGTTCATGCTGCCGCGCTTCTTCGTCTACCACACGGCCGCCGCGCCCGGCTCGGCGGAGGACGCGGCCTGGATCGAGCGCGAACGGCGGCTCCTGCGCATCATCGTCAACCCGTCGATGGTCGCGGTGTGGCTGCTCGGCCTCGCGCTCGCCTTCGCGGGCGACTGGTGGAGCATGGGCTGGCTCCACGCCAAGGTGGCGGCGGTGGTCGCGCTTTCGGGTTACCACGGCTGGCTCGCGGGGCTGCGCAAGAAGTTCGCGCGCGGCGAGCGGCCGCTGTCGGAACGCACCCTGCGCCTCGCGAACGAGGTGCCGAGCCTCGCGACGATCGCGATCGTGATCCTCGTGATCGTTAAGCCGTTCTGAGCCGTTGACTTGGCGAAACCGAGCAATTAACGATTGCTCGAAGCCTCGTTTGGGGCTGTTCTCCTTTCGCCCGCCTCCTCACAAAAGCAACAAGCGCGCGGCCGGGCCCCACCTTCCATTTCAGGGCTGCATCCCATGCACCTGCACGACCTCAAGCGCAAATCGCCCGCCGACCTCGTCCAGATGGCCGAGGAGTTGGGCGTCGAGAACGCCTCGACGCTCCGCAAGCAGGACCTTCTCTTCTCGATCCTCAAGGCGCTCGCCGACCAGGGCACGCAGATCACCGGCGCCGGCACGATCGAGGTCCTGCCCGACGGCTTCGGCTTCCTGCGCTCGCCCGAGGCCAACTACCTCGCGGGGCCCGACGACATCTACGTGTCGCCGAGCCAGGTCCGCAAGTTCGGCATGCGCACCGGCGACACGATCGAGGGCGAGATCCGCGCGCCGAAGGACGGCGAGCGCTACTTCGCGCTCACCAAGCTCAACACGATCAACTTCGACGACCCCGACGTCGTCCGCCACCGCGTCAACTTCGACAACCTGACGCCGCTCTACCCCGAGCAGAAGCTGCGCCTCGACACGCTCGATCCCACCAACCGGGACAAATCGGCGCGCGTGATCGACATCGTGGCGCCGCAGGGCAAGGGCCAGCGCGCGCTCATCGTCGCGCCGCCGCGCGTCGGCAAGACGGTGCTCCTCCAGAACATCGCCAAGGCGATCACCGAGAACCACGCCGAGGTCTTCCTCATCGTGCTCCTGATCGACGAACGCCCCGAGGAAGTCACCGACATGCAACACTCTGTGAAGGGCGAGGTGGTGTCCTCGACCTTCGACGAGCCCGCGAGCCGCCACGTGCAGGTGGCCGAGATGGTGATCGAGAAGGCCAAGCGCCTCGTCGAGCACAAGAAGGACGTGGTGATCCTGCTCGACTCGATCACCCGCCTGGGCCGCGCCTACAACACCGTCGTGCCGAGCTCGGGCAAGGTGCTGACCGGCGGCGTCGACGCCAACGCGCTGCAGCGCCCGAAGCGCTTCTTCGGCGCCGCCCGCAACATCGAGGAAGGCGGATCGCTGTCGATCATCGCCACCGCGCTCATCGACACCGGCAGCCGCATGGACGAGGTGATCTTCGAGGAGTTCAAGGGCACCGGCAACTCCGAGATCGTGCTCGACCGCAAGGTCGCCGACAAGCGCATCTTCCCGGCGATCGACGTCGGCAAGTCGGGCACCCGCAAGGAAGAGCTGCTCGTCGACAAGTCGACGCTGTCCAAGATGTGGGTGCTCCGCCGCATCCTCATGCAGATGGGCACCATCGACGCGATGGAGTTCCTGCTCGACAAGATGAAGGACTCGAAGACCAACGAGGACTTCTTCGGGGCGATGAATCAGTAGGGCTCGGGGCCTCGCGCACCGGCCCGGCGCGCGGGTCGCCGGCGCGACCCGACACGGCCGACGGCGGGGGTTCCGCCCGCGTCTCTCGCCCCTTGTTCTTGCGTCCGCGTCTGAACCCGTTCCGCCCTTAGGACGTTAGCGCCCCATGCTCGACATCTGGCAGGCGATCGTCGCCGACTTCTCGAACATCACCTCGCCCTCGGCGCTCGCCGCCTTCGGGCAGGTGCTGATGATCGACATCATGCTCGCCGGCGACAACGCGATCATCGTCGGCGCGCTCGCCGCGGGCCTGCCGCCCGACCAGCGGCGCAAGGTGATCCTCATCGGCATCATCGCCGCGCTCGTGCTGCGCATCATCTTCGCGCTGATCGTGACGCAGCTCATGCAGGTGGTGGGGCTGATCCTCGCGGGCGGACTCCTTCTGCTGTGGGTTTCGTGGAAGATGTACCGCGAGCTCCGGCCGGCCGGCGGCAACCCGGGCTCGCCCGAGGTCGAAGGCGACGAGCACGCCAACATCAAGCCGGCGAAGAGCTTCGCGAGCGCGGCCTGGGCGGTCGCGGTCGCCGACGTGTCGATGAGCCTCGACAACGTGCTGGCGGTGGCCGGCGCCGCGCGCGACCATCCGGGCATCCTGATCGTCGGCCTGCTGCTTTCGGTGGCGCTGATGGGCATCGCGGCGAACTTCATCGCGCGCTACATCGAGCGTTACCGCTGGATCGCCTACGTCGGCCTCGTCGTCATCCTCTACGTCGCGGGCAAGATGATCTACGACGGCATCGTCGACCCCAACATCGGCGTCGCCAAGCTCTTCTGACCTATCGATAAGCGGCGGCTGGACAGCCGCCGCCGCGGCGCTAGCCTCGCCCGAAAGACGAGGGAGGTCGTGTGGCGTCGGTCGGCCAGGCAGTCGCGAGCAGTCGGAACGGCGCGCGCGTCACGATGTGGATGCTGCTCGTCGTCTACATCCTCAACTTCCTCGACCGGCAGATCGTCAACATCCTCGCCGAGCCGATCAGCCGCGACCTCGGGCTCAGCGACACCGAGCTCGGGCTGCTCACCGGCCTCGCCTTCGCGCTGTTCTACGCGATCCTCGGCGTGCCGATCGCGCGCTACGCCGACCGACCGCGGACCGACCGCGTCGGGCTCATCTCCGTCTCGCTCGCGCTGTGGTCGGCGATGACGGCGCTGTGCGGCCTGGCGCAGAACTTCGTCCAGTTGCTGCTGGCGCGTGTCGGGGTCGGCGTGGGCGAGGCGGGCTGCACGCCGGCGGCGCACTCGCTCATCTCCGACACGGTGCCGCGCGAGAAGCGCGCTTCGGCGATCGCCTTCTACGGCCTCGGCATCCCGATCGGCGGACTCATGGGCATGGTGATCGGCGGCCAGCTCGCGGACCTGCTCGGCTGGCGGCAGGCCTTCCTCATCGTCGGCCTGCCCGGCGTCGTGGTGGCGCTGCTGTTCTGGTGGGCGGTGCGCGAGCCGCGCCGGCACGGGGTTGCGACGGCCCGGACGTCCGCTGCCGGCGCGACCTTCGCCGAGGCCTGGGCCGAGATCCGGGCGTCCAAGGCCTTCCTGCCGCTCACCGTCGCCAGCGCGACGGTGGCTTTCCTGTCCTACGGCAAGGGGGTGTGGGCGACGGTGTTCTTCATCCGCACGCACGGGCTGTCGCCGGGCGAGGTGGGCCTGTGGCTCGGGATCATCGCCGGCGTCGCCGGTATCCTCGGGACGTGGCTCGGCGGCTGGCTCGCCGACCGTTACGGCAGGCGCGACCCGAAGCACTATCTCACCGGCCCGGCGATCAGCATGATCGCGGCGGCCCCGCTGCTCTACCTCGGCTACGGCGCCGAAGACTGGCGCGTGGCGCTCGCGCTCATCTTCCTGCCGACCATCGCCAACTCGCTCTACTACGGCCCCGCCTACGCCTGCGCGCAGGGTCTCGTGAGCCCGCGCGCCCGCGCGGTCGCCGCGTCGCTGATCGTGTTCGCGCAGAACCTCATCGGGCTGGGGCTCGGCCCGCTGTTCTTCGGGATGCTGAGCGACTATTTCAGGCCCGTCGCGGGCGCGGACAGCGTGCGCTGGGTGCTCTACGGCGCCGCCTTCCTCGGCCTCGTCCCGGCGTGGTTCTTCTGGCGCGCCAGTCGCCACCTCGCCGCCGAGATGCGGCGGGACTGACCGGGCCGCGAGGCCGTTCTCCGATGTCCGACCGCTTCTTCGTCGTGACCGGCGGCCCCGGTTCCGGCAAGACCACCCTGATCGAGGCGCTGGTTCGCGCCGGCTTCGCCGGCTCGGTCGAGGCCGGTCGCCGCGTGATCCAAGACGAGGTCGCGAGCGGCGGAACGGCGCTGCCGTGGATCGACCCCGCCCGGTTCGCCGAGCGCATGCTCGAGCACGAACGCCGTTCCTATGCCGAGGCAGGGACGCGGTCCGGCCCGGTGTTCTTCGACCGCGGACTGCCCGACCTCGTCGGCTACATGACGCTGAGCGGTTTGCCCGTACCCGCGTCGCTCGACGCCCTGTGCCGGTCGCACCGCTACGCCAGCCGCGTGTTCGTCGCGCCGCCCTGGGCCGGGATTTACGCCAACGACGCCGAGCGCAAGCAGAGCTTCGAGGAGGCGGTGCGCACGCATGACGTCATGGCGGCGACCTATCCCGCCTACGGCTACGAGCTGGTCGAACTGCCCCGCGCACCCGTCGAGGTCCGCGTCCGCTTCCTGCTCGCGCAGACGGCATAAAAAAAGCCGGGCCCAAAGGCCCGGCCGTCAGAAGCACTCCCACGTGCTTGACCGCTATATGTCAGATTTTCCGACACCCGGCAAATCAATTCCCGGTCAGGGCAGCAGCACCGTCGAGCCGGTGGTGGCGCGCCCCTCGAGGTCGCGGTGCGCCTGCGCGGCGGCCTCGAGCGGGTAGGTCTGGTCGATGCGCACGTCGATCACGCCGCGGCGCACGAGGTCGAACAGCCGCGCGGTGCCGGCGTCGACCTCCTCGCGCGTCGCGTAATAGTTGAACAGCGTGGGACGCGTGGTGAACAGCGATCCCTTCCGCGCGAGGATGCCGAAGTCGACCGGCCCGACCATGCCGCTGGCGTTGCCGTAGGAGACGAGCAGACCGCGCGGGGCGAGGCTGTCGATCGAGGCGTCGAACGTCGCCTTGCCGACGCCGTCGATCGCCACGCGGACGCCGTGGCCGCCGGTCAGGTCGCGCACGCGCGGCGCCACCTCCTCCCGCGTGTAGAGGACGATCTCGTCGCAGCCGTAGCCGCGGGCGAGCTCGGCCTTCTCCTCGCTCGAGGTGGTGCCGATGACGCGCGCGCCGATGTGCTTCAGCCACTGCACGAGCAGCAGTCCGACACCGCCCGCCGCCGCGTGCACGAGCACGGTGTCGCCGGCCTGGACCTTGGCGCAGCGCTCGACGATGAACTCCGCCGTGCAGCCCTTGAGCAGCACCGCGGCGGCGGTGCGGTCGTCGACCTCGTCGGGGAGCTTCACCAGCGTCTGCGTGCCGATCAGCCGGTGGGTGGCGTAGGTGCCCGGCGACGGCGTGAAATAGGCGACCCGGTCGCCCACCGCGAAGCCGTGCACGCCTTCGCCGAGCCACTCGACGACGCCGACCGCCTCGACCCCGAGCCCGGTGGGCAGCGGCAGCGGGTAGACGCCGGTGCGGTGATAGGTGTCGATGTAGTTGAGCCCGACCGCGGTGTGACGGATCAGCACCTCGTCGTTCGCCGGCTCGCCGTCGAGCTCGGCGTCGCGCCACTCGATCACCTCCGGCCCGCCGGTGCGCTCGATCGTGCAAATCCGCGCCTTCACCATCGCCTGTTCTCCCGTCAAAGCAGCTTCTGCATGAACACCAGATCGAGCCAGCGGCCGAACTTCCAGCCCACCTCGCGCATCCGTCCCGCCTCGGCGAAGCCCGCCGCACGATGGAAGGCGAGGCTCCCCTCGTTCGCGGCGTCGACCCCGCCGATCATCGTGTGGAGGCCTCGGCTCCGCGCCTCGTCCACCAGCGCCTCCAGCAGCTTCGCCCTACGCCACGACCGCGGGCGGCGGCCGCGACATAGACCGAATGCTCCACGGTGCGGGCATAGGCGGGCCGCTCGCGGAACGTGCCGAAGCTCGCGAAGCCGACCGCGGTTCCGGCCTGCTCCGCGGCCAGGAGCGGCCAGCCGCCTGCGCGCTTGGCGGCGAACCATGACGTCAAGCGGGCGGCGTCCCACGGCTCGTACTCGTACCACGCGGTCGAATGGAGGATCGCGTCGTTGACGATCGCGAGGATCGCCGCGCCGTCGCGGGCCTCGTCGGCCGGCCGCAGGATCACCGCGTCGCCCGCGACAGTTCGGCCGCCATCAGCGCGTGGAGCAGGTTGATCGCCTTGAGCGGCCGCACCATCACCTTGAAGTCGACGATGAGACCGGCCTCGTTCCACTCGATCATGTCGACGCCGTTGATCGTGACGCCGTCGAGCTCGGTCTCGAACTCGAGCACGGCGCCGCGGTCGCGGGTGAACTCGCGCGTGTAGCGGAAGCCCTCGCCGCCCAGCACCTCGAAGGCGGCCGCGAGATAGGCGAAGGTCTTGGCCTTGCCCGTCTGCGGCGTGTGGACGACGGGCGAGCGGAACACGCAGGCCTCGTCGAGCATCGCCCGGAGCTCCGCCGGATCGTGGTTCGCCACATAGGCGTACCACCGGTCGAGCGGCGCGCGGTCGATCACGCGAGATGCTGCCGGAAGAAATCGGCGGTCCGCCGGTCGGCCGCCTGCGCGTGCTCCTCGACGCGGCTCGTGCCGTCGACCCGCGCGAAGGCGTGGTCGGCGTCGTAGTCGTGGAGTGTCGCGTGGCGGTTCGATCCCAGCCCGTCGCGGATCTTCGCCTGCGCCTCCGGCGGCACGAACTTGTCCTGGGTGGCGACGTGCAGCATCAGCGGCCTGGCGATGGCGTGGCTCTCGTTCAGCCGGTCTTGGATGCCGACGCCGTAGTAGCCGACGCTCGCGTCGGCGTCGGTGCGCGTCGCGGCGAGGTAGGCGAGCAGGCCGCCGAGGCAGAAGCCGACGACGCCGACCTTGCCGCTGCATTCGGGCAGCGCGCGCACGGCGCGGATCGACGCCTCGATGTCCTCGATGCCCTTGTCGACGTCGAACTTGCCGTAGAGGTTGAACGCCTTCTGCCATTCGGCCTCGGACTTGTCGGTGATCTCGACGCCGGGTTCGATGCGCCAGAACAGGTCGGGCGCGTAGGCGACATAGCCCTGCGACGCCCACCCGTCGCACATCTGCCGGATGCCGGCGTTGACGCCGAAGATTTCCTGCACGACGACGATGCCCGGCCCCTTGCCGTCCGCCGGCTTGGCGAGATAGCCGCCGAAGCTGCCCGATCCGTCGCGCGCGTGAACCTCGTAACGTTCGCCCATGGTTTTCTCCTAGAGTAGTGCCGCGCCTTCGTGCGCGAGCAGCCAATGCTTGGTTTTGGGGCCGCTACCGCCGGAATAGTGGCCGAAGCCCTGCGCCGCGACGACGCGGTGGCACGGGACGATGATCGGCAGCGGATTGGACCCGCACGCCTGTCCGACGGCGCGGGCGCAGGAGCCGACGCGCGCGGCGAGCTCGCCGTAGGTCGCGGTCGCGCCGAACGGGATCGACGTCATGGCGTCGCGGATCGCCTGCGCCTCCGCGGTGGGCGCTGGTGTAAGCGGCAGATCGAAGGTCTTGAGATTGCCCGAGAAATAAGCGCGGAGTTGCGCCATGACGTCACGCAGCAACGGGCTGTTCTCGTCCGAGGACGTCGCCCGCCACGACAGCGAGGCAACGCGCCCGTCGCGCTCCACGACGGTCAGCCGGCCGATCGGACTGTCGAAGCACGACACGGGCATGGCGAGGCTCCTTCCCCGCCCTCCTAGCAGCCGCTAGACTGGCGGCTCAAGCGGCAAGGGGTGCGCGCATGAAAGTGACGATCGACATCGACTGCACGCCCGAAGAAGCGCGCGCCTTCCTCGGCCTTCCCGATCTCGCACCCGTCCACGCGGCCTATGTCGAGCGGCTGCGGTCGCTCGTCGCCGAGGGGTTGAACCCGGCCGATGTCGAGCGGGCGATGCGCGCCTGGATGCCCGGCATGGCCGAAGGCTTCGATCAATGGCGCCAAGCCTTCTGGTCGGCGGCGAGCGGCGGCAAGGGCTGAGTGCCGGCACGTCCGACCGCGACCGTCTACGCGCTGTCGTCGGGCCGCCCGCCCGCGGGCGTCGCCGTCATCCGAGTTTCGGGGCAGCAAGCATTTGACGTTGCATGGAAATTAGCGGGAAGGCGGCCCTCGCCCCGGGTGGCGACCCTCGTCGACCTCCGCGATCCCGCCGACGGATCGTTGATCGATCGCGGACTCGCGCTCGCGTTCGCCGCGCCGGCCAGCTTCACCGGCGAGGACGTCGTCGAATTTCATGTCCACGGCGGTCCGGCCGTGGTGGATGCGTTGCTCCGCGCCTTGAGGCAGATCGCCGGCCTGCGGCTGGCGGAGCCCGGCGAGTTCAGCCGGCGCGCGTTCGAGAACGGCAAGCTCGATCTCACGCAGGCCGAAGGGCTCGCCGACCTCATCGACGCCCAGACGGAAACGCAACGCCGGGTCGCCCTCGGCCTCGCCGGCGGGGCCTTGCGCGAGCGCGCCGAGGTTTGGCGTGCGGCGATGCTGCGGCTGCTCGCCGGGGTCGAAGCCGAGATCGACTTTTCGGACGAGGACGACGTGGACAGCGACTTCGATCGCGCGGGCACCCTATCGCTGCGGGACGAGATCGCGGCGACGCTCACCCGCGCCGCGATCGGAGAGCGCATCCGCGACGGGTTGACGGTGGCCGTCGTCGGCGAGCCCAACGTCGGCAAGTCGAGCCTGATCAACGGCTTGGCCCGACGCGATGTCGCGATCGTGTCCGACGTGGCGGGAACCACCCGCGACCTCATCGAGGTGGCGCTCGACCTCGCGGGCGTTCCGGTGACGCTCGTAGACACCGCGGGGCTGCGCGAGACCGACGACCCGGTCGAGGCGGAAGGTGTCCGGCGGGCGAAGGCACGGGCCGCAGCGGCCGATCTGGTGCTGCACGTCGGGGAATGTACGCCGTCGAGCGCCGTCGGACAGCCGGTGGTGAACAAAGTGGATCTCGGATCCGAGCTACCGGGGTTTCGCGACGGCATCATCTATGTCTCGGCGAAGACCGGTGCGGGCATCGACGTTCTGGAAAACTGGCTCGCCGACTGGGCCGGCCGCGCGATACGCACCGACGAGCCGCCGATCGTCACGCGCGAGCGCCAACGCCGCGCCTTGGAGGCAACGGTTGCCTATCTGAACGAGGCGCTCGATCAATCCGACGCCGTGCTGCGCGCCGAGGCGCTCCGGCTCAGCGGTCGTTCCTTGGGCCAAGTCACTGGTCGAGTGGGCGTCGAGGACATTCTCGACGAGATTTTCGGCCGCTTCTGCATCGGCAAATAGTGTTTCACGTGAAACATGGCTTTGACAGCGGGAAAGCCCCTACCTAGGTAGCGACCTATCATGCAGCAATATGACGTGATCGTGGTCGGCGGAGGCCACGCCGGGTGCGAGGCGGCCGCCGCCGCCGCGCGGATCGGGGCGCGCACCGCGCTCGTGACTCACAGGGCCGACACCATCGGGGTCATGTCGTGCAACCCGGCGGTGGGTGGCCTCGGCAAGGGGCATCTGGTCCGCGAGGTGGATGCACTCGACGGTCTGATGGGCCGCGCGGCTGACGCCGCCGGCATCCAGTTCCGATTGCTTAATCGGCGCAAAGGACCGGCCGTGCAGGGCCCGCGCGCCCAGGCCGATCGGCGGCTCTATCGCAGCGCGATGCAAGCGCTGATCGCCGTACAGCCGGGACTGGACGTGGTCGAAGCCGGCGTGGAGGACCTGTTGATCGCGGGGCGCCGGGCCGAAGGCGTGGTGCTTGCCGACGGCCGGACGCTCCGTGGCGGGGCTGTCGTGCTTACGACCGGAACCTTCTTGTCGGGCGTGATGCACATCGGCGAACGGCAGGCCAGCGGCGGCCGGGTCGACGACCCGGCGGCTATCGGACTGTCGCGCACCTTGCGAAGTCTGGACCTGCCGGTAGGGCGCCTGAAGACCGGGACGCCGCCGCGCCTCGACGGTCGCACGATCGACTGGGCCGGGCTCGACATGCAGCCGGGCGACGACGAGCCGGCGCCTTTCTCGGCCCTGACCGCACAGCTCCGCAACCCTCAGGTGCCGTGCGGCGTGACGCGCACGACGGCGGCGGCGCACGAAATCATCCGGGCCAACATCCATCGCGCGCCGATGTACGCGGGACGGATAGACGGCGTCGGCCCACGTTACTGTCCGTCGGTCGAGGACAAGGTGATGCGGTTCGGCGACCGCGACGGACACCAGATTTTCTTGGAGCCCGAAGGGTTGGACGATCACCTCGTGTACCCGAACGGAATCTCGACCTCATTGCCCGAGGAGGTGCAAGCCGCTTTCATCGCGGCAATACCGGGCCTCGAGCGCGCGGCGATCGCGCGCCCCGGCTACGCGATCGAGTATGACTATATCGATCCGCGGGCGCTGGACCCGACGCTCGGCGTGCTCGCTCTCGACGGGCTCTATCTCGCCGGTCAGATCAACGGTACCACGGGCTACGAGGAAGCCGCGGCGCAAGGCTTGATCGCGGGTCTCAACGCCGCGCTGTTCGCCGCCGGGTCGTCTCCTTTCGTCCTCGACCGGGCCGAGTCCTACACCGGCGTGATGATCGACGACCTGACGACGCACGGCGTCAGCGAACCCTATCGGATGTTCACGTCGCGTGCGGAGTATCGACTCCGGCTCCGCGCCGACAACGCCGATCGTCGGCTGACGCCGCGCGGGCTTGCGCTCGGTTGTGTCGGGGCCGAGCGCGCGCGACGCTTCGCCGCCCGCAGCGCCGAGCTCGATCGGGCAACGACGCTCGTGCAACGAATGAAGGCGAGCCCGGCGGCCCTCGCGAAGGCTGGTATTCCGGTGCGGCAGGACGGCGTCGTGCGCACGGCGTTCGAGTGGATGCGTTTCCCCGAGATCGGCTGGGCCCGTTCCGCGGAAATCTGGCCGGAGCTGTCGACCGTGCCGAATGACATCGCCGAGGCGATCGAGACCGACGCCCGATATGCTGCCTACCTCGATCGCCAGGACGAAGATGTCGTCGCTTTCCGCCGCGACGAGTCTCTGATCTTGCCCGTCGACCTCGATTTCGCGGCCATTCCGGGCTTGTCGATCGAGATGGTCGAGCGGTTGACTCGCGCGCGCCCGGCGACGCTCGGCCAAGCAACACGCGTCGCCGGCGTCACTCCTTCCGCGCTGACGGCGCTGCTCGGGTATGTGCGGCGCGCGGCGTGAGCTACGGGCGCAACGAGTTCGCAGCGGAGTTCGGCGTTTCACGTGAAACACTGATCAAGCTCGATCGCTACGCGGCGCTCCTGTCCGAATGGCAGGCGCGGATGAATCTCGTCGGCCCATCTACGCTCCCGGACGTCTGGAACCGTCACTTCCGCGACAGCGCCCAACTCGTCGACTTCACCCCGACGCTGGGTCACAAGCCAGTCTGGCTCGACATCGGTGCCGGCGCCGGCTTCCCAGGTCTCGTACTCGCGGCCATGGGGACGGGCACGATCCACCTCATCGAGTCGATCGCGAAGAAATGCCGGTTCCTTGAGACCGTCGCGGCCGACCTCGGTCTCGGGGGTGCCGCGGTCGTCCACAATCGTCGCGTCGAGGCATTGCCGCGCTTCCGTGCCGATATCATCACCGCGCGCGCCTGTGCCAATCTCGCGCAGCTATTTGACTGGGGGTTGCCGTTCGCGGCATCATCGACCCTGTGGTTGCTGCCGAAGGGGGCCTCGGTGGACGAGGAAATGGCGGCGGCGCGGAAACGCTTCGCGTTCGACGCGGAGTTGAGGCCGAGCCGCACCGACGAACGGGGGCGCATCGTGGTCGCGAGTGGAGTGAAGCGGAAATGACGGTGCGCATCGCTATCGCCAATCAGAAGGGCGGAGTCGGCAAGACGACGACCGCGATCAACGTCGCGACCGGACTGGCCGCCGCGGGACGCCGGGTCCTGGTCGTCGACCTCGACCCGCAAGGCAATGCCTCGACGGGGTTCGGCGTCAACCGCGCCGAGCGCACCTGCACGAGCTACGACCTGCTCTTGGGCGAGGCTTCGGTCGAGGCCGCCGCCGTACCGAGCCGGGTGCCGAACCTGTTCGTCGTGCCCTCGACCGTTGACCTGTCGGGCGCTGAAGTCGAGCTGGTCGGCCTCGACGCGCGGATGCATCGTCTGGCGCGCGCGCTCGGGGCACCGGACGCCGAGGCTTATGATTTCGTTCTCATCGACTGCCCGCCCTCGCTGGGTCTCCTGACCTTGAACGCGTTGGTGGCGGCGGAGTCGGTGCTCGTACCGCTGCAGTGCGAGTTTTTCGCGCTGGAGGGGCTGACGCAACTGCTGCAGACCGTCGAGCTGGTCAGCAGCAAGTTCAACTCCCGCCTGTCGATCCTGGGTGTCGTGCTCACCATGTTCGACCGGCGCAACCGTCTGTCCGAACAGGTGGCGGCGGATGTCCGGGCCTGCCTGGGCTCGACGGTGTTCGAAACCGTCGTGCCGCGGAACGTCCGGCTGTCGGAGGCACCGAGCCACGGGCTTCCGGCGCTGATCTACGATCACCGCTGCCCGGGATCGGAAGCCTATATCGCGCTCGCCCGTGAGTTGCTCGACCGCGTGTCGCCCACGGCGCGTGCCGCCTGAGCTGGGGAAAGAGATGACCGAGAAGAAACGGGTATCGGGGCTCGGGCGCGGTCTCGCCGCGCTCCTCGAGGAGATCGGGTCGGAGGCGCGCCCGAACGAGGCGCCGGCCGCATCGGAGGCGAGCGGGCCGGCGACCATGCTGCCGATCGCGAGCATCCGCGCCAACCCGAAGCAGCCGCGTCGCGACTTCGACTCCGGCGCGCTCGACGAACTCGTCGCGTCGATCAGGATGCACGGCTTGGTGCAGCCGATCCTCGTCCGGCCGCGCCCGGACGGCGATTACGAAATCGTCGCGGGCGAGCGCCGGTGGCGCGCGGCGCAGCAGGCCCGGCTCCACGACGTGCCGGTCGTCATCCGCGACCTGAAGGACGGCGACGCCTACGAGATCGCGCTCATCGAGAACCTGCAGCGAGCCGACCTGAACCCGGTCGAGGAGGCGCGCGCCTACCAACACCTGCAGGCCGAATATCAGCGCAACGCGGACGTCATTGCCGAAGCGACGGGCAAGTCGCGCAGCCACGTCGCGAACATGCTGCGGCTGCTCAATCTGCCGGGCGAGGTCCTCGACCTGGTCCGCGACGGCCGGTTGTCGATGGGCCACGCGCGCGCGCTCATCGGTCACCCCGAAGCGTCGCGCCTCGCGCAGGCGGTGGTGGAGCGCGAGCTGTCGGTGCGACAGACCGAGGCGCTGGTCGCCGAGGACGCCGGACGCGAGCGCCAGTCGCGCCCGCGCGGCGCGAAGCGCGAGAAGGACCCGGACACCGCTGAACTCGAACGCGCCCTGTCGGACGCGTTGGGCCTCAAGGTGGCGATCGCCGGATCCGGGCCGTCGGGCCGCGTGGTCATCGATTACGCCAATCTCGATCAGCTCGACATGCTGGCGCAACGGATGATCGGCAGCCGCTTCTAGCGCGAAGGCCGCGACGCGAGCGGCCGGAACGAAGCCGCCGCGCTGGCGTTCGCCCCCGATCGGACTTCCCCGTCCGCTGGCGAACCCGAACGGCGGGGAACTCCCGATGCAACGGCGGGAAAGGTCATGCGGCGCGTCGCGGGATTGGGCACGGCTCTGTCGCGGGCGCGACGCGTGAGGCAGGCGACGGGCAAGCCCGTTCTCCGCCAGTTATCCGAAATGATCCGGCTCCGCTTCGGCGCGGGTAAGCTGATGCCGGACGAGTATTTCGAGTTCGAGCTCTACGACGACCGGCGCTTCGACGCCGAGGCGAAGCGGCGCTTCGTCGGTCAGTGGGCGAAGGAAGCCGTCTACCGCGTCAACGAGCGCAAGTGGCGGGCGGTCGGCGACGACAAGCTCGTGGCCTATCTCATCTTCGCCGGGCTCGGCGCGCCCCACCCGAAGGTGCTCGCGGTCCACCATCCGACGCGCACCTACCCCACGCGGCTCCTCCGCACGGCCGGCGAGACCGAAGCCTATCTGAGATCGGAAGCGCCCTATCCGCTGTTCGCCAAGCCGGCGGACGGCGGCCTCGCGTGGTCCGCTTATCTGCTGCGCGGGTACGACCCAGGCACGGATCGGCTGGAACTCGGCGACGGTCGCTCGATTCCGGTTGTCGAGTTCGTCCCGGACTGCACGCGCTGGCCCGCCGGGATGATCTTTCAGGAACTGATCGTGCCGCACCCGGCGGTCGTCGCCCTGTGCGGACCGCGCGTCGCCACGATGCGCATCTACGTGCTGAACGGCCCGGGCGGGGCGGGCGTCCATCGGGCTGTGATCCGCCTCCCGGTCGGCCGAAACATGTACGACAATTTCAAAGGCGGCGCTTCGGGAAACCTGCTCGCCGCCCTCGACGACGACGGCCGCATCGTCCGGGTCATCGGCAGGACCGGGGACCGCCTCGGCGAAATCGACAGGCATCCCGACACGGGGCAGCCGCTCGTCGGCTGGCAGGTGCCCGATTGGGACAGCGCCGTCTCGGTCTGCCTCGCGACCGCCGCGGCCTTCCCCGGACTGCGGGTCCAGGCCTGGGACGTAGCCGCCGGCGACGATGGACCGCTGTTCGTCGAGATGAACACGCACGGCGACCTCGACCTGATCCAGCTCGCGCATCGGGCCGGCATCGCCGACGACCGCTGGCGCGCGACGATCGCGGCTTAGATCGCGCGACCGATTCTACCGCGCGGCCAGCGCTGCGATCGCGAGCAACGCTTGGGCGGCGAGGACGTCGCCGGCCGTCCCGCTACGCTTGATGTCGCGCTCGGCGGCGAGCAGCCGGTCGAGCGCGTGACGCAGGGCGCCCGCCCGCCAGCGCTGGACCTGTGCCGCCACGCTGTCCTTCTCTTTCCAGAAGACCGGCGGCCGCGCGCCCTCGACCGCCGCCTGGACGGGGGTGCCCGCGTCGACGGCGGCGCGCAGGTCCGCCAGCAGCCACAGGCGCTTCGCGACAGCGCGCAGCAACGCGATGCCGGCGATGCCCTGTCCGAGCAGTTTGGCGACCTGGCGATCGGCGTCGGCGGGGCGACCGCCCGCGACCGCCTCGACGAGCGCGCCGAAGTCGGCGTCGTCGATCGCGGCGCCGACGGCGGCCACCGCGTCGGGCGCGAGCTTCTGCGGCCGGTCGGGCGCGGCGTCGAGGTAGAGCGCCAGCTTCTCGAGCTCGCGGCGGAGCAGCCGGCGGTCGCCGGCGCAGGCGTCGAGCAGCCGGCTGCCGGCTTCCCGGGTCGGCTGCAACCCGAACTCGGCCGCGACCGCGTCGACGATCCGCCCGGTGTCGCGGGCGTCGGGTTCGTAGCTCACGATGCCGAGGGCGAGGCCCGAGTCCTCGACGAGCGCCAGCAGCTTCGAGCCCTTCTTCAGCCCGCCCGCGGTCATCACGACCGGGTTGCCGGCCGCGGACGCGCCGAGCAGCAGCGACACCGCCTCGACGCTTTCCTCCCCCGCCCCGTCGACGCGAATGACGCGCCGATCGCCGAACATCGACACCGCGGCGGCTTCGTCGGCGAGGCGGCCCGGGTCTTCCTTGAGCGTCGCGGGCGCCAGCGCCGTCACTTCGCCCCCGAGATGCGCGACGAGCTTGGCGGCGAGGTCCGCGGACGCCGCTTCGTCGGCGCCGTGGAAGAGGGAGAGGCGGATATCGGCGCCGACGCGCTCGGGTGCGAAGCCCTTGTCCGCGCGGACGCTCTTCACGGCGTCGGCGCGTCGGCGCGCATCTCCGGCGACGTGCGCGCGAGCAGCGCCAGCCGCGCCGCGATCTGCTCCGCCAAGTCGATCGCGAGGCGTTCGAGCGCGGTGTTCTCGGCGGCGACGACGGCGAAGTCCGACGACCGGACCACGTCGATACCGGCGTCGGTGCGGGCGGTGGCGTCGAGCAGCGTGCGGCTGCCGTCGGCGGTGATGAGTCGATAGCGGGCGCGCAGCGTACGGCGCTCGCGGGTGGTCGAGTCGTCGCGCCGGATGGCGAAACCCTCGATCCGGTCGTCGAGCTCGACCTCGAGCCGGTAGCGCGCCCCGCCGCCGGTGCCGAGCCGGTCCTGCAACGCGCTGCGCACGAGGAAGCCGGCCCGGTCCGGGATCGGCGCCACCTCGACCGCGCCGAGGGCCTGCGCCGCCTCGCTGCGCGACCCGCCGGCGTAGATCGGCTGCAGCCCGCAGCCGCCGAGCGCGAGCGCGGCCGCGACAGCGAGCGCGACCCGTCTCATGCGACGAGGTTCACGAGCCGGTCGGGCACGACGATCACCTTCCTCGGCGGCTTGCCGTCGAGCGCGCGCTGGATCTTCTCCAGGCGGAGCACCTGCGCCTCGACGGCGTCGCGCGCCATCCCCTTGGGAAGCTCGACGGTGTCGCGCAGCTTGCCGTTCACCTGGACCGCGACCGTGACGCTGTCGTCGACGAGGAGCGCGGGGTCGGCGACGGGCCAGGGCGCGTGGACGACGAGTCCCCGCTGGCCGAGGTGGGCCCAGGCCTCTTCGGCGAGGTGGGGCATCATCGGCGCGATCAGCTGCACGAAGGCGACGATCGCCTCGTGGCGCGCGATCGAATGCGGCGCCTTCTCGATGGCGGTGGCGAGTTCGTAGAGCCGCGCGACCGCCTTGTTGAAGCGCAGCGCGTCGATGTCGGCGGTGACGCCCGCGATCGCCTTGTGGAGCGCTCGCTTGAGGTCCTGGTCGTCGCCGTCGGCAGCCTGGGCGCCGTCGACGAGGCGCCATACCCGCTGGACGAAGCGCCAGGCACCCTCGATGCCGGCCTCCGACCAGGCGAGGTCGCGCTCGGGCGGCGAGTCGGACAGCATGAACCAGCGGGCGGCGTCGGCGCCGTACTGTTCGATGATCGAGGTCGGGTCGACGACGTTCTTCTTCGACTTTGACATCTTCTCGGTGCGGCCGACGGCGACGGGCCGGCCGGTCGCGATCTCGACCAGGTCGTCGCCGCGCCGCTCGACGGCCGACGGCTCGATCCACTGACCGTCGGCGGACCGGTAGGTCTCGTGGGTCACCATGCCCTGCGTGAACAGGCTGGCGAACGGCTCGGCGACGTCGAGCAGGCCGACGCGTCGCAGCGCGCGCGTCCAGAAGCGCGCGTAGAGCAGGTGAAGGATCGCGTGCTCGACGCCGCCGATGTACTGGCCGACGGGAAGCCAGCTTTCGGCGACCGCCTTGTCGAACGGCTTGCTCTGCGGCTGGCTGGCGAAGCGGACGAAGTACCAGGACGAATCGACGAAGGTGTCGAGCGTGTCGGTCTCGCGCACCGCCGCCTGCCCGCACGCCGGGCAGTCGACGTGCTTCCACGTCGGGTGCCGGTCGAGCGGGTTGCCGGGCACGTCGAAGGTCACGTCCTGCGGCAGCACGACGGGGAGCTGTTCCTTCGGCACCGGCACCGGTCCGCAGGCGTCGCAGTGGACGATCGGGATCGGCGTGCCCCAGTAGCGCTGGCGGGAGACGCCCCAGTCGCGCAGCCGGTAGACGGTGGTGCCCTGCCCCCAGCCTCCCGCCTCGGCGCGGCGGATCACCTCGGCCTTCGCCGCCTCGACGTCGAGACCGTCGAGGAAGCGCGAGTGCACGATGCGACCGGGCCCCACGTAGGCCTCGTCTCCGATCGGGGTCTCCGCCTCGCCCTCGGGCGCGACGACCCGTGTCACCGGCAGCCGGTACTTGCGCGCGAAGTCGAGGTCGCGTTGGTCGTGCGCCGGGCAGCCGAAGATGGCGCCGGTGCCGTACTCCATCAGAACGAAGTTCGCGACGTAGACCGGGAGCTTCCAGTCGGGATCCAAAGGATGGATCACGCGCAGCCCGGTGTCGTAACCCTTCTTCTCCGCGGTCTCGACCGCTTCGGCGGCGGTGCCGCTCCGGCGGCATTCTTCAATAAATTCAGCAAGTTGAGGATCCGATGCGGCCGTTTCGGCCGCCAGCGGATGGTCGGCCGCGATTGCCGCGAAGCTCGAGCCGAACAGCGTGTCGGGACGCGTCGTGAACACCTCGAGCCCGTCGTCGCGCCCGTCGAGCGCGAAGCGGAAGCGCAGGCCCCGGCTCCGGCCGATCCAGTTTTCCTGCATGACCCGGACCTTCTCGGGCCATTGGTCGAGCGTCTCGAGCCCGGCGAGCAGGTCGTCGGCGAAATCGGTGATCTTGAGGAACCATTGGCTGAGCTTGCGGCGTTCGACGAGCGCTCCGGAGCGCCAGCCGCGCCCGTCGATCACCTGCTCGTTGGCGAGCACGGTCATGTCGACGGGATCCCAGTTGACCGAGCTTTCCTTGCGGTAGACGAGCCCCGCCGCGTAGAGGTCGAGGAAGAGCGCCTGCTCGTGGCCGTAGTAGGCTGGATCGCAGGTGGCGATCTCGCGCGTCCAGTCGAGCGCGAAGCCGAGCGACTTCAACTGATCGCGCATCGCGGCGATGTTGGCCCAGGTCCAGTCGCCGGGGTGGGTCTTCTTCTCGAAGGCGGCGTTCTCGGCGGGCATGCCGAAGGCGTCCCATCCCATCGGGTGCAGCACCTCGAAGCCCTGGGCCCGGCGCGCGCGGGCGAGCACGTCGCCCATCGTGTAGTTGCGCACGTGGCCCATGTGGATGCGCCCCGACGGATAGGGGAACATCTCCAGCACGTAGGCCTTGGGCTTGGCCGAGTCGTCCGAGGCCGCGAACGTGCCGCGCTCCTCCCACAGCCGCTGCCAGCGGCTTTCGGCCGCCTTCGGGTTGTAGCGCGACACGGGAGCCTAGCCTTCGATCGCGGCGCGGCGCAGGTCGCGGGCCTTGGCGAGGATCGCCTCTTCGAGCTTCTGCACGGTGCCGGCGCGCACCGGCGCGTCGAGCCAGGAGCCGCCGCGGTTCTCCTGGCGCACCGCCGAGACGCGCAACGCGTCGGCGCGCAGTTCCTTGTCGAGGATGAAGACGGAGACCTTCACCCGCTCGTTGGGCGCCTGCGGGTTGGCGTACCAGTCGGTGACGATGACGCCGCCGTTCGAATCCGTCTGCGCCATCGGCATGAAGGCGAGCGTCTCGAGCGCGGCGCGCCACAAGTAGGCGTTGATGCCGATCTGCGCCACGCGGGCGGCGGCGGTGTCGGCCTGCGCGCGGTCCGGGCGGCCGCCGCAACCGGCGAGCGCGGTCGCGGCCAGCGCCACGCCGATGATGCGGACCGAATTGTGCGTCACTGTCGGTGTCTCCTCGAATTCGTCGGCGTCGTTATAGGCGGGGCGCGGCGGCTGCGCAAAGCCCGGCATTCTATCCGACCTGTGGACGAATCGACACAGACGCATCGAAACCGCTCGTGCGGCGTTGCAACTCATTACGGGGGTCTGTCGATTGTGGCGTCGTAGAGCTATATATCTGTAACAGGCGGGCGCTAGGCGCTCGGGACATGAGGGGTAGGCAAAGCGTGGCGAGTAGGCTCGCAGCATGGATGGCCGGGGTGGCGCTGATCGCAGCGCCGCTCGCGTCCGCGCACGCCAACCCGACGCCGACCAAGACCGCCGCGTTGCCCAAGGCGGCGAAGCCGAAGGTCAAGCTCGTCGCGGAAGCCGGCGTCACCGAGAAGCTGCGCCCCGGGAGCCTCGGTTCCTTCACTCCCTCGCTCGTCGATCCGGCGCGCAGCGCTGCGATCCGCACGCAGTCGACCGAGCGCTCGTTCCGCTTCACGCCGTCGGGCAAGGCCGGCGACCGCAAGGCGCTGACGCTGGGGCTCACCTCGCGCGTCGTCGCGCCGACCGTGCGCACCACTGTGGCGGCGGCCACGCCGGCGCTCGATGCGCTGACGCCGTCGGGCTACAACCTCGGCGTGTCGGTCGGCTATCAGGGCTTCTCGCTGTCGGGCGGCTACAGCCGGCTCGACACCGGCTTCGGCCCGCAGCGCGAGGGTGTCGACCTCGGCTTCAGCTATCGCGGCAACGGCTGGAAGGCGAGCCTGCAGGCGTCGGGCGAAGAGCCGTCGGACGCGGCGGTCAGCCCGCTGGCGCTCGACAGGCGCTACGCGGTCGAGCTCGGCGGCGCCTACGCGCTCACGCCGCGCCTGTCGCTCCAGGGCGGCATGCGCTACCAGCTCATCACGCCGCTCGATCCGCGCTTCGCCGACGAGCGTCAGGATCCTTCGGTCTACCTCGGCACCTCCTTCCGCTTCTGATCCGCCTCCGCGCGTCCGCCCGAGCCGTCGCGCGGATCGTCGCGCCCATCGCACTTTCCGCGCCTTGCGTCGTTTGACGCTTGCCGCGCACAGTGGGCGCGGGGGTCGAGCAAGGAGAGCGCGATGGCTGCCACCGCCCACATCAACCGCATCGGCACCGCGGTGCCCCCGCACGACGTCCACGGCGCGTTCATCCGCTTCGTCGAGGGCTTCATCCCGGAGCGGCGCGAGCAGCTGCTCTTCAAGCGCATGGTGAGCCGCGCCGACATCGAGCACCGCTATTCGCACTTCGCGCCCGACCCCGACGTCGGCGGCGACACCGAAGGCTTCTACCGTCGGGGGCGCTTCCCCGGCACCGCGGCGCGCATGGCGCGCTACGAGCGCTTCGCGCCCGACCTGGCGTGCGAGGCGATCGACGCGCTCGACGAGTTCGACCGGTCGGGCGTGACGCACGTCGTCGTCGCTTCCTGCACGGGTTTCGTGGCGCCCGGGCTCGATCAGCTCATCGTGGCGCGCGCCGGTCTCGATCCGGGCGTCGAGCGCACCGTCGTCGGCTTCATGGGCTGCTACGCCGCGGTCAACAGCCTGCGGCTCGCGCACCACATCGTGCGCTCCGACCCCGAGGCGCGCGTGCTCGTCGTCAACCTCGAGCTCTGCACGCTTCACTTCCAGGAAACGCCCGAGCTCGACAAGCTCCTGTCGATGCTGCTGTTCGGCGACGGCGCGACCGCGGCGCTGGTCACCGCCGAGGCCCGCGGCCTCGCGCTCGTCGATTTCAAGCCGGTGGCGATCGAGCACAGCGCCGAGGCGATCACCTGGCGCGTCGGCGACTCGGGCTTCGACATGCACCTGTCGGGCGAGGTGCCGCAGCGCATCGGCGCCGCGCTCCGGACGGAGACGCAGCGCAACGACGCCGGCGGCATCCTGCGCGGCCGGCGGCCCGACGACTACGATACCTACGCGGTGCACGCCGGCGGGCGGACGATCCTCGACGCGGTCGAGCAGGGCTTCGAGCTCGGCAAGGAGTCGCTGCGCTGGTCGCGCGGGGTGCTTCGCGACTTCGGCAACATGAGTTCGGCGACGCTGATGTTCGTCCTCGACCGCATCATGCGGGCGGGCGAAGGCGACCGCGGCATCGGCATGGCGTTCGGGCCCGGCCTCGCCGCCGAGACCTTCCGCTTCGAGCGCGCGGGGTGAGGCCCGCGCCGCGTGCCTGATCTCGCCGCGCGCTCGTTCGAGCCCGAGTGGATGGACGATCCCTCGGTCGACGAAGCGACGTTCCGCGACTGCCTGACCGACCTCGCCGCGGTGAACGGCTGGACGCTGGCGCGTCCGCCCACGCTACGCTGGCTCGCCCGGGCGACGCGCGGGCTGCCGCGAGGCGCCCGCTTCACCCTCGTCGACGTCGGCTACGGGCACGGCGACATGCTGCGCGCCGTCCACCGCTGGGCGACCCGCCGCGGCCTCGTCCCCGAGCTGATCGGCGTCGACCTGTCGCCGTGGAGCGCGCCCGCCGCGCGCGCCGCCACCCCGGCACACATGGCGATCGACTACCGCACCGGCGACGTGTTCGAGGCGCGCTTCGACCGCCCCGTCGACTTCGTCGTCAGCTCGCTCGTGGCGCACCACATGGACGACGATCAACTCGTCCGCTTCCTGCGCTGGATGGAGGCGACCGCCGTCCGGGGCTGGTTCGTCAACGATCTCCACCGCCACGCCCTCGCCTACCACGGCTTTCGCCTGCTGAGCGCGGCGATGCGCTGGCACCCGATGGTGCGACACGATGGGCCGCTGTCGGTGGCGCGCGCCTTCCGCCGCGCCGACTGGCGGCGGCTGATCGCGGGCGCCGGGCTCGACCGCGCCGGCGTCGCGGTGCGGTGGCACCTGCCCTTCCGCCTGTGCGTCGGGCGTCCCGGATGAGAGGCACCGTCGTCGTCGGCGGCGGCCCGGCGGGCGCGGTGGCCGCCTGGACGCTCGCCCGCGCGGGCCGCCCGGTCCTGCTCCTCGAACGCGACGCCGCCCCGCGACACAAGATCTGCGGCGAATTCCTGAGCGTCGAGGCCCAGGGCGTGCTCGCCGCTATGGGTGTGTCCCCGGAGGCGCTGGGCGCGCGGCCGATCGACCGGCTGCGGCTCGTCCACGGTCGCCGGGTGGCGGAGACGGCGCTCCCCTTCCGCGCCTACGGGCTCACCCGCCGCGCGATGGACGAGGCGTTGCTGGCGTGCGCGGCACGGGCCGGCGCCGAGGTCCGGCGCGGCGTCGCGGTGCGCGCGATCGAGGGTGTGCGCCTGTCGACCGACGCGGGCGAACTGGACCCCAAGAGGCTGATCCTCGCCAGCGGCAAGCACGACGTGCGCGGCGCCAAGCGCGTTTCACGTGGAACGGTGACCGACCTCGTCGGCTTCAAGAGCTACTTCCGCCTCGCCCCGGCGCAGCACGCCGCGGTGTCGGAGCACATCGAGGTGATGCTGTTCGACGGCGGCTACGCCGGGCTGCAGCTCGTCGAAGACGGCCTCGCCAACCTGTGCCTGCTCGTCACCCGCGACGCCTTCGCCCGCGCCGGTAAGGACTGGCCGGCGCTGCTCGCGCGGCTGCGCTCGTCGTGCGGCCACCTCGACGCGCGGCTCGACGGCTCCATCGAGCGGCTCGACCGCCCGCTCACCATCTCGGGCGTGCCCTACGGCTTCCGCCACCGGCCCTGCCCCGGCGACCCGCCCGGCCTGTACCGGGCCGGCGACCAGGCCGCGGTCATCCCCTCTTTCTCCGGCGACGGCATGGCGATCGCGATGGTGAGCGGCCGCGCCGCCGCCGGCGCCGTGCTCGAGGCGCGCGACGCGCGCGAGCACCACGCGCAGCTGCGCGCGGCGTTCGGCCGGCAGATCGCGCTCGCCCAGGGGGTCTACCGGCTCGGCCGACCCGCCGCGCTCCAGCCGTTCCTCGTCGAGGCCGCGCGCCGCTGGCCGGGGCTGGCGGCGCGGATCGCCGCCTGGACGCGTGTGCCGCCGGCCTACAGGTCGAACCGGTCGGCGCCGAGCCGTTCGATCTCCGACGCGTCGTGGGTGACGTAGAGCATCGGCAGCCCGGTCTCGTGGCGCAGCCGTTCGATCGCCGCCATGATCTCCTCGCGCCGGGCGCGGTCGAGGTGCGACAGCGGCTCGTCGAGCAGCAGCGCGCGCGGCGCCGAGAGCAGCGCGCGGCCGATCGCGACGCGTTGCGCCTCGCCGCCGGACAGCGTCGCCGGCCAGCGATCGAGCAGCGCGCCAAGCCCCAGCAGCTCCACGGCCTGGTCGAACGCGACCGGCCCGCGCCTGCCCGCGCCGTAGCGTAGGTTGTCGCGGACGCGCAGGTGCGGGAAGAGCCGGCGATCCTGGAACACGTAGCCGAGCCGCCGGCCCTCGGGCGGCAAATCGACGCCCGCGTCCGCGTCGAACAGCGTCTCGCCGCCGACGACGATGCGGCCGCCGTCGGGCCGGACGAGCCCGGCGACCATGTCGAGCAGCGTCGTCTTGCCCGTGCCGGACGGGGCGAACAGCGCGGCGATCGGCGCTTCGGTCGCGACCTCGACCGCGAGCGCCAAGTCGCCGCGGCGCTTGCGGACCCGGATCTCAAAGCTCATCGCGGCGCCTGTGTCGCGTCGCGCGCCGGACGAGCGCTTCGGAGGCGAGAAGCGCGCCGAGCGACAGCGCGATCGAGAACAGCGTGAGCCGCATCGCCGCGCCTTCCATGCCGGGCACCTGCAGGAAGCCGTAGATCGCGATCGGCAGCGTCTGCGTCTCGCCCGGGATGTTCGAGACGAAGGTGATCGTCGCGCCGAACTCGCCGACGCTCTTGGCGAAGCCGAGCACCGCCCCGGCGAGCACGCCCGGCAGGCTGAGCGGCAGGACGACGCTCGCGAACGCCCGCCAGCGCGTCGCGCCGAGCGTGCGCGCGGCGCCCACCAGCCCGCGGTCGACCGCTTCGATCGACAGCCGCATCGCGCGCACCATCAGCGGCAGTCCCATGAGCGCGGCGGCGAGCGCGGCGCCCGTCCAGCGGAACATCACCGCGTCCCCCAGGAAGCTCAGGGGTCCGCCACGCCCGAAGGCGAGGAGCAGCAGATAGCCGGTGACGACCGGCGGCAGCACGAGCGGCAGGTGGACGAGCGCGTCGACGATCATGCGGCCCGGGAAGCGTCGCCGCGCCAGGAGATAGGCGAGCGCGTAGGCGACGGGCAGCGTCGCGAGCGTCGCCGTCAGCCCCACCTTGAGGCTGAGCCAGATCGCCTGCGCTTCGGCCGGGCCGAGGTTCAAGGCCGCAGGAACCCGCGCCGGACGAGGATGTCGCGGGCCGCCCGCGAGCCGAGGTAGCGGTGGAACGCGCGCGCCTCGGCACCCGCGCCGCGGGTCAGCGCCGCCGGGTAGACGATCGCCGGGTGGGTCGCTTGCGGGAAGACCGCGGCGACGGCGACCTTGCCGCTCGCCCGGGCGTCGGTGGCGTAGACGATGCCGGCGGAAACGTCGCCGCGTTCGACGAAGGCGAGCGCGGCGCGCACGTTCTCGGCACGCACCAGCCGCGCCGAGGCCCGTTCCCACCCGCCCAGCCGCTGGAGCGCGGCGCGCGCGTAGCGGCCGACCGGCACGGCGTCCGGGTCGCCGGTGGTCCAGCGACCGGACGGCCCGGTGAGCGCGCCCAGGTCGAAGCCCGGCGCGATGCGCGTGCGCGCGGGCACGCCGGCCGGCACGACGACCACGAGCCGGTTGCGTGCGATCAGGCGCCGGCTGCGCGGCTCGAGGCGCCCGCGCTGCGCCAGATGGTCCGTCCACTCGAGGTCGGCCGCCACGAACACGCCCGCCGGCGCGCCCGCCTCGACCTGCCGGGCGAGCGCCGAGGAGGCGGCGAAGACGAGGACGGGGCGCGGCCGGCCCGTCGAGCGCGCGTAGGCGTCGGCGAGGTCGTTCATCGCTTCGGTGAGGCTCGCGGCGGCGTAGACGCGGGCGGGCTGCGCGACGGCCGGGACCGCGACGGCGAACGCGAGGAAAAGGGCCAGGGAGCGGAGCCAGCGCATGCCGACGTTATGCGCCGCGCGACCGGGACGGTCTAGCGTCGCCGGTTGAACCGTTTGCGCGCCGCAACGTTGTATTCCTTCGGCGCGGGCGCCGTTTCTTGCGAGGCCCCGCGTAATTCGAAACCGCAAGGGAGGAATCCTAGGTGAAGACCATCCACACCCTGCTCGCCGCCGCGAGCCTCACGCTGCTCGCCGCTTGCGGCGGGCAGGGCGACGACGCCGCGGGCGACGCGGTCGCCGATCAGGCCGACGCCGCGGCCACCCAGATGGAGCAGCAGGCCGAGCAGGCGTCCGACGCCGGCATGGAGCCGCAGGCCGACGCGCTCGAGCAGCAGGCGGACGCCACGCGCGAAGCCGGCGAGCAGCAGGAAGAAGCCATCGACGAGGCGGACATCAACGCCGAAGCGACGGGCGGCGCGACCGGCACCACCGGCCAGTAAGCCCGACCGTTTCCTGACCGACTGGGGCGCCCTAGCGGGCGCCCCTTTTATCTAGAAGTGGAGCCGCGCGGTCACCCGGATGTCGCGCCCGGCGAGCGGGGCGAAGTCCTTGAGGAAGCTCGCGTGGCGGCGCACGTCGACGTCGAAGACGTTGTTCGCCGACAGCACGATCGACGTCTGGTTGTCGCGGCCGAAGGGCCGGAAGGCGAGGCTGGCGTTCACCAGCGTGTGGCCGTCGGTCGGCGTCTCGAACTCGGCGACGCGGGTCTGGTCGTCCGCCCACTCGACCTCGACGCGGCCGTCGACCCGCTCGCCTTGCGCCTCGAGTCCGCCGAGCAGCCGCAGCGGCGGGATGCGCGGCGCGGGTCCCACGCCGTCGACGGTCGCGCGCACATAGTCGGCGACGCCGTCGACGACGAAGCTGTAGCCGGCGGTTTCGAACAGGGTCGCGCTCGCTTCGACCTCGAAGCCGAGGTAGCGCGCGTCGCGCTGCCGATACTCGAACACCGGCAGCTCGTCCTCCTCGCGCCCGGTCGCCGCCTCGTAGATATAGTCGTCGAACCAGTTGGCGTAGACGCTCGCGCCGAAGGTGAACGGGCCTTCGGTGGTCCGCGCGAAGGCCTCGAGGCCCCACGACTTTTCGGTCTTGAGATCGGGATCGCCCAGCTCGTAAGCCTGGGTCGCGATGTGCGGCCCGTCGGAGAACAGCTCCTCCGCCGCCGGCGCGCGCACCGCGCGCGAGAGCGTGACGCCCGCGCGCGCGGCGTCGGCGAGCCTATAGGAGCCGCTGAGCGCCGCCGAGACGGCGTCGAAGTCGCGGCGGACGCCCAGCTCGTCCGAGCTCACCTCGCTGTGCTCGTAGCGCGCGGCTGCCTCGATCCCGAAGCGGCCGAGTTCGAACTCCTGCAGCGTGAACAGGCCGATCTGCCGCGTCTCGTTGGGCGGCAGGAACGCCTCCTCGCCGACCGCGGCGAGGTCGCGGGCGAAGAACTGCGCGCCGGTGACGCCGCGCCAGCCGTTCCGTTCGGCCTGCGCGAGTTCGACGCGACCCTCGAAGCCCTCGTTCGCGAACACGGTGCCGACTTCGTCGCCTTCGAACTCGGTGTGCTCGTAGTCGGCGTAGCCTGCCCGGATCCGGAGCGTCTCGAACGCGCCGCCGAGATCGAGCTCGCCGCGCAGGTCGAAGCGAAGCTGGTCCATGGCGATCGACACGTCCTCGTGGGTGTGGCCCTCCTCCACCTCGCCGTGGTCGAGTTCGGGACGTTCGGGCACGCCGTAGCGCGTGTCGAACCAGCTCACCGAGGCACCGAGGTTGCCGCGCTCGCCGATCCAGGCGAGCCCGCCGCCCAGCGTCTTGGTACGGACGGCGCTGTTCGGCAACGTGCCGCGCGCGTCGGCGAGCTCGGCCGCCTCGGCGTTGCCTTCGCCGGCCTCCTCGAGCGCGAGCTCGCGCAGGGGCTTCGACAGCAGATAGCCGCCGATTTCCAGATCGTTCGTGTCGCGCCAGCTCCCGTCGATGTGGGCGACGAGGTTGGATCCGAGCGCGAGGTCGGTGCCGGCGCCGAGGCTCACCTCGTCGGCCGCGGAGCCGTAGGTGGCGAGCGCGTCGACGTGCGCGCCTTCGTCGGGGACGGCCCGCGGGATGCGGCGGTCGATGACGTTGACGGCGCCGCCGATCGCCTGGCTGCCGAACAGCAGGACCGCGGGACCGCGCAGCACCTCGATGCGCTCGGCGGTCAGGGGGTCGATGGTGACCGCGTGGTCGGCCGAGGTGTTCGACACGTCGATCGACCCGATGCCGTCGGTTAGCACGCGCACGCGCTCGCCCTGGAAGCCGCGCAGCACCGGCCGCGAGGCGCCGGGCCCGAACGACGTCGCCGAAACGCCCGGCAGGCGCTGCAGCGTGTCGCCGATCTGGGGGCGCAGCTCGCGCGCGAGCTCGGCGCCCGCGAGCACCGAGGTTCCGGCGAGCACGTCGAGTTCGCGCACGAACGGCGCCGTCACGATGATGTCGCTGGTCTCACCGCCGTGCGCCCCGCCGGCCGGCGTTGCCTGCGCGAGCGCCGCCCCCGACCAGATCATCGCCGCACCCGCCAACAACGTAACGCGCGTCATCACCGTCCCCGCTCACGAAACCATCGGGGCGACTCTCTATATGTTACATTATAACCTGACAAGCCCCGACGCCGCGTTGCGCGCGGCCCGGCGTAGCTGTCACGGCTCTTTCGCACCGGCCGGCCGTGCGGTTATGCTCCGCGCATCTCCTCGATCGAAAAGGGAAACGACTTGAAGACGACGGTCACGACGCGCGCGCTCGCCGCGCTGCTCCTGGGCACCGGTACCGCGGCGCCCGCCGCCGAGGGCATGTGGCTGCCGAACCAGGCGCCCGAGGTGGCGAAGCCACTGAAGGACGCCGGGCTCGCGCTCGATCCGGCGAAGCTCGCCGACCTGCAGGCGCCGCCGATGAACGCCATCGCCTCGCTCGGCGGCTGCTCGGCGTCGTTCGTCAGCCCGCAGGGGCTGGTCGCCACCAACCACCACTGCGTCTACGGTTCGATCCAGTACAACTCGAAGCCCGGGCAGGACTATCTCACCGACGGCTTCCTCGCGAAGCGGACGCAGGACGAGGTGCCCGCCGCGCCCGGCACGCGCGTGTTCGTGATCGAAGACCTGCGCGACGTCACGCGCGACATGCTGCGCGGCGTGACGGCGAAGCTGTCGGGCTTCGACCGCAACGCCCGGCTCGAGGCCAACCGCAAGGCGCTGATCGCCGCCTGCGAGAAGCAGCCCAGCCGCCGCTGCGACGTGCGGCCCTACTTCGGCGGCTCGACCTATTATCTCCAGCAGCAGCTCGAGCTCCAGGACGTGCGGCTGGTCTACGCGCCGGCGGGCAGCGTCGGCAACTACGGCGGCGAGGTCGACAACTGGCAGTGGCCGCGCCACACCGGCGACTTCGGCTTCTACCGCGCCTACGTCGCGCCCGACGGCTCGTCGGCGCCCTACTCGGCGGACAACGTCCCCTATCGTCCCAAGTCCTGGCTCCGGATCGCGCCGCAGGGCGTCGAGGACGGCGACTTCGTGATGGTCGCGGGGTTCCCCGGCGCGACCGACCGGCACCGCACCGCCGGGGAGACCAAGGCCTTCTACGACCGCATCTACCCGCGCCAGCAGAAGCTGCTGGCCGACTATTCCGATCAGATCGTCGCGCTGACCGCCGGGAACGCGGACGCGACGATCAGATACGCGTCGATCCTCAAGGGCACCGACAACTACAAGAAGAAGATCGCCGGCCAGCTCGCCGGCGCCGAAGCGATCAGCCTCCAGGAGAAGAAGGCGGCGCAGGAGGGGGCGTTCCGGTCGTGGGCGACCGGCGACCCCGCGCGCGCCGCCCGGCTGACGCCCGTCGTCGCGGCGCTCGACGCGGTCGCGGCCGAGGCCGCCGACGCCCAGCTCAAGGGTCTCACCGCCTCGACGATCAACCGCGCGCAGCTCCTGTCGGCGGCGCGCGAGCTCTACCGCTGGGCGACCGAGCGCGCCAAGCCCGACGCCCAGCGCGAGCCGGGCTATCAGGACCGCGACCGGCGTCTCCTCGCCGAGCGGCTGACGCAGATCGAGCGCCGCTTCGTGCCGCAGGTCGACCGCGGCCTCTTCGAGCGCGCCCTCGTCGAGTACCGCACGTTGCCGCCGTCGGACCGCAACGCCGGGTTCGAGCGCGCCCTCGGCGAGATCGGGCTCGACCGTCTCTACGCCGAGACGAAGCTCGGCGACACCGCGACCCGGCTTTCCTGGCTCGACAGGCCGGCGGCCGCGTTCGAGGCCTCGGCCGACCCCTTCGTCCGGCTCGCGGTCGCGATGCACGCCGACGAGGTGGCGTCCGAGCGCCGCTCGAAGGACCGCACGGGGCGCCTGCAGGCCGCGCGCTCGGCCTACATGGCGGCCTACCGCGACTACGCCGCCGCCCAGGGCCGCGCCATCTATCCCGACGCCAACGGCTCGCTTCGCTTCACCTGGGGCAAGGTGACGGGCCGCGCGCGCGACGGCATGGCCTGGGCGCCGTTCACCACCGCAGCGGGGATCGCGGAGAAGAACACCGGTCGCGAGCCGTTCGACGCGCCGAAGAAGCAGCTCGGCCTCATCGCCGCCAAGGACTTCGGCGCCTACGCCTCGCCGGCGCAGGGGACGCTGCCGGTGAACTATCTCTCGACCGTCGACATCACCAACGGCAACTCCGGCTCGGCGACGCTCAACGCGCGCGGCGAGTTCGTCGGCCTCGCCTTCGACGGCACGATCGAGGGCATCATCTCGGACTGGTGGTTCGACGAGGATCTCACCCGCACCATCCACGTCGACAGCCGCTACATGCTGTGGGTGATGGACAAGGTGGACGGCGCGGCGAACCTGCTGGCCGAGATGGGCGTCGCGCCCCGCTGACGCCGGCCCGCGCCGGCGGCGTCAGCGCCGCCGGCGCAGCAGCAGGTCCGGTCCGCCGCGGCCCGCGACGAACAGGTCGACGCGGCCGCGCGCCGTGGCGACCGCCGCCGCGTCGAAGCCGCGCGCCTGCGTTCCGGCCGGCAGCCACGCCGGCGTCGCCTCCTCGAAGCGGCCGCCGCGGTTGATCAGCACCCGCACCGGGCCGGCCGGGTCGGCGGCGGCGAGGTCGCCCACCGAGGTGGTGACGAGATCCGGCCGCCCGTCGCCGTCGAGGTCGACCGGCAACGCGCTCAGCGTGTTCTCCTGGCGCTGCGGCAGTCGGTCGGTCGCGTCGCGGAAACCGCCCTTGCCGTCGCCGAGCAGAAGCCGGCTCTGCGGCACGGCGCGCGGGTTCCACAGCCGCACGTTGGCGAGGAACAGGTCGAGCCGCCCGTCGCCGTCGGCGTCGAACAGCTCGACGTCGCGCGTCTCCTCGGGGCCGGCCGCGGCGCGGGGGAGCGCGGTCGCGGGCGCGAGCGCGAAGCGGCCGCGCCCGTCGTTCACGTAGATCTGGTTGCGGTCCTCGTTGCCGAGCACGAGGTCGGCGTCGCCGTCCCCGTCGATGTCGCCCGCCGCCACGTCCTGGGTGCCGCCGTAGGCGTCGGGCAGGCGCGCGAGGCTTTCGTCGCGGAACCCGCCGCGGCCGTCGCCGATCCACAGCGACGACACCTTGTCGCCGCCGAAGAACAGGTCGGGCACGCGGTCGCCGTCGGCGTCGAAGGCGACCACCGCGTTCGCCTTCACGCGGTGGGCGAGCCGGGCGCTGGCGTCCGAGAAGCGGCCGCGCCCGTCGTTGAGGTAGAGTTCGGGCCGCAGGTCGTCCTCGTTCGCCGCGACGATGTCGAGGTCGCGGTCGCCGTCCACGTCGACGAGTTCCACCTCCTCCGAGTCGCGCGCCGCGCGGGGGAGGTCGGCCGAAGCGTCTCGGAAGGAACCGCGCCCGTCGCCGAGCAGCAGCCGGTTGGGTTCGCGCTCCATGGCGACGACGAGGTCGGCGGCGCCGTCGCCGTTGAGGTCGGCGACGCGGACGTTCATCGAGTGCCCCGGTACCGCCTTCGCCGGCAGGGCGGCCGAGGCGTCCTCGAACGCCGGTCCGGCCGGCCCCGCCGCACCGGCGAGCAGCGCCGCCACCAGAATCGCCGAACCGCGCGCCTTCATGTCGATCTCCCCAAATCGTCGCCGCGGCAGGCTTAGCACGACCGCCGGACGCGACGCACGCGGTCCGCGCCCGTCAAGCTTGCTTTGAACCTCGGCGGCAAACGGGATTAAGCTCGGCCCGGGCGCCGCCGGAGAAGCGGCGCGGCACGAGGGAGGACGGAATGGCGACGACGCCGGCCGGGGAGAGCGCAAGCTCGCCGAAACGCCACAGGGCCACCCGGAGCGAGAAGCTCGTCATCGGCGCCTCGTCGCTCGGCACCGTGTTCGAATGGTACGACTTCTATCTCTACGGCCTGCTCGCCACGATCATCTCGGCGCAGTTCTTCTCGGGCGTCGACGAGACCACCGGCTTCATCTTCGCGCTCACCGCCTTCGCCGCCGGGTTCGCCGTCCGGCCGTTCGGCGCCCTCGTGTTCGGCCGCATCGGCGATCTCGTCGGGCGCAAATACACCTTCCTCGTCACCATGGGGCTGATGGGCCTGTCGACCTTCCTCGTCGGCCTGCTCCCCACCTACGCCTCCATCGGGGTGGCGGCGCCGATCGTCCTCGTCGCGCTGCGGCTGCTCCAGGGGCTCGCGCTCGGCGGCGAGTACGGCGGCGCCGCGACCTACGTCGCCGAGCACGCGCCGGACCACAAGCGCGGCTTCTACACGAGCTGGATCCAGACCACCGCGACGCTCGGCCTGTTCGCCGCGCTGCTCGTGGTGATCGGGACGCGCACCTACCTCGGCGAGGAGGCGTTCGCGGACTGGGGCTGGCGCATCCCCTTCCTCCTGTCGCTGCTGCTGCTCGCCGTCTCCATGTGGATCCGCCTCCAGCTCGCCGAAAGCCCCGTGTTCCAGAGGATGAAGGCCGAAGGGAAGACCTCGAAGGCGCCCCTGCGCGAGTCGTTCGGCCGCTGGTCGAACCTCAGGCTGGTGCTGCTCGCGCTCGTCGGCGCCGTCGCGGGGCATGCGGTGGTCTGGTACACCGGACAGTTCTATGCGCTCTTCTTCCTCGAGAAGACGCTCAAGGTCGACGGCGCGACGACGAACATCTTGACCGCGATCGCGCTGGCGCTCGCCACGCCCTTCTTCCTGTTCTTCGGCTGGCTGTCCGACCGCATCGGCCGCAAGCCGATCATCATGGCCGGCTGCGGGCTCGCCATCCTCACCTATTTCCCGCTGTTCGGCGCGCTCACCGCGGCGGCCAACCCGGCCCTCCACCGGGCGCAGCAGGCCGCGCCGGTCGCCGTCGTCGCGCCGCCGGACGAATGCTCGGTCCAGTTCGACCCGATCGGCCGCAACCGGTTCGACGCCAGGAGCTGCGACATCGCCAAGTCGTTCCTCGCCAAGGCGGGCGTCTCCTACGCGAACGTTGACGCGCCGGCCGGCACGGCGGCGCAGGTGAGGATCGGCGACACGGTCGTCGCCGCGCCGAATCCGGCGGCCCTCCCGGACGACGAAAGGAAGGCGGCGATCGACGCCTTCCAGACGGAGGCGAAAGCCGCGCTCGCCGCCGTGGGCTACCCCGACAAGGCGGACCCGGCGGCGATCGACCGGCCGCTCGTCGTCGGGATCCTCTTCCTGCTCGTCCTCTACGTCACCATGGTCTACGGCCCGATCGCGGCGCTGCTCCTCGTCGAGCTGTTCCCGAGCCGGATCCGCTACAGCTCGATGTCGCTGCCCTACCACGTCGGCAACGGCTGGTTCGGCGGCTTCCTGCCCACCACCGCCTTCGCGATCGTCGCCGCCACGGGCGACATCTATTCGGGCCTCTGGTACCCGATCGCGGTCGCCGCGGTCACGCTCGTCGTCGGGCTGCTGTTCCTGCCCGAGACGCGCGACCATCGCATCGACGACTGATCCTGGGCCGGGGCGTCGCGCGGACGGCCGCGTCGCGAGACCCAGGCCCGGGTCCGCCGCGCGGGTGGCGACGCGACGGATCGGACGCTATGCCGCCCCGAGCGAGGTAGAATATGCGCAACCCTTCCCTGCAGACCGCCGGTCACGCCCCGGCCGGCGCCGCCTCCCCCGACGGCACCGCGCCGCGGTCGATCCCCGTCGCCCTGGGTCTCGACGACGTCGACGATCCGGCCGGCGACCTCGTCGTGCGCAGCCCCGTCGACGGCCGGCGGCTCGCGCGCCTCCCGAGCGACACGGCCGAGAGCGTCGACGCCAAGATCGCCCGCGCCGTGCGGGCCTTCGAAGCGTGGCGGCTGGTCCCCGCGCCGCGGCGCGGCGAGTTCGTGCGCCTTCTCGGCGAGGCGCTGCGCCGCCGCAAGGAGGACCTCGCGACGCTCGTCACGCTCGAGTGCGGCAAGATCCGCACCGAAGCCCTGGGCGAGGTCCAGGAGATGATCGACATCTGCGACTTCGCCGTCGGCCTGTCGCGCCAGCTGCACGGGCTCACCATCGCCTCGGAGCGGCCGTCGCACCACATGCGCGAGACCTGGCACCCGCTCGGGCCCGTCGGCATCATCAGCGCCTTCAACTTCCCGGTCGCCGTCTGGTCGTGGAACGCCGCGCTGGCGCTCGTCTGCGGCGACAGCCTCGTGTGGAAGCCGAGCGAGAAGACGCCGCTCACCGCGCTGGCCTGCCGGCACCTGTTCGCCGAGGCGGCCGAGGCCTTCGGGGGCGTCCCCGACGGCCTGCTCGAGGTGGTGATCGGCGACGCGGGCGTCGGCACGCGCCTCGCCGACGACCCGCGGCTGCCGCTCGTCAGCGCCACCGGCAGCTCGCGCATGGGACGCGCGGTCGCCGCCCGCGTGGCGTCGCGGTTCGGGCGGGCGCTCCTCGAGCTCGGCGGCAACAACGCGCTGGTGGTCGCGCCCAGCGCCGACCTCGACCTCGCCGTCCCCACCATCGCCTTCGGCGCGGTCGGCACCGCCGGCCAGCGCTGCACCACGACGCGGCGACTGTTCGTCCACGCCTCGGTCTACGACGCGCTCGTCCCGCGGCTGCGCGCGGCCTACGATAGCCTCGTGATCGGCGATCCGTTCGATCCGGCGACGCAGGTCGGGCCGCTGATCGACGAGGCGGCGTACGCGGCGATGCAGGCGGCGCTCGCCCGCGCCCGGACGGCGGGCGCGCGGGTCTTCGGCGGCGAACGCCTGGAACGCGCGGGAAGCGGCGTCTACGTCCGCCCGGCGCTCGTCGAATACGACGCGCCCGACGCCAACGTGCACGAGGAGACCTTCGCGCCCGTCCTGTCGGTGTTCCGCTACGCCGACCTCGCCGACGCGATCGCGCGCAACAACGCGGTGCCGCAGGGGCTGTCGTCGGCGATCCTCACCAACGACCTGCGCGAGGCGGAGCTGTTCCTGTCGGCGGCGGGCTCGGACTGCGGCATCGCCAACGTCAACATCGGGACGAGCGGCGCCGAGATCGGCGGCGCGTTCGGCGGCGAAAAGGAGACGGGCGGCGGCCGCGAGTCCGGCTCGGACAGCTGGCGCGCCTACATGCGCCGCCAGACCCAGACCATCAACTACGGCTCGTCGATCGCGCTCGCACAGGGGGTGCGCTTCCAGCTCGCGCCCTGAGCGGGCCGACGGGCGTCGGCCCGTGTTCGCCGCAGCCGGCGTTCCGGTTTCGCGATTTGGAGAAGTGGCGCACCCGACAGGATTCGAACCTGTGGCCTTTGCCTTCGGAGGGCAACGCTCTATCCAGCTGAGCTACGGGTGCGTGGCGATGCGCTTAACAAAGCGCGCGCCGGCTTACCAGCGGAAAGGCTAGCGCGACGGCGTCGCGGGCGCGGTCGCCGGCACGAACTGGCCGAGGCCGCACGAGGCGCCGGTGCGCGGGCCGCCGCCGGTGTGGATCACCGTGATGATGTCGGTCGAGCACAGGCGGGTGAGCGAGGTCGAGTAGGTGAACGCCTTCTCGAACCCGAGGCTCGGGCAGCTCGAGGGCAGGCTGTTGCGGAGCACGCGGCCGTCGCGGAGGTGGAAGTCGATCGTGCGGTCGTCGATCACGCGCGCCTCGCCGATGCGCGCGAGGTCGACGCAACTCTGCGCCTGCGGCGGCGCGGCGGCCGGCGTCTGCGGCGCGGCGGTCGGGGTCCGGGCGGTCGGCGCCGGGGCGCAGGAGGCCAGCAGACCGGCGGCGAGCCCGAGGGTCGAAAAGATCAAGCGCATGCTTCGCTCCCGCGTCTCTTTCCGCCGATTCTGCCGGCCAACGGTACGCAACGCAACACAGGTTACTGTGCTGCAACGCTTCGCACCCGCCGACTGAACCCGCGCTTAACTGGCGGTCAGGTTCTTCGGCTCGTAGCGGCAGAGGTCGACGATCGGGCATTTCCAGCACAGCGGCTTGCGCGCGACGCAGGTGTAGCGGCCGTGGAGGATGAGCCAGTGGTGCGCGTGGCGGCGGTAGGCCGGCGGGATCACCGCCATGAGCCGGTCCTCGACCTCGCGCGGGGTCTTGCCGGGGGCGAGTCCGGTGCGGGTGCCGACGCGGAAGACGTGCGTGTCGACGGCGCAGGTCTCTTCGCCGAACGCGATGTTGAGGACGACGTTCGCCGTCTTGCGACCGACGCCCGGCAACGCCTCGAGCGCGTCGCGGTCGCACGGCACCTCGCCGCCGTGCGCGGCGAGCAACGCCTCGGACAGCGCGATGACGTTTTTCGCCTTGGTGTTGAACAGCCCGATCGACTTGATGTGCTCGCGCACGCGCTCCTCGCCGAGCGCGACCATCGCCGCGGGGTCCGGAGCCTCTTCGAACAGATGCCTGGTCGCGCGGTTGACGCCGGCGTCGGTCGCCTGCGCCGACAGCACGACCGCGACGAGCAGCGTGTAGGCGTTCACATAGTCGAGGTCGCTCTTCGGTTCCGGGTTCGCGGCGGCGAGCCGCGCGAAGAACTGCTCGACCTCCGCCGGGCTCGGCGCGGAACGTGACGGCTTCGGGGTGGTTTGGGCCATGTCCGCTCCCTAGCTAAGCGCCATGGCCGCCGCACCCTATTTCGATCTCACCCTGAGACCCAACCGCTCGCTCGATCCGCGCCACGCGCGCTGGATGGTGCTCGGCGTCGGGACGATCATGCTGCTCACCGGCCTGCGCATGGTGCTGCTCGGCGCCTGGCCCGTCGTCCCCTTCCTCGTCCTCGACGTCGCGCTGATGGCGTGGGCGTTCCGCGCGAGCTACCGGTCGGGCCGCGACGTGGAGACGGTGCGGCTGACGCAGGACGACCTCGTCGTCAGCCGCCGCTCGCCCGACGGCCGTGAACGGCGCATCCGTCTCGAGCCGCTGTGGACGAAGGCGGTGCTTGAACGGCTGTCGATGAAGCAGAACCGGCTGTGGCTCGCCGCGCGCGACCGCCGCGTCGCGGTCGGCGGCTTCCTCGCGCCGCACGAGCGCGAAGAGATCCACGCCGTCATCGCCGACGGTCTCGACCGCTTCCGGCGCCGGCTGCCGCCGGCGGGCGATGCGCCGGCCTGACCGGTCCTAGAGCCGCTGGCCGTCGGCGTCGACGAGCACCTCGCGGCGCCCGACGTGGTCGGCCTGGCCGACGTAGCCATCCTTCTCCATCCGCTCGATGAGCCGCGCGGCGTTGTTGTAGCCGATGCGGAGCTGCCGCTGGATGTAGCTGGTGGACGCCTTCTGCGACTCCGCGACGACCTGCACCGCGCGGCGGTAGAGGTCCGCCTCCTCGTCGTCGGCGCCGCCGCCGAAGTCCAGCCCGAGCCCGTCGCCGCCGTCGGCCGGCTCCTCGGTCACCGCCGAGACATAGTCGGGCAGCCCCTGGTCCTTCCAGTGCGCCGCCACCGTCTCGACCTCCTCGTCGGAGACGAACGGGCCGTGGACGCGCGCGATCTGCTTGCCGCCCGGCATGTAGAGCATGTCGCCCTTGCCCAGCAGCTGCTCGGCGCCCTGCTCGCCGAGGATGGTGCGGCTGTCGATCTTGGAGGTGACCGAGAAGGAGATGCGCGTCGGCAGGTTGGCCTTGATGACGCCGGTGATGACGTCGACGCTCGGGCGCTGCGTCGCCATGATGAGGTGGATGCCGGCGGCGCGCGCCTTCTGCGCCAGCCGCTGGATGAGGAACTCGACCTCCTTGCCCGCCGTCATCATGAGGTCGGCGAGCTCGTCGACGACAACTACCACGAGCGGCAGCGGCTCGAACTCCAGCGTCTCGACCTCGTAGATCGGCTGGCCGGTCTCGGGGTCGTAGCCGGTGTGGATGCGGCGCGTGAACGGCTGGTTCTTCGCCTTGGCCTCGCGCACCTTCTGGTTGAAGCCGGCGAGCGAGCGCACGTTGATGCTCGCCATCATCCGGTAGCGGTCCTCCATCTGCTCGACCGCCCACTTGAGCGCGCGGATCGCCTTGGCCGGCTCGGTGACCACCGGCGACAGCAGGTGCGGGATGCCGTCGTAGACGCTGAGCTCGAGCATCTTGGGATCGATCATGATCATCCGGCATTGCTCCGGCGTCAGCCGGTAGAGCAGCGACAGGATCATGCAGTTCAGCCCCACCGACTTGCCCGAGCCGGTGGTGCCGGCGATGAGTAGGTGGGGCATCGGCGCGAGGTCGGCGACCACCGGATCGCCGGCGATGTTCTTGCCGAGCACGAGCGGCAGCGCCGCGGTCTGGTCCTCGAAGGCGGCCGAAGCGAGGAGCTCGGACAGCGACACCATCTCGCGGCGGGCATTGGGCAGCTCGATGCCGATGACGTTGCGGCCCGGCACGACCGCGACGCGTGCCGACACCGCGCTCATCGACCGTGCGATGTCGTCGGCCAAGCCGATGACGCGGCTCGCCTTGATGCCCGGCGCCGGCTCGAGCTCGTACATCGTGACGACCGGACCGGGGCGGACCTCGACGATCTCGCCCTTCACGCCGAAGTCCTCGAGCACCGACTCGAGGAGCCGCGCGTTCTGCTCGAGCGCGGCGGCGTCGATCTTCTGGCCCACCGGCTTCGGCGGCGCGTGGAGCAGCGTCAGCCCCGGGAGCTGGTAGGTGTCGCCGAGGTCGAGCGACGACTGGCGCTCGCGCGCGGCGCGGGTCGAGGGCGCCGGCGCCGGGGCGCGGGTGGCGATGAGCGACCGCGGCGCGGCGGGCGCCTCGGGCGCGACCTTGGCGGCGCGCGCCGGGCGCACCGGCGGCGCCTCGACCTCGTCCGTCTCGTCGGCTTCGAAGGCGAACGCGTCCTCGTCCTCCTCCGCCTCGTAGTCGGGCTCGCGGCGCAGCCGCGCGAACAGCGCGCGCCAGTCGTCGCGATCGACGCCCAGGCCCCAGACGAACAGCGCCGCGGCGGCCAGACCCAGCAGCGCGACCGGCGCGACCGCCACGGCGAGGGGCGGCACCTCGGGCGGCAGCAGCGCCATCGCCGCGTCGAGCGCGCCGCGACCGATGAAGCCGACCGCGCCGCCCAGGCCCGCCGGCAGCCAGGCGGCGGGCAGGCCCGTCGCGCCGAGCGCGATCGCGGCGGCGGCGGCGGCGGCGAGCGTCGCCGCCGCGTAGCGACGCCACGATTCGACGCCCTGGCCGCGCGCGACGCGCACCCCGAGCGTCGCGACGAGCGGCAGCAGGAGGGCCGCGGCCAGCCCGAACGTCTGGAGCATCAGGTCGGCGAAGCCCGCGCCGAAACCGCCGAGCCAGTTGGTCGGCACCCGCGCGGTCGCGTGGTTGAGCGACGGGTCGGCGGGGTTGTAGCTGGCGAGCGCGGCGGCCAGCGCGAGCGCCAGCACGACGAGCGCCGCGCCCGACGCCACGCGCGTGCCCGTCCTGATCGCCGCCACCCACGATTCGGGCAGCACCGACGACCGCTTGATCGCCTGACCCTTCGCCATGAAAGCCCCCGTGCCCCCTTGCCGCTCGCACCCTGCCGTCAAGCTTGGTTAACGGTCAAGCGGGCGCTCGCCTCCCGAGGAAAAAACGGCCGGAGGTGTGACCTCCGGCCGACAGGTAGGGTCGACAGACCCGGAGCGAGCAGTGGGCGCGGTGGCGCCCGCCAAGCATGACTCAAGATGCGTGCCAACTATGCCGACAGCGCTCGCGTTGTCGGAGGAGCAGGAGCAATGCCCTCAAAATGTGCAGCCCACACCAGGCGCGTATTTTTTAGGCGTGTTGAAGAGTAGCGACGGGGGTGCAACAATTCTGCAACCTTCCGATGACCCGTTCGCTGGACTCGAACGACACGCCCTCCGCCGAGCGGCGTGTCGCGAAGGAGCGCCGACATGCTCGGCAACGCGGTCCAGATCCTACTCTATCTCGGGGGCGTCGTCGGCCTGCTCGACCTCGCTCTTCTGCCCCTCCTCGAGGCTCACGCGCCGCGGATCGACGACGACGAACCTTTCTAGGACCGCGGCGGTCGCCGGGCGGCTTGCGGCATCGTCGCGCTTGGGCTTTGCGCGCCGTGGGGCTATGCGGGTCCCATGCACAGCAGCGACGTCATCATCATCGGCGGCGGGCTCGTCGGCATGACGCTCGCGCTCGCGCTCGACGCGCACGGGCTGTCGAGCGCGGTGGTCGACAGCGCCGACCTGTCGACAACGCTCGCGCCCGGGTTCGACGGCCGCGCCTCGGCGATCGCCAGCGCGTCGGCCCGCATGTTCGACGCGATCGGTCTGACGGCGGCGCTCGGGGGCCACGGCTGCCCGATCAACGAGATCCGGGTGACCGACGGGCTGTCGCCGCTCCACCTCCACTTCGACGCGCGCGAGGGCGGGAGCGGGCCCTTGGGCTACATGTTCGAGAACCGCCGGCTTCGCGCCGCGCTGATCGAGGCCTCGCGCGAGGCCGCGAACCTGCGCGTCTTCGCGCCGGCGCGCACCCGGTCGATCCGGCGCGGCCCGACGGGCGTCGACGTCGAGCTCGACGACGGCAGGCGTCTGGCGGCGCCGCTGGTGATCGGCGCCGACGGTCGCCGCTCGGCGGTGCGCGAGGACGCCGGCATCCGCACGGCGCGCTGGCAGTACGGCCACAGCGCGATCGTCACGATGGTCGAGCACGAGGTGCCGCACGGCAACATCGCGTTCGAGCTCTTCTACCCGACCGGGCCGTTCGCGATCCTCCCCATGCTGCCGGGCGGCGGGACGGGGAACCGCTCGGCGATCGTCTGGTCGGTCCGCGCCGCCGACGCGCCCGCCTACCTCGGCCTGCCGCCGCGCGCGATGGTCGCCGAGCTCGAGAAGCGCATGGGCGGCTTCCTCGGCGCGCTGGGTCTGACCGCGCCTACCACCTCCTATCCGCTCGGTTTCCACCACGCCGAACGCTACGTCGACACGCGCCTCGCGCTGATCGGCGACGCCGCGCACGGCATCCACCCGATCGCCGGCCAGGGGCTGAACCTCGGCCTGCGCGACGCGGCGGCGATGACCGAGGTGCTCGTCGAGGGCGCGCGCCTCGGCCTCGACCTCGGCGACGCGCAGCTCCTCGAACGCTACCAGCGCTGGCGGCGGCTCGACACCGCGATGGTGTCCGGCGTGACCGACGTCCTCACGCGGCTGTTCGGGCTGCCCGGCGCGCTCCCGGCCGCGGCGCGGCGGGCTGGGCTCGCCGCCGTCCACCGCCTGCCGCCGCTCAAGCGCTTCTTCATGGCCGAGGCGCGCGGCGAGACCGGCGATCTGCCCAAGCTGCTGCAGGGCCTGACGGTCTGACGGGCCTCGACGCCCGGTCCGGCGTCAGGACGAGCCCAGCTCGCGCGCTTCCTCGATCAGCATGATCGGCACGCCGTCGCGGATCGGATAGGCGAGGCCGGCGGCGTCGCTCACCAGCTCCTGGCGCTCCCGGTCGTAGCGCAGCCGCGTCTTCGTCATCGGGCAGACGAGGATCTCGAGCAGGCGCGGGTCGATCTCGGTGGTCAATGCAGCGTCACCTGGGTCGCGTCGGCGGGCAGCGCGAAGGCCATCAGCGTCGACAGCACGCCGGCGCGCTCGCGTAAAGAGGCCGCCTCGAGCAACGCCTGCTTCTCGGCCACGTCGAAGGGGCACACCGCGGTCAGCGTGTTGACGAGCGCTTCGTCGTCGGCGCCCGCCACCGCGTCCCAGTCCGCCGAAAGCCCCTGGGTGTCGAGGTAGGCGCGGAGCGAATTCTCGAGGTCGGCGCGCGCTGCCGCCGGCAGCGGCTCGGCGTCGCGCCAGTCGGCCGCGTAGGCGCCGTAGTCCGCCGCCACCTGGCGGTAGGGCGTCGCGACCTTGAGCTCGCGCCCGATACGGAAACGCGTGAGCCCCGCGAGCGTGATGAGGAAGCGGCCGTCGCCGGTCTCGGCGAAACTGGTGATGCGCCCCAGGCCGCCGACCGCGTAGAGCGCCGGCGGCTCGGCGTCGTCCTTCGGCTGGATCATGCCGATCAGCCGGTGGTCGGCCATCGCGTCGCGCACCATGGCGAGGTAGCGCGGCTCGAAGATGTTGAGCGGCAGCTCGGCGCGCGGCAGCAGCAGCGCGCCGCCGAGCGGGAAGACGGGGATCGTCTCCGGCAGCGTCAGCGAACTGAAATGCGGCGTCACGAGAACAGGATCGTCGACAGCCGGCGGCGGGCGTTCATCACCCACGGGTCCTCGAGCCCGACCGCCTCGAACAGCTTGAGCAGCCGGTTGCGCGCCGCGCCCTCGTCCCAACCGCGGTCGCGCCGGATGATCTCGAGCAGCTCGTCGGCCGCCCCGTCGCGGTCGCCGCGCGCCATCAGCCCGCCGGCGAGCTCGTAGCGCTGGCCGAGGTCGTCGGGGTCCGCCGCCACCCGCGCGCGCAGGCCGTCGAGGTCGGCGACCGGCGCCGCCTCCCGGGCGAGCGCGAGCGCGGCGCGCGCTTGGGCGACCGCCGGCTCCTTGGCGTCGGCCGGCAGGCTGCCGAGCACGCCCTGCGCCTCGTCGAGGCGGCCGAGGCCGACGAGCGCGCGGGCGATGCCGGCCGCCACGTCGGCGCGCTCCGGCACCTCGGCCGCGACCGCGGTGAAGACGCGGTAGGCTTCCTCGTAGGCGCCGTCGCCGAGCGCCGCCTGGCCCGCCTCGATCAGCGGCTCGATGTCGGCGCCCCCCGCCCCGTCCGCCGCGTCCCCGATCGGGAGCTGCGCGAGGATTTGGTCGAAGAACTGCTTGATCTGCGCCTCGGTGCGCGCCGGCGTCAGGTCGACGATCGGCTGGCCCTGGAAGACGGCGTAGACGGTCGGCACCGACTGGATGCGGAATTGCGCGGCGATCGTCTGGTTCTTGTCGACGTCGATCTTGACGTGGCGCACGCCCTTGGCGGCGTAGTCGGCGGTCACCTTCTCGAGCACGGGGGTGAGCGCCTTGCACGGACCGCACCACTCCGCGGTGAACTGCAGGACGACGAGCGCGTCCATCGACGCCTCGATCACGTCGCGCCGGAACGCCTCGATGCTCGCGCGCTCGTTCGCTGCGGTGGAAAGGCTCGCCACGGTCGCTACCCCTTATTGTTGGATCGGTCGGGCCCCATATGGGGCGTCGGAGGCTCGGCTGCCAAGGCTTGGCCGTTCGCGCATTTACCGCTTGCGCGGGCGAACGCCGCTGTGATAGCAGCCGCGCCTCAACTGGATCGCCGCTTGTCACAAGCGGTCCGCGATGCGGGCGTAGCTCAGGGGTAGAGCACAACCTTGCCAAGGTTGGGGTCGAGGGTTCGAATCCCTTCGCCCGCTCCAGTTTTCAGACGATCGGTTAAAGCGTGGTGGGTTGGGCCGGCGGCACCGGGGCCATCGCCGCGACCTCGAGCGCGGCGAGCGCCCGCGTGCCCGCGGCGTAACGGCGCGCCTCGGCGATCCAGCCGGCGGCGGCGCGCCGCGCCGGCGGCGGCAGCGCCGCGACCGCGTTGAGCGCGGCGTCCACGTTGCCGGCCTCGCACTGCCGCACCGCGAAGCGGAGTCGCGCCGACGGGTCGGCCGCCGCCTCGCCGGCGCGCTGCACCGAGACCACGCCGGCGAGATTCTGCCGGAGCTGTTGCCACCAGCCCGCGCCGTCGAGCGACGCGCGCTCGATCGTCGCCGACCGCCGCGCGAGATCCGCGGCGAGCCGCTCGGGCGTGACCGGCGCGCGGCCGAGCGCGAGGAGCGCCGCGGTCTCGGCCGGGTGGGTGCGGCCGAATCGGGCGCGCAGCGCAGGCTCGTAGGCATCGAGGCGCGCGCCGGCGTCGAGCGAGCGGCGCAACGCGGTGACCAGCAGCACCGTCTGCGCACGCTCGGCGCCCTGGGTGACGACGCCGAGCGACGCCTCGGTGCGCGCCCGGAGCTCGGCGACCTGCGCCTGGAGGTTCGACAGGCGCTGCTCGACCGAGGCCTGCGCGTCCTCGACGTCGTCGAGCTGGTTCGCGACCTGCGCGTCGCTCGTCGCGAGCGGGGCACCGGGCGCGGGCGCCGCGCCGCGCGCGGCCTCGAGCGCGTCGATCCGCGACCGGAGCGCCGCCACCGTAGCGGACTCGCTCGGTGCGCCGGACGCGGCGCCGGGGATGTACGACCGCACGCCGCGCTCGAACCAGGGGTTGGCCAGCAGCCCGAGCGCGAAGGCGACGGTCGCGGCGGTGATGAGCCACGACAGCCAGGGGCGCCGGCGCGGCTCCGGCGCGGCGACGGGCACGGCGGACAGCGACCCGTATTCGGGACGTTCGACGGGATCGATCATGGCGCCAGCGCTCCTTCGGCCCGCGGTTATGCCGGCGGCTTGTCGCACGTCAGCCCCGCCGCCGCCAAGATGCCGGCCTCGTTCGGCGCCGCCGCGGCGACGGCGCGGCGCCAGCCCCCTCCCGCGGCCGCGAGCGCCGTCGGGCCGATTGCCGCGATCGACGCCGCGGCGCGCGCGGCGCCCAGCCCGTCGTGAAGGCGCGCGAATTGCGCCGCCGTCCGCGCCGAGAAGAGCAGCGTCCAGTCGACCGCGCCGCCGCGCCGCGCCGCCGCCGCTTCGGCGGTCAGGTCGGCGAGGCGCGCCTCGTACACCGCCCGCACGATCAGCCGGAGCCCGGGCGGGACCGCGGCCTCGGTGCGGTGCGCGCCCGCGAGATGGAGCGCGCGGCCGACGCCGACCGCCGCGACCGCCGCTTGGAGCGCGACGACGTTGCCGCCCGCCTCGCGGACGTCAGCGAACCCCGCTGCGCGGGCCGCCGCCGCCGTGCGTTCGCCGACCGCGAAAGCCGGGAGCTCCCGGTACGGGTCGGCCGCCGGGCCGGCGAGGCGCGGCGCCTGCGGGCTGGTAAGCAGCACCGCCTCGACGGGTTCGGCGGGCGGCGTCCATGCGACCGCGACCGGTTCGAGCAGCGGCGAGACGAGGACGTCGTGACCGGCGGCGGCGAGCCGCGCGGCGGTCTCGTCCGCCAGCGGCCGGGGCCGGGTGACCAGGACGCGGGCGATCGAATCAGCCCCCGAACAGCGCGCGCAGCGCGGGGCCGGCGCGGCCCAGCAGCTCGGCGGCGAGGTCGCGGATCGCCGCCGACTCGAGTGCCGTGCGCGCCGCGGCCACGCGCTCCGACCCGTCCGGCAGCAGGATCTCGGCGCGCAGCGTCAGCACGTCGCCGGCCAGCGCGGCGTGCGCCGCCACCGGCGAACGGCAGGAGCCGTTCAGGGCCGCGAGCAGCGCGCGCTCGCCGCCCACCGCGAGCGAGGTCGCCGGATCGTCGATCGCCGCGACGAGCGCGCGCGTCGTCTCGTCGTCGGCGCGCAGTTCGACGCCGACCGCGCCCTGCGCGGGTGCGGGCAGGAACAGCTCGGGCGCGATCGGCGTGCCGACGTCGGGCCGGCCCAGCCGGTCGAGCCCGGCGGCGGCGAGCAGCGTCGCGTCGGCCTCGCCGGTGCGCAGCTTGGAGATGCGGGTGTCGACGTTGCCGCGGAACGGCACGATCCGCAGGTCGGGCCGCGCATGCAGCGCCTGCGCCGCCCGGCGCGGGCTCGAGGTGCCGAGCCGGGCGCCGGGGGCGAGGCACATGAAGTCGTCGCAGTCGTTCGCCACCAGCCGGTCGCGGACGTCGGCGCGCGGCAGCATCGCGCCGATCGCCAGCGCGTCGGGGCGCCAGGTCTCCACGTCCTTCATCGAATGGACGGCGATGTCGATGCGACGGTCGAAGAGCGCGGCCTCGAGCTCCTTGGTCCACAGCGCCTTGCCGCCGATCTCGGCGAGCGGCCGGTCCTGCACCTTGTCGCCGGTGGTCTTGATCGGCACGATCGCCACCGCATCTTCGGTCCATCCGTGCGCCGCGCACAGCGCCTCGGCGACCATCCGCGCCTGGGTGAGCGCGAGCGGGCTGCCGCGCGTGCCGAGCTTCAGCATTGTCTCCACGGCGTCGGCTTATGCTAGGGCGGCGCAGACCTTACAAGGAAACGAATGTCCCACCCGATCATTCTCGGCCTCGAATCGAGCTGCGACGAAACCGCGGCGGCGCTGGTGCGCGGCGACCGGACGATCCTCGCGCAACGCGTCGCGAGCCAGGACGACGACCACCGCATCTACGGCGGCGTGGTGCCCGAGATCGCGGCGCGCGCTCACGTCGAGGTGCTCGCGCCGATGGTCGAGGCCGTGCTCGCCGACGCCGGGCTCGGCCTCGACGAGGTGGACGCGATCGCCGCCACCGCCGGCCCGGGCCTCATCGGCGGGGTGATGGTCGGGCTCGTCACCGGCAAGGCGCTCGCGCTCGCGGCCGCCAAGCCGCTGATCGCGGTCAACCATCTCGAAGGCCACGCGCTCTCCCCGCGCCTTGTGGCGCCCGAGGTCGAGTTCCCCTATCTGCTCCTCCTGGTGTCGGGCGGGCACTGCCAGCTCCTCAAGGTCGAAGGCGTCGGCGCGTACCGGCGGCTGGCCACGACGATCGACGACGCCGCCGGCGAAGCCTTCGACAAGGTGGCGAAGATCCTCGGCCTCGGCTTCCCCGGCGGGCCCGCGGTCGAGCGCGCGGCGCGCGACGGGGATCCGGCCGCGATCAGGTTGCCGCGGCCGCTCGTCGGCACGCCGGAGCCGCATTTCTCGTTCGCCGGGCTCAAGACCGCGGTGCTGCGCGCGGCGCAGGCGAACCCCGACGCCAAGGCCGATCTGGCGGCGAGCTTCCAGCAGGCCGTCGTCGACTGCCTCGTCGACCGCACGCGCCGCGCGCTCGACGCGGCGGGCGGCGTGACCGCGCTCGTGGTGGCGGGCGGCGTCGCGGCGAACGGCGCCATCCGCGCCGCGCTCACCGACCTCGCGGCGTCGCGCGGGCTGCCCTTCGTCGCGCCGCCGGGCTGGCTCTGCACCGACAACGCCGCCATGATCGCCTGGGCGGGCGCCGAGCGGCTGCGGCACGGGCTCGTCGACGATCTGGGGGCGCCGGCGCGGCCGCGCTGGCCGCTCGATCCGGCGGCGGAGCCGGCGCGGGGAGCGGGGGTGAAGGGATGACGCGCATCGGGGTGATCGGCGGCGGGGCGTGGGGGACCGCGCTCGCGCAGGTGGCGGCGGCGAACGGGCCGGTGACGCTCTGGGCGCGCGAGCCCGAGGTCGTGGACAGCATCAACCGCGCGCGCGTCAACGAGGCGTTCCTGCCCGGCGTCCGGCTCGACGGGCGCGTGCGCGCGACCGGCGACCTCGCCGAGCTCGGCGACTGCGACGCCTGGCTGGTGGTGACGCCGGCGCAGTTCCTGCGCGCCGTGCTCGCCGGGGCGCCCACCGACGCCGCGCGGCCGCTCGTCCTCTGCTCGAAGGGGATCGAGGCGGGCACCGGCGAGCTGATGTCCGAGGTCGCCGCGGACGCCGCGCCGGGCGCGCCCGTCGCGGTGCTGTCGGGCCCGACCTTCGCGCACGAGGTGGCCGGCGGCCTGCCGACCGCGATCACGCTCGCCTGCGCCGACGAGGCGGTCGGCGAGCGGCTGGCGGCGCGGCTCGCGCGCCCGGGCTTCCGCCCCTACTGGACCGACGACGTGATCGGCGCCGAGGTGGGCGGCGCGGTCAAGAACGTGCTCGCCATCGCCTGCGGCGTCGTCGTGGGACGCGGGCTGGGCGAGAACGCGAAGGCGGCGCTCATCGCGCGCGGCTTCGCCGAGATGGGCCGCTTCGGGGCGGCGAAGGGCGCGCGGGCGTCGACGCTCGGCGGGCTGTCGGGTCTCGGCGACCTCGTCCTCACCTGCTCGAGCCAGCAGTCGCGCAACATGAGCCTCGGCATGGGCCTCGGCCAGGGCCGCCGCGCCGCCGAGCTGCTCGCCGAACGCCGGACGGTGGCCGAAGGCGCGCACACCGCGCCCGTGCTGCTCGCCGCGGCGCGGCGCCTCGGCGTCGAGATGCCGATCACGCAGGCCGTCGTCGACCTGCTGGACGGCGCTATCTCGGCCGACGCCGCGATCGAGCGGCTACTCAGCCGCCCGCTGCGCGCCGAAGGCGTCTGACCGCCGCGCCGCGAGCCGACGTTCGCGCAGCTCGGCGATCACTGGGCCCAGCACCCGTTCGTGGAAGCGGTCGCAGCCGATGCAAAGGTTGCGGTAGTCGCGTCCCTCGGGCGTCGTGGTGACGCTCGCGGCGAGGAAGTCGTCGACGCTCCAGCCGTAGGTCAGCCCCATGCGGTCGGGACGCCCCGCGTTGATCGCCTCGAACGCCGGATGGCCGGCGAGGCTGTCGAGGATGTCGGTGAGACGCTCCTCGAGCAGGCTGCCGAGCGGGGCCCGGGTCTTGAGGCAGCAAGGATAGACGTTCCCCGCCGGGTCCACCGCCACCTCCGAGCCGGCGTAACGCCGGTCGAGGAAGTTCATGCCGCCCGACTGGCGGGCGCAGAAGTTGTCGGTGATGCCGGCGCGGCTCAGGCCGTTCGCCCAGGCGCGCCCGCGCGGCCAGATCGCGCCGATCCACTGGTCCTCGGTCGCGCCGAAGAACATGTAGCGCGCCGCCCCCGCGTTGGCGCCCGGGGGCACGCGTTCGGCGACGTCGCGCAGGCCGCGGCTCTCGAACATCCGCACGAGCCGCTCGACGAGCGGGCGGCGCTTGTCGCCTTCCAGCCCGACGTGGAAGTCGTCCATGCCCGACACGTTGACGACGTCGGCGCCGTGCTCGAGCAACTCGTCGAGGATGCGCTCGGTCAGGAGGTCGCCCGTGGTCTGGACCGCGAGCTTCACCCGCGTCGCCGCCGGGTAGCGGGCGCGCAGGCGCTTCAGGCCCGGGTAGAGCACCGCCTCGCGCACCGGGTCGATCAGCAGCTCGCCGCCCGACAGCGCAACGCGCCCCGCGCGTTCGGCGTAGCCGCCGCCGGGCAGCGGCTTCGTCGGGTCGAGGTAGGCGACGGCGTCGGGCAGGTTGTCGATGATGCGGGGCGAATTGCGCACCGCCTCCTCGACCACCTCGCGCAGCTCGGCGCGCACGTAGGGGCGGTAGCGCGCGTCGTAGCAGTGCCGGCAGCGCCGATGGCACGCCCAGCACATCACGTAGTAGATCGCCTCCATCGCCGCCGTTGTGGGCTCGGCGCGCCGGGCTGGCAAGCGCGGCCGCCCGCCCGGGATCAGTCGCCGAAGAAAAGGTGGTCGACGAGGATCTTGGCGCCGAGCAGGACGAGCGCCGCGCCGCCCGCGACCGCCGCCCCGCGCCCGAAGCGCGCGCCGGCCAGGGCGCCGAGCAGGACGCCGGCGGCGCACAGCGCCGCAGTGATCGAGCCGATGACGAGGCAGGCGAGCCAGACCGGCACGCCGAGGAGGGGTAGCGTGACGCCCGCCGCGGCCGCGTCGACGCTCGTCGCGATCGCCGCCCCGACCAGCGCCCAGCCGGCGAGCGGCGGCGCGCAGTCGTCCGGCTCGCGCGCCAGCCCTTCGCGCGCCATGCGCAGCCCGAGGAAGACGAGCAGCGCGAAGGCGATCCAATGGTCGACGTGGCGGACGATCCCGGCGAAGGCCGCGCCGAGGCCCCAGCCGGCGAGCGGCATCAGCCCCTGCGCGACGCCGAAGGCGAGGCCGACGACGATCGCGTGCCGCACGCCCGGTCGCCCCGCGCCCTGGCAGAGCGCGGCGGCGAAGGCATCCATGGCGAGCGCCAGGGCCAGGGCGACGAGCGTGAGCATGAGCGCCGGACCGGCGCCCGGTCTAGCCGCGCGCGCGGCGCGGCCCTAGCTTTTTCAGAAGTCGACGGCGATGCCGCCCTTCTCCCAGTCTCCGTAGCGCGTCGGCTCGGGGCCGTTGCGCCCGCCGACCTCGGTCTTCGCGTGGACGTCGGGCGGCAGCGGCACGTTCGGCGGCAGCGGCTGGAAGGGCTTGCCGGGTCCCTCCTCGTGCTTCGGCTCTTCGGGGTTCGGGCGGTCGGCCATGGTGCTTCTCCGGCGTGGGCGGCTCGGCTACGAGAAATAGGAACGCCGCGCAGGTAACGCAAAGGCGGCGGAAAAGGGAACGGGGAATGCACGATCTTTCGGGGCGCGTCATCGCGCTGACGGGCGCGGGGAGCGGGATCGGCCGCGCGCTCGCGATCAACCTTTCCCGCCGCGGCGCGAAGCTCGCGCTCGCCGACCGTGACGAGGCCGGGCTGTTCGAAACCTCGCGGATGCTCGGCAACTACCCGCATTTCGTCGAAGCCTTCGACGTCACCGACCACGCGCGGCTCAAGGCCTGGATCGACCGCGCCGCGGCCGAGTACGGCGCGCTCCACGGCATCGTCAACAACGCCGGCCTGTCGGTGGTGGCGCCGTTCGCCGACTGTCCCGAGGCGGATTTCGACCGCGTCATGGCGGTGAACTTCGACGCGGTGGTCGCGGGCTGCCGCTACGCGTTGCCGCACGTCCGCAGGGCCGACAAGGGCTGGATCGTCAACGTCTCGTCGGTGTTCGGGATGATGGGCTACCCGACGCAGTCCGCCTACAACGCGTCGAAGTTCGCGGTGCGCGGCCTCACCGAGGCGATGCACCTGGAGCTCGCGCAGACCGATCCGCACATCAGCGTCGTCCGCGTGCATCCGGGCGGCATCAAGACCAACGTGGCGCGCAACGCCAAGTTCATCCGCGGCATGGACGGCTCGGCGATGGCGCTCGACAACGGCGAAGAGTTCGAGAAGGCGGCGCGCACCACCCCCGAACAAGCGGCCGAGGTGATCGTGCGCGGCATGGAGCGGGGGCAGCACCGCGTGCTGATCGGCGCCGACGCCAGGTTCATCGACCTCGTGGTGCGCCTGTTCCCGGTCACCTATTTCCGCCGCATCGGCACCTTCCTCGGCGGGAACCGAACCAAGCCGGCGGGCGCCGGCCGCTGAACGGGCCGGCCCGTACCGCCGGGCGCGACTGACAGGTCGCCGCTCGTGCCCTGGGCCCGGGTTGACGCGGCCCGCCCGAGCGCCGACAGGCGGCGGCATGCCCCCCCGTCGCCCCCACCCTGAACCGGCCGATCCCGTCGGCACGCCCGCGCGCCGCGCCGCGTTGCGGCTGCTCACCGCCGTCCTCCAGCAGGGCAGGTCGCTCGAAGCGGCGCTTGACGGCGCGCTCGCCGGGGTGGACCGGCCCGCCGACCGGGCGCTCGCCCGCGCGATCGCTGCGGCGACGCTGCGGCGGCTGCCCGACCTCGACCGGCTGATCGATTCGGCGACGCCGCGGCCGCTCCCCGACGACGCGCGGGCGCGGATGGTGCTGCGGCTGGCGCTCGCGCAGGCGCTCGTGCTCGGGACCCCGCCGCACGCCTCGGTCGGCACCGCGCTGCCGCTCGTAGAGAAGGGGCCGCGCCGGCTGGTGCACGCGGTGCTCTCGCGCCTGCTGCGCGAGGGCGCGCGGCTCGCCGATCCGCCGACGCTGCCGGCGCCCTACGACAAGCGTTGGGCGAAGGCCTACGGCGCCGAAGCGGCCCGCGCCGTCGCCGCGACGCTCGCGACCGAGGCGCCCACCGACCTTTCGCTGCGCGACGGCGGCGAAGCGGACCGCTACGCCGGGCCGCTCGAGGCCTCGTCGCTCGCGCCGGCGCACCTGCGCACCGCGCGGCGCGGCTCGATCGCCGACTGGCCCGGCTTCGCCGAGGGCGCCTGGTGGGTCCAGGACCTCGCGGCGAGCCTGCCGGCGCGGCTGCTCGGCCGGGTGGAAGGGCGGACGGTCGTCGACCTCTGCGCCGCACCGGGGGGCAAGACGCTGCAGCTCACCGCCGCCGGCGCCGGCGTGATCGCGGTCGATGTCTCCGAAGGCCGCCTCGAACGCCTGCGGGACAACCTCGCGCGAACCGGTCTCGCCGCCGAGGTGATCGCGGCCGACGCGCGCGAATGGACGCCGGCCCGCCCGGTCGACGACGTTCTGCTCGACGCGCCCTGCTCGGCGAGCGGCATCTTCCGCCGCCACCCCGACGTGCTCCACCTCAAGGGCGCGCGCGATCTCGGACCGCTGCTCGGGCTCCAGGCCGAGCTGCTCGACCGCGCGGCCGGCTGGCTACCGCCGCAGGGACGGCTCGTCTACTGCGTCTGCTCGCTCGAGCCCGAGGAGGGCGAGGCGCAGCTCGAAGCGTTCCTCGCGCGCCGGCCCGAGTTCCGGCTCGATCCGGTGGCGGCGGACGAGCTGCCCGCCGGCCTCGCGCCGCACGCGCGCGGGTGGGTGAGGACGCTGCCCGGGGACCTCGCTGAAAGCGGCGGCCTCGACGGTTTCTTCATCGCGCGGCTGGCGCGGCGCTGAATCCCTCTGCTAAACCGAGGCCCATGCCGCAGCCCGTCCGCATCGCCCCTTCGATCCTGTCCGCCGACTTCGCGCGGCTGGGCGAGGAGATCCGGGCGATCGACGCCGCCGGCGCCGACTACATCCACGTCGACGTGATGGACGGGCACTTCGTGCCCAACATCACCATCGGTCCCGGGGTGGTGAAGGCGCTGCGGCCGCACACGGCGAAGCCGTTCGACGTCCACCTGATGATCGGCCCGGTCGACCCCTACCTCGACGCCTTCGCCGAGGCCGGGGCCGACATCCTCACCGTCCACCCGGAGGCCGGGCCGCACCTCCACCGCACCGTCCAGCGCATCAAGGCGCTGGGGCGGAAGGCGGGCGTGTCGCTCAACCCGGCGACGCCGGTGCAGGTGCTCGACTACATCCTCGAGGACATCGACCTCGTCCTCGTGATGAGCGTCAATCCCGGCTTCGGCGGCCAGTCGTTCATCGACGCGCAGCTCGCCAAGATCGAGGCGATTCGCCTGCGCATCGATCGGTTGGGCAAGCCGATCGACCTCGAGGTCGACGGCGGCATCGACGCCGCGACGGCGCGCCGCGCGATCTCGGCCGGCGCCGACGTCCTCGTCGCGGGCACCGCCTCCTTCAGGGGCGGCCCGGACGCCTACGCCGCCAACATCGCGGCGCTGCGCGGCGGGCATTGAGGGCCGCGGCTTGAGGAGCGGGGCTTGAGCGACGACGAGGACATCAGCCCGGCCGGCCAGCGGCTGACGCGCGCGGGCGGCGACAAGGGACTGTCGCTCGGCGAGCGGCTCTCCGGCGCGCTGTCGCACCTCGGCTACCGTTCGCCGCTGCACCGGATGCGGCTGAAGGGCCGCTTCCCGCTCAAGCTCACCGCCGTGCCGCAGGACCCGATCGCGGGCAGCGCCTCGATCGGCACCGCGCTCGCGCAAGGCCAGCTGCGCCACCAGGGGCACAACATCGCGGCGCGCGACTTCGCCCGCGCGCTCGGCGACGGGCCGCTCGCTTGGCGCGAATGGGCGCACGGCTTCGCCTGGCTTCGCGACCTCGCCGGCGCCGCCGACCGCGCCGCCGGATCGAAGGTCGCCGAGCCGCTCGCCGCCGCGTGGCTCGAGCTCTACGCCGAGTTCGACGAGCTGGCGTGGCGGTCCGACCTCCTCGGCCAGCGCCTCGCCTTCTGGTGCGCCTACGCGCCCTACATCCTGTCGTCGAACGACCTCGTCTACCGGTCGAGCGTCCTCAACCACATCGCGCGCGGCAGCCGCCACCTCGAGCGCGCGGTCGACAAGGCCGCCGACGGCCTCCCGCGGCTCTGGGCCTACACCGGGCTGCTCACCGCGCAGCTCCTCATCGCCGGCGGCGAGCGCCAGCAGCCGAAGACCGAAGCCGCGTTCGAGCGCGCGCTCGACGGCTTCCTGCTGCCCGACGGCGGCGTGGCCAGCCGCGCGCCCCTCGACCAGCTCGACCTGCTCGAGCTGCTGCTGCTCGTCCAGGCGGTCTACGAGGCGCGGCAGCTCCGCCCCGCCGACTTCGTGTCGACGGCGATCGCGCGCCTCGTGCCCGGGCTGAAGGGCGCCTGCCTCGGCGACGGCATGCTCGCCGCGATGCACGGGGGCACGCTGTCGGGTCAGGAGCGCATCGACCGCGCGGTCAACCTGTCGGGCGTGATGGCACGCCCGGCGAAGAGTGGCGCCTATTCGGGCGTCCAGCGGCTGGCCGGCGGCAAGACCGCGGTCGTGCTCGACGCCGGGCCGCCGCCGATCGCGCGCGTCTCGGCGAGCGCGCACGCCGGGACGCTCGGGTTCGAAATGTCGGACGGCGCGGCGCGCTTCGTCGTCGCGTGCGGCGGCACGCGCGGCCTGCCCAAGCCGCTGCCGGCCGAGCTGGCCGGCCTGCTCGCCACCACCGCGGCGCATTCGACGCTCGTGCTCGCCGACACCAACTCGACGCGGCTGCGCGAGGACGGGAGCCTCGGGCGCGGCGTCGAGGAGGTGGTCGCCGACCGCCACGAGAGCGAGGAAGGCACCTGGGTCGAAGCGAGCCACGACGGCTACCTCCGCCGCTACGGCCTGCTCCACGCCCGGCGCCTCTACCTGTCGGCCGACGGGCTCGACTTCCGCGGCGAGGACGCGCTCGAGCCCGCCAAGGGCAAGGCGTCGAAGAAGGCGGCCGGGCTGTCCTTCGACGTCCGCTTCCACCTGGGCGTCGGCGTCGAGGCGACGCCCACCGCCGACGGCAAGGGCGCGCTCCTCAAGCTGCCGACCGGCGCGGTCTGGCAGTTCAAGGCGCGCGGCGGGTCGCTCGCGCTCGACGACAGCATCTGGATCGACCCACAGGGTCGTCCGCTGCGCACCCAGCAGCTCGTGCTGAGCGGCTACACGCACGCCGACGGCGCGTCGGTGAACTGGTCGCTGAAGCGGGCGCGATGACGCCGGAGCTCGGCATCGTCGAGGGCTTCTACGGCCGGCCGTGGAGCTGGGACGAGCGGCGGTCGGTGATGGCGAACCTCGCGCCGGCCGGCTACGGCTTCTACCTCTACGCGCCGAAGGGCGACGCGCACCTGCGCCGCCGCTGGCGCGAGCCCTATCCGTCCGACGCCCTCGCGGCGCTCGCGCGTTTCGCGGCCGACTGCCGCCGCCACGGCGTGCGCTTCGGCATCGGCCTCAGCCCCTACGAGCTGTTCCTCGGCTTCGACGGGGAAGCGCGAGGCGCGCTCGCCGACCGGCTGGCGATGTTCGACGACATCGGCGCCGCCGACGTGGCGATCCTGTTCGACGACATGCGCGGCGACATCCCGGACCTCGCCGAGCGCCAGGCCGAGATCGTGGCCTTCGCCGCCGAGACCAGCGCCGCGTCGCGGTTCGTGGTCTGCCCGAGCTACTATTCGGACGATCCGGTGCTCGACCGGGTGTTCGGGCGCCGGCCCGAACGCTACCTCGAAGACCTCGGCCGCCTGCTCGCGCCGGGGATCGAGATCTTCTGGACCGGCGAGGATGTCTGCTCGCGCGAGATCTCGCCGGGGCATCTGCGACGCGTCGGCGAGGTCCTCGGCCGCCGACCGCTGCTGTGGGACAACTACCCCGTCAACGACGGCCCGCGCATGTCGCAGCACCTGCACCTGCGCGGCTTCACCGGGCGCGCCGGCATCGGTCCCCACGTGGCCGCGCACGCGATCAACCCGGCGCTGCAGCCGACGCTCTCCTGCATCCCCGCGCTGACGCTGGCGATGAGCTACGCGCGCGGGGAGGATTACGAATACGGCTCGGCGCTCTACGAGGCGGCGGTCGCCGTGGCGGGCGAGCCGCTCGCGGCGATGCTGCGCGACGACCTCCTGTCGCTCGACGACGGCGGGCTGGGGCGGATGGGCGAGGAACGGCGCGCGGCCCTGCGCGACCGCTACGCCGCCGTCGACCATCCGGCGGCGCGCGAGGTGGCCGAATGGCTCGACGGCCGCTATGGGGTCAGCGCCGAAGAGGTGGCGACGCAATAGCGCTCGCCGGAGTCACGAACGGAGCCCCCCATGCCGGACGCGGTCAAGGTCACGCGCGCGCTGATCTCGGTGTCGGACAAGACCGGATTGGCCGATCTGACGCAGGCGCTCGACCGCCACGGCGTCGAGATCCTGTCGACCGGCGGCACCGCCAGGCATCTGCGCGACCTCGGCCACAGGGTGAAGGACGTGTCCGAGCACACCGGCTTCCCCGAGATGATGGACGGCCGGGTGAAGACGCTCCACCCGGCGATCCACGGCGGGCTGCTCGGCCTGCGCGACGACCCCGGCCACGCCGCGGCGATGGCCGAACACGGCATCGGCGCGATCGACCTCGTCGTGGTGAACCTCTACCCGTTCGCGCAGACGGTGGCGAAGGGCGCCCCCCGCGACGAGGTGATCGAGAACATCGACATCGGCGGCCCGGCGATGGTGCGCTCGGCCGAAGAACCACGGCTTCGTCGCGATCCTGACCGACGTCATGGACTATGCCGACGTCATAGCGGAGCTCGACGCGTCCGGCGGCATGACGTCGTCGGCGCTGCGCCGCCGGCTCGCGGCGAAGGCGTTCGCGCACACCGCGACCTACGATTCGGCGATCGCGAGCTGGTTCGCGTTCGCCGACCAGGGCCAGGCGTTCCCCGACACCCTGCCGATGGTCGCGCAGGCCGCGACCGAGCTGCGCTACGGCGAGAACCCGCACCAGCGCGCGGCCGTGTACCGCCCGGCCGGCCCCTTCACGCCGGGGATCGCGCAGGCGGCGCAGATCCAGGGCAAGGAGCTGTCGTACAACAACCTCAACGACGCCGACGGCGCGCTCGAGCTCATCGCCGAGTTCCGCGACGGTCCGCCCGCGGTCGCGATCATCAAGCACGCCAACCCCTGCGGCGTCGCCACGGGCGCGAGCCTCGCCGACGCCTACGCCAAGGCGTTCGCCTGCGATCCCGTCTCCGCCTTCGGCGGGATCATCGCCGCCAACCGGCCGCTCGACGCCGAGACCGCGCGCGCGGTGACCGCGATCTTCACCGAGGTGGTGGTCGCCCCCGACGCCGACGAGGGAGCGCGCGCGATCTTCGCCGCCAAGAAGAACCTCCGCCTCCTGCTCACCGGCGCGCTGCCCGATCCCGCGCGCGGCGGGCTCGCGGTGAAGTCGATCGTCGGCGGCTATCTCGTTCAGTCGCGCGACAACGGTCGGCTCGATCCGGCCGCGCTCGAGGTGGTGACCAAGCGCGCGCCGACCGAGCGCGAGATGGCCGACCTGCTGTTCGCCTGGACGGTGGCGAAGCACGTCAAGTCGAACGCGATCGTCTACGCCAAGGACGGCGCCACCGCCGGCATCGGCGCGGGGCAGATGAGCCGGCTCGATTCGACCCGCATCGCGGCGTCGAAGGCGCGCGACGCCATGGCGACCGCCGGCTGGCCGGAGCCGCGGACGATCGGCTCGGCGGTGGCGTCCGACGCCTTCTTCCCCTTCGCGGACGGGCTGATCGCCGCAGCCGAGGCGGGCGCCACCGCGATCATCCAGCCGGGCGGCTCGATCCGCGACGCCGACGTGATCGCCGCCGCCGACGAGCGCGGGCTGGCGATGGTGTTCACCGGCATGCGGCACTTCCGCCATTGATCGGCGAGCTGCGGCCGGACGAAACCGAGGCCGCCGTCGCGCTGTGGGACGCCTGCGGCCTGACGCGGCCGTGGAACGACCCGCGCGCCGACATCCGGCTCGCGCTCGCCTCGCCCGCCTCCGCGATCCTCGCCGGCCGCGACGGCGACCGCCTCCTGGCGACCGCGATGGTCGGCTGCGACGGGCACCGCGGCTGGGTCTATTACCTCGCGGTCGCCCCCGATCGGCGGGGCGAAGGGTGGGGCGCCCGCCTGATGACGGCGGCCGAGGACTGGCTGCGCGAGCGAGGGGCGCCGCGACTCAACCTCATGGTGCGCGCCGGCAACGAGGCGGTGCGCGGCTTCTACGCCGCGCGCGGCTACCGGACGTCGGACGTGGTCGTGCTCCAGCTCGACCTCATTTAGGCGCCCAGCACCTCGTCGACCCACCGCGGCACGAGCGTTCCCGCCGGGCCGTGGCGCGCTTCGTGGAACCAGCCGCTGCCGGCCGACGGTTCGAGGTTGATCTCGAGCGTGCGGGCGCGGCCGTGGTAGCGCGCGGTCTGCACGAAGCCGGCGGCCGGGTAGACGGCGCCCGACGTGCCGATCGACACGAACAGGTCGCAGCGGGCGAGCGCCGCCTCGATCCGGTCCATCGCGTAGGGCATCTCGCCGAACCACACGATGTCGGGGCGCAGCCGCGCCGCGCCGCACCCCGGACAGGCGGGGCCGTCGATCAGCGGGCCCTCCCAGGCGAAGGAGCCGCGGCAGGCCGTGCACAGCGCGCGCTTCAGCTCGCCGTGCATGTGGAGGAGGCGTTCGGCGCCGGCGCGCTCGTGGAGATCGTCGACGTTCTGCGTGACGACGAGGAGCTCGCCCGCGAACGCACGGTCGAGCCGGGCGATCGCGCGGTGCGCCGGGTTGGGCTCGACCTTCGCCAGCGCGGCGCGGCGCGCGTCGTAGAAGCGCTGCACCAGCACGGGATCGCGCGCGAAGGCTTCGGGCGTCGCCACGTCCTCGACGCGGTGGCCCTCCCACAGCCCGTCGGGGCCGCGGAAGGTGGGGACGCCCGACTCGGCCGAGATGCCGGCGCCGGTCAGGATGACGATCCGTTCGAACTGTGCCATGCACCCCTTGTAGGCGGTCGGGAAAGCCAAGGGGAGCGGCGATGACGCGGATCGGCGTGCTGGGCGCGGGCGGACGGATGGGTCAGGCGATCGCCGCTGCGCTCGGCGGGATGCCGGCCGCGACGCTCGGCGGCGCCGCGGAGCGCGCCGGCCACCCGTCGGTCGGCCGAACGCTCGGCGGCGCGACCGTCGGCGACGACGTCGCCGCGCTGGCGCGCGCCTGCGACGTGCTCGTCGACTTCACCGCGCCCGCCGCGCTGGA
>Ga0164290_1000999_pt1 | contig 59829 bp, 58 predicted proteins | sample Micstemetagenome_FD_108782 | JGI IMG/M metagenome (GOLD analysis project Ga0164290, IMG submission 108782) | Contaminated culture microbial community from soil near Moab, Utah, USA - Microcoleus steenstrupii SON62 (Illumina Assembly) | ecosystem: Environmental > Terrestrial > Soil > Soil crust...
ATAGCTCCCCGCGCGAGAATACGCGCGTGCTGGGCGAGAACGACCAGGTGTTCGTCAAGGATGGTGAGAAATGCTGGTTTGTCAAGCTCGGGAAGATCCGGCTGTTCGAATCGATGGGCAACTCCGTCCGGCTGCATTTCGACGACCAGAAGCCCCTGGTGCTGAAGTCGCTCAACAGCCTGGAAGACCGCCTCGACCCGAGCACCTTCTTCCGCGCCAACCGCAAACACATCATCAATCTGCAGTGGATCGAAAAGATCGAACCCTGGTTTAGCGGCGGGCTGCTCGTCACGCTGCGCGGCGGCGACAAGATCGAAATCAGCCGGCGGCAGGCGATTCGGTTTAAGGAGTTAATGAGTCTGTAACATTAGGAAACTCTGCCTGTTGGGGTTCACGCGGATTAGCACGGATTTTATTCGCAGATGATCATAGACTAACTGTCTGCGTTTATCCGCGGCAAAAAATCCGCGCGAATCCGCGTGAACGTTTCTCCCCTCGGTAAATCCCCGCTAAGCGCCTTCATTCAGCGCTGCCTTAGCCTTATTATCCACGCTGCTTTTATACTCGTGCTTCGGGTAGCTCAGCGCCTTCTGAAACGCCTGGCGGGCTTTGGCTGGCTGCCCCAGCTGGCGATACACATACCCAAGCTGTAAGGCCGCCGTCGCGCCGAAGGAGAAGGTCTGCCCTTCGCTCAGGGCGATCGCCCGTTCGAAGTACGGTACGGCGGCAGTCAGTTCGCCCCGTTTCTGCAGAATCCGGCCTTTGCGGTAGTTAAACTCGGCTTTTTCGGCCGGTAAGGTAAAGCGTTGTTCCGTATACGGCTGCAGAAAGGCCAGGGCACCGTCGAGAAACCCGCCGTCGGTCGCCAGCCGGGCCCGCATGAGGATCTTCTGGTGGTCCGAAACTCCTTTTTTGAAGTAAAGCTTGGCGAAATTTGCCGCCGCCTTATCGGCCTCGACGACCTCCTCCCCCACCTGTGCTACCTGTTTGAGCGAGGCGACGGCTTCAGCCTCCCGGCCGCTGAGCCAGTCGGCCAGGAAAAGCTTGTAATAGGTATCCTTCACGAAATTCAGGCCTTTGTACCGGCTCAGGAACAGCCGGTAGTGTTGCTCGGCGGCCGGGTAATCGGCTTTCTGCAGGTAGATTTCCCCCTTCAGGTATTCCAGGATGGGAAAGGCCAGGTAATCGGGGCCGGCGGGCCGGCGCTCCAGGTACGCCAGCGCCTCCTCGCTCCGGCCGTCCTTCATCAGCATGGTGGACCCGAAAAAATGCAGCAGCAGGTTATCGGGCCCTTCGGCGACCAGCTCCTTCAGCCGGGCCACGTCGCCGGGCGTAAAACGGAGTACGTAGGCCCGGATGAGCAGATCGATCAGGCGGGCCTCCGTCTGGAAGAGGGGCTCCTGCTGGGCAACGGTCTGGATCTCCCGCAGCCCCGCCTGCACGTCGCCGCGCAGCCCCAGCATCCGCGTTACCCAGGTGTAGTTTTCCGGAACCGAGCCGATGAGCACGTGCAGCACGCCCAGCGATTTGTAGGTGGGCCGGAAGTTCGGGAAGCGTTTGCGGTTCTCGTCCAGCAGGCGGTACGCCCGGATGATGTCCCAGCAGGCGCTCAGTTCCTGGCCAAACTTAAGCTTGACAAACGCCCAGTGGAGCCGGACCTCCGCCTGGGTCAGCCGCTGCCAGGGCGAGGCTTCGTCCTGCGCTTTCAGGAACGTCAGCCGCTCGTCTTCCCGCCGGGCCAGCCGCTGGTAAGCCTGGCGGTCGTCGGAAACCAGCAGGGTCACCATGTCGGCGTAGTTGGCCAGGTAGACGGCGATGCCGTTGCCCCGGGCCAGTTCGGGGGCCAGGGCCTGCTGTCCGTTGCGCACCTTGAGCTTCAGGATGTCCGCGTAGGCCTGCTGGAGTTCGGGCGTGAAGGTGAAGTCAGCGCCGCGGACCAGTACGGGCAGCAGGAGACCGAGCAGGATAAGGCAGTGACGCATAGTAGTTAAACGCAAACTAAAAAAGGCCACCCGGTAAAGGTAGCCTTTTTGATTGACTGGTACGGTTTACCGCCGGCCGGTCGGAGCGGGTTCAGGCACGCCTTCCACGTCGGCGAAGATACGGCCGCAGTGTTCGCAGACGATGATCTTCTTTTTGTCGCGGATGTCAGCCTGCCGCTGGGGCGGAACCACGTTGAAGCAGCCGCCGCAGGCCCCGCGCTTCACCATGACCACGGCCAGGCCGTTGATGGCGTTGTCGCGGATCTTGTTGTAGGACTTCAGCAGCCGTTCTTCGATATGGTCGGCCTGAGAGTCCCGCTTGCCCATCAGTTCCTTTTCCTCTTCCTGGCTTTCGCCGGTGATCTGGTCCAGTTCCTGCATTTTAGCCTTCAGGTCAGCCTTGCGCTCGTCGAGGGCGCCTTGCGTGGCCTTGATCTCCTCCTGCTTGTTGCGGATTTTGAAGGCGGCTTCGTTGATCTTCTTATCGGCCAGTTCAATCTCCAGCGTCTGGAGTTCGATTTCTTTCGAGATGGCGTCGTATTCGCGGTTATTGCGGACGTTCATCTGCTGGTCTTTGTAGCGACCAATCAGCTTTTCGGCGTCTTTCTTGACGTTTTTGTTCCGCTCGATCTCTTCCTCCAGGGCCTGAATGTCATTATTGAACTTCCCGATCCGGGTCTCGAAACCGGCAATGTCATCTTCTAAATCCCGTACCTCTTCCGGCAGGTCACCGCGGATTTTTTTGATTTCATCTAGCTGGGAGTCAATCGTTTGTAGTTTGAGAAGCGCCTCGAGTTTTTGAGCAATCGTCAGTTCCATTCCGCGAAGGTTTTGGTGCTATACGAAGTAGTGCACCGGATTGGTGACCGTTTCGGATAAAATTACCGCAAAATTAGCAAACTTTTTCAACAATTGCTGCTGAATCAACTCTTTGGTGAACTGCTCACTCTCGTAATGGCCAATGTCGGCGATGAGAATGCGGCCGTCGGCGTCGAAGAATTCGTGGTATTTGTAGTCGGCCGTGACGAAGACCTCGGCCCCGGCACGCACGGCATCGCCCAGCAGAAAGCCTCCGGCCCCGCCGCAGACGGCCACGCGCCGGACCGGCCGGCCCAGCAGAGGCGTATGCCGGACCACCGAAGCGGCCATCCGTTCTTTCAGGAACGCCAGGAAGGCCAGTTCGTCCAGCGGTTCGGCCAGTTCACCCACGGCCCCCGCCCCCACTTCCTGGTTGGCGTTTGCGAGCAGGTTCAGGTAATAGGCGACCTCCTCGTACGGGTGCGCCCTTCGCAGCGCCTGGAGAATGGCGTGCTGGCGGTGGGCCGGAAAAATCACTTCAAGGCGGTTTTCGCGCACGACGGTATCCTCGCCGACAGCCCCGATTTCGGGATTGGCTTCTTCTCCACCCCGGAACGTCCCACTGCCCGTCAGCCGGAAACTGCAGTGGTCGTACTTCCCGATTTCGCCCGCTCCGGCCGCGTAGAGCGCGTCCAGGACCGTTTGCGTCGCCTCGGCGTACTGGCTGCCTTCTTCGGCCGTCGGCACGAAGGTGACCAGTTTCATCAGCGTATCGCCTTTGGGCGCCAGTATCCGCACGTTCTGCAGCCCGAGCCGTTCGGCTATTTTGAAATTAACGCCGCCAATAACATTGTCGAGGTTGGTATGCGTCGCGTAGATGGCTACGTCCTGTTTGATGGCCTTGATGACGGTCCGCTCGACGTAGTTTCGGCCGTTGAGCTTCTTGAGCCCCCGGAAGACGATCGGGTGGTGCGCCACAACGAGGTTACAGCCCCGGGCGACAGCCTCCTCGACCACGGCTTCGGTCGCGTCCAGGCTCACCAGCACGCCCGTTACGGTCGTCGCCGGATCGCCCACCAGCAGCCCGGCATTGTCATAGCTCTCCTGGTACGCCAGCGGGGCGAGGGTTTCGAGGTAGGTAGTTAGTTCGCGGATTGTCATGTGGTGGAAGGATTGAAGGATTGAGGGATTGAAGGATTGAAGTAGTCCGCCTCTCCGGTGTTACGCAGACTACCTCAATCCATCGCTCCTTCAATCCTTCAATCCTTGTTTATATCGTTCCTCAATAATTTCCAGATGGTGCCGCTCATGCCCGGCGATGATGGCGAAGAGGGCCCGGGCGGAGACTTCGTGGCCGTTGGCGTTGCCGCGGCGGCGCTGGGCGTCCTGGGGCAGGCTTCGGGCGAGGGCCAGCGTCGCCAGGCGCGTGGTGTGGTATTGTTCCCAGAGGCTGGCCAGGGGCAGCTCGTCGAAACGGGCGTTTTCCACGTAGGTGTTTTCGTCGAAACCCGGCAGCGGCTGGGTCTCGCCCCGGGCGATGCAGAGGGCGCGGTAGGCAAAAATTCGTTCGGCATCGGCCAGGTGGCCCAGCAGTTCCTTCAGCGACCACTTACCCGGCGCATACCGGTAGGCGGCGGTCTCGTCGGTCAGTGTTTTGTAAAAAGTTTCGACCTCGGTACGCTGGTTTGTCAGGGCCTCGATAAGGTCTTCAGTCTCAACTTTTTCAATGTAATTGGCAAAGTATCGGAGGGGCGGGTATTCGTCCGAAAAGGGCTTATTCATGAAAATTTCCCGTTTTTTTTCGGTAAAGGTATTGCATTGTGTCAAATCCGCCCTACATTTGCACCACGATTTCGGACAACGGCAACGCGAAACGAAGTCCAAAATAAGGTTCGGTAGTTCAGTTGGTTAGAATACCTGCCTGTCACGCAGGGGGTCGCGGGTTCGAGTCCCGTCCGGACCGCTCGAAAAAACTAAAAAAGCCTGTAAATCATTGATTTACGGGCTTTTTTAGTTTAACTAAACTTTACCTATTTCCATGGTGGTGCACCAAGGTGCATGGGGGTATACCATGCATGGGAAGAATTGACGGGCGTTTGTATGCGAGTGTTTTACCTGCCTTAGTTTATTATTGTTGAATTGTTATTTTATATCATGATACTATGTTAAGGTGACTTTAACGATATTTCTTCTTTAACTATTTGTACAGATTCATTGCTGGACGACCTTAACAACAGGATAGCGTATGCTACTGATTGAGGAGCTTATCCAGCATTCAGCGGAGCAATACGTTTTAGTAACAGGTCTTACCCTGGTAGTTGCCAGGCAGCAAACATACCCGCTTAACAAAGACGCTTAGGCGACACTAAGCTTACCCTGAATCAGGTATTTGTGCCCTTCAGCACGCTTTTTACGCAACTGAGCCGGTTGGTCCAGGGTGGTCAAGGGACGGTCAACGTATCTTTGCTACAGGCACTTAAGACTGTGGCAGAAATTGTGAAAGAAGTCAATGATCGGTGGATTCGCCTGGGTGGTATTGGCCTGCTATGGCTGCGGGATGTATACTTATTCGGGCTACTGACCACCAGACCTCTGGGCTGGGATACCCTCAAATACGGAAGTGAGTTTTTGCTGGTCACGGCCCTTAGCTGGGAGGCCGCTCGTTGGATTATCATTCAGTGTCGCCACCATTACCCCCACCTATCCCAGACCCGTAAGCGAATTATGCTCGTCTTGCCCCTGTGCTGGCTGGCGGCGGTGCTAGTGGATCTGACCACTATGGTCCTTATTAACTGGATGGGTTATCATAAACCCTATGCGCTGGGTCCCAACGTGCTCAATATCGCCTTGGGGGCGCTAGTGTTCAGCGGCTTTACGATCGGCATGCAGGAGGCCGTTCACTACTTTAACCGGCTGCTTCAATCTGAACGCCAGGCCGAGGCTCTCAAGAAAGAAAACCTGCAAACGCAGCTGGAAAGTCTCAAGCACCAGGTCAATCCCCACTTTTTGTTCAATAGCCTCAACACCTTATCTTATCTGATAGGGGAGGATACCGAACGGGCCGAGGAGTTCCTCAATCAGCTCTGCAAAGTGTACCGCTACCTCCTCAGGGCTAATGAGCACGAGTTGACCGACCTGGCCACCGAACTTCAGTTTATCCGCTCCTATTACCACTTACTGAGAACGCGTTACGGGGAAAATTTGCAGCTTACTATCGATGTTGATCCCCCCTACCTGACGGGCTTGCTGCCTTCCTTAACCCTGCAACTACTGGTAGAAAACGCCGTCAAGCACAACGTTATTGACAAGAACCAGCCGCTGCTGGTTACCATCTCGACCGGAGCCGACGGACTGCTGAGCGTGCAGAACAACTTGCAAAGAAAGCTTCAGCAACTGCCCTCCACCCAGATTGGCCTGCGCAACATCGCCACCAAATTCCGATTGCTCAACCAGGGCGACATCCGGGTGCAGCAAACTGATGACCACTTTACTGTTGCCTTCCCCCTGATTACGGCGGGGAGCCCCGCCGCCTATTTATTCACCACTTAATCGGTTGAGAAATGAATATTCTCATTGTTGAAGACGAAGACATCGCCGCCAAAAAACTCACCAAAACCCTGACCGACGTTGAACCCAGGGCAACCGTTGTGGCCCTGACTACCAGCGTTCGGGAAACCCTGGCGTGGCTGCGCGCCTACGGCTGGGGCCACCCCACCTCGCCCGATCTGATTCTGATGGACATTGAACTGGCCGATGGCCAAAGCTTTCAAATTTTTGAGCAGATCACCCTTACCATCCCGATTATTTTTACGACCTCCTACGACGAATACGCCCTGAAGGCCTTCAAGGTCAACAGCATCGATTATTTGCTCAAACCTGTGCAGAAGGACGAGCTGCGAGTGGCGCTCGACAAGTTTACGAGGCAAAAAGCGCTTAAGGCGCCAGCGGGTGCTGCCACCCCGGAGACAATGCGGCTGCTCGTTGAGGAATTACAGAAACAGCTTCGGCCGAAAGAATACCGGCAACGGTTTCTGGTGCAATACGCCAACAAACTCCTCTCGGTGGATACCCACCAGATTGCTTATTTCTATACCGATAACCGGTTAAATCTTCTTCAGACCCTGGAGGGGAAAAAAATGATCGTCGACTACAGCCTTGACGAACTGGAAGCGGTCCTGGACCCCACCCGCTTCTTCCGCGTGAGCCGCTCGTTCCTGGTCTCGATTGGCAGCATTGATCAGGTGCAAACCTACTTTGGCTACCGGCTGGAGCTGAAGCTGAAACCGGTGATCGATAAGGAGGTGATTGTCAGCCGGGAGAAATTGACACCCTTCAAGGAATGGATGGGCAAGTAAGTCCACCGGGGCCCTGGGTTACGGCACGTCGAACCACTAACCTATACCGGCCCAGACCCGGGCTGATTTTATCCTCAGACCCTTTTTGTCGACCAAACCAAAGCAGTTCATGACGGTCGCTGGCCAGTTGGCGGCCTTTCTGCAGGCCCTCAAAGAAGCCCTGCAGAACGGCCGCCGACCAGACGAGAAGGGCCGGGAGGCTAGGTTTGTCTGCTCGTAGGCGCCCTCCTTGCGAAGCAGGCCCGTCTGACAAACTGCGGGGTAGGCAGGAGTCGCACAAGCCCCTTCCCTGTTCCCTTAGGGAGGATGCGGGAGTCATGTCCGGTGCAGTAGAGGTGGATGAGCCCAGTCTGCACTTCTCAATTATCTAGGACGTCGACCACCGGTATGCCGGGGAGACAAGTGGCGTTGGCTTACCAAGGGGGGCCTTCGCACCAGAGGTACGCTGGGCTAACACCGTGCTTACGCTAATCCGCCCTTCGTGCTTAGTTCCACCGATACGTATACCACCTTGGGTTCGGTTACGGCGGCCGGGTCCTGATCCGTAGCCTTCGCCCCGTGGGCAATTAAGTGGCCTGTTCCCCCAGTTGCCAGGCGTCGCCCTGTCCGCCATTTTTCACGGCCACGGTCTGGGTGATGACGGGATTGCTCAGGGCGATATCCTGTTCGGTAGGCGGGGTGAGGGGGGCAAGAGGGTCAATGGTTGGGTTGGCCGCCAGTCGCCAGTACCCGGCCTGATCCTGATACGCCAGACCAAGTGCCTGGGTGGAATGAACCGCTTGCAGACTTCTAAAAAATGGTTTTACTGCGCCTTGACGTGGAAGTAGGCTTCAACGGCCTGGCTGTTACGCCAGTCGACCCGGGCGCTGCGCAGGGCGTTGGCCGAGGTGTTGGTAGGCGCAATCAGGATGATTTTTACATCGGTCCGGTAGTTCAGCAGCGATTCTTTCGCGGCGCGTGGACTGGTCATTTTGGCCGTAATATGCACCTTATCGGTTAAGCTTTTCGCCGTGGTTTCAATCTGACTAACCGGCTCGTAGGGGTCATAACCAAGAATAGTGAACCGTACCGAACTAAGTGTCCAGCCATTGACTGCGTCGCGCAGATAAACCAGAACAGCCCCCTGCTCAGCGATTTCGGCATACTTTTCGGGCCTCAGCGATAGGAAGCCATACGTGGTATAAATCTTCGTCAGGCTGTTGTATTCAGGGTCGCAGCAGACACCGAAGCGCTGATCCTTGTAGATATAGCTCCAGGCGTTGACCGAGCCGGGATCGCCTTTAGGACCCTGTGTGCCGGGATCGCCTTTAGGGCCCTGTGTGCCCGAATCACCTTTAGGGCCTTGCGTGCCCGGATCACCTTTAGGGCCTTGTGGTCCAGGGATTTGTTCGGACTGGCAGGCCAACAAACTTACCAGCAGGCCAACCAGAATGGTTTTGGTGGGAGTAATACTCCGGAGGAAGTTAGTGTTCATGATTTGTTGCGTCTAGCTGTTTAGTGGGGTGAAAGACTGACGCAAAAGTAGGTCGCTCTCCGTGCTCCTTGAAGCCCTCACTGACTGAGTAAAGCAAGAGGCCACCTCAACTGTCGATATCGAGGTATGAACAGTGACTGTGGGATCGACAACTGCCAACCGGCATTGTTCATCGTTGGCGCTTATCGGGCGAGATGCCTGAAAACCTACGGGGTTTGGGCCGGGTCAGCGTACTGGCGGTTAGCTCCAATGCAAAAAATGTAAAGGCCAGGAGCATTCCCGGCCTTTTTTATTGATCGCTCTCCCGCTTCTCACCGAAACCCAGGCGCTGGTCCGGAATTGGCTAAACCCCCTCCTGCGAATACGCAGGGCCAGGCGGTTCAGGCGGCACTAGGCTGATTGAGCTGACCGATCATTCCTCCGCCCGCCGTACGCGGATCCGGGCGTAACGCCAGCTTTTCGAGGCGCTGGACCTCCACCGAAGGAAAGCCGAACTCCAGCACCACCTTGCCCCAGATGCGGTACACGCCCCGGCCCCGCAGCGGGTACTGCATCACCACCGGCGGAAAATGCACGGTATCAAAGAATTGCCCCCAGGCATCGAGAAAATAGCCAAACTGCATCATCGTCCCGTTTTTTGTCCGTACCGGCTTGTAGGTGACCAGGTAACCATCCAGCTGCACCGTCTGCCCGGCGTAGTCCGGAAGCGAACGGGACGGAATACCCATGGTCGGCTCGGCCAGCATCGCGAAGGGCGAGCAGAGCGGAAAACCCAGCAGCTCCAGCTCGTCGTAGGCGTCTTCCAGCGGATCGTCCGCCAGCGGCGGCAGGGCATACCGGATCTCCTCCAGGGGGAACAAATCCCCCGTCAGGGCTTCAATCCGGGGGCCGCCCAGCAGGGCGTGGGCCTGCCAGAGCAACTCTTTTTTGCTGGCGCCAAAGCCGCGAAACGCCCCGATGCGGATCAGAATGATCAACTGGGTAAGCCCCGCCCCCACCCGGCGGTAGAAATCCTCCAGGTCGCGGTAAGGCCCGCCCGCCGCCCGCTGCTCCAGTAGCCGGCTGACGGTGCCACCCTCCCGGCTTTTGACCAGCGACCAGCCCAGCCAGAGCGTCTGGCCCTCGATGCGGGTCAGCCAATCGCTGCGGTTGACGTCCGGCGCTTCGATGCCCGCCCCCGACCGGCGGGCTTCGTGAACGTAGAACTCGGTGCGGTAGAAACCCCCGAAGTTGTTGATCACCGCCGTCATGAACTCCAGCGGGTAGTGCGCCTTCAGGTATAGGCTCTGGTAGCTCTCCACGGCAAACGAGGCCGAATGCGCTTTCGAGAAGCTGTAGCCGGCAAAGCTGAGCATCTGCCGCCAGAGTTCGAGGGTCACTTCCCGCTCGTAGCCCCGCTCCCGGCAGCTTTCGAAGAAGCGCTGTTCGATGCGGGCAAACTCGGCTTTAGAGCGGTACTTGCCCGACATGGCCCGCCGCAGGCTGTCGGCCTCCGCCAGGGAAAGGCCCGCGAAATGGTGGGCCACCTTGATGACGTCCTCCTGGTAGATCATCACCCCGTAGGTATCGGCCAGCAGCTCGCCCAGGTCCGGGTGCAGATGCTGGGTCTGGGCCGGGTTATGGTGGCGGCGAATGTATTCCCGCATCATGCCCGAAGAAGCCACCCCGGGCCGGATGATCGAGGAGGCGGCCACCAGCGTGAGGTAGTCCGAGCAGCCCAGCTTGGCCATCAGCCCCCGCATGGCCGGGGACTCGATGTAAAAACAGCCCATCGTTTCGTGGTCCAGCAGCTGCCGGCGGATGGCCGGATCCCCTTTGAAATCCTGGATCCGGTGAATATCGACCGATACCTGGCGGTTGCGGCGCACCCAGTCCACCGCCTCCTTGATATGCCCCAGGCCCCGCTGGGACAGCACGTCCCACTTGGCAAAACCGATGTCTTCCGCCACGTACATATCCCACTGGCAGATGGGAAAGCCTTTGGGCATCATCTGGAGGGCCGTGTAGTGGTACAGCGGCTCTTCGGCGATGAGGATGCCGCCGGCGTGGATACCCAGGTGGTTGGGAAATTCTTCCAGCAGGGGGGCAAACCGCAGAATGTACTTCGTGTATTCGCCCGGCGGCGTACCGGCCGGATCCGCCACCAGGGCGTCGATCTCCGCTTTGGGCAGGCCAAAGACCTTACCCAGCTCCCGGTAGGCGGCCCGGTCGCGGAAGGTGCTGTAGGTGGCCAGCAGGCAGACGTGGTGGCGCCCCCACTTCTTGAAAACGTAGTCGATGATCTCATCCCGCTCATCCCAGCTGAAATCAATGTCAAAATCCGGCGGAGAAGAGCGGTGGGGATTGATGAAGCGCTCGAAATACAGGTCCAGTTCGATGGGGTCGATGTCGGTGATGCCCATGCAGTAGGCGACGATGGAGTTGGCCCCCGAGCCGCGGCCCACGTGAAAGTAGCCCCGCGAGCGGGCGTAACGGATAATATCCCAGGTGATCAGGAAGTAGCTCGTAAACCCCAGATTATCAATGATGCTCAGCTCCTTTTCGACCCGCTGGCGGGCCAGGGCGTCGCTGCCGTAGCGATCCCGGAGCCCATCCTCGGCCAGTTTGCGCAGCAGCGCGGCATCGTCTTCCCGCGAGGGGGTAAACAGCCGCCGGTTCTTGGAGCTGTCGAAATCAACGTGAAAGTGGCAGCCTTCCAGCAGCCGCTGGGCGTTCTCGGTCAGGAACGGATAGCCGCTGTAGACGGCCCGGATGGTCTCGGGGGGCAGCGGGTATTCATTATCCCGAATCGTCTCGTGTTCGGCCAGGCGGGAAAGCAGGCAGTTGTGGTCAATGGCCCGCAGCAGCCGGTGCAGGGCAAAGCCGGTCCGGTCGGCATAGGTGACGGGCACCCAGGCCAGCATCTGTTCCGGCTTTACCTTGTTCCGGTACCGCCAGAGTTGGGAAAGCTCGCCTGCCCGCACCCCTACGTACTCATGCGGGCCCAGTTCGCCCAGCGTATCCAGCCGGTGCAGGGGGTAAATGACCCGGGCCTCCGACAAGTGAGGCGCCCGCAGCGGAAACGCTTTTTCGGCCAGGAGATACAGGGACAGGTGGCGGTTGATCTCCGCAAAGCCGAGCGGCGTCCGGGCCAGAAGCATGTACTGCAGTTTGCCGTGCGTGCGCACCTCGGCCCCCACAACGGGCTGGATGCCAGCTTCCAGGCACGCCCGGACAAAGTCAAATACCCCGGAAACCCCGTTGATATCGGTCAACGCCAGCTGCCGGATGCCCAGCCGGGCGGCCTGCGCAACCAGCTCCTGGGGAGAGAGGGTGCCGTAGCGGAGGCTGAAGTAGCTGTGGCAGTTCAGGTACATACGGTCAGGCGGCCAGGCGCAGGGGCCGCGTCTCCAGCAGATGGGGATGTTCGAAGCGGTTTCCGACGCACCGCAGCCGCCGGGTCAAAGCCGCGTTGAGGGGCAGCTCGGCCGGCCGGCTCACCCCCAGCGGTACCAGCACAAAGCCCAGCCGGTAGGGCGAGTAAACGATCTCCCAGTACCGGGCAGACCATTCGACTATGTCCGCTTCGTAGAGGGGCGTATCCTGGCAGTCGCCGGCGCCCAGGGGCATCATCAGCCGCCAGGAATGAGTCGGCTCGTAGAGTCGGCGCTCGGCGGGATTGGCCAGGTTGATCAGCACCAGGGCATCCTCGAGCCAGACGCCCAGGTGGTGTTCTCCCTGCCAGGCGGGGGGTAAATAGTGCATCTGGGTGCTATCCCAAAGGCGGCAGTAATCGTGTTGCATGCGAACGAGGGAGTTTACAGGTGGAGATGATATGAACTGGCCCGGCCAATCACGCCTTCGCCGTAGCGGTTGCGGAGCTGGTCCATGCCCTGGTACAGCGCCAGCAGCCGGGCCTTGGACGGCCCCTGCGGCGCTTCAAACAGCGGGAGCTGCTCGGTGCCCCGCACCAGTCTGGACAGGTTCACACCCACCAGCCGAATCAGCAGCCGCCGGTCGTACAGGGCACCAAAAAGCTTCAAAGCCGTCTCGATCAGTACCCGGTCAATGGCCGTCGGGGGCAGGGTGATCTGACGGGTATACGTCTGAAAATCAGAGTAGCGAATCTTGACCGTCACCTTACCGGCACACCAGCCTCCCTGACGCAGTTCGTAGGCCAGCAACTCGGTCATCCGCTCGATCGTGCTCCGCAGCAGATTCACATCCGTGGTATCGGTGTGGAAGGTCATTTCCCTGGAGTAGGACTTCTGCCGGCCGAGGGGAACCACCGGCGAGCGGTCTACGCCATTGGCCCGCTCCCAGAGCTTGATGCCGGCCTTGCCGAAGGCCCGTTCGACCAGGCGCCGGGGAATCTGCGCCAGGGTGCCGATGCGGGTAACGCCCATGCACCGGAGGGTGTGGGCCGTGGCCTCGCCTACGCCCGGCAGCTTGCCCACGTCCAGGGGAGCCAGAAAGCCCGGTACCTGGCTACCGACGACCTGCAGGGCGCCGTCCGGCTTGACCTCACTGGCCGCCATTTTGGAGACTGTCTTGTTGACCGAAAGCCCCCAGGTCACCGTCAGGCCGGTCTGACGCCGGATCCGCTCCTTCAGATCGGCCGACCAGCTGACGCAGCCCACGAATTTTTCCATGCCCGTCATGTCAACGTAGAATTCGTCGATGGAAGCTTTTTCCACCAGGGGCGCCCGCTCCGTAATGATCTCCGTAACCGCTTCCGAATACTGGCTGTAGTGCTGCCAGTCGCCGCGCAGCACGATGGCGTCCGGGCAAAGCCGGCGCGCCAGGCGCATGGGCATGGCCGAGCGTACACCGTAGCGGCGCGTCTCGTAGGAGCAGGCCGCCACCACGGCCCGGTCGCCCAGCCCCCCCACAATACCCGGCCTGCCGATCAGCGACGGCTCCCTCAGCCGCTCAACCGAAACGAAGAAAGCGTCGAGGTCCAGGTGGAGTACGTGACGAATATCCGGCTGCATAAAACGCTGTTGTGCTGTTTTGACGCAATGTATGTGCTATAAAAGCACAATGCAACAAAAAGTGTTCATTGACCGCGATTTTTTTCGTTAAAGGCTGGGGAAAATGCCAAACTATAGCACAAATCGCTGTGCTGGGACAGCACGATTTTGTATCTTTGTCTACGTTCACTAGGGCATGTATATCGCTGAGAACCTGAGGGCATTACGATTGGTCGCCGGACTTTCCCAGGAGAGTCTGGCTACAGCGCTGGGCGTTAAACGACCCAGCCTGGCCAACTATGAAACGGGACGACTGATGCCCCCGTACGAAATGATCATAGCCGTATCGGATCACTTCCGGGTATCGCTGGACGTTCTGCTGAAGCGGGATCTGAGCCAGTTATCCCGGGAAGAGCTACAGCGCCTGCTCCGGGGGGAGGCCGCCACCGAACCGAAGGCCGATCTGCGGGTACTGGCAACGACGGTAGGAGCCGACAACGAGGAAAACATTGAATACGTACCCCTTCGGGTGCAGAAGGGTTATTGCCAGGGCGGCTTTGAGAACGTTGATTTTATCGGCAAACTGCCCACCTTCCGCCTGCCGCTGCCGATGGTCTCCAAAAACAAGAAGTACCGGCTCTTTGACTCCAGCGGTGATTCGATGCCTCCCATCCCGGAAGGCGCCCAGATTCTGGGGGAATACGTAACCGACTTTCGGGACATCCGCTCCGGGCGAACCTACATTCTCATTACCCGGGAAGGCTGCGTCTGCAAGGTGGTGCGTAATGAACTGGAGCACAAAGGCCGGCTCATGGCCTCCTCGCTCAACCCGGCCTACCGGCCGTTCGAAGTCCGGCAGGAGGATCTGCTGGAGGCCTGGCGGTACGTCCTCTACATTTCCACGGATCTGTCTACGCCTTCGCTCGAAACCGTCATGACCGAGCTTCGGCAAATGAAACAGCTGCTACAGGAAAAGCTTTCCGGCGCGTAATCTTTTGCCGGCCACTGCGCCTGTAACCGAAGGATAAATAAACGGGACGGATGGTAAATAATACGCAGATCCATCCTATCATTAATACTTATCTTATCATTCCGGCACCTCTGACCGATTCACTTCATTGATAACTTCCATGCGTTCATCCACGCCCCCTGGTGAACCAATCGAACAACCCCTTGGCTGGGACTCCCATCTGGTAGCCCTGTTCATGCAGGCACCTTCCGCCATCGCAATCGTGCAGGGCCCCCGGCAGGTGTTTATTTTCGCCAATCCGCGCTACCAGGCCCTTTTCGGCCGGACCCACGAGGAACTCATTGGCCGCAGCATCCGGGAAGTATGGCCCGAAGTGGAGGGACAGGGTATCTACGAGCTTTTTGAACAGGTGTACCGGACGGGAGAGCCCTATACCGCCCACGAGTACGAAGCCCGTTTTATGGACGGCGATACGCCCAAAACCGGTTATTTTCAGTTTGTCGCCCAGCCCATCAAGAGCGCCCAGGGAACGGTAACGGAAATCATGATCCAGGTCACCGACGTCACCGAGCAGGTGGTGGCCCGCCAGAAGCTCAAACAAAGTGAGGAGCGTTTCATGGCGGCTATCTCGGCGGTACCGGGCATCCTGTGGACCAACAACGCCCGGGGCGAAATGGAAGGACCGCAGCCGGGCTGGGAAGCCCTTACCGGCCAGTCGCTGGAGGAATACCAGGGCTACGGCTGGGCGAAGGCCGTCCACCCCGACGATGCCGCGCCGACCATCGACGCCTGGAACGAGGCCGTCCGGGAACGAAAGCCGTTTCTTTTTGAACACCGGGTCCGGCAGCAGAACGGCCAATGGGCGCAGTTTTCGATCCGGGCGATCCCGGTCCTCAGCGACGATGGCTCCATCCGCGAATGGGTCGGCGTCCATACCAACGTAACCCAGCAACGGCTGGCCGAAGCGGCGCTGCGGGAAAGCGAAAATCGCTTCCGGATCATGGCCGATGCCGCCCCGAACATGGTCTGGTGTATCAACCCGGACGGTACGCCCAAGTACGTCAACCCCCAGGTACTGGAGTACTTCGGCATGACCGAGGAGGCCTTCTTCCGGGCCCTGGATACCGACCTGCTGCACCCTGACGATGTCGAACGGGTGCGGGCTACGCTCATTCCCACGATGATGCAGCGGCTGCCCTACAGCATCGAGCACCGGTTCCGCCGCCACGACGGCCAGTACCGCTGGTTCCTGGCCAAAGGCGCGCCCAGTCTTTATCCGAACGGGGAATTGTACGGGTACGTAGGCACCTGTTTCGATATCCACGAGCAGAAGCTGTTTGCCGAGAAGCTCGAACAGGAAGTGGCCGACCGGACCAAGGAACTCGTGAAGGTCAACCGGGCCATGAAGCGCTCCAACGAGTACATGCAGCAGTTTGCCTACGTGGCCAGCCACGACCTGCAGGAGCCACTCCGGAAAATCCAGTCGTTTAGCTCCATGATCGCCGAGGAATACGCGCCCGCAATGCCCGAACCGGCTCTGGATCTGTTTGAACGCATCCAGAGCGCGGCCGGCCGGATGTCCGTTCTCATCAAGGATCTGCTGGCGTATTCCCGCCTGACCACCCAGTTGCAGCCCTTCGAACTGATTTCGCTGGAAGCGGTGGTGGCCGGTGCCATTTATGACCAGGAGCTGGCCTTCCGGGAGCTCGACGCCCAGCTGGAGGTGCAGGCCCTGCCGTCGATCATGGCCGACCCAACCCAGATGCACCAGTTATTCGGTAACCTGATCAGCAACGCCCTGAAATACGTCCGGCCCGGTATCCAGCCCGTCATTACCATCGCCAGCCGGTCCGTTCCTGCCCAGGACGCCCTCGTGCGCAACCTGAGCGAAAACCCCCAGCGCACCTATTGGGAAATCAGCATCCGGGATAACGGAATTGGCTTTGAGGAACAGTACCTGGACAAGCTCTTCCAGATGTTTGGACGTCTGCACAGCCGGGATAAGTACGAGGGAACCGGCATCGGACTGGCCATCTGCAAACGGGTGGTGGAGAACCACCACGGATCCATTACCGCCACCAGCGAGCCCGGTCAGGGCAGCAGCTTTTACATCTATCTGCCAACTTAACGGCCGGAGCGCCGCGGCTATGCACCGGCTGCGTTTTCGGGCAGGTACACGCAGAACGTGGCGCCCTGCCCGGGCTGGCTCCGGCCCGTGATGGTGCCGTGATGATTTTCGGCAATACGCCGGCAGATTGCCAGCCCCATGCCATTGCCCGGGTACTGGGACATGCCGTGCAGCCGCTGAAACATACCAAAAATGCGTTCGCGGTATTTTTCGTCGAAGCCGATCCCATTGTCCTCAACGGTGATTTCCCAGTACGACGCTGGCAATCCGCCCGTGCGGGCCTGCAGGGGCAGCAGATCCGACGGCACGTGATCGTAGGGGACCCGGCGGCTGGCCAGCGTCACCCTCGGCACCTTGTTTACCGCGCTGTACTTGAGGGCGTTGCCAATCAGATTCTGAAAAAGCTGATACAGTTGTCCGCCATTCCCCAGCAGGGTGGGCAGCTCGCCCACCTCCACTTGCGCCCCGTGCTCCTGGATGAGCAGCGACTGATCGTTGAGCACCATCTCCAGCACCTTCGGCAGGGATACCGGCTGAAACGGCTGCATCTGGGTGGTCAGCCGCGAATACGTCAGCAGGTCCCGCACCAGATCAGCCATCCGGCTGGCTGCGCCGTTCATCCGCATGACCAGATCCAGACCTTCTTCTGACAGCTGCCGCGTATGGCCTTCGGCCAGCATGTTCCCAAACACTTTGATCTTGCGCAGGGGCTCCTGGAGATCGTGACTGGCTACGTAGGCAAACTGCTGCAGCGCCTCGTTGGAGCGTTTCAGTTCGGCATTCATCTGCTCCAGCACCTCCGCCTGCTGCCGCTGGGCTTCCTCCGCCTCCACGATGGCTGAGATGTCGACGAAGGTAACCAGCACGCAATCCTGGTGGCGAACCAGGCAATGGTCGATCCAGATGCTGACTCCGTAGCCTTCCAGCTTGTCGCGGTACCGTTTCGACTGCCCGGACCGGAACACCTCCGTCATGGCCTGAAACAGCGTCAGCTGCTGCCAGTCCGGCAGCAGGGACGAAAAGGACCGGCCGATCATTTCCCCGGCCCGGAACCCGAACAGCTGGGCGTTATACTCGTTGGTCAGCTGGTAGCGGAAATCGACGATCTGACCCTGTTCATCCATCAGGGGTTCGGCCAGGATCAGGCCACTCGGGGAATGCAGGATAACACTTTCCAGGAGCTGGGCCTGCTGCTGGGCTTCCTCCTGGGCCTGTTTCAGCGCGTTTACGATCTGGTAGGTACAAACCAGGCGATCAGCATCGATCTGAACCACCTGGCAGATGACGTGGTTGCGGAAACCGTCCTGATCGTAATAATCGTCAAACTGCTGCGGCTGGCCGGTCCGGATCACGGCCTCGTAAGCGGGCCAGAACCGGGAGTGCAGCACACCGGGAAAGCAGCTCAGCTGGGTGTTACCGACCAGTTCGCTCCGGCTCATGCCCGTATCCCGCAGCAGCTGATCGCTGACAAACTCGTAGCGCAGGTCGATCAGCCCGCCCGCTTCGTCCCGGATAATCCGAAAAACCGTCAATCCATGCAGCATCGAGCGCAGGACCGCCTGGAAGGTATCGGCCTGCTGCCGTTGCTTCAGTTCCGCTTCACGGGCGGCGGTCTTATCGACCACATTGACCAGAATGTAGTCCTGCACGGGACAGGCCCGGATTTCAACCCAGCCTTTGACGCCATAGGCATCGTGGAAGGTCCCCCAGGAGCGCGGTACGCCCGTCTGCATCACCTCCCGGTAGATGGCAAAATTTTCCGACTCGGTCCAGCCCGGAACCAACTCACCCAGCCCTTTTCCTCTGTCCAGCCCGGCGGTGGGCTGCTTGAAGGTATCCATCACGTATGCGTTGTTGAGTACCGGGCGAAAATCCCGGATCTCACCTGCTGAGTCCCGTACGGGACTCAGCAGGCTGATGCACACCTGCACCGTATCGACCACCGCCTGAAGCAGGTCCGTCTGTTTCTGCAGGCTGTGCTGGGTGTAGGAAGCCGTCACATCCGTAAACGAGGCCAGGATGCCGCCCCGGTAAGGCGTGAGCTTCTGCCGCAGCCAGCAGCCGCCTTCCGCAAAAAAATGGTCAAACTCCCGGGCTTCCCCCGACTCCAGCACCTTCACCCACCGTTCAAAGACCCCGCTGGCGGCCCCCGCCGGATCGCAGGTCAGCATGCTCTGCGTCAGCATCTGGTAGCGGGAAAAGCCGGTTAGCTGCCCGATGATTTCGTTGCAGGCGACCACCTGAAAGTCCCGTACCCGATCGGCCTCGTCGCGCAGGGGCAGGCTGTACACCATGCCGCTGGGAACGGTCTGAAACAGGGCAGACAGCGTTTCCGCCTCGCCCTCGGGCAGGATAGGCGCCCCCTCCGAAACGATCAGGATCAGGTTGCCCGCCAGCGGTACCAGGGCCAGTTCGACGGGCCGGAGCGACCGGGCTGGCTCACCGGCCAGTTCCAGCCGCCGCGACTTGCCCGCAGCCAGCGCCAGCCGACCCGGCTCCACCAGGTCCGGAAAGGCCCAGGCGCTCGCCAGCACGGAAAGCGGCCGACCGGGCGAAAGCAGGCCAGGTTTGCCTCCCGGGCTAATCTGGAGTCCTTCGGACCGTAGCAGGCTGAAATCGGTTACCGTTCCTGACGCGTCCCGTACGGGGAGGAAAGAGGCCACTCCCAGCAGCTTTGGAGCGGTGATCGTGGCGGGTGTTGAGGAAGGAATCATAGCTGGGGCCCCGACCGGTCAGCAGCGGGCAGCATGGGGGTACAACTGCGGCCCTGCAACAAACGGCAGGTATTTTCGACAAGTATGAGCCGGTAAGTTACAAAGCTCCCCTTTTGCCTCTGATTCAGGCAGGCTTTTCCGTAAGCTAAAAAGAGCAAAAACCTAGCTAACGGAACCTGTTGCCTGGCGCTCACCCAGCCCGAGCCGCTGTTTACGCGCTTAACCTCCGTCCTTGCGTAAATTACCGTAACTTGCCGGCCGAACCAGCCAGCATCCCCGTGCCTATCTCCGTTCCCGAACTCCGGACCGTCCAGGTAACGCGCTACGTCACGCCCCTGCGGGAAGGCGGTTCGCTGCCGGCGATTGTTGAGGCCGACGATGATTTTCTGTACGTACTCAAATTCCGGGGCGCGGGGCAGGGCGTAAAGGCCCTGATTGCGGAACTGATCGCCGGGGAAATCGCCCGGGCGATGGGGCTGAAGATTCCGGAACTGGTTTTTGCGGAAGTCGATCCGGCTTTCGGCCGCTCCGAACCGGATGAAGAAATTCAGGATCTGTTAAAAGCCAGCGAAGGACTGAACCTGGCCCTTCATTACCTGGCCGGAGCCATTACCTTCGATCCGATTCTCAACCGGCTGGATCCCTGGCTGTCCTCCCAGATCGTCTGGCTGGATTGCCTGGTGACGAATGTCGACCGGACGGCCCGGAACACCAACATGCTGATCTGGCACAAGGAACTCTGGCTCATCGACCACGGGGCTTCCCTTTATTTTCACCATTCAGGCCTGCCCTGGGAGGAACAGAGCCGCCGGCCCTTTGCGCCGGTGAAAGACCACGTGCTGCTGCCCTGGGCCTCGGAATTGGAGGCGGTGGATGCGCAGGCGCGGGCGCTGCTCACCCCCGAGCGCATCGAAGCCATCGTGGATGCTGTTCCCGACGAATGGCTGACCACCGCCTTCGAATCGGCCGGGGAGCAGCGCCAGGTCTACGTCCAGTTTTTAACGACCCGACTCGCCGCGTCGGATGTATTTGTCCAGGGAGCCAACGATGCAAGGAAAGCACTTATTTGAGTACGCCGTCATCCGCGTCGTGCCGCGGGTCGAACGCGAAGAATTCCTGAACGTGGGCATCATCCTCTTCTGCCCGTCCCTGGGGTTTCTCCAAACCCGGTACATCCTTCCGGCGGCGCGCCTGACGGCCTTTTCTCCCCAGCTCGATCTGACCGAACTGGAGGAACGGCTCTCCGCTTTCCGCCGGATTTGCGCCGGCCGCCGCGAAGGGGGCCCGATCGGGCAACTGAGTCCGGCCGTTCGCTTCCGCTGGCTGACGGCCCCGCGCAGCACGGTCGTGCAAACCTCCGCCGTTCATCCGGGGCTGTGCACTGATCCCGAACAGACCCTGGAGCGGCTTTTTGCCCAACTGGTAATAATCTAATCGCTTCCTGCGTCGTAAACGCCTGTTGGCTCCCCCTCCTGCCCTGCCTGCCGTAAGACCGTTGCCTAGTTCGTCCCGAATCTTAGCCGTTCGCCCCCGGATTTCTGCCGCCAAAGTACTATGTATAGCATAGTACTGCCCGGTTATGCTACCTTTGATTCATCAAACAGCCGATAAACGGCCCTACTCAAACAACAAATAACAACAAATACTACCATGAAAACGATGTTCGCTTCCGCCCTGATCGCCCTGGCTACTATTACTTCCGCCTTTGCTTCGTCTAACCCGACGGCCGACCCCGGTAAAGCCATGATGAAAACCGCCGTCTTCCCCGGCGCTGAGGCCACCAAGATCAACGTAATCGTTGCCAAGGCGGCTGGCCAGTCGGCCCGGATCTCCATCAAAGACCAGCAGGGACGCGTCCTGGCTGAGCAGTTCCTGCCCAAGAAAGCCACGGCCGTCCGCACGAAATTTGACCTGAGTGAGCTGCAGGACGGCACCTACCGGGTAGCCATCTCCGACGGCACCCGCGAAGAAGTGAAATCCGTAACGGTTCAGAGCCAGCCGAGTTCTGCCACCCGTATCATCGCCCTGAAATAAGGAGCTGCCTTAAAATAGCAAAACCCCGGTCCGGGCATAGCGCCCAGGCCGGGGTTTTGATCGTTCAACGAGACCTTAACGGGTTTTGTCGTTCTGGTGGCTATCCTGCTGATGGCCGCTGTTTTCCATCTGGTTATTCTCCCGCGTATTGGTCTTCATTTTGTTCTCCTGAAGGCTGACAAACTGCACAGCAATGGCGATGAGTGTCAGCAGCAGAATGCCAACTGCCATCACAATCAGCCGTATCCGCATGGTATTCCGCCGCTGCTCGTCGCTCCGGTGACTTGGATTGCTCGTATTCATGGTTGATCGTCGTTAGCTTGCATCCCTTCGGGCCAAACCGCTCCTCTGGCTCACCCGCTTATTCTTCTGATAACTATTTTTGGGGGCCTCCGGCCAGCCAATATGGGATGGAGTTAGAAAACGGTCCGGGCAGCGATCCCTCCGAACGCCTATTTTCGGCAAGGCATTTGCTCCGGAATAAGTGGCGACCTTTTTCCTTTTCTGCCGCGTCCCTATGCATGCATTCACTACGTTTCGGTCTGTTATACGGCCTTTATCCATCCTGGCGGTCTGCTCGCTGCTGAGCGCCTGTCAGTCGGAGTACCCCGTCCTGTTCAATGGTTTTCCGGGCGGCATTAAAGCCAACATTATCGTCCAGCGGCACGGACCTTCCCAGGCGGGCCTGAGCCACGACCGGCTGGTGTACCGTACGGCCTACGAGGATCTGGTCGACCAGGGGGAGCTGGTCTATGCGTTGGGGGATGATAAACTGCGGGGAGGCATTTTCCGCAAGCGCTATACCCGGGCAGAAGCGGGGTTGAGCCAGCGTGAATTCGGCAACCTCCGGGAGCGGCTGCAGGAACGATACGGCGTGCCGGTAGTGGCCCAGCCCACGGAAGCCCGCTGGCAACGACCGGATGGGACCGTAGCCCTGCAGCTGGCCAGCGACTCTACAGGCTTTCGGCTGGCGTTGCAGATGGTTTGTGCTGAAGGGGTAAAGTGATCAGAAAGCCGGGAGGCAGGGGAACCAGGCAGCCAGGGTGGATCGGAATCGTTCCCTTCCTGGCTACCTGGTTACCCTGCCTTCTTATCGCTGTCAATACGCCTCAATCGGTACCTGGGTCTGCACGCTGATGAAATTCACCAGGTCCTGATTCAGCCGCTCGTGCTCGGTGTAGAACAAGCCGTGGGGCGCCCCGTCGTAGACCAGCATTTTGGCCTGCGGAATGAGTTTATGCGTTTGCTGGGCCGAGGACTCGAAGGGTACGGTCTTATCCGAATCCCCGTGGATGATGAGCGTCGGTACCTTGATGGCCGCCATATCCGCCCGGAAGGCCGTTTCCGAAAACGAGCGGACGCAGTTGAGGGTCGCCTTGGGTGAGCCCAGCATCGCCAGCGTCCGGTTCCAGTCCAGCAGGGCATCGCTCACCGGATGGCTGACCAGGTTGACGCCATAGAACTGCTTGCCGAAGGTTACCAGAAATTCCGCCCGGTCTTTTTTGATCATTTCCACCATCTCGTCGAAGGTCGAGCGGTCCACCCCGTCAGGATTATCGTTCGTCTTGAGCAGGAAGGGCGTCACCGAAGCTATCAGGACCACCTTTGACACCCGGGCTCCGCCGTGCCGGCTCATGTACCGCGCTACCTCGCCCCCACCCATCGAAAAGCCAACCAGCGTGACGTTTTCCAGGTCCAGTTCGTCCAGGACCGCCTTCAGGTCGTCGGCCAGCGTATCGTAGTCGTAGCCCGACCAGGGCTTGCTGGATTTGCCGAACCCCCGCCGGTCGTAGGCCACGCAGCGAAGCCCTTGGTTGGGCAGTTCGGTCATCTGGTATTCCCACATTTCGTGGCTCAGGGGCCAGCCGTGGATCAGGACGACGGGCTGGCCGGTTCCCCAGTCCTGGTAAAACAGGCTGACATCGGGGGCAGCTTGGATATAGCTCATGCGTTTCAATGGTTTGGATACTAAGGGTTCAACGGCTGTGATTACCGGTTGTTCACCCCAAGCGCGAAAGATTCCACCTTTTCCGAGCCACCACCATTCCCTGATTTTTTCAAACAAAAAAGCCCCCGCCGAAGCAGGGGCTTTTGATTCAGTACTACCCGTCACCTAGCGGAAGATATTGCCGGTATTGCGGTAGTTGGTCTTGTTCTGGTACCAGTCGGTAAACTGCGAGCCACCGCTTTCAGCCCAGGTTTTGAACTTCAGGTGGGTGCCGATGATCGACTTGGTTTCCGCCGGGTAATCGAAGTCGACCGGCAGGTGCAGTGCCCAGGGCAGACCCGAGTTATCCTTGTAGAAGATGTTCTGGGCCGGGTTCGACTTGTCGGCACCGGTACCCAGCATGCTCCAGGTAGCGCGTTCGGTCGGACGGTAGTTCGGCAGGTGTACTTCCCGGCCGCGGTTGGTATTCACGATCAGGAAGGGGTTGTACGGGGCGCTGCCGAGGGTTGACCGCGAGACGGCGTTCGTAAACGTCAGGTTCACGTTGAAGGTTGAGCCTGTCCGGACCGGTTCACCGACGACCGTGTTGGCGAAGTTAACCGAGCGCTGCAGTTTGTCGAAGGCGTTGTCGAAGGCAACCACAATGGCTTTGGTAGCATTCCGCTCGACCCCGTTGGCGGCCAGGCCGGTATAGTTCAGACTCAGCTGGCTACCCGTGGTCGACTCAACGTTCGAGGCCAGTACCGGGAGTTCGAAGCCCCAGCCGTTGCGGAACGATGCCCCGATGGCTTTTACCCGGAATTTCCCTTTGATGTCGACGATCTGGTTCTGCGCGTTGGTTACTTCCTGGAAGTTGTAGTTCATGACCAGGTCATTGAAGTCAAAGTCTCCGTAGTTCGGCCACTGGTCTTCGTACACCAGCGTGCTCCAGCCCGTCTTGCTCGGCGTGTAAACGTTGAAGGCGCGCTTCGGATCGGTCGGGTATTCGTCTTCGACGTCGATAACGCCGTCGTTATCCGTGTCTTTGGCTTCTTCCATCGCCGGCATGCCCGTGGGGTCGATGGCCGTTACCGGGTTGGAGGTTACGAAGTAGATGGCATCGTTGAAGTCGTTGTCACTGCCAGCGTCACGGCGCATGTCTTCAAAGGCGAGCAGGAAGCGGTTCGACTTGGTGTCGTCGAGCAGGACCACGTGGCGGCGCAGGCTCGCGTCGGTTTCCGGGTTCAGGTTATTGTGCGAGAACACCCGGTGCAGCCCGTTGCCTACCTGACCGTTGCGGAAGGCGTCGGCCAGGATGAAGAAACCGATGCCGGTACCGGCCGGGAAGCGGCCCAGTTTCACTTTGTTACCAGCGTACAGAGCACCACCGCTATTGTAGAACGAAGCGTTCGGGAAGATAACGGTCGGGTTCTGAATCTGGCTGACGCTGGTCGGGGGGTTAGCCGGATCGAAGGTATAGAAGCCCAGCGTGTTCAGGTAACCGGCGCCTTCGTGTACGAACGTCACCCATACGTCGGCCAGCTCCGTAATGTTAAGCGTGGTCGGTGCCGTGCTGCTCAGGTAGCGATGGCTTGCGCTCAGCGCCTGGCGCTCCGGCAGACTCGTCGTAATGTCGTCACGGAAAGCCTGGGAAATCAACTCGTTCGGTAACTCCAGGTAGTTCGGCAAGCCGGAGTTGTTCCAGGTGCCCAGTACCTGCAGCGTCGGCATGTTGGTAGCGGCGCGCAGTTCCTGCAGGGATTGCGAAGACAGGTTAGTTGCCAGACGGCCACCGGCATTGACCGGCGCACTGCCTCCCAGCGTCAGGTTCACGGCTTTGCCCGTCGTCAGATCCACAATCCGGCTATTGGGCAGGCCCGGGTAATCAGTCGTAATTTCGAGTTGCGTAATGTGCTTGCCGATCGTATGCCGCATTTCCAGCAAACCATTCGCGCCGGTAGCACCCGTAAAGACCAGTTCACGTTCCGGCAGGCTGAAAACCGACAACCGGATCCCTCTCATGGGTTTATCGGCATTGTCCAGGGTTTTGATCTGGAACGAAACGTCATCCGTCGTAGCGAACGAGAAGCCCGCGGGGATGCCATTGACTACAGGATTCGGATCGGTATCCGGCTTGACCGGATCCGTGGGCTTCTGGCAGGCCGTGAAGGAGGCCATCAATCCGGCAGCCAGTGCACTCTTGGCCAGGATCGAAAGGGTAGTTTTAGTCATAACGTAAGTAGGTACGTGGTAAACAGTTAAAAAATAGGGTACTCAAACTCAACTGAAAGCGACGATTTGTCCAGGGGGCCTCTTTCTCCACGGATCTGCAACACGGCTCAAGACAGAGAAAAATGGGCAGCTCACCCAACTGGCCCCAACTATGTACTTAATTTATATGCTAATCTATTCATGTTTTAAGCCCATAGGCATCCCTCCGCGATTCAGGCTATGCCCCTACCAGAATGTCGGCTTATTGTTGTCTGTTAATTATCAAAAACTAAGCCAATCCCCGGGAGAGCTATGTCAAATACTGCGCTACATCAGTTACTTATATTCTTATACGCTGGCTTTCCGCTACGTATTTCCTTCTTCCGATACCAGAAAAAACCTGTCTGATAATTACTTATGTAATTTTTCTCATATAAAGGATTATGTAAAATTTTTTTTGCCGGTTAGCAGACGCCTGGCCGTTTGGCCCTTTTAATCGAATGAAAAAATTTTCATAAAATGGAAAAATCTTCCGGTCCCCGGAAGGAAATGCAGCGAGCGTCTTTCCTTATCTTGCCTTTTTCAACCGTTGCCCGCCATGGCCCGCACGATTCTGATTCCCGGTTACGTAGAGGATCCCTGTATTTTCGACGCTCTGGCGGCGCAGCTACCGGGCGACTCTCCCGTACGTCTTCACCTGGCCGACGAATTCCGCCGCTGGCAGCCCCGGGAAACAGTCTCAGCCCATACCCTGGCCGCCTACCTGACTCAGGCCCATGGCATTGGCCCTTCGGACCTGATCATCGGCCATTCGATGGGCGGCTGGATCGCCGCTCACCTGAAAGCGCAGACGGGCGCCCGCGCCATCCAGCTGGCCTCGTTTACCGACCAGCGGAAAGTGGTCAATTTCACGCGGAATCCTTATTTTCTGCACTGGATCGCCCGCCTGGGCCTAGCCCAGACCCGGGCAATGGGGAACTACCTGAAGGGAAAGTATCCGTTCGAAGAGTCAAGAACCCTGTTTAACGGCCTTATCGACGGCATGCGTACACTCGACCGCCGCTACATCGACCAGCAGTTACAGGTTCTTTTCGCCCCTTCCCCGCCCTTAACGGTTATGCCGGACCTGCGGATCCACGCCCGGCGCGATAACATTGTCCGGCCCCCCGACGAACCCTATACCGAAGTCCCCGGCGATCACTTCAGCCTGGTTTTCCATTCTGTGGACGTCGCGGAAACCATAAAGCGTTTTCTGCCGGCTTAGCCATTCCACCGGCTGGAATAAAAAAAGCCGGTAAAGCAGGGCTCTACCGGCGCGTTCACAGCAAAAACAGTCTTATTCACTGCGGCTGCCGCTCGTGTTGCCAGAGCCGCTGCCGGTTGAGCCGCTGGTATCGCTCAGCCCGGTTCCTTCGTTGGTGCCGCCGTCGCCAAAATTGGTATCCAGACTGGCCGGGTTGGCTCCCTGCATGCGTACATCCCGCATCTGCTCGTCGTCCAGGGCGTGCTTACGGCCCGTGTTATCGTCCCGGTTGGACTCCGCCCTGGAAGGCGCATTGTCTTCCGGCCCCGGGGCATTGCCCGGCGTCATCAGCTCGGCCGCGCCCGCGGGCTTCTCCGCTCCCGGATCGGCATCCACGCCCGTGCCCGAAGCCATCCGTTCACCCGCGTCGTCCATGGACGGATACAGGTCGGCGCCCTTATTCAGTTTCTGATTTTCCATACGTTGTCGTCTTTGCTTATTGGTTATCGACCCGCCGCGGCCGGTCCGATGAAGTTCCTCCTGCCGTATGCGGCTGGGCCGGGTCATCCATGCCTTCGCTGCCGAAGGAGGTACCCGTGCTGCGGTGCCGGGGCGACTGCTCCGAACCGTGCTCGTTTTCGGCCGGCCGCTGGGTACTGGCCTGGCTGGCCCCGGAACGGGTCATGTTATATGGATTCTTCATAGACGTAGTAGGTTGTTGATGTCTATGGATAAACCGGTCAGCTTCCTCCTTTGTTTAAGCTGGCTGGATCGGCCAAACCACAGGCCCGTCGGCCCCGTTATACCCACATGAGAGCATTTTTACGGGCATTAAAGTGGGCGTTAATCTGTATTTCTCTCCTGATTGCGGGTTTGCTGGTTGCGGCACACGGGGTAGAATTGCGGAAAAGCGACGAAGAAATCAGGGACGATTTCCGGCAGGAAGCCGTCAAGCCGGTCGTCCGCCGGTACCAGATCGAAGGACGGACCATCCGCTACATCGAATCGACCCGGCCGGGGGGCGACTCCCTGCCGGTTATCCTCTTTCTGCACGGCGCACCGAGCTCCCTGTCGTTTTTTGAGAAGTTTTTCCGGGACACCACCCTGCTGCAGCGGGCCCGGCTGGTGGCGGTCGATCGCCCCGGTTACGGCTTTTCCGATTTTGGGAAAATCATCCCTTCGGTTGCCCGCCAGGCCGAACTGCTGCAGCCGCTGATCGAGCAGTACCGAAAAGCGCCGTTTCTGATGCTGGTCGGATCCTCGTACGGAGGCCCCGTAGCCGCCCGGCTGGCGATGAACAATCCCGGTCCGCCGACCGACCCGATTATCGATCATGTCGTGTTTGTCTCCTCCGCCCTGGGCCCGGGCCTGGAACGCACCTATTCCATCAGCTACTGGATCGACCGTCCGCCGGCACGCTGGCTGGTGCCGCGCATTCTGCTCAACGCCAACGACGAAAAGCTCACCCACCGCCGGGCCCTGGAGGAAATCAGCCCCGACTGGCACCGGATTACCGCCGGGGTAACCTTTCTTCACGGGCAGAAAGACGACCTGGTGTTTCCCTCCAACGTCGACTTTGCCCGCCAGCGGCTGGTCAATGCCCGGGTGAAGCAGTACCTTCTGCCCGAAAACCGGCATGACATCGTCTTCAACAAGCGGGAATACATGACCAGCATTATCCTGGAAGTACTGGGTAACTTCGCCAAATCCGCAAAGCCGGCGCCTCAGCCCATGACCAGCAGCGTTTTGGTGTTGCAGAATTCCTTGATCCCCGCCTCGGACAATTCCCGGCCGTAACCCGATTTCTTCACGCCCCCGATAGGCAGGCGGGAGTCCGAGCGCACGACGGCGTTGATGAACACGCTGCCCGCCTCCAGTTGCCGGCTGAGCCGTTCGGCCCGGGCCAGATCCCGGGTCCAGATGGCGGCGCTTAGGCCGTACCGCGTCTGGTTAGCCAGCCGGATGGCTTCCGCTTCGTCGGCGAACTCCGTAATGACCGCTACCGGCCCGAAGGTTTCTTCCTGAAAGACGGTCGAATCGGGGCCGACGCCGTCCAGGAGCGTCGGGGCAAAGTTACAGTCCTGTCGCTGCCCGCCCGCCAGCAGGGTGGCGCCTTCTGCCAACGCCCGCTGGACCTGCTTTTCCAGCGTTTCGGCCAGATCCGGCCGGGCCAGCGGTCCCAGGTTTGTCGCTTCCGCCGCCGGATCGCCCTGTTTGAGCTGGCCGATCAGGTCCTGAACCTTACGGGTAAACTCCGCCTTAACCGAACGCTCGACCAGAAAGCGCTTGGCGGCGATGCAGACCTGCCCGGCGTTCATCATCCGCGACTGCACGGCGGCGCGGGCGGCCTGGTCCAGGTCGGCATCCGCCAGCACAATCAGCGGATCGCTGCCGCCCAGTTCCAGCACCGACTTCTTGATGTATTTCCCGGCCAGGGCAGCCACCGCCGACCCGGCCCGTTCGCTGCCTGTGAGCGTTACCATGCCCACCCGGTCGTCGGCCAGCAACCGTTCCACGGCGTCCGTATCGGCAATCAGGGCCTGAAACACGCCTTCCGGAAAGCCGGACGCCCGGAACGCCCGCTCGATGGCCAGCGCGCAGCCGAACACGTTCGGGGCGTGCTTAAGCAGGGTTACGTTACCCGCCATCAGCGCCGGAATGGCGTAGCGGAACACCTGCCAGAACGGAAAATTCCAGGGCATAACGGCCAGAACGACGCCTACCGGCTCGTAAACCACCACCGACCGCTGGGCTTCGGTCGGAATGTCGTCGGCTTGCAGCAGCCGCTCCGCCTCCGCGGCGTAGTAGTCGCAGTGCGCGGCGCATTTTTCCACCTCCGCCCGGGCCTCCGACCGGATCTTGCCCATCTCGGCCGTAATCAGGTCGGCCAGTTCGGTCTGGTGCGCCCGCAGGTAAGCCGCCAGGTTTTTCACCGGCTGCCCCCGTTCGTCGAACGACAGCGCCCGCCAGTGGCCCTGGGCGAAAACGGCCTGTTCGAGCTTTGTCTCCAGTTGGAGGGGCGTCTCCTCGGTATAGGTATTCAGGGGGGCAAGCGTGTATGGATTGGTGCTCTGAAAGGTTTTCATGCTCGGTTGATCTGGGGTATGGATGGCTCAATAGAACAAAAGCGAAGGGCTTCCTTTGTTCTTTCCTGCCTTCTGATATTTTTGTGAAGATAACGGTAAACCTACAAGCCCATTATTGGTACCATTAACCTTCTTATCTTTTTTCGCATGAAAAAACAGAGTCTCATTGCGCTTGCTGCCTTCCTATCCGGAAGTGCCTTTGCTCAACAGGGTCCGGTTCCGTTTCAGGCTCGGGGAATCGTTGCCTTATCCGATGCCGACATAGCGGCCTCAGCTTACGCGGATGGTAATCTTTACAAAGGAAAGGGCGTACGGGATGCTCTGACGGTAGTTGGCTTCCCCCTGGACCGCAGCGGTCAGAACTCCGGAACGGCTCCGGTTTCCAACTCATCGGTACTGTACGACAAATCGCTGGTCGTGACGCCGAATGGCCGGCTGGCCTTTGTGCTGGAAGGACGGGGCGCGGTCGGCGACAGCCTGGCGAGCCGGAAAGGTGGGGTGAAGGAACTGCCCGTCTCGGCCAAAATGTTTACCGTCGACCTGAGTACTCCCGGTAAACCGACCGTCAAGTACGGCTTCTCCGTGGGCAACCTGCCGACGGCCGTCACCATCAATCCCCAGGGCAACACCCTGGCCGTTGCTTCGGGTGAAGCCGGCAAAGAAATCCGCCTGATTGAGTTTGACAATACCGGCAAGCCGACGCGGATCGTGACGGCGCCTTCGCCCGTGGCCAACGCCCGCATCACGGACCTGGTCTGGCATCCGGGCGGTCAGTTCATTGCCTACAGCATTGAAGACTCGCAGGAAATCGGCCTGCTGAAATACACCACCGACGCCAGCAAAAAACCCAACCTGCTGCCCCACGGCAAGACCGTGAAAGTAGGTGCCCTGCCGGCTACGGGTAAGTTTTCTCCGGACGGTGCGTTCTTCATCGTCTCCGACATCAAGAAAGCCGCCAGCGCCCAGGCAGCCGGTAAAGGCGAACTGTTCGTCGTTCAGTTCAGCACCGAAGATACGCCGGGTGAGCACAAGATCGTCTCCCAGACCGCTTCCGGCGAAAGCGCCGAAGCCCTGGCGATCAGCCCGGACGGGTCAACGGTTATCGTAGCCAGCAGCAACCAGTCTCACCTGCCGTTTACGAATCCGGCCGCCGGCAAGAGCACGCTGATGGTCTACAGCCTGAGCAAGGGCGGGAAACTGACGCTCGCCAACGAGTATCCGTTCGAAGGCATCGCGCCCCAGAGCGTCGAATTTGACAAGAGCGGCAACGCCATCGCCGTAGCCGTTTACGAATACCTGGATTACGGTGACCGCCAGGGCGCCATTGAGTTCTGGAAAGTCAACAAGGGCGATAAACCGACGCTGGAAAAAGTACCGGCCCGGGTATCGCTGACCCGCGGCTGCCATGCCGTCAAGGTTTTCTAAGCGGACCATCGCCCCTTTCAAAAAAAAGCCCTTCGGTTTCGGAGGGCTTTTTTTAATTTACAGGCACAATCCTAAACCTGACACCTCTATGAATCGATGTTTACTGGCGGCCGTGCTTCTGGGTATGGGCCTGCGCGCCAACGCCCAGTCCAAAATTGTCAGCCAACTGGAAATTTATGATCTGAAAACCGATAAGCGGCGGATCGTGCGGACCGACAGCGTTCGCTTCGAGGCCCCCAACTGGAGCCGGGATGGCAAACACATCATCATCAATGAGCGGGGATTGCTGTACCGGGTGGATATCAAAGACGGCAGCCGCGAACGGATTGAAACGGGAATTGCCAATCAGTGTAACAATGACCACGGCATTTCGCCCGACGGAAAACTGCTCGTGGTGAGCCATAACGATCCCAAGGCCGGGCGCGGGGCCAATTCGCGGATTTACATTCTGCCCTACGGGGGCGGCGAACCCAGGCTGATCACCGAACAGGCCCCCTCCTACTGGCACGGCTGGTCGCCCGACGGCAAGACCCTGGTTTTTGCCGGCCTGCGGACCCTGCCGGATGGCTCCCGAGATTTCGACATCTACGCCGTTCCGGTCGAAGGCGGACCCGAAAAGCGCCTGACGGACGTAAAAGCGCTGGACGACGGGCCGGATTACTCCCCCGACGGGAAGTACATTTATTTCAATTCGGTCCGTTCGGGTACCATGCAGCTCTGGCGGATGCGCCCCGACGGCAGTGAGCCGACCCAGCTGACCAACGATGCCTACAACAACTGGTTTCCGCATCCCTCACCCGACGGCAGCTGGATTGTCTTTATCTCCTACATCGAACCCATCGACCCCAACCTGCACCCGGCGGATAAACAGGTCATGCTGCGGCTGATGAACGTAAAAACAGGAAAGGTTCGGGAGCTGGCCCGTTTCCGGGGCGGGCAGGGGACCATCAACGTGCCAAGCTGGTCGCCCGACAGCCGACAGTTCGGATTTGTGACGTATCCGGAAGTAAAATAAAGCGAACGGGGCCGCGCAAGTGGCCCCGTTTAGTTTCCGTAGGCCAGGCTGTACCCCATCCGCACCAGCGAACGGGCTACCGGCGGACGAACAACCCAGTAGACATTCCGATCGCCCAGGACGATCCAGTAGTCCTGCCCCTGGCAGAACTGGTTATTGGCGTATTGAATGGCCTCTACGAGGGAAGTAAATTCATTTAATCGCGCCTCCCGTAAGATCGAATGGGTACGACCCGAGGCAGGTATCAGTGTGGAATGCATGACGTTGAGCAGTAAAGAGTCGGACAGGAATCAATACTATACCAAAGAAAAGACGTCACTACTTGAATGTCAAGCCATTTTGATTAAAACTATTGATAATCTAAATAGCCTACATAATTTGTTGAGTTTATACCTTCCCTGGCTTGCACTCATTACCCGTATAACGCAAAAAAATCCCGCTCCGTATGTCCGGTAACCGCGCCGGAAGGTGTGGAGGGCATTCCCCAGAACCGGCCGTGTAATCCTCACTTTTTGCCAAATGGCAGGCCGACGCCCCGGACCGGTTAATATGCCATTACCCTGACTACACGCTGATAATCAGCGGTATATCCAAACAACTGCGTTTATTTTACCGGAATTGGTATAGCATTTGGCCCCTGGAGGATACAACCAAATGATGAATACGATGAACACAGGCCATAGTTTCAGCAAGAAAGCTATGGCGATTGCATTAGCCGGCAGTATCCTGGCGGCCGATGGCCTTACCGGTTGTAAAACAATTCAATCAAAAACCAATAAAACCCAGCGCGGTGCCGCCGTTGGAGCGGGCGCGGGTGCAGTAGCGGGCGGCCTGATCGGAAGACGTTCAGGTAATACGGCAGTCGGGGCCATCCTGGGAGCAACCATCGGCGGCGCTGCGGGAGCAGTGATCGGCCGGCGGATGGATAAACAGGCGGAGGAACTGCGCCGGGGACTAGAAAATGCCCGCGTAGAGCGGGTCGGCGAGGGGATCAAGATTACGTTCGATTCTGACTTGTTGTTTGACGTGGATAAATATAACCTGAGGTCCGCGACGCGTCAGAATTTGGATCAACTCGCCGAAACGCTCAAAAAATACGATGACACCAATGTGCTGATCGAGGGCCATGCCGATCATACCGGCTCCGACAAGCATAACGAACGCCTCTCGCGGCAGCGGGCCGAAACGGTATCGAAATACCTGCGGACGAAAGGCGTTCCGGCCAACCGGATAACGGAAAAAGGCTACGGCGAAAGCCAGCCGATCGCCGACAACTCGTCGGAGAGCGGTCGCCAGCAGAACCGACGGGTGGAGGTGGCCATCTACGCCAACGAAAAGCTTAAGAAGGCCGCCGAACGCGGGGAGCTGAACTAAGCTAAGCCGATACAACGGGCTTTGCCCGTCAACGTACAGCGCCCGGGAAGAGCGAGTGAGGAAGAAAGGGTCGGGCGTGATTTTAAGGCGGCAGGGATCGGGCACTTACGTAGCCCGATCCATTGCCGTTTTCAGGACCATACCATTTACCAAACAGAACCGATTATGAACACAGGCAACAGCAACAGCCAACTGATCGACCGGCTGAACACGCTCCTGACCCGCACCCGCGACGGCGAACGGGGTTACCTGGAAGCATCCGAAAACGTCAAGGATCCCGAACTGAAGAGCTTATTCCTGGCTCAGTCACGCCAGCGGGGTGAGTTTGCGACCGAACTGGACCGGGAGGTCCGCGCGCTCGGTGGCGATCCGGACACCACTACCAGCCTGGCCGCCGACCTGCACCGCGCCTGGATCAACATCAAGACTACGTTTGCGGCCAACGACGATAAAGCCGTAGTGGAAGAATGCCGCCGGGGCGATTCCCAGGCGATCGACGATTACCAGGATATCCTGCAGCATACCAACCTGATGGCCAGCACCCGCGAACTGCTGCTTCGCCAGAAAGAACGCATCGATGCTGCCTACGCCTCGATGAGCCGTCTGGCCAACGTGGTTTAAGCCAGGCTGCAGAACCAACCATCCACACAAAAGCCCTTACCGACCGTAAGGGCTTTTGTTTTGGCATATGGGTCAACCCTCAGCGCTGAAACGTCCACTCGATCCGGTTGACAGGCGCCCGCTGTATGGCCTGGTATAACTCTGCATCGTCGGTAAACTGCAGCTGGTGCAGCGGATAAGACTCCACGTGAACGCTGAACCGGTCGCAGTCGAAGGGCCAGGGCTCAACTGCCAGCGTCTGGTCCGGGCGCTGGAGGATAAAGTAAGCCTGCCCGTCGGGGCCAAGGCTAATTTCCAGGCGCCGACTTTCGTCGGGCAGGCGGCCCAGACACAGAATCAGCGATAGCGCATCGCACCACTGCAGAAAGGCATAAGCGTAATCGACCTCGGCCTTTTTGACGCCTAACACCTTCATCCAGGCTTTCTGATTGGCGGTCTGATCGTCCAGAAACTCATCGAGGGCGGGGTCTGTGCCGCGCATGGACTCGTACAGAAAGGAAGCGTGCCGGGAAACCAGGAGCGCGTTCCAGCGGCTCTTTTCCAGGGCGATCTCGACCATCTTGCGCATCTGGAAGACGGAGTAGGTCAGGATCTGGAAGTCCTTGGGCGCACCGGCCTCAGTGAGGTGGTTGCGTCCCTCCCAGGCATCCTGCCCGTCGTCGTGCTCCGTCAGGGCGATCAGCGTTTCCACCCAGTTGCTGGGGCGCTGGTCGGGATGCCAGTGCAGGGCGGCCTGGACGGCCAGCAGACCGTGCGCCTGCTGGTGGATGACGTCCCAGCCGTATTCGGTACTTTTGACGATCATGGGTAGTTTAACGTTTATTGTTTAGGGTTTATGGTTTTGACATTATCACCTAACCGACTGTAAACCATAAACTCTAAACAATAAACGAATTGATAAACGGTACGTAAAAAAAGTGCGGAGTTAAGAAGACGTCCCCGTAGGGATTTGCCTCCTTAACTCCGCTGTATGATCGAGAGTTATTTATTTTCGATAATCTGGTTTTCGCCTTCCTTGTAGGTATCGCCGGTCAGGGCCGCCCGGGCCATTTCCATGAAGCGCACCATGCGGCTGGAGGTGGAATCCCAGTATTCGGCCGTCTCGGTGTACACTTTGATCAGGTTCAGTTCCGGATCATCCTTACCTTCCGGGAACCAGGGCTTGGCGATGGGCGACCAGAGTTCGTCAATCTTGGACCGGTCGTAGACCTCTTCGGCTCTCCCCGCTACAGACACGTACGAGGCCTTGTCCGGATGGGCGTAGGCTACGTTGACGTGGTAATCGCGTTCGACCTGCTCGGTTTTCTGACTATTGTTTTTCGTGAAAAACCAAAGGCATCCGTTTTCGTCGATCTGCATGGTTGCCATCGGTCGGCTGACGAGACGTCCGCTGTCTTCAACCGTGGTGAGCATCCCGATCCGAATGTCTTCGATCAGATCCCGGATTTTTTCCATGCCGGGATTCCGTTGCGGTTTAGTTTCCATAGGTGTGGATAGGCCGGGGCAGAATGCCCGAAACCCCTTAGTTGTAAATCATTTCCTGACGGCCCAGGGCGTCAAAGAGCGTGCGGGACAGGGACGTTTCCTGATCCGGGCGCTGGGCAATTTCCAGAATTGACATGCAGGTATGGATGCACTGCCGGCAGGCGGCCGAAATCTGCATCGCCCGCTCACAGGTAGCCTGGTCGCATTCGTTGGCGCATTTTTCGCAGATTTCAATGCAGGTCTTGGCCAGCAGCCGCGTGTTTTCCGACCCACGAACGTACAGCATTGCCAGCTGACGGCAGATGTCCGCGCAATCCAGATTCAGGAAAATGCAGCGGTAGTATTCATCAATATCGGTCCGCCGCGAACACTCTGTAGCATATTCATCACAAACCGTTGCACAGCTTACTAAAGAGTCGTAGATGTTCTTTCTCCAGATCATAATCGTATCAGGCTAATCGTAGGTATAACTTATTGGTTTTAGGACATGGGCTGCTGCCGCGACATATTACCCCCCAGTCCGTCCGGCTCGCTGTACCGGCGGCGCGCCCATTGACGGGCTTCGCTGATGCTGGTGGTGATCACATCCTGTTTGTCAAGGCCACCTTGCTCTACCAGGGAGTTGGCGATCTCAATGGCTTTGTCGCGAACGCTGGGGGTAAGTGAGCGCATGGCTGCCGGGAAATGAGAGTTGCTCCACATCATGACTGTAATTGCCTTGGTTACTTCTTTACCTTACAATTTTATGCCAGCAATATCCATAGAAATTATATTCTTTATACAACTTTCATTATCAGCCATTTACGGGCCTTACACTTTCCTGACTGGCGTTCTTTCTCAGGCAAAATTCCCCGATGAACTGTAGAAATTGGCTGGCCATTGTGTAAGTTTTTACACACTCGACCCCAAAAAAATGGCCCCAGACAAAGCCCGGGGCGATTTTCATTTATCAGGATTGTGGCATTGTTCGTTTTTCACAACGTCGGTAACCAGACAACCTCTCCCTGTCCGGCAGCCAAATTTGTACCTTCAAAAGACGTACTACTTTTCATCTATTCAGCCAATCTGGCATCAAGCCGAACTAACCGCCTGTCTTATACAGGTTTACGCTACAGACATCCCCTGAGAGAACGAAAAGAAAGCGGATGTGGCTGTCCAATAATTTCCACAGTTGTGGGAAACTGTAAAAAAAATGCCTCACCCCTTTTGGGAGCGAGGCATTCATTCGCTTATGTGTCGGCCTCAGCGCGGGAAAATCAGGCGGAAGGTGGTTCCGACTCCTACCTGGCTGTCGACTTCAATAGAGCCCCGGTGGCTGTTGATAATGTTCTGGGTCGTTGTTAGGCCCAGGCCCATCCCACCCTGCTTTCGGGTAAAGAAGGGATCGAAGAGCCGCTGGCGGTTCTCCTCGGTGATGCCGGTCCCGTTGTCTTCCACACTAACCATGACGCCGCTCCCTTCCAGCACGCGGGTCCGGATGGTTAGCTGGCCTTTGTTTTCCTCCATAGCCTCGACGGCGTTGATGAGGATGTTCGACAAAGCGGTTTTAAACTGTTCCTTATCCAGGCCTGCCTGGCAGGGTTCGCTGGTGAAGTCGGTGCGCAGCGTCATGCCCTTCAGCTTAAGCCGGTCGCTGACGAGTTCGATGGTTTCGCAGACGGCTTCGTTGAGGTCATACTGCTGCAGGTTCAATTCGCGCGGCTTCGACGAATTGAGCATTTCGGTAATCAGCTGCCCGATGCGTTCGGCGTTCCGGCGGATGATGTCGGTATAGAGCGAAGGCGCCGGATCCTCGGGCGGCAGGTCTTCCCTGAGCTGTTCGAGGGCCAGGTGCAGATTCGTCAGCGGATTGCGGACCTCGTGGGCGATGCTGCGGGCGATGCGGCCCGTCATGCTGAGTCGCTCGGCAACCAGCAGATCCCGCTGGGCTTTTTTCTGTTCCGTAATGTCGCGGACGATGCCCTGGTACCAGGTCGTATCGCCGGCCTTGTCGGTTACGGCCACGATGGACACCAGGCAGTCGAACTTCCGGCCTTCGCGGCTGACGAGCACGACTTCAGCATCCTTAACCTGTCCGCTGTTTTCAAGCTGGTGGCGCAGGAGCGTATAGCGATCCGACTGTTCGAAGAGCCGCGTCGGTTCCGAGCCCAGAAGATCTTCCCGGTTGTAGCCGGTCAGTTTTTCCAGGGAGGGATTGACCTCCTGAAGCGTCATGTGTTTGTCGGTGACGAAAATGGCGTCGATCGAGCGTTCGAACAGGGAACGGTATTTGTTCTCTTTCTCGGCCAGTTCACCCATGACCTCGGCCTGCCGCAGGGCGTAACGGATGCTTCGTCCCAGCAACTGGGCGTCAATCCGGCCTTTGACAAGGTAGTCGGCCGCCCCCAGTTTCAGGGCCGAATAGTCGACTTCCATATCATCCTGGCCCGTGAGCAGAATCATCGGGGCCTGGCAGCCGGTCTTAAAGGCCTCCTGGATCAGTTCGATACCGGTGCGTTCGCCCAGCCGGTAGTCCACCAGATAAACATCGTAGTTCCGCTGACAGGCGTGCTCCAGGGCTTCGTCAAATTCAGTAACCCAGTCCAGGACAATGTTGGCATTGTCTCGGGCGGATACCAGCGTTCGGGTCAATATATAATCGTCTTCGTCGTCCTCCACCAGCAAGACCCGGATGCTCTTTTCGGAAAGATTACTGGCTGGAGTCGTCGGGTAAGGAAACGGTGTCAATCCAGTACTTTTTTATGGTTTTTGTAATTTCCAATAGTGTGTTGTAATCAAACGGCTTGGAGATGTAGGAACTCACCCCCAGATCGTACGTGCGCAGAATGTCTTCTTCGGCGGTTGATGTTGTCAGTACAACGATGGGAATTTTGCGGAATTGCTCGTTGGCTTTGATTTCCTGAAGTGCCTGAACGCCATTTTTGCGGGGCATGTTCAGGTCGAGAATAATCAGGCTGGGGCGGGAGGCGGATTCAAAGGGTGGGCGCTTATAGAGATAATCCAGTAGTTCCTCCCCGTCTTCGACAAAATACAGATTCGATACCAGGTGCGTCTCGCGGAAAGCCTGCTCAATCAGCAACCGGTCATCAGCATCATCGTCGGCGATGAGAATACTGGATCTATATTTCTTGTCTGCCATTTAACGATTCCTGTTAGAAGATTAGAAACGTGGGTTGGGTACGGTATGCCTTTTCGACCATAAAGTAAGGAAGTTTCGGGGGAATGGCCATTGGTTCTTATTGAATGGCAGAAAAGAGTTCCTATTCGTTCGGGCTGAATAGGCTCAAAATCAATACCATTTTCCTCCATAGTTAGTCAGGATTACCTTGCGGACCGCCTGGCTGTCTACCGGCTTTCCGCCGCCCTGACTTTCCGGGGTGTATCTCTACAACATGGGGAAGAGTCTACACAACCCGGCCGGGTCATTGTCCATTAATTCAGAGGGCAAAAGTCCGGTAAAATGGTAAATTCAGGGGTAAAGCCTTGTATTTTAGCCTTTTGCCTCCCCAAAAACCGGAATTGCCCATTGCTCTGGCACAGCTTTCTCCTTTCAATATGCCGGAAACCAATGCTTCATCTCATGAAAAACCGGTTTGGTCAACTAGTAGCGCTTACGCTCCTGACGGCAGGTCTGACTGTATCTACAGCCCAGGCTCAGACAACGCCGCGGACGGGCATCAAGGGTGGTTTTAACGCCACCAGCCTGAATATCAACAACGCCAGCGATCGGCGCGAACGCTATGGCTTTCACGTAGGTATCTTTACTCAAATTCCCGCCGGGAGCAGCTTTGCCATCCAGCCCGAACTGCAGTACACCAGCAAGGGTGCCTCGGCCCGCTACAACATTCTGGGCGTGAACGGACGCAACACCTTCAAGCTGAATTACCTGGAATTGCCTGTTCTTGCTACCTTCAAACTGGGCAATACGGCCGATCTGCAACTTGGCCCGTACGCTTCGTACCTGCTTAACAGCGGCTTTACTTCAGAAGGCGATCTGGGAACGGCTGTCCGGGACATCAACCGCGATAATTTCAACCGCGTAGACTACGGCCTGGCCGGCGGTTTCAACCTGTATTTCGGGAATGTGCTGCTGGGCCTGCGCTATGGCCAGGGGCTGCGACCTGTCGCCGAAAGCGGGGGCGCCCGTCTGCTGCTGGGCGATGCCCGGAACGCAACGGGGCAGGTTTCGCTCGGGTTTACAATTCGGTGAGGTAAGACTGTAAGTCGTCAGTCCTCAGTCAACAGTCGTCAGTCTGCTCCGCCAATCGATAAATCTTCGGCGGAGCAGACTGACGACTGATGACTGACAGACTGATGACTGACAAATGAATATCGTAAGCCTTCAGCTTATTATACAGCGTCTTCCGGTCAATGTTCAGGACCTCGGCCGCTTTGGTCTTATTGTAGCCCGTCTTCTCGAGGACTTTGATGATGACTGCGCGCTCCGCGTTCTCGGACACCGACTTCAGGTTATTGGCGGGGGTAACAGGCGCAGGAACCGACAGCATACTCCCTCCTGACATGGCCGCATTGGCGTACGAGGGACTCACATCGTCGGTGAGGTAGTGCGGTGAAACAATTTCCAGCGGCAGGCAGTCGACGGTGATGTAGTCGCCCTGGGCCAGCAGAACCGCCCGTTTCACGACGTTCTGCAGTTCGCGCAGGTTACCGTGCCAGAAGTATTCCTTTAGTTTTTCCTTGACTTCGTCGTCGAAGCCCAGTATATCCTTTTCGAGCTGCTGGTTGGCCAGTTCGAGGAAATGCTCGGCAAAAATGAGGATGTCGGCCTTGCGTTCGCGCAGCGGCGGCAGTTCGATCCGGAATTCGTCGAGCCGGTGGAAGATATCTTCCCGGAAACGGCCCTGGCGCACGGCATCGCGCAGGTCTTCGTTGGTAGCGGCGATGATCCGGACATCGACCGAAATATCCTGGTTGCTCCCGATCCGGCGGATTTTCCGTTCCTGCAGGACCCGCAACAGCTTAATCTGATTGTCGTAGCTCAGGTTACCGATTTCGTCGAGGAACAACGTTCCGCCATTGGCGTGTTCAAAGCTCCCGACCTTATCGGACATAGCGCCCGTAAACGACCCTTTGATATGCCCGAAAAGCTCGCTGCCCGCCAGTTCTTTGGAGAGCGCCCCGCAGTCGATGGCCACGAAGGGTTTGTCGCCGCGCTTGCTTTTCTGGTGGATGGCATTGGCCACAAATTCCTTTCCGGTCCCCGTCTCGCCGGTAATAATGACCGACATATTCGTCGGGGCGATGAGGTCAATGTGTTTCTGGAGCAGTTCCGCCGCCCGGCTCTTACCGAAGATAAAGCGTTTACCCCCGCCCGGCGCGGTAACGCGGATGCGGGGTGTCGGTTTTGCCGGCGTTTCGGCCGCCGCTTCGGGCCGCGGAGCCTGCAGGCTCTGGAGACGACGTTCCAGGGCACTCTTGATGGTATAAAGGATTTCGTCGGGGTAGAGCGGTTTGGTCACGTAGTCATACGCGCCGTGCTTGACCGTCTGCACGGCCATGCGGACGTCCGAATAACCCGTAATAATGATGACCGCCGTCGACGGGTCCAGTACCTTAATCCGACGCAGGATTTCCAGCCCGTCGATGTCCGGTAATTTAAAGTCACAGATAACCAGTTCGTACGATTCTTTCCGAAGCAACATCAGGGCATCCTCCCCGCGTTGGGCCGAAGCCGTCTTATACCCTTGTTTGGTAAGAAAACGCTCCAGCAGCAAGCATATATCGGTATTATCGTCAACGATGAGGATTCTTTCCATAGCGATAGCCACAACGCCTGTTTGCTATGTGCCCATAACAAAGTTAGCTAAACCCTTATTGATTGTAAAGCTTTAGATCTGGATACATTGGAGGGCCTGTTCGATTATTTTTCGGTTAAATGTCTTACCGATAAAGTAATCTGCCCCTTCCTGGGTGGCCCGTTTCCGCTCCGCCAGCCCGTCAAATGCACTGATCATGACCACCTTCGTTTCGTTGCCCGACATCCGAATGTGCGATAACAACTCGAAACCAACCCCGTCGGGGAGGCTCAGATCCAGAAAGACTGCGTCAAACGACTGTTGATCCAGCCGCTGCCGTCCTTCCTCGAGAAAGTGCGCACAGGTCGTATTATACCCCATACGCTTCAATAAACCCGACAGGAGCAGGCAGATGTCTGTCTCGTCATCTACGATCAACACACGTTTCCCTGGGTTCATGGATATTCCTACCGGATCGTAATAGGTTCTGCTGGTTTGATGGCCCCTCAATCGTTCCACATATGTAACATTTGGGTACAAAAGATATTTTACCATACAAACTACACTAAATAGTGTGCCTGAAATGGCAATCGCTCCATTAATGGCCTGATTTTAATAAAAATGGCTGAAGATGCGTACCAGTGGTAGTAGAAGATGGATGAACTGCGGGCCATGGTTTTAAAACAACGCATGATAAAGACGGCGTTTCTCCACACTAATTCTACAATTGTGGAATTATTTCTACACTCGCTGGGTACCTAAACCGGCGGATTTTCCCCCAAAAAGGCCGTTTGCTATCCCGCAGCCTCTAAGTGTACCCCGTTTACACGCATTCTGGCCCATATGTTGGGTTTGGCACAATTTTCTCATCAACCTCAGTACAAGCATTTGATACTAACTTCCTGTCTGCCAGCTCATGGGAAACCTGCTTTACACGATAGCCATCATTCTCATCATCATTTGGCTGCTTGGCTTTTTGGGCTTTGACAGCTTTGGAATGGGCGGCCTGATTCATGTTCTGCTGGTGATCGCCATCGTAGCAATTCTGTTACGGCTGATCAGAGGGCGAGGCGTCTGACATCACCCGGTCCCGGCGACCGGTTAACGATACAAGAGTGGTACGTTTAGGTTTAGGTGGTTTCTTTTTAGGTTAAGTACAAGTTACGGTGGGTACGGAATCCCTGCACCGCTTTGAGTGCAGGGATTTTTATTTGCTTTCGGTTCAGTCCGTTCCCTGAAGGCCGCGTTCGATCTTCTCCGTGGCTTCCTGCTGGTCGTCGCCCTCAGGCTGGGGTTTTTTCGGTTTTTCCTGGGGATCATAGAGAAACTGGGCGAAAATCGGAAAATGGTCCGAGCCGCTCCGGGGCAGGCGGCGAATCGCCTCCAGTTTAAAGTGCTGGGAAACGAAGACATGGTCCAGCGGCCAGCGCAGGAAAAAGTAGCTGGCGTGAAACGAATTAAACATGCCCCGCCCCACGCGCGGATCAAACAGCCCGCTGGTTCGCTGAAAGAGCCGGGTAGTGTGGGACCAGGCAACGTCGTTAAGGTCACCGGCGACGATCACGGGGCCCGTCAGCTGGCGGACTTCCCGCCCGATCAGCAGCAGTTCGGCGTCCCGTTCGGTGGATCGGTCGTGTTCCGTCGGACTGGGCGGCTGGGGATGCACCCCGTAGAAGTGAACCGGAATTCCCGACGGCAGTTCGAGCACGGCCCGGATGGAAGGAATGTCATCCTCGATCAGAAAACGGATTTCGTGCTCCCGGATCGGTAACCGCGAGTATAACAGCATGCCGTAGGTATTCGGGAGCGGGTGCAAAACCCGAAACGGGTAATCCGCCTTCAGGGATCCGAGCGCCTGCCGCCAGGCTTCGTCGGCTTCCACAATCAGCAGCACATCCGGCTGTACCTTCGCCACCATTTCCAGCACCCGGTCGTACTGCCGGTTATCCATATAAATATTGGCGATCAGCAGGCGAATGGTGTTGGTAGGATCCTTCCGTTCCGCGCCGGGGAGCTGCGCCCTGAACACCGGCGTGTAGGGAAGAATGAGCCAGAGCTGATACAGGAAAGCCAGGCCTAAACCCGCCGTTACGACCGTTCCCAGGGGCGCTTCCAGCCGAACGCCCGCCAGGCCCGCCAGACAACCGATCAAGGAGAGCAGGCTCAGCTGCAGGTGGGGAAAATCCCAGATACGGATCCACCACTGCTCGTAGCGCAGGAGATGAATAAAGGAAGCAATAATGACCAGTGTACCAAATGTGGTGAATAACCAGCCCAGGAAAGTCATGGTTATGTGGGGTTGTTAAGCAGGGTTCCCCAAATAAACCCGAACGCTGCCCAACCGCCGCTGTGCTCACTCATTTTTTCGTTAAATATTACTGCGTGGTTAACAAAGCTGAACGGGTGTGATGCTGCCCGCGCTGATGCTTCTGATCTACCGTCTGTAGAATTAGTTCCTCAGCCCATGAACTACTGGTTGGCCAGCCGAAGGAGTCACTACTACCGTATCTTTTTGATAACCAAGGATTTATGCCGATAAAACGCGCAACAGTGCGTTATGGTACGAAATTTTCAGCAGGATCGGCATGGACCGCCCCGGGCGGTATTTCGTTCACTTTAACGATGACCCCATGAAATCGAACATGAGTGGAGTTCTGGTTGCACTACTGGCAGGTGCGGTGCTTGGCGTTCTGCTGGCTCCCCGTAGTGGCCGGGCAACGCGCCAGAAATTCGGCAGCGACACCGATCGTTTCCTGCGTGATCTTCAGGATACCATCGCATCTGGTTTCGAAAATATCCGCAGCCAGTACGAGGATACCGTTGATTCGGTCAAGTCGCGTTACAATGAAGCCACTGATGTAGCGGCCTCACGCTCAAAAAGTGCCACGAAATAAGACTGGCACCTATCCTATCGGTTTAGTTTTCTAGTTTTACTTCAGGATTTACAAAAAAATCATCCAACACCATGAGAAGCACAAGAGATTTTCTATTAGGGTTCCTGACCGGCGTTGCTGCCGGAATGCTGACGGCCCCCAAGAGCGGCCGCGAGTCACGTCAATACCTGAAGAGTGAAGCCGACCGCCGGTCCAAGGATCTGCAGGGCCAGTGGCAGAAAGGCGTCGAGCAGGTGAAGACGCAGATTGACCAGGTGAAATCACAGGTCAACCAGTGGTCAGACCAGGCCAAAAACAAAATGAACAACCAGGGCGATCAGGCCAGCCAGCAGTATAATGCTCAGGTAGAATCCCTGGCCGACCAGGCCCATGAGGGCGTCGAAGAAGGTCGCCAGTCGCTGCGCGTCGACTAATTACTCATCTTCCTGATTTACTCAACGTTACTGAAACAGGGCGGGGAGTGGACTTAACCAAGTCTACTCCCCGCTTTTTTTGTATTTACCGTCAAAAGTAAGGCTTGTTAAGTGCTTAGTTTTAAACGTAATGCTGCTTAAATGCAAACCATTGCGTAAGTCAGGGCTGAGAGTATTGTGTTTTTAATCATATTTTAATCTATTTTTAATGAAGTTCAGACTGAAAGGATGTTGTTTTGTGCAATGGTTCATGTAACGAAGACATAATAGACTTCAGCCGAAGTCTTAAACGATAAAGCAGCCTAACCTAAACGTACGGCTGTTTTTAAATGGTGTGGATATAGTCGGAAAGCTATTCGGGGATACCTGGGTAGCTTTTTTGTTTGTGCATCCAGCCAACCGGGTGTGAAAACTACTTTAATTACAGTTTAACCCTCGTTTAACTCTGTTTTAATTAACCCCCTGTAGTTTTGTTGCAATTCAAAGTTCCTGAGTGGTTTTACGGTCGCATTAGCGATACGATTGCAAGGGAAAGGTTGAACGTCAAAGCGGGAACGAGAGACCTGCTTTGAAATGGTGTGGATAGGATGAGAAAGCTACCTGGTGTCGATACTGGGTAGCTTTTTTGTGAAAAATCGTTGTTTTGGCAAAAAGTCGACCCGCCTGACACGGACACTTTCGCACGTTCGTTGCATAAACGATGGTCTTTCCCTACTTTGGGACTTACCGGCCCAACACCCCGACCCGCGCTTCATTCGCGCAGAAACCGGGACATTCGTGGCCGACAACCGTTGTTTACTATATCCAACAACCCTGCAAGACACCATGAAGATTCTGGTGGTTGAAGACGAACCCAAATTAGCATCCTTTGTCAAGAAAGGTCTGGAAGAGCAGTCCTTTGAAGTCGACGTGGCTTACGATGGGCAAATTGGCCGTAACATGGCGCTGGCGAGTACCTACGACGTCATCGTGCTGGATGTCAATCTGCCCAAAATGAACGGCTTCGATCTGGCGCAGTCTCTGCGGGCCGAGCAGATAAAAACGCCCATCCTGATGCTGACGGCCATGGGGTCGGTCGACGATAAGGTGGCGGGTTTTGAGGCCGGAGCCGACGACTACCTGGTCAAGCCCTTCGAATTTCGCGAACTGCTGGCCCGGATCCGGGTGCTGAGCAAGCGGAATACGGAGGCCGGTGGCACGCAGCCAAACCTGTTGAAAGTAGCCGATCTGGAACTGGATCTGAACGAAAAGGTAGCCCGGCGCGCCAACAAGCGCATCGAGCTAACGGCCAAAGAGTTCGGTCTCCTTGAGTACCTGATGCGCAACCGGGGACGGGTCGTTTCCCGCGTTGATATTGCCGAAAAAGTCTGGGACATTCACTTTGATACCGGAACCAACGTCATTGACGTATACGTCAATTTTCTGCGGAAAAAAATTGATAAAGACTATCCGGTTAAGCTGATCCATACCGTCATTGGAATGGGATATATGCTCAAGGAGGAATGATCACAGGCGACTTCCCGCCGGGATTCATGCCCGGCTCTTCTACTGCTTGTAACTTATGAATATCCGTACGCGCCTGACCCTGCTGTTTGCCCTGCTGGTGACGTCCATCATGCTGCTGTTTTCGATTTCGATCTATTACCTGTACAACCAGTACCGGGAATACGAATTCAGCCTGCGCTTACGGGACAAAGCCCTGACAACGGCTCACCTGGTGGACAATGTCAACGACCTGACGGAAGAGGTCCTGCGGGAACTGGATCGCAACGACCTGACGGCGCTCTACCGCGGACACGTGACTATCTACGGCGCCCAGAACAAGCCGATTTACAACAGCCCCGGCCCGGCCATTCCGGTCTCGGATGCCTTTCTGAACCAAATCCGCAAGGGGCAGTCGATCCTGCTGCAGCGGGAGCAGACGGAAATTCTGGGCCTGCCCTACCGCAACAACCGGCGGGAAACCCTGGTCGTCGTTGCCTCCGCCATCGATCATTACGGTTTCAACAAGCTGCAGCGGCTACGCGAAATCCTGATCCTGGGCTGGCTTGCCAGCCTGGTCGTGCTGCTGCTGGCGGGCTGGTTCTTCGCCGGGGACGCTCTGAAGCCGGTTTCGGACATCATCAATCAGGTCAATACCATCTCGGCGACCAACATCCACGCGCGGCTGAATGTGGGCCGGTCGCGGGACGAACTCGCCAGCCTGGCGACCACCTTCAACGAAATGCTCAACCGCCTGGAGGAAGCGTTTGTCTCCCAGAAGAACTTTGTCTCCCACGCTTCGCACGAACTGCGCACGCCCCTGACGGTAATCACGGGCCAGATTGAAGTTACCCGCATGCAGACCCGCAGCCGGGAAGAGTACGAGCGGACCCTGGACGATATTCTCGTAGAGGTTCGCAAAATGAACCATCTCGTCAACGGCCTGCTGGACCTGGCGTACGCCAATGCCGACATTGCGATGATGTCTCTTAAGCCGGTGCGCATCGATGAACTGCTCTGGCAGGCCCGGACGGCTCTCCTGCGCAATCATCCCGACTACGAGGTAACCATTACCTACGACGCCCTGCCCGAACAGGAAGAAGACCTGATGCTGCGCGGGGAGGAAACCCTGCTCCGGACGGCCTTTCAGAACCTGATGGACAACGGCTGTAAGTACTCGACCGACCACCAGGTGTCGGTGGCCCTGAAGACCCAGCCCGAGGGTCTGGAGCTTCGCTTCAGCGATAATGGTCCGGGAGTGACCGCCGAGGAGGTGCCGTCCATCTTCGAGCCCTTCTACCGCTCGCAGCAATCCACCGATCTGGGCATCAGCGGTCACGGCATCGGCCTGGCCCTAACCCGCCGGATTGTCGAACTCCACCAGGGAACGATCCAGGTTCAGTCCCAGCCCGGCCAGCCGACGACCTTTCTGGTCCAGTTGCCCAATCAGACAACCGGCCTTTCCGGTACCGCCCGTCCCCTCCCCGACCAGGCCGGTTCAGCTGCTTCTTACGAACGCTTTAATTAGCTTTTAATCTACTCTTAATCAGCCTTTAACCGCCCAGGATGACCTTTGCGTACGACCCACCCGATCGGGTGAGGTCGTCGGCTATCCTATGGAAGGTATTGTAATTCTGTTGACCCTCACCGCCAGCGCGGGAATACCTGCTTTACGGGGAACGGCCAGATGCTACCTTTGCCTTTTTCTGCACGCGCTCCTGGCGCTCTCGGGCCTTTCCTGGGCCATGCGCATGCTCATGGGGGGCGATACGCTGGTTTTTAAGCTGGTTGAAAACTTGTCCGGCTCCCCCGTCGTCACCCTTGACTACAGCGCTTCCCTGGGTCTGATTCTGATCAACGGCCTGGTGATGGCACTCCTCGTCAAGCTCTACCAGCAGCTTAGCAACAGGGCCGCCGGCAGCGCTGCTTTTTACCGCTCCCTGCTGCTGGTGTGGGTCCATTCGCTGCTGACGCTGGCCCTTGCCCTGCAGCAGGATACCGATCTGCTGTTGGCCTGAGGCCTCCCCTACCCATTCGTATCGCCTAGCAGCCCGGCCAGGTCCGCCGGGGAATAATTGATGTTTTTCAGGGTCTTCTGATCGGCCGTGCGGTAAACGAGGTATTTGCCTTCCGATTCCACGTAATGGCAGGCGACGCCTTTGTCCTGGTAGTGGGCTACCGTCGCTTCGGCTTCTTCGACCGTGCGGCAGGCCTTACTCAGGTTGGAGCGCTGCACCTCGTCGAAGAGCGCCTTGAACCGCTCGCCGAGGCCAAATTCGAGGATGGCACCCGCCAGGACGTACTGCAGATCGCAAAGCGCGTCGGCGACGGCGACGATGTCTTTCTCCAGAATCGCCACTTCCAGTTCTTTCAGCTCCTCGGCCAGCAGGGCGACCCGCAGCTGGCAGCGGTTTTCGGCTGGAATCTGGGGCTGGTCCAGGACCGGGTGGTGGAAGGTGCGGTGAAATTCCGCGACGGCATTGAGGGAATCGGGCGTAAACATAGGGGGTGAGGGGGTGAAGCGGTGAGGGAGTGACGTTCCTGCACCGCTTAAAAATTGGTTTTGAAAAGTTTAATGGCAATCGCCAGCAGGATAATGCCGAAGATCTTGCGCAGAATGCCGGTACCGCCGGGTCCAAGCTTTTCTTCGAGCCAGCGGGAGGATTTCAGGACAACGTAAACCAGCAGCAGATTCAGCAGCATGCCAATGAGGATGTTGGTCGTCTCGTAGGCGGCCCGCAGCGACAGTATGGTGGTCATCGTCCCCGCTCCGGCGATCAGCGGAAAGGCAATTGGCACGATCGAGGCCGCCGAACCCGCGTGGGCCTCTTCCTTAAAGATGTTGCGTCCCAGGATCATCTCCAGTCCGAGCAGAAAAATAATCAGCGCCCCGGCCACGGCGAAGGAAGCGACATCGACACCGAACAGCTTGAGGATGGATTCGCCCAGGAAGAGAAAGGTCACCATCAGCAGGCCCGATACGAGCGTGGCCTTCTCCGATTCGATATGGCCGACTTTCTTCCGCAGATCGATGATAACGGGCAGACTGCCAATGATATCGATCACCGAAAACAGAATCAGCGTTACCGACAATATTTCCTTTAGATTGAACATGGTACGTACGGTGGCAAGCCGGCCGGTTTCCCGACCCCTCGCGTGGAACGCCCCAAAGTTCGGATTAAAGCGGGTAGTTGCGCAGAAAATCTTTGAGTTTCTCGATCTCCCAGGCTTCGATGGCCGGGAAATTGGCGATGCGAAAGGTCGTCTGCTTCCAGGCGCCGTAACCGTTGCCAAGCGTGATGCCGGCTTCCTGCGCGGCCGCTTTGACGCTTCGGATCCTCTCTTCCGAACCTTCCACGGCGATGACCGTGTCGGAGCGCTGCGCCGGTTCGCGGACCAGGAGCGGCCAGTCTGGCCGTTCGGTTTCGAAGAATCGGTACCAGTCGGCGGCCTGCGCCCGGAGCCGGGCATCGATCGCATCGATCGGCGGCACCTGTTCCAGCACCCGCATGAGCAGGTAGATGCCCAGCCCGTTGGGCGTGTACTGGGTCTGGTACTTCTGGATGTTATCGTCGATGAACAGCAGGCTGTTGTAGTACTGCCGGTCGCCGATCACCTTGGCCCGATCCAGGGCGGCCGGTGAATAAATCAGCAGCGCCAGGCCGGCGGGCAGGCCCAGACACTTCTGTACCGAACCGAACCAGACGTCGGCCAGCGACCAGTCGAAAGCCAGCCCGCCAAGAGACGAAGTAGCATCCACGGCGATGAGCCCCGAAAAATCCCGGCGAAACCCGGCCAGGGTTTCCATCCGGACCTGCGTACCGTTAGAGGTTTCGTTCTGGACCACGCAGAGCACATCGGCCTCCCCCGGCAGGATCATCGGCCGGATCCGGTGGGCGTAGTCCATCCATTTCCGCCCGAAAGCGCCGCTATGCGGGTGCAGGCTGGTGGTCGCCGTCAGCGACTGGGCGATGATCTCCCAGCATTCGGTGGCCGACGACACAAAGGCAATCCGGTAGTCGGCCGGGATGGCCAGGTTTTCGTGCAGCAGCGCCAGCGTCCGCTCGACGATAGCCATGAAGCCCGGGCTGCGGTGATTCAGGCTGACGATGCCCGAACGGACGGCTTCCGCGGCGTAATCGGCCACCTGGGGATATACTTTGGCAGGACCGGGGTAAAACGTAATCATACGGCAGCAGGCGATTCCAGCGTCAGCAGGTAGCGAACGGCCAGTTCGTAGCCGGTCAGGCCCAGGCCACAAATCATGCCTTTGCAGCGTGAAGTCAGGTAGCTGTGGTGGCGGAAGGCTTCCCGGGCGTGGATGTTGGAAATATGCACCTCCACCGCCGGCGCCGACACGGCCGAAAGCGCGTCTGCCAGGGCTACGGAGGTATGCGTGTAGCCGCCGGCGTTGATGACGATCCCGTCGACGGTGAAGCCCAGTTCGTGGATTTTATCGATCAGTTCCCCTTCGTGGTTTGACTGAAAATAGTGTATTTGCACTTCCGGAAACTGTTCCTCGACCGTCCGAAGGTAGTCGACAAACGTCCGGTTGCCGTAAATGGTCGGCTCGCGTTTTCCCCGCAGGTTGAGGTTCGGGCCGTTGATGATCAGTATTTTTTTCATGGCTTACGCAGGGTTCGGAACGATCGCTCGGAAGCCTGCCTTTCCCATAACGCATGACTTCCGCCTGGCAAAGTTATACCAACGCTTTTAAAAACTACCTGATGCTCGAACGGGCGCTGGCCGAAAATTCGGTGGAGGCCTATGTTCACGATGTCGATAAATTCAGGGAGTTCCTTTCGCTGGCCGGCGAACCGCCCAGTCCGTTTCAGGTGACGGCGACGCACGTGCGTGCTTTTCTGAAATACCTCACCGACCTGGGACTTACGGCGCACTCCCAGGCCCGGATGCTTTCCGGCCTGAAAGCCTTTTACAAGTACTTATTGCTGGAAAACCTGCTCCCTGAAGACCCGACCCACCTCATCGAAGGCCCGAAGCTGGGCCGTAAGCTGCCCGATACGCTCAGCGTACCCGAAATCGACGCTCTCCTGGCGGCCGCGGATCTGTCTACTCCCGGCGGTACCCGCGACCGGGCCATGCTGGAAGTCCTCTACGGCTCCGGCCTGCGGGTGTCCGAACTGCTGGATTTGCGGCTTACCAACTGCTACTTCGAGGCGGGTTTTATCCGGATTTTCGGAAAAGGCAGCAAGGTCCGGCTCGTGCCGATCGGCCGCGACGCCATCCGGTATACGGCGCTCTACCTCGAACACGTCCGGAATACGCTCGACGTCCAGCCCGAAGCCGAGGATCTGGTATTTCTGAACCTGCGCGGCGGTTCGCTTTCGCGGGTTTCGGTTTTCAAGGCCATCAAAGCGCTGGCCCTGGCGGCGGGCATTCGCAAGACCATCAGCCCGCACACCTTCCGGCATTCCTTCGCCACCCACCTGATCGAGGGTGGAGCCGACCTGCGCGCTGTGCAGCAGATGCTGGGGCACGAATCCATCACCACCACCGAAATCTACACCCACCTCGACCGCGATTACCTCCAGCAGACGCTGACAGATTTCCATCCGAGAGGGAATCGGAGGAAGGGTTACAGTTTATAGTTTATAGTTGCTACGCCCCATTGTATCTACATTGGCGTAGCAACTATAAACTATAAACCCTAAACTATAAACTATAAACGCCTACCGGAACAGCAAAGGCGCAAACTGGTACAGGTTATACCGCCAGGCCAGGAAGGAATGGCCGCCGGGCACTTCGGTGTACTGGTACTTGATGCCGTACTTGTCGAAAAGCGCCATGGTGTTCTTGTTGTTGGTGTAGGCGATGTCTTTTTCGCCCCCCATCGCGATCCAGAACAGTTTCCACTGGTTGATCTGCGGATTTTTCAGCACCTGGCTATGCTTGCTTTCGACCTCGGCCAGGACCGGCGGGAAGTAGCCCGTACTCAGCGGCAGTACGTAGCTGAAGAGCTCGGGGTTCCACAGGGCGATATTCATGGTCTGAATGCCGCCCATCGACAACCCCGCCAGCGCCCGGTGTTCGCGTTTTGCGGAAACGTGGTAGTTTTTCTCGACGAAGGGAATGATATCCTTCACCAGGTCCGTCGCGAAGGGATCCTGCGCGGGGCCTGCGCCCATGGTCAGGCCTTTACCCGGCACGTGCCCCGCGGGCATCACGACCACCATCGGCTTGATTTTGCCTTCCGCCAGCAGGTTATCGAGGATGAAATTGGCGCGCCCGACGGTCGTCCAGGACGCATCGTTATCCCCGCCGCCGTGCAGCAGGTACAGCACCGGCAGCCGGGTTTTCATGCCGGCATAGCCCGGGGGTGTCCAGACGTGCAGCCGCCGCGTCATGCCCAGCGAAGCCGATGGGTACCAGACCGTTTCGACCCGGCCGTGCGGTACGTTTTTCACCGCGATGTAGTCTGTCTCCGGGCCGGTCACCTCAACGATATTCGAAATACCGTTCTGTGATTCCTTGAAACGCGGATTCTTTGGATCGAAGGTTCTGACGCCGTCGACCTGCAGGTCGTAGGTGTACAGGTTCGGCGGCAGCGGGCCCAGCGTCAGCGACCAGACCCCGTTGGCATCTTTCGTCAGTTTCTGCATGGGAATACCACCGAAGAAGTCGCCCGAAACGGTTACTTCCGAAGCTTTCGGCGCGTAGATGGCCAGCTGGACTTTGCCGCCCGGTAAGACTTTCGGCGACACCAGGGTATCGTTGGGTGTACGGGGCCGCTGCGGCGTCCCGGGCTGGGCCAGGCTGGCCAGTGGAAGAGCCAGGACAGCGCACAGCATTATAACACATCCACTGGTGGCTAAAAACCGGTACACACCGTGTCGGATCAGGCCCAGTTTCTGGCTGAATTCCGACTGTACCCGCAACGCAAAGGCAACTTCCGATTGATTCGGCTTCATCATGTTGTTTAAGGAATTGCCCTTCCTGCTTTTACAGGGAGGCAAACGTATATACCCACTTTCTCCTTCAAATGGATACAATTTAGCGCATATTGTCCAATCGTAATTTCCGGTTGCCTGATAAGTATTTCTTATCGGCATAGCCGGTTTAGGTCTCTGCCTGAGATTTTTACGTCTGAAGTTCTCGGGTATCCGGTTCTTTTTTTACTACCTTAACCGGGTAAACCCTACCGTTCTTAACCCATGAAAACGCTAACCTACCACCCCCTGGCCGTCCTGGCCGGGATTGTTCTCTCCCAGCTCATTCCGGTAGTCTGGTACGGCCTGCTGGCTGACACCTGGATGCAGCTTACGGGCATCACCGAAACCCAGGCCCAAACCGCTGGTACCACCCCCTATCTGATCGCCCTGGTGGCCTCGGTCCTCTCGACCGGCTTCATGGCCTTTCTGTACCGGGCCATGCGGATTGAATCCGCCCGCGACGGCGCCCTGCTGGGGGCCGGTCTCGGCTTCTTTTTCGGTCTGCTGAACCTGCTGACCATCAACGCCTTTGAATTCCGTCCGCTCGCGCTGAGCCTGATCGACGGCGGCATGATCACGCTGGTGGGAACCGGCGTCGGCCTGGTACTGGGCGGCTGGCGCAAGTACCGCGAGGCTGAACCCGCGCCCGCTCTGGCCGCTTGAAAAAAAAGCCGCTCCGGATTGGAGCGGCTTTTTTCTTTCCTGACTTCAAAACGTTTTGAGCAATCCGTTGTGGTTGGTCCGGTAGCCGCCATCAGGACGGCTGAAAAGGGGCCAGTACCTTCGTGACGCAGCAGCCTTTGCTGGTGATGGTCGTCGTTTCATCGACGAGCTGGAAGCCCTCCCTGATGCTGTTCCAGAGGGCCTCGCTATGCTTATGATCGTTGATGGTAACGATCAGCAGCCCTTCGGGTTTGAGGTAACCCGCCAGCCGCAGCAGGGTTTTGAGGGGATGCTTGCTGTAGTAGATTACTTCGTTAAAAATGATCATGTCGTACTGACCCTGAGGCTCGTAGGTATCCATATCCGCCACGAGGTAGGTACATTTCTCGTCGCCAGCCTGCCGGGCGTTGGTGATGGCCAGATCGGAAATATCCAGGCCCACGTACCGGCCGTAATTCTGGGTCTGCAGCCGCTGCTGGAGCAGCCCTTCCCCGCAGCCGATTTCGAGGATTTCCGGCTGGCCGGGCTTGAGGTGCTTGACGTAGCCGACGATGACGCTGAAGCGGGCGAGCTCGTCGAGGGCCTTCAGCCCCTCCCACAGGCCTTTGGCGTACTGGTAGTTCCAGCGGTCACGGTTGATGCGCAGGACTTTGCGCTTGAGGAAGGAGATCAGGGTCTGCATGGTCGGTTCAAATGACCCCCAAAGTACCGATAAATCCGTAACTTTCTGCCTTCTTCCCGTTTTGCATGCTGACCCAACGCACTTCATTGACCAGCCAGCGCGCCGCTTTTTCGCTGCCTGAACAGACGCACTACATCAACTGCGCCACACGCGCACCCTATAGCCGGGCCGTCGAAAACGCCGGACTGGAGGCCATTCGTTTTCACAGCAACCCGATGGGCCTGCGCCCCGATGATTTCTTCGCGGGCGGGGTGGCTGTCCGGGATTTGTTCGCCCGGCTGATCAACCAACCCGAGCCCGAACGGGTGGCGCTGATCGGCTCGGTCTCCTACGGCATGGCTATTGTCGCCCGCAACCTGCACCGGAAGCCGGGCATCGGCCCGGGTCAGCAAATCGTACAGATCGGCGAGGAGTTTCCCAGTGATGTATACGCCTGGGACCGGGTCATCAGTGAATTGGGACTGAAACGAACCGTCGTGCCCATGCCGGCGGATTTCCCGAAAGCCGAAGCCTGGAATGCCGCCATTCTGGCCGCTATCGACGCTGCGCCGACGGCCTTGGTGGTTGTTCCGCCCGTCCACTGGATGTACGGGACCCGCTTCGACCTGGAAGCCATCGGGCAGCGGGCCCGGGCCGCCGGGGCGCTGTACGTCATCGACGGGACGCAGGCCGTGGGCGCTCTGCCCTTCGACTGGCAGGCCATCCGGCCCGACGCCCTTATCTGCGCGGCCTACAAATGGCTGATGGGCCCCTACTCAATGGGCCTGGCCTGTTTCGGTGAATTTTTTGACGAAGGGCTACCGCTCGAGGAAAGCTGGATGAACCGGATGCACAGTAATCAGTTCCACCGTCTTTCGGAATACGAACCGACCTACCGCCCGAAAGCCTACCGTTACAACATCGGCGAGCATTCACACTTTCTGCAAATGCCCATGCTGGAGGCAGCTCTTGCGCAACTGCTCGACTGGCAGCCCGAACGCATCCAGGACTACTGCGGTGCGCTGCTGACCGAAGCCCTGCCCGTCTGGGAAAGCCTGGGCTGCCGCATCGAACCCGAATCCGGCCGGGGCCAACACCTGGTCGGCGTCTGGCTCCCCGACGAGGCCGAACCCCTAGCTGTCCAGCAGGCCCTCCTCGACCGCCGTGTCTCGGTCTCTGTCCGCGGCCGGGCCCTGCGCGTAGCCCCACACGTTTACAATGAGGCGGCGGATATCTCGGCGCTGACCGAAGCGCTACTTCAATTAAGAATGAAGAATTAAGAATGAAGCATTGGCTTCGCCTGGTCCTGAGTTGTCTGGCGAAGCCATTGTTCATTCGAAATTATTCGTTCTTAATTTTTTCCACATCTGCCGTATCAAGAACCGAAGTATCAATAGCCGTCCCATCCGTTGGCTGCAGGGTGGTCGGCAGGGCGCGCTCGAGCTGGCGGCGTTTGTTCCAGGGGGCAGTTGTTCGCCGGGCCATGTCAACGGCCAGGAGCGCGATGAGGACGGTAAAAACTAAGGCGACGGTAAAGAGCAGGCGGCGATTTCGTTTCATTCTTCGGTGAGTTGTTTGGGCGATACGATACCCACGAGGCGGCAGGTTCGGCCGGACACTTCCGCCCAGCGCAGGTCGTCAAATTCCAGGATAGCGACGGCTCCCTTGCTCATCGACCCAACGTCAGCGTGGGTCAGGTACTCGGCGAAATACGAAATATCCGGATTGTGACCAAAGAGCATGGCCGAAGTGCAGGCCTCGTCGAGCTGGTTGACGACCGCCAGGTAAGCCTTAGGGCCTCCGTCGAACAGGTGTTCATCAAGCCGCAGCGTGTCCGGGTCCAGACCAAGCTGCTCGGCGATCACCTTGCCCGTATCGCGGGCGCGGTTAGCCGTGCTGCTGATCAATACATCCGGTTGCACCTGCTGACCGGCCAGGTAGCGACCCATGCGCGCGGCTGCCATGATGCCTTGCGGCACCAAGTCCCGGTCATGATCCCGCTGAAAGGGTGTACGGTCTTCGGCTTTGGCGTGACGAACCAGGTAAAGCGTTTTTTTCATGGAGCGCAGATTTTCTCCAAAAAAACACCGGAAAACGCTCTTTTGCTTTCCGGCGACGCAATTTTTCTGGATTTAGACAAAAGAGAATAGACAAGGGACAAACGATCAGGCTGTTGGGAGTTAATGCATAGTTTATGTTTCGTTTATCTGCGGTCTGCTGAGCAGGAAAGTAAAGCAGCTGGTTGATGCGGCAAAACACAGAAATTCAACCGGTTAATCGCTCAGGCACGCAATCGCTAATTCACTCAATGGCATAAAGCTGGCAAGACGTTTGCTAATTTTCCATTTCGGGATGAGGGGCTTTCCCTAATTTTGTCCAATTTGCCAGCGATCCGAACAATGCTTTCATTGCCCACCACCCGTCCGTTTACCATTCGTCTAACTTACTGGGCAATAGGCCTGATCATCCTGCTGGGACTGGTCTTCTACGTGACCGTCTTCCGCTACGCAGTCAACGTTCCGCTGGTCGATGATTTTCTTTTTCTTTTTTCCATCACGCGCCTGACAGACCCGGCCACCAGCCCGGGGCAGGCCCTGGCCATCCTCCTGGAGCAGCATAACGACCACCGGATTTTGCTGGCCCGGCTGTTTGTGCTGGCCGATTACCTGCTGGAGGGCACCATCAATTACCGTACCCTGATCATCATTAGCAGCCTGAGCGTACTGGGCCTGTTGTGGGTAGTCGGCTGGCTGCTCCGCCGGGCCGGGCTGCCGGTTTGGGCGCTGGTCCCGGTAGCGCTGCTGCTGTTCCAGCCTTCGTATTACGAGAACGTCTGGTGGTCGCTGTCCGCGCTGCAGCATACGGTTTCGCTGCTGGCCTACCTCGGCCTGTTTATCCTCGTTTTAAAGCCCGACCGCCGGGCCCAGATCGGCGCGCTGCTGCTGACGGGCCTGATGATTTACTCAAACAGCAACGGCATCATGGCCTGGATCGCCGCCTGCCTGCTGCTGGTCATTCAGCACCGCTGGCGTTGGGTGAGCATCTGGTTTCTGACCGGCGCTATCCTGACGGTACTGTATTACACGGTGCAATATGACTTTCGCAGCGGCAAGTCCATCCAGAGTTCCCTGACGAATCCCGACTGGCTGGCCAAAAGTATCCTGGGCTTTCTGGGCGGGGGTTTTTTCCTGGAAGGACGGCCCTGGCTGGGCCCCTTATCGGGAAATAGGGTGGTTGTCCTGGCCGGTCTGACCATCCTGGGCGTCTTTGCCATCAGCCTGTGGCTGGCAGGTCGGCAGTATGTCAAAAACCGCCTGTTTTTTACCCAGCCAGCCGCCCAGTCGGCGCTCGTGCTGCTGGCCCTGGCCGCCGTCCTGACCGGTACCGCCCTGGCTGCGGGCCTGACCCGGAGTGATGGGCTATTCCTGCTGATGGACCGGTACGGCATCTACAGCATCCTCGCGCTGATCACGGCCTACGCCCTGGTGCTGATTCATAGCGGCGAGCGGACCCGCCAGCGGCTGATGGCTTTTTCGGCCCTGCTCGCCGCCTGGTTTGCGTTTTCCGGCTGGACCATCTACCTGCCCCGGCTCATTAATTTCCGAAACGCCCGGATTTCAGAGACGTATTCGCTGAGCCGTTACGGGCGATCACCGGCCAGTAACCTCTTCCTGCTGGATCCGTACTGGCAGGGATTATTGAAAAAAGGCATGAGCCAGGGCATCTATCGCCTGCCCGACTCGCCGCTCGCGGCCGCTTTCCCGGTGGTGGACAAAGGCGCGGGCGAGCCTACCGACACCCAGTTTACCTTTACCAACGGTTTCGACGGCACGGCCCAGGAACCGGCCGTCTACCTCCACCACCCGACCCTTTCGCCGCCCGACTACCTCCTGCTTCGCTCGGCCGCCGAAACGCACGTCCTCCCGGCAGGCCGCCTGCCCGAACGCAGCTACCGGCGCCTGCTCCGGACCGGCAATTGGCTGACCGAGGGCGTAACGTCCAGCTTCTTCCCCCGTACGCTCAAGCCGGGCGACTACCGAATCGGTTACCTCCACCTGACCGAAAGCGGCCCGCGAATTGCCTGGACGTCCCAGGTTTACACCCGCCGCTGACCGTTTTTTTCGTATCTTTGCGGCTTCAATCCCAGCCTTTTTTGTCTGGCTGGAGATCTATCCGTTGATCATTCCGCATGAGCACCATACAGGAAATTAGCCGCCGCCGTACCTTCGCCATCATCAGCCACCCGGACGCCGGCAAAACCACCCTGACCGAAAAGCTGCTGCTGTTCGGCGGGGCCATCCAGACCGCCGGGGCCGTTAAGTCCAACAAAATCAAGAAGTCGGCGACTTCGGACTTCATGGAAATTGAAAAGCAGCGGGGAATCTCCGTGGCTACGTCCGTGATGACCTTTGAGTACCAGCAGACTAAGATCAACATCCTCGATACGCCGGGTCACAAGGACTTTGCCGAGGACACCTACCGCACGCTGACGGCTGTTGACTCGGTCATTCTGGTCATCGACTGCGTCAAAGGCGTCGAGGAACAGACCGAGCGGCTGATGGAAGTCTGCCGGATGCGCGATACACCCGTCATTATTTTCATCAACAAGCTCGACCGGGAAGGCCAGCCGCCTTTCGACCTGCTCGACGAACTGGAGAGCAAGCTCAACATCCGCGTCCGCCCCCTGACCTGGCCGGTCAATATGGGCTCGGATTTCAAGGGCGTATACAGCCTTTACGACCGGACGATGAACTTCTTCCGGGTCAACAAGCCGAAGGTGGAAGACGACGTGCTCGAAATCGACATCAATACGCCCGTGCTGGAAGAAAAAGTCGGCGCCCGCGACGCAGCTCAGCTCCGGGAGGACGTCGAGCTGATCGAAGGCGTGTACGATCCCTTCGACCGGCAGGCTTACCTCGACGGCAAGGTTGCCCCCGTCTTTTTCGGCTCCGCGGTGAATAATTTCGGGGTGAAAGAACTCCTCGATACCTTCTGCGCCATCTCCCCCGAACCCATCGCCCGGGCGACCGATAAGCGGATTGTGAAGCCCGACGAGGCCAAGTTCAGCGGCTTTGTGTTCAAGATTCACGCCAACCTCGACCCGCGCCACCGCGACCGGATTGCCTTCCTGCGCATCTGCTCGGGGGTATTCGAACGGGGAAAATTCTACCACCATACCCGCCTCGACAAAGACCTGCGCTTTTCGAGCCCCTTCA
>Ga0164290_1001000_pt1 | contig 59809 bp, 64 predicted proteins | sample Micstemetagenome_FD_108782 | JGI IMG/M metagenome (GOLD analysis project Ga0164290, IMG submission 108782) | Contaminated culture microbial community from soil near Moab, Utah, USA - Microcoleus steenstrupii SON62 (Illumina Assembly) | ecosystem: Environmental > Terrestrial > Soil > Soil crust...
CTTCCCTCACACGGGGAGGACAATTTCGCGCGCCCGTCATTCCGGGGCCGCGCAGCGGAACCCGGAATCCAGAGTGCCGGGCAAGCAGGCAGTTCGTCGACTGTCGCGACCATGTCGGAGCGCAGATGAGTGCAGTGCGCAGATGTTGGCGCGCTGGATTCCGGGCTCCGCTGCGCGGACCCGGAATGACGGCGGTGAGGGGCAGTGCCCAGCCTTCGAAGCTCGCGCTGCCCCTAACCCGCCCTTCGGGCATCTTTCCCCGTGAACGGGGAAAAGGAGGTCTCCTACCGCGCAACCGCCGCGATCACATCGCGCAGGATCGCATTGATCTCGCCCGGGCGTTCCAGCGGCACATAGTGGCCGCAGTCGGGAATGACATGCAGGCTGCCGTCGCGGGCCATCCGCGTCTGCCTTTCGCTTGTCGCGAGGCCCGGCGCGGTGTCGTCGGCGCCGGTGACGATGGCGATCGGGCCGCCGAATCCGGCCAGCACGTCGGTGCGGCTATCCCTAGTATGAAAGGCGGTCACGCCGCGCGCGAGGTCGGACGGCGGCTGAGCCAGCGCGCGGCGGCGTGCGGATTCGACGACATGAGCCGGCGTGGCCGTAGAGAACAGCGGTCGCCAGAACGTCTGCCACGCAGCGTCCACCCGCCCGTCGTCCAGCATCGCCAGCGCGGCGGCGTGCAATTCGGGGTCCGGGCGGTGCTCCGCCTTGGTGCCGATCAGCACCAGCGCGGCGACGCGCTCGGGCGCGAGCCTGGCGACCTCGAGCGCGCAGGATCCGCCGACGGAGCAGCCCGCCACGACGATCCTGTCGCCGCGCATCGTCGCAAGGGCGGAGGCCGCCCAGGCCGGAAGGTCACCGCCGAAGGCGTAGAGGTTTGGTGCCTGTGTCGCGCCCGGCAGCAGGCCCATCTGTCCCGCCCACATCGATCTGTCCAGCGGCAGGGCATGAAGCAGGAGCAGTTCAGGGCCGCGGTCCACGGATCGCCCTCGTGGTTCCGCTCAGAATTCCGTCTGCACCAGGACCGAACTGTCGAACTCGATCACCTTGTCACCGGTGCTGTCGAAGGCCTCGGCCCGGATGGTGAGCAGGCGCCAGCCGGGGCGCGAGGCGACAGGGCGGTGATCGACGCCGGTGCGGGTGAAGGTGATCGTCTCGCCGGCATAGACCGGCTTCAGCCAGCGGAGGTTACGGATGCCCGGGGAGGGGCCGAACACCGGCTTCGGGTCGGGGCCCGTCCAGCGACGCGGCTCCGTGTCCATCCGCGTCTCGACGTTCTTCTTCATCCACACCGCGGCGGTGTGCCAGCCCGAGGCGCAGAGCCGGCCGAACACGCTCTTCTCGGCCGCCTTCTCGTCGAGGTGGAAGGGCTGCGGGTCGAACTTCCTGGCAAAATCCTTGATTGCCTGCGGCTCGAACAGGTGGGTGCCGAGAACAGTCGTCTCGCCGACGCCGAAATACTCGTCCAGGCTCATGCGCTTGCCGCCTCCCGCGTCAGGAACATGCCGGTGTTTTCCAGTTCCAGCACGGTTTCGCCGCGCTGGTTCGACATCGTGCTCTTCACCGTGACGAAGCCGAGCCCGGGTTTGGACTTGGATTCGCGCTTGGCGAGCACGGTGCACTGGCCGGTCAGCGTGTCGCCGGCCAGCACCGGCTTCTTCCAGCGGACATATTCGACGCCGGGCGCGCCCTGCGAGGTCGAGTCGAGGATGAAGCCGTCGCACATCATGCGCATGAACATCGCGCAGGAATGCCAGCCGGAGGCCGACAGCCCGCCGAGGATCGACGCCTTGCCGGCCTCCTCGTCGAGATGGAAGGCCTGCGGGTCGAATTCGGAGGCGAATTCGATGATCTCGGCGGCCGTGACGGTCTTCTCGCCGAGCTTGATCGTGCCTCCGACCTCAAGGTCGTCAAAGGTCCATGTCTTGCCGTTCATCGCGCCGAAACCTGTTCAAGTCGAAACGGTTCTGGACCGATCGCCCGCTGCTTGCAAGCACCTGCGAGGTAATTGCTTGTGCCAGGCGCGGGCCTCACAGCCAGCCTTTGCTCCGGAACCAGAGGAACGGCAGGATCGCCGACAGGACCATCAGGCCGAGCGCCCATGGATAGCCGAAGCTCCATCCGAGTTCCGGCATCACCTCGAAGTTCATGCCGTAGATCGAGGCGACGAGCGTTGGCGGCAGGAAGACGACGGCCGCGACGGAGAAGATCTTGATGATCGCGTTCTGCTCGATCGAGATCATGCCGAGCGTCGCGTCGAGCAGGAAGTTGATCTTCTGCGACAGGAACGTCGTGTGGTCGGCCAGCGAGAGGATGTCGCGCGATACGGTCTTGATGCGGGCCCGGACATCCTTCGTGGTCTTGATCGTGGTCGCGGCATGGGCGAGGAAGCCGGCGAGTCGCTGGAGCGAGAGCAGGCTGTCGCGCAGGTTCGACGCGAGATCCTCCTTCTGTCCGATCGCCTTCAGCAGCGCCTGGAAGTCCCGGCTGCGGCTCGAGGCCTTCTTGGAGCGGGCCTCGAAGATATCGCGCGAGATCGTCTCGACGTCGCGGCTCGCGCGTTCGAGGATGTCGGCCAGCCGGTCGACGATCGCCTCCAGCAGCGTGATCAGGATCGTGTCTCCGCCGGTGCATCCGGTCGACGCCTTCTCCGCGCGTTGCGGGAAGGTCTTGAAGGCGCGAGGCTCATGATAGCGGATCGTCACCAGCTTCTTGCCTGCGAGGATGAAGGTGACGGGAGCGATCTCCGGCGCTCCGCCCTCGACATAGGCCGGCACCGTCGCCGTCATGAAATAGGCGCCGTCCTCGACATAGAGCCGGCTCGAGATCTCGATCTCCTCCATCTCCTCGCGCGTTGGCAGCGCGAGCCCGAGCAGGCTTTCGACCAGGAGCTCTTCTTCCTTGGTCGGATTGAACAGATCGAGCCAGGCCGCGTCGCCGGTGCGCGGGTCGGACACGTCCACGCCGACAAGGCGGTCGTTTTCCAGCACGAAGGTCCGGATCATCGTCATGCATCCTTCTGTCTGGAACTGTTGGTGATTGGACGAGACAGTCGGTCAGGGGGATCGAAATCGATACGACGCCGACCGTTCCGCCCGGACGCCGGCAGGCTTAGTCCCACGACCTGTCATGGTCAACTCGCCAAGCCGCCAATGGCGCGGCGGTCGGCTATCCGGGCCACATGCCCGCGACGTCGTCGCGCAGCGTCTCACGGCCGGGACGGTGCACGCCGCGGCCGTCGCCGGCGACGTAGTCGACGAACCGAAGCCTCGGATGGCCGCGCGTGGCCTCGTAGACGGCGCGGTCCGGAATGATTGTTTCGCGGCCATAGGCCATGTTCCGGGACAGGCGCAGCTCCGGCATCGCGCGGCAGGCGAGTTCCACGCAGAACAGCCGGTCCGACCGGCCGGCGTCGAAATTGAAGTCGAAACGCTTGCCAAGTTCATCGAAGAGCGTTGCCACTGCGCGCTGCCGCCAGCCGGGCGTGGCGATGCGCGGCCGCAACGTCACGGCGCGATCCGTGTTGAGCACGACGGATGGCGGCGACAGGTGCACGCCCTTCATGTCGGCCTCAATGAAGATCGCGCCGCGCCGGATCGCGTCGCGATGAGGCACGACGTTGGGATGCGACCACATGCCCAGCGCCCGCAGCTGCCGTTCGGTGCCGAGATAGATCGCGGCGTGCTGGAACAGACCCGGGATCGTGTGACCCGACAGTCGGCCTTTCGAGCTGACGAAGATGAGGTCGAGGGGCTGGAGGCTTGCCACGATCAGGGCCTGAACGGCTGGCTCGGACAGATAGCCGGAGCGCCAGCTGATGCGCCCGATGACCTGGCCGATGGCAGGGGCGACGGGTTCGATCACGGCAACCAGCCAATGCGGCTGTCGCTCGGCGGCGGCGCAGCATTTGGCGCCCGTCCGCATGTGTACCGGATCGTGGGCGCAAGCGGACAGCATTGCGACAAGTGCCAGCGCGGCTGTCGCGATCATCGCACGGCGAAGAAGACTCGCCGCCCGTCCTCCCACACCCACCATGGCAACCAAGCCCCCCCCTGGAGCTTCATATCACTCGGGTGTTGAGCTTGAACAGCAGCACGTGGCCGTCCTGGCCCGGGCATCCTGTCGTATTGGGCCGCCGAGAGACGACATCCCGCACACCGTCCGGCCGGCCGTCCGGGGCGTCAGGTGTTGAACTTGAACAGCAGCACGTCGCCGTCCTGGACGACGTATTCCTTGCCTTCGTCGCGCGCCTTGCCGGCTTCCTTGGCGCCCACCTCGCCGCCGAGCGTGATGAAGTCCTCGTAGGCGATCGTCTGGGCGCGGATGAAGCCGCGCTCGAAGTCGGTGTGGATCACGCCGGCGGCCTGCGGCGCCTTGGTGCCCTTCACGATCGTCCAGGCGCGCGTCTCCTTCGGGCCGACGGTGAAGTAGGTGATCAGGTGCAAGAGGTCGTAGCCGGCGCGGATAAGCTTGTCCAAGCCGGGCTCCTCCAGCCCGAGGTCGGCCAGGAACTCCTGGGCCTCCTCATCGGGAAGCTGGGCGACCTCCGCCTCGATGGCAGCGGAGATCACGACCACGCGCGCGCCCTGGGCGGCGGCCATCTTCTCCACGGCCTTCGTATGCTCGTTGCCGGTCGCGGCCTCGGCCTCCGAGACGTTGCAGACATAAAGCACGGGATGCGAGGTCAGGAGGTTCAGGCCGAGCAGGATCGGCATTTCGTCGGCGGCCAGCTTGCCCAGCAGCAGGCGCACCGGCTTGCCGTCGTTCAACAAGGCCAGCGCCTGTTCCATGACCGGGAGGACGGCGAGCGCTTCCTTGTCCTTGACGCTGGCGCGCTTGCGGAACTGCACGACGCGTCGTTCCAGGCTCTCGAGGTCGGAGAGCATCAGTTCGGTCTCGACCGTTTCTGCGTCCGCGACCGGATCGATGCGGCCCTCGACATGGGTGATGTCGTCGTTCTCGAAGCAGCGCAGCACATGCACGATCGCGTCGACCTCGCGGATGTTGGCGAGGAACTGGTTGCCCAGGCCTTCGCCCTTGGACGCGCCGCGTACGAGGCCGGCGATGTCGACGAAGGAGATGCGGGTCGGGATGATCTCCTTCGACTTGCCGGCCGCGGCAAGCTTCTTGAGCCGCGGATCCGGCACCGCCACCTCGCCGGTGTTCGGCTCGATGGTGCAGAACGGATAGTTCGCCGCCTGCGCGGCCGCGGTGCGCGTCAGCGCGTTGAAAAGGGTGGATTTGCCCACGTTGGGAAGCCCAACGATGCCGCACTTGAAGCCCATGGGGGACAGTCCTGTCAGGAAGCGAGAATTTGGTCAGCGCTATGGGCGAAAGGATCGACGATCGTCAACCCCCGACCGTCCCCCGTGACGATACGCTGCCCGTCCTGCAGGTCCTCCGAGAGGAATTATGTGCCATGCGGCCTCGGTTCACCTTTACGGGCGCCTCACCCGCCACCGGGCGTGCACGGCGCCGTTGGCGAGCGGCTTGGCGAAGTCAAGATCAAGCCAGCGGTCGGGCTGCGCGCCACCGAAGGCGGGAATGCCCGAGCCGATGATCACCGGGATGATGCCAATCTCCAGCGTGTCAAGCAGGCCGGCATCCATGAACCGGCGTGCCAGGTCGCCACCGCCGAGCAGCCAGATGCGCCCGGCAGCTCCGCGCGCCCGCAGGTTGGCGATCAGTCCGGCGGGGGAGGCGTCCAGCGCTTCGGCGTTTTCGGGCAGGTCGGCGACGGGCCGGCCGGTCGCCACGACGCAGGGCCATTTCGCATAGTCCCATCGTCCGCCGCGCCGCACCGCGTCATAGGTTCCGCGGCCTATCACGATGCCGGTCACGGAGGACAGGAACGCGTCGAAATCGAAGTCCTCGTCGGCCGGATACTCATCCAGCCAGTCGAAGCTGCCGTCGGGACGCGCGATCATGCCGTCCAGCGACATGGCGAACATGTAGATGACATCGGTCATGACAGCTCCTCCGATCGGGAGGCCCCGATACCATCCGCTGGCGCCGGGTTGAAGCCGAGGCAGGAACGCTCCTGACGCCTCGTGTCAGGAGGTCAATCCTTCTTGTCGCCGAACAGCTTCTTCAGCATCGCCGCCATCGGGCCGGATTCGGGGATCTTCACCGCAGGCTGCTGCGGCCGAGCCTGGCGGATGTGGCTGACGCCCTTTCCCTTGCCGGCATCCTCACCCGTCCTGGCCGCCTTCGCGGCGTGGCCGTCGCCCTTCGAGGCGCCCGGCACGGTCAGCGCCAGCTTGTTCATGAAGGAGTTGTCGTCGCCCTTGGCCAGCAGCGGGGCGTTCTCGCCGATCGCGTCCATCAGCGGCTCGAGCCATGCCTGGTCGGCCTTGGCGAAGTCGCCCAGCACATAGCCGTGCACCAGTTCCTTGACGCCCGGATGGCCGATTCCGATCCTGACGCGCCGGTAGGCATTGCCGATGTGCTGATCGAGCGAACGGATCCCGTTGTGGCCGCCCGCGCCGCCGCCCACCTTTACCCGCACCTTGCCGGGCGCGAGGTCGAGCTCGTCGTAGAGCACGGCCACGTCGGAGGGGGAGAGCTTGTAGAACCGCATCGCCTCGCCGACCGACTGGCCGGAGAGGTTCATGAAGGTCTGCGGCTTGATGAGGAGCACCTTCTCGTCGCCGAGCGTGCCTTCGGCGACGAGGCCCTGGAACTTCTTCGTCCAGGGGGAAAAGGAATGGCGGCGGGCTATCGCGTCCGCCGCCATGAAGCCGGCATTGTGCCGGTTGTTCTGGTACTGCGCGCCGGGATTGCCGAGACCTGCGAGGATCAGCATGGCTTGGGCTCCGCCGGCGCGGCCGGGTTATTCCTTTGGCGCCGCTTCCGCGGCTTCCTCGCCTGCCTCGGAACGGGCAGCCGACGAGCCGGCGATGGTGGCGATCGTGAAGTCACGGTCGGAGATGACCGGCTTGACGCCCGCCGGCAGCTTCACGGCCGAGATGTGGATCGAATCGCCGATCTCGCTGCCGTCGAGGTCGACGGTGATGAACTCGGGGATCGCGTTCGCGGGAACCGTGAACTCCACCTCGTGGCGCACGATGTTGAGCACGCCGCCGCGCTTGATGCCGGGCGAGGTCTCTTCGTTGATGAAGTGGACCGGCACCTGCACCGTCACCAGCGTGTCCTTCGAGACGCGGAGGAAGTCGATGTGGAGCGGGTTGTCCGTCACCGGATCGAGCTGGTAGTCCTTCGGCAGGACCTGGATCTTCTTGCCGGCAACGTCGATCGTGGCGATCGTCGTCATGAAGCCGCCGCCATGGATCTTGTAGTAAAGTTCCTTGTAGTTCAGGGCGATGGCGAGCGGGGGCTGCTTGTCGCCATAGATGACTGCGGGTATCTGGCCATTGCGGCGAGCTTCACGGGCGGACCCCTTACCGACCTTCTCGCGTGCATCGGCCTTGAGCTCGTACGTATCGTGGCTCATGGTCGTTCCTTTCGGTTGTATGGAGCGTCTCCGGTCCGGCTCTCGGCCTTGTCCGGAAACGTCGAAAGCCGCCTTATGGGCGGCCCTCCTCCGCGTTGCCTCCAAGGGTGTCTACGCGGGTGGCGGCTCTATAGCGGAAGGGCCGGAAACGCGCAACCCGCAAGCACGGCCACACTACGCGGCGATCCGGGTCAACCCGGCGCGCGTGCTCGTGATCATCAGCGCGGCCCGCGCCGCCTCGCGGCCCTTCTCGACGAAGTGGCTGCTGTAGATCGCCCGGTGATGCTCGGTCTCCTGATAGTGGTGCGGCGTCAGCGAGACGGACAGGACAGGCACGCCGGTGTCCAATCCCGCGCGCATCAGCCCGTCGACCACCGCCTGGGCGACGAAGTCGTGGCGGTAGATGCCGCCGTCGACGACAAAAGCCGCGGCGGCCACCGCGCCGTATCTGCCGGTCGCGGCGAGGTCGCGGGCAAGCAGCGGCAGTTCGAAGGCGCCGGGCACGTCGTAGACGTCGACCTTGTCGGCGGGGATGAGTTCGAGAAAGCCGTCGAGCGCCCTGTCGACGATCTCGGCATGCCAGTTGGCCTTGACGAAGGCGTAGCGGGTGGGTGTCATCGTAATCTCCTTCGGTTGCGACACGTCACCCAAGGCGATCACGCGCAGGGCAGTCCCGCGTGGGTCTGCCGCTGCCCGTTCTCTTCCATCCGGACTGTAACCGTCGGCTCAGGCATCGCACCTGATCTGCTGACCCTTCATGTGGAAGGCGCTCGCGGGCTCGCGACTTCCGCCGCATACCGCCGGTGGGGAGTTTCGCCCCGCCCTGAGAACGCGGGCACGATAGGAGAAGCGGGCCGGCGTGGCAACGGGCAGCAAAAAAGACCCGCCGTCATTTGCGACGGCGGGTGAGTGAGGCTCGGACGAGGGCAGGGGCCCGCCCTCGAATTGCTTCGTTTAGAGGCTCCAGGTTTCGCGGGTGCGCCGCCAATCGGCCCGGGCTGTTTCCTCCAGACCGAGAATGTCCTCGCGGGAGAGGCCGATGTCGCGCAACAGCCGATCGTCCGTCTTGGCGAGAAGATCGCGCAGTGCGCGGGTCAGTGATGCGGGGCGGAGGGGCGCAGATTGCTCAGCAGCGGCCGGGAAATGGGTGGCGTCGAAATATGCAGTGGTCATGGTCGTGTACTCGGTGTCCAGACAGGGAGATAAGCGTCTCGTTGACATTCGACAAACGAATTGCTGTGATGTCAGCCATGAGTATTCGGAATGCCTCCTGATGAGCCTGCATCTCGATGAAGACCTGCTCCGGACGTTCCTTGCCGTCGCAGACAGCGGCAATTTCACCCATGCCGCCCTGCGGGTGGGACGCACCCAATCGGCGGTGTCCATGCAGATCAAACGCCTGGAGGAGGCTGTCGATGCGGTGCTGTTCGAGCGCGGTGCGCGCGGCGTCTCGCTGACCAACAAGGGGAGCCAACTGCTCGGCAATGCGCGGCGGATCGTCGGCTTGTTGGACGAAACGGCGGCGCTCTTCGACGCGACCTCGCTTGAGGGCAAAGTAAGTATCGGTATCCACCAGGAGTATGCAGAGGAGCGTCTGGCGAATGCACTCTATTCATTCGACCGTCGCCACCCTGGCGTCGAGATCACCGTCCGGTGCGGAACGTCGGAGGAAAACCTGACCCGCGTGCAATCGGGCGACCTGGATCTTGCCGTGATCTTCGATTGGCAAGGGCATTCGGATGGCGAGGTTCTCATGGTCGATCCAACGGTATGGGTGACGTCGGAAAAGCATCTGACGCATGAGCGGAGGCCTGTGCCGATCGCGCTATTCCGCGACTCCGCATGGTCCCGGGACTTCGCGATCCCGTCGCTCGAGAGTTGCGGCGTCGACTATCGGGTCGCCTTCCTGAGCGCGGTCAAAGGCGGACTCAGGCTGGCAGTGACCTCAGGCCTCGCCATTTCGCCGATTTCCCGAAGCGATATCCCACCCGAATGCCGCGAACTGACAGCGGATGAGGGTTTCTCGGTGGTTGACCACTCCAACGTCGTGCTCGTCATCAACCCATCGTCGCGTAGCGCTGCGGTCGCTGGCATGGCCGAGGCGATCCGCGAGGCATTCTCGACCTTCGCGCAACCGACGGCGTCCGCAGCCTGAACTTGATCATTTCGATTGACGCGGGTTCGCGGCGGGATAATCCTGCTTCCATCGGGGGCATGGGTGGACTCCCCGCAAAGGCCTTGGCCCAAGTTCCGCCTTCGCATTGTTGCGGAGGAAACCATGCCTCGAACGATTTCCGCGGCCGCGCTGGCGCGGCTGATCGGCTCTCCCGATAGTCCTGTCATCATCGACGTGCGGCGAGAGACCGTGTTTCAACAGGCGACGTCGCGCATCCCGACCGCCCACTGGCGGTCGCATCTGTCGCCGGAAACCTGGCTCGGAGCGTTTGGTCCTAGCCGCTCCTTCGTCGTCTACTGCGTGCACGGCCACAATGTCAGCGAGATAGCCGCAGCGAAGATGCGGTCGCTCGGTGTCGACGTGTCGGTGCTGGAGGGCGGCATCGAGGCCTATGCCGCGCTGGGCGAGCCGATGGTCTCGGATGCGCAGGGCATACCGAAGGGACTGGACGTGCCGAGCATATGGGTGACGCGCCAAAGGCCGAAAGTCGATCGCGTCGCCTGTCCGTGGCTGATACGCCGTTTCGTCGACCCGTTTGCGGTCTTCCACTATGTCGCGCCGGAATGGGTCCGCGATGTCGCGGACGAAATGGGCGCGATACCGTTCGATGTCGACGGAGTCGTCTATTCGCATCGCGGTGAAACGTGCAGCTTCGACACCATGCTCGACGCGTTCGGGCTCGACACACCCGCATTACGGCAAGTGGCGCGGATCGTGCGTGGCACCGACACCGCGAGGCTGGACCTCGAGCCGCAGGCAGCGGGGCTGCTTGCAATCCTACTCGGCCTGTCTGCAATGGAGGCCGACGATCTGAAGCAGCTGGACCTCGCACTTCCCGTGTTCGACGCACTCTATGCCTGGTGCCGCTATGCGGCCTCCGAGACCCACAACTGGCCCGCCGGAGCAAGCCGCAGATGACCGATACCACCAGTTCGGCGAACGGGCCGACTTTTGCGGACGCCGTCCGCGTCTTTGCCCGCATCGGGCTGCTTTCCTTCGGTGGTCCGGCCGGCCAGATCGCGCTGATGCACCGCATCCTCGTCGACGAGAAGAAATGGCTCGACGAGGCGCGGTTTCTTCACGCGCTCAACTACTGCATGCTGCTGCCCGGGCCGGAGGCGATGCAGCTCGCCACCTATGCCGGCTGGCTGCTGCACGGCATCAAGGGCGGGCTCATGGCCGGCGTCCTCTTCGTGCTGCCGGGCGCGATCGTGCTCACGGCGCTGTCGAGCCTCTATCTGCTCCTGGGGGACATCCACGTTGTCCAGGGGCTGCTCTTCGGGCTCAAGGCGGCGGTGCTGGCGGTCGTGCTAGAGGCGCTGGTCAAGGTCTCCCGGCGGGCGCTGACCGGCCGGCCGATGGTGGCGATCGCGATTTTGGCCTTCATCGCGATTGCCCTGCTCAAGCTGCCGTTCCCTGTCATCATCGTCGGCGCGGCCTTGATCGGCGCAGCACTTCATCTTGCCGGGCGGGGCGGAGCGCCGAAAGCGGCGGGTCCTGCCGTTGCCGAGGCGGACATGCCGGAATGGACTCGCCCTAGCCTTGCCCGGTTTGCCTCCACGCTCGCCATCTGGCTTGCGCTCTGGTTCGGACCGCTCGTCCTTCTCCATGCAGCGCTCGGCAGCCAGAATGTGTTCGCGCGCGAGGCGTCGTTCTTCTCGGTCATGGCGGCGGTGACTTTTGGCGGGGCCTACGCGGTGCTGGCCTGGGTCGCGCAGCAAGCCGTCGAGGTCTATGGCTGGCTCCGGCCGGACGAAATGCTGACCGGTCTCGGGCTCGCCGAGACCACGCCCGGGCCGCTGATCCTGGTCCTGGTCTTCGTCGGCTTCCTTGGCGGGGCTCGGCAGTCCGGACTGGAGCCGCTGGCCGGCGGCCTCGCGGGCGCGGCGGTGACGCTCTGGTTCACCTTCGTGCCGTGCTTCCTGTGGATCTTCGTCGGCGCGCCCTATGTCGAGACGGTGCGCAGCATTGCCTGGCTCTCCGCCGCGCTCGCGGCGGTGACCGCGGCCGTGGTCGGCATCATCGCCAACCTCGCGCTGTGGTTCGGGCTGCACGTGCTTTTCGGAACGGTGGACGACGTCGTAGCCGGGCCGTTCTCGTTTCCGGTTCCAGACCTCTCCAGCCTCGATCCCTGGGCCCTGCTCATCGCCGCCGCCTCGGCTGTCGCCCTGTTCCGCTTCCACGCCAACATGCTCGTGGTGCTGGCCGGCGCGATGGCCACGGGCGTGGCGGTGAGGCTGATCACGGCCTGAAGGAGGGCCTACGCGCGAGCGCGGCCGTCCAGGTTTGGAGGGCCGTCGTCCGAAGGACGATATTCGCGGTGGATGCCCTTGCCGGCACGCTTGGCCGCGTAGAGCGCCTCGTCGGCCGAGGCGAGCAGTATTGCCGGGTCGAGACCATCATCTGGAGCATAGGCGCTGCCGATGCTGACGCCGAGCTGGACGGTATCGCCGATGCCGATCTCGAACGGCCGCGAGATCGTCGCGATCAGCCGCTTCGCCACGAATGCCGTCTCCTCCCGGCTGGTGAGCGGCAGGATGACGGAGAACTCGTCGCCGCCGTTGCGAGAAGCGTGATCGTCGGGCCGCAGGGCGTGACGAATGCGTTCGGCGACTGCCTTGAGCAGGACATCGCCCGCGATATGGCCATGGCGGTCATTGACGGCCTTGAAGCCGTCGAGATCGAGATAGAGCAGCGAGAACCCGTCGCCATCGATCCGGCGTTCGAGGCGGGCGCACATGTCGGCCAGCTTTTCGTCCAGCGCCATGCGGTTCTGCAGGCCGGTCAGGGCGTCGGTCATCGCCAGCCGGCGCGTGACCTTCTCGGCGCGGATCATTCGCACCAGTATGTCGTGGTTCTGGAACATGATGACGTGCATGCCGACCACCCACAGCGGCAGGATGATCGCGAGCGACCCGATACCGGGATAAGGCGCGTTCAGGGATGCGATCGCGAAAGGTATACAGCAGATCACCATGATGAGGCTAGCGAAACGCGGCGTCGGCGCATTGCGCGACGACATGGCGCCGACCGCGCCGGCCGTGTTTACCGAGGCGATGATGGCCAGCACCGGTTCACCGCTGGTCATACAGGCATAGGATCCGGCGCCGAACACGACGGTCCACAGTGCGCCGAGAGTGAGAAGGGCGGGAACATAGTCCTCGCGCCGGCGTCCCAGCGTTCGCTCCGCATGGGAGATGACGGCGAGCCGGACGGCAACGATCACGATCTCGGTGACGAGCCATATGATGGGCCACGAGGCGCCGGTCATGAAATAGGCAACCGTCGCAGTGGCTATGACCACGGCGGTTCCGACCAGAAGGGCGCCCTTCCGATCCATGATCGATTGGATCAGTCTTCCGCGCAGCTCGTCGGAATCAGGCTGCCCGCTGGAACTCAGCCAGTAGAAGATCCTCCCCAAGGGTCCCGAAGCCAGCGAGGTTTTCGCGTGGCCGCGCTGATCTTGGGATACCGCACTGTCGAGACGCGACATAATCCATGTCTACCATGCCGACCTTAAGGCATGGAATTCCGAAATGGTCGGATTTTAGCGAACGCGCCTCGGTTCAGTCGAACAGGCTGGAGACCGATTCCTCGGTCGCAGTGCGCGAGATGGCCTCGCCGATCAGATCGGCGATCGAAACCACGCGGATGTTGTGGGCTGCCTCGATGCTGGCCGTCGGCTGGATCGAATCGGTGATCACCAGTTCCTTGAGCTTGGAGGAGGTGATGCGGGCGACCGCTCCTCCGGAGAGAACACCATGGGTGATGTAGGCGGTGACACTGGTCGCGCCGTTGGCGAGCAAGGCATCGGCGGCATTGCAGAGTGTGCCGCCCGAATCGACGATGTCGTCGAGCAGAAGACAGTCCTTGCCCTCGACGTCGCCGATGATGTTCATGACCTCCGACTCGCCCGGCCGCTCGCGGCGCTTGTCGACGATCGAGAGCTGCGCGTCGATGCGCTTGGCGAGCGCGCGCGCGCGCACCACGCCGCCGACGTCGGGCGACACGACCATGACGTTGGAGAGATTGTAGCGGGACTTCACGTCGCGGGCCATCACCGGCACGGCGAACAGGTTGTCGGTCGGGATGTCGAAGAAGCCCTGGATCTGGCCGGCATGCAGGTCGAGGGTCAGCACGCGGTCGACGCCCGCGCGCGTGATCAGGTTGGCGACGAGCTTGGCCGAGATCGGCGTGCGGCCCGAGGCGCGGCGATCCTGCCGCGCATAGCCGAAATAGGGGATGACCGCCGTGATGCGCCGCGCCGAAGAGCGGCGGAACGCATCGATCATGATGAGCAGTTCCATCAGGTGGTCGTTCGCCGGGAACGAGGTCGACTGCAGCACGAAGACGTCCTGGCCGCGCACGTTCTCCTGGATCTCGACGAAGATCTCCTGGTCGGCGAAGCGCCGGACGCTCGCCTTGCCGAGCGAAATGTTCAGGTACCGGGCGACCGCTTCGGCCAGCACCCGGTTGGAGTTGCCCGCGAACAATTTCATGCAGAATCCCTGGCGCTCGTCTCGCTCGGATAATGCGCGCCTTTAAGCGCCAAGCCGGCGCATTTCAAGCCAATAAGGAGATGTGCACACGGCAGGTGCGAAAAAAGTCGCAGACCGTTCTCAGCCCGCATGGGTCGCGAGCCATGCGGCGAACTCGTCCGCCGTGCGATCGGCGATGGAGCGCATGTTGGCTTCCGTTACGTCGATCCAGCCCTGGTTCTTTCCCTTGACCCGCTCCTGCCCGGAAAAGCGATGCACCCGGTTGCCCGTGGCGTCCATCACGTCCCAGACGTAGAAGATGATCGTCTCGCCTTCCTCAGGCGAGGTGGAGAAGAAGCCCTTCAGCGTATATGTGGCCGTTGGATCGCCCGGAGTTTGCAGCGCGAAGCGCTTGGACGGCGCGCGCGCGGCAAGTTCCGCCGACAATTGCTCGACGGCTTCCGTCGGCGCGCCGATGACCGGCGCCAGGCTCACCCGGGCCGGCTCCGTTGTCAGGGCGGCGACCTGCGGCGGAGTGGAAGCGGTCTGGGTCGGCTCCACTACGGGAAGCGGCTCCGGCGTGGCCTTGGTGGCGATGCCCATCGTGGGGTCCACACTGGTGCAGGCGGCGCCCGCAAGCGCCGCGATCGCGAGAACGAATGCTGTCAGGCAGCGGTTCATCGCTCCGATCTTACCCTCTACACAGGGCCCTACAGGCCGATACGCACAGTTTAGACCTCATCGCACGATCAAGTCGAGACCATGGCGCGACAGGGGCCGGGGATCGCCTTCGGTGGTCAGATAGGTACGACCCAGCGTCATCGCGGTCTCGGTGTCGGAATCCATGATGATCATATGCGCGAACAGCGTCATGTTGGGCGCGATCGGCTCCGGATTGCCGGTGTAGAACATCGGCATGTCCATCCAGGACGGCGTGAAGCGCGCGCCCTGAGAGTAGCCGCAGGCGTTGAGGCGATGGCGCGTCATGCCGTGTGCCTCCATTACCCTTGCATGCGCGTCGAACACGTCGCCGAAGGTCTTGCCGGGCACCATGGCCTTCTCGACGGCCAGCAGCGCGTCGCGGCAGGCATCGTAGAGTTCCTGGTGGCGTTTCGACACCTTGCCGACGATGGCCGTGCGCATCATCGCGGCGTGGTAGTGGTGGAAGACGCCAGCCCATTCGAGCGTCAGCTGGTCGTTCTTGGTCAGCTTGCGGCGTCCGGCCTTGTAGCGGCACAGAAGCGCGTCCACGCCCGAGCCGATGATGAACTCGTTAGCCGGGTAGTCGCCGCCGCCGGCGAAGATCGCGCCCTGCATGGCCGCGAGGATCGCACCCTCGTCGCCGCCCTGCTTGATCAGGGGAAGGGCTGCGTCCAGCGCGTCGTCGGAGAGCGTGGCCGCCTTCTCGATCTTCCTTATCTCGGCCGGGCTTTTCACCACCCGCAGGCGCGAGACGATGCCGGACGCGTCGGAGATCTTGCCGAAGGTCTGCATCTGCTCGTCCAGCCGACGTCCGTTGAAGGCGGTCAGGCCGTGCGTGTCGTATTCGATGCCGATATTGCAGCCGAGCAGGTCCATGTCGTTCAGGAGGTTGCGCAGGTCGACGGCCGGGTTGGCATTGTCGCGGTCGGTCCACAGCACGACGTTCTCGATGATCGAGGTGTGCTTGGCCTGGCGCAGGTCGGCGGAGCGGGTGAGCAACACCATCGAGCCGTCGGACTTCACCACCAGGCACTGGAAGAAGCAGAAGCCGAACGTATCGTAGCCGGTCAGCCAATACATGCTTTCCTGCGCGAAAAGCAGGATCGCGTCGAGCTTGCGGTCGGCCATCTCCAGGACGAGCCGGTCGCGCCGCGCGTCGAATTCGGTGCGTTCGAAATGAAGCGCCATCATTCCTCTCCAATCACGATCGACGAGATCAACCGGCCGTAGTCCGGCTCGCCGCGATGAGTCGTTCGGCGGTAGGAGTAGAAAAGATCCTCCTCCGCATAGGTGCAGCGGTAGAGCGCCTGCGCCTGGACGCCGGCAGACCGCAGCCGGTCGACGGTATAGGTGTTGAGGTCGAACATAGCATGCCCGGCTTTCTGCGACGGCGCGAAGTAGCGTTCGTTCGCGGCGTTGCCGGCGGTGAAGCGATCGACGAATTCGGGGCCGACCTCATAGTTGCGCTGGCTGATCGAGGGTCCGAGGACTGCGACGATGCGCTCGCGCCGGGCACCCAGCGCTTCCATGGCCGAAATCGTGTTCTCGAGCACGCCGGTGAAGGCGCCCTTCCAGCCGGCATGCGCCGCGCCGACGACTGCCGCCTCAGGATCGGCGAAGAGAACGGGGCCGCAATCGGCGGCCGATGCGCTGACCGCAATGCCCGGCCGGTCCGTCACGATCGCATCCGCCTTGGGCCGCGCGCCCGCGAATGGCTCGCGCACCGTTACCACGTCGGGCGAATGCACCTGCCAGACGCTCAGCAGATTCCCAGGCTCGACCCCCATCCATTCGGCGACGCGGCGGCGATTCTCCGCCACGTGGGCCTTGTCGTCGTCGGAGCCGGTGCCCGTGTTTAGGCCAGCGTAGATGCCTCCCGACACGCCGCCGGCGCGCGTGAAGAAGCCGTGCCGGATGGACGGCGCGCCAGCAAATTCAAGATGTTCCGACCTGAGCGGGTCGGGGCGCGAACTGTTCTGCATCAACTGCCTTCTGGCGGCTCGGGGTCTGCGGGCAAATCGCCGACAGGCTTGTCCCGGCGAGCGGGAAGTTGGGACAGACGGTTGGTGCGTGTCAATCTGCGGCTTTCGTCTTGGCCGCCGCTTATGCTCTAAGGCGCCGAAAGGCCCGCGAGGAATATGGTGTCTAAATCTCCGATCCGCACGATCGTCCGTGCGCTGAATGACAACCGGGCCGTGCGCGCCGTCAAGAACTGGCGCAACGATATTATCGACCGTTCCTTCCGCGCATCCGGACATGCTGAACGCGACCGGTTCCTGGAGAGATTCAACGCCGATGGGCAAGCGATTGTATTCGCGATCGCTTTCAACACGCCCTGGGTCATCGACCTGTTGACGGCGAGCTGGATCCGCAACGTTGGCGACGCCACGCTGGTCGTCGTCGACAACTCGTCCAACGCCGCCGCGCGGCAAGCGCACGCACAGATCTGCGGCGAACGCGGCATTGCCTATGTCGAGCTGCCGCGCAACCGCGAGTGGCATCCCAATCGATCGCATGCCATCGCGATGAACTGGGTCTACTACAATCTCGTCGACAGATTGAAGCCGGACATCTTCGGCTTCGTCGACCACGACTGCTTTCCGATCGCGCCGGTAAGCGTGAGGGAAAGGCTCGAGGGCATGTCGCTCTACGGCAGGATCTGGACGGCTACCCGCGATCCGGCGATCTGGTATTTCTGGGCCGGCTTCGGCTTTTTCCGCTACGCGCTGACCTTTGGGCGAGCGATCGATTTCAAGCATGCCTACGAATGGGGTGCGGATACCGGCGGCAAGAACTGGCGTCCGGTCTATTCGAAGCTCGACCGCTCCTTCGTCCGCGAAGCGGAAAGCAAGATGCTGACGGCAGGCGAGGGCGCGCCGGTCGAGCGGATGCAGGTGCTGGACGATCGTTTCAACCACCTCGGCGCGGCGTCCTATCGCGCCGACCTGGCGACGGCGGACCGGCGGAAAGCCTTCGCGGACTTCCTGTGGACGAAATACCTTCCGGGACAGCGGCCGCTCGTCAGCCCGTAGGAGAGGAGAAAGGCGCTACCCTCAGCGGCTGGCGGCTGATGGCCAGCGCCTTGAACAGCTCGCCCATCTGGCCAGGTCCGGCCAGTCGCTCGACCTCGTCGCGGATCTCCTCGCGTCTTGTCTCGTCGGCGTTGGCGCCGAGGCTGCCGGCGCGTTCCAAGAGGCCCATGGCGAGCAGGAATTCGCCCTGCCGCATTGCGGCAGTCTTCAGTCCGTGGCGTTCGGCCTCCCGCGCCAGCGCCTCGAAGTCGACGTGCGAGGTGAGGTCCGCCTCGCCCGGATGGTCGAGCGTGGGGTCGTAGGTATGGCGGCGCACTGCTTGCAGCGTGTCTCCGAGGCCGGAAGCGAGATGGCCGTAGTCGAAGAACAGGCCGGCGCCGCCGTCCTGCGCGATGCGTTGTGCGATTCTGGCCATCACGGCACTACGGGCCGGCGCGATCTCGAAGATCGAACCTTCCGGTGCATCCGCCGATCCGGGCGGCAGGAGGGTGTCGTCCAGCGATGCCATGCCGGCAAAGAAGGCGAGGGCTTCCGCCTCGTCCAGCCCCACCATGCGCTCGCGCCAGCCAGCCTGAGTCTTTACGAACTGCCTGATAGGAATCGCGTCGAACAGCTCGTTGCCAACGATGAACAGGGGATGGGGCGGCAGCTCGTCCACCGTCCGCAGCCAGGAGATGCGCTGTGACGCTTCGCCGAGGGTGCGGCGCTGCACCTCGGCCAGCCGCGGGCTCGCCTCGACGAGGGCGATCTGCGTTCTCGATTCAAACTCTGGCGCCAAGTGCCTGATCGTACGCAATAAATCCTTCGTCAGCGTTCCGCGGCCGGGGCCGATTTCGGCGATCGTGGCGGGCAGGGGGCGTCCGAGCGCCTGCCAGGCCGCGACCAGCCACACGCCGACGATCTCGCCGAACATCTGGCTGATTTCCGGGGCCGTGGTGAAGTCGCCGGCCACACCGAACGGCTCGCGGGTCGTGTAATAGCCGCCCTGCGGATCGAAGAGGCACATCGCCATGTATTCGGCGACCGAGATCGGGCCATGCGCCGCGATCTGTTCGGCGAGGCGCCGGGCGAGGGGCGTCATCTGGCGGCGGGCCGCTTCGCCGTCGCCATCGCCCAGATGCCGGCCAGCACCATAGGCAGCGACAGAACCATGCCCATGGTGAGCCAGCCGCCGAGCAGGTAGCCGAGCTGCGGGTCCGGCACGCGGAAGAACTCGACGATGATGCGCGACAGGCCATAGCCGCAGATGAACGCGCCACCGATGAATCCCGGCGTCTTCAGCTTCTTCAGGCCCCAGACCAGCCAGACGAGGACGAGGAAGAGCAGGATGCCTTCCAGGCTCGCCTCGTAGAGCTGGCTCGGATGGCGCGGCTCCGGGCCGCCATTGGGGAAGACGAACGCCCAGGGCACATCGGCAGGACGGCCCCAAAGTTCCGAATTGATGAAATTCGTGACGCGCACCAGCCCCAGTCCGACCGGCACGCCGGCGGCGACCACGTCGAACAAGCTCCAGGTGTTGATCTGCCGGCGGCGCGCAAACAGGATCATGGCGAGAATGACGCCGAGCAGGCCGCCATGGAAAGACATGCCGCCCTCCCAGATCGCCAGCATGTCGAGCGGATTGGCGATGTAGCGGGCGAAATCGTAGAAGAGGATATAGCCGATGCGCCCGCCGGCGACGACGCCGACGGCGGCCCATACGACGAAGTCGTCGAGGTGCTCGGGCGTCATGACCGGCGTATGGTGCGCCCAGAGACGTGGCGTCGAGGCTAGTTTGCGCGAATACCACCAGGCGAACAGAATGCCGACGACGTAGCCGAGCCCGTACCAGTGGATCGCGAGCGGCCCGATCGAGATCAGCACCGGGTCGATGTCGGGGAAGGGAAGGGCCGCAAGCGGCAGGAGAAGTTCGGTCACGGAAAGCCTGTCGAACCGGTTGCGAAGAGCGGCGGACCTTGGCCGAGGCTCCCGGCGAGGTCAAGGCGGCGGCGCGTCGCCTTGCAAACGGCCGCGCGGCCTCCTAATTGCTTTTTAGCAACGAGGTTTTCCCCATGTCCAACGGACCCAACCGCATCCTCGACGAGTTCGCCAAGCTGATGACCGACGCGGCCGGCGCCGCGCAGGGCGTCCGCCGCGAGGTGGAGACAGCTTTTCGCTCACAGGCGGAGAAATGGTTCAACTCGATGGAGATCCCGCAGCGGGAGGAATTCGAGGCGGTGAAGGAACTGGCTGCGCGGGCGCGAGCGGAAAATGCCTCGCTTCTGAAGCGCATCGACGCTCTGGAAGCACGCGTCGCGGCGCTGGAAGGGACCGAGGCCCCGGCGCCGAGCCGGAAAAAGACTGCCGCGAAAAAATAATCCGGACATCTGTCCACAGGCAGCCGCACTGCGAAAAGCGTTGCGGCTGAATCGCTTAACGGTATCGCTGAATCTGCCGCAGGCCGGCTTTCCACACCCTCGCGCAAGCTTCCTGCAAAAAGGGACTAGCGCGCCGACTCTCCATCAATAGACTGAAATTGTTGCATGATTCGGAACACCGAACATGCGCCGGTCCGGGGCGGTCCGGCAGGGGTAGTTTGTTCCTTCCGCTCAGCCGTAGTGCGTTCACCAGTCGCGCGTGCCTCTCCCGGTGGAGCGTGCGGTGGCGCTCCCGTAACGACAGGAAGCCTACGATGAGCCTGCTTGAACTCGATCTCTCCAGAAACCCGCACCCGGTCGACATGATCGAACAGGTCGCGCATGCGAACGACTGGGCCTTCGAGCGAACCGGCGACGATGAGATCGCGATCGCCGTCGCCGGCGACTGGACCGACTACCACGTCTCCTTCTCCTGGATGGAGGATTTCGAGGCGCTGCATCTCGCCTGCGCCTTCGACATCAAGGTTCCCGAGAACCGCGTGCTCGAGGTGATGCGGCTTCTGTCGATCATCAACGAGCAGATGCTGTTCGGCCATTTCGACCTTTGGGAGCAGGAGGGCGCGATCATGTTCCGCCAGGCCCTGCTGCTCTGCGGCGGCGCGGACCCGACCAGCCAGCAGGTCGAGGTGCTGCTCAACTCGGCGCTTGAAGCCTGCGAGACCTATTTCCAGGCCTTCCAGTTCGTCGTCTGGTCGGGAACAAGCGCGCGCGATGCGCTTAACAGCGCCCTGTTCGAGACGCAGGGCAACGCCTGACGCGATGAGTTCGCCGAAGCCGCCGATCACCTACGAGGATTTCGAGCGTGTCGACATCCGTGCCGGCACGATCGTCGAGGCCGAACCTTATCCAGAGGCCCGCAAGCCGGCGATCAAGCTCTGGATCGATTTCGGCCCGGAGATCGGCGTGAAGCGCTCCTCCGCGCAGATTACCAAATACTACGAGCCTGAGACGCTGGTCGGGCGACAGGTCTTCGCTGTAGTGAACTTTCCGCCGCGCCAGATCGGCAAATTCATGTCTGAAGTGCTGACGCTGGGCTTCCCGGACGAGGAAGGCGCTGTGGTGCTCGGCGCGATCGACCGCAAGGTGCCGGACGGCGGGCGGCTGTTCTGATCAGCTAGTCCCGATTTCTCTAGGCCGGCACCCTCACCACCGCGCGCAGGCCGCCCATCGGGCTGTCGTCGAGCGAGATGTCGCCGCCGTGGCTGCGGGCGATGTCGCGGGCGATGGACAGGCCGAGGCCTGTGCCGCTGGCATCCTGGTTGCGGGCTTCGTCGAGACGGACGAACGGCTTGAAGACGTCCTCGCGTCGGTCGAGCGGGATTCCGGGACCATCGTCGTCCACGATCATCGTCAGCGCGCCACGGCGATGGGTCGCCGTAACGGAGACGTTCTTCGCGTAGCGGAATGCGTTGCCGACGAGGTTGGTGGCGAGCCGTGTGAAGGCGTGCGGGCGCACATGTACCTGTGGCTCGCCGACGAGCGCGATCTTCAACGTCCTCTTGCGCAGGTTTGCCTCTTCCTTGAGACGGTCGAACAGCGCGTTGAGGTCGAGCGTGCCGGTGTCCTCCGAGGCTTCACCGCGCGCGAAGGCAAGATAGCCCTCGAGCATGGATTGCATGTCGTCGATGTCCTGGTCGAGCGCGGCGACGTCGGCCTTGGAGCCGGTCAGCGCGAGCTGCAGGCGGAAGCGCGTCAGGATGGTCCGCAGGTCGTGGCTGACGCCCGTCAGCATGGCGGTGCGCTGCTCGATCTGCCGCTCGATGCGCTCGCGCATCTGGATGAAGGCAAGGCCGGCGCGGCGCACTTCCTCGGCGCCGCGCGGCTGGAAGTCGGCGGGCGGCGAGCGGCCCTTGCCGAACAGGTCGGCGGCTTCCGCCAGCTTCTGGATCGGGCGGATCTGGTTGCGCAGGAACAGGATGGCGATGGTGAGCAGAACCAGCGAGGTAACGACCATCCAGACCACGAAGATGTGGCTGTTGGATGCATAGGCCTGGCTGCGCCGGGCAAACACCCTGAGCACCTTGTTCTCAAGCTGGATCCTGACCTCGACGATGCTCGAATTGCCCACCGTGTCGATCCAGAACGGGCGGTTGATCTGGCGGGTGATCTCGGTCGACAGGATGCCGTCGAGGATCGAGAAGAAGGGTTTCGGCCCTGGGGCGGGCAGGGGGTCCGGCGGCAGGAGGTCGATCTTGAGCGCGAGGCGCTCCTGGGCGATGCGGATCACGTCGGCATAGTTGTCGCCCGGCGGATAGGTCTCGATCATGTCGATGATCGCAGCGATGTCGCGGACGACGGCTGTCGACAGGCGTTGGGTGACGAGCTGCCAGTGGCGCTCCATGAAGACAAAGGCCACCACGCCCTGCAGCAGGATCATCGGCGCGATGACGATGATGAGCGAGCGGGCGTAGAGGCCCTTGGGCATGTAATGGGAGACGCGCCGCCACGCCTTGCGCCAGATCAGCGGCCCGCGGGGCCGCCAGCGGCGCAGGAAGGCCTCGATGCCGCCTGGCCGGACGTCGGTGGGATCGGTCGCCGCCATGTCCGCCTCGGCCGCGCCTATTCGACGCTCAGCCTGTAGCCTACCCCACGCACGGTCTGCAGCCATACGGGATTGGCCGGATCGCGCTCGATCTTGCGGCGCAGCCGGTTGATCTGCACGTCGATGGTGCGTTCGCCGACCTCGGCCTCGCCGCCGACCAGTTCATGCCGGGGGATGGTCTCGCCGATGCGGCCGGCAAAGACCGACAGGATGTCCTGCTCCCGGTCGGTCAGCTTGATCGTCTCGCCGCCTTTCTTGAGCTCGCGCCGGGCGATCTGGAACGTGTAGGGACCAAAGACGATCTGCTCGACCTTCGGCGTCGGCGGGGGACCGCCGCGGCGCAGGATGTTGTTGATGCGCAGGATCAACTCGCGCGGATCGAAGGGCTTCGGCAGATAGTCGTCAGCGCCCGCCTCGAGGCCGGCTATACGGCTGTCGGTCTCGGAGAGCGCGGTCAGCATCAGGATGGGCATGTTCTTGTCGGCGCGCAGCGCCTTGGTCAGCTCGACGCCGGTTTCTCCGGGCATCATCACGTCGAGCACCAGGAGATCGAAGTCCAGGCCTTCCAGATGGCGCCGCGCTTCAGCCGCCGTGCCCGCCACGGTGACGCGGAAGCCGTTGCTCGTGAGGAACTGCTTCAAAAGATTGCGGATGCGCGTGTCGTCGTCGATCACCAGAAGGTGGGGCGCATCGTCTCCCGGTGGCGTCCGGTTTTCCTCGGTCATCTCCTCATCCCCTCTCGGCGGATTTCGAGCCTGGAAGTTCATCAACCTGAACCCTTAGCTCGGGTTTGACCATGCCGCGCAGGAAACCCTCTATCGCCTCCCGCTCGGCGGAGCTGTAGCCCCGGATTGCCTCCGCGATGCGGCGGGACTGTGGCGTGGCCAACGCCAGCGCAAGTTCGCGCCCCTTGGCGGTCGGATAGAGCTCGCGCTGCCTTCGGTCCTTGAGCCCTTGCACCTGGACAATGTAGCCCGTGTCGACAAGCTGTTTCAACACGCGCGCGAGCGACTGCTTGGTGATCTGCAGCACGTCGAGAAGCTCTGCCACCGTCAGGCCCGGTCTGCGGTTGACGAAGTGGACGACGCGGTGGTGCGCACGGCCGAAGCCATACTTCTCCAGGATCTGGTCCGGGTCGGAGGTGAAATCCCGATATGCGAAGTAGATGAGTTCGATGATCGCGAAATCGATCCCGGCCTCGCGGGTCAGTGCGGTTCGGATCGGTTCCGGGGTCGTCTTGATACGTGCCTGCATTGGTCCTCGTAGGCCATCTGGAATTTTATGTCAGCCTTGTTGACATAAATTGGGCCGGCTGGTAATTTTTGCCAAGCTTTTCGGCGCTTGGCGACTGAAAAGCCAAGGGATGAACGCTTTTCCCGTAACTTCCTTTTCACGGACGGTCCTGTTTCCCGGACCTCCGGCCTCCGGTGGCGATTCGCTGCCGTCCGGCTTATGATCGGAAGACGGCGAACAATGAGGCCGGCACGGCCAAGGAGTGTGACATGGCATCGGTTCCCTTCGACAAGCTCGATGGTTACATCTGGATGAACGGCGAATTCGTCAAATGGGCGGACGCCAAGATTCACGTGCTCACGCACGGCCTGCACTATGCGAGCGCCGTGTTCGAGGGCGAGCGCGCCTATGGCGGGGAGATCTTCAAGCTCACCGAACATACCGAGCGCCTGCATGAATCCGCGCGTATCCTTGGCTTCAAGATCCCTTATTCGGTCGCCGAGATCGACGATGCCTGCCGCGAGGTGCTGCGCAGGCAGGGCTTCAGCGACGCCTATGTCCGTCCGATCGCCTGGCGCGGGTCGGAGATGATGGGCGTGTCGGCGCAGAACAACCGCATCAACTGCGCCGTCGCCATCTGGCAGTGGCCCAGCTATTTCGATCCCGAGCAGAAACTGAAGGGCATCCGCCTCGACATCGCCGAGTATCGCCGGCCGGATCCGCGCACGGCGCCGTCGAAGTCGAAGGCTGCGGGCCTCTACATGATCTGCACCATCTCCAAGCACAATGCAGAGGCCAAGGGCTATGCTGACGCGATGATGCTCGACTGGCGAGGCCAGGTCGCTGAGGCGACCGGCGCGAACATCTTCTTCGTCAAGGACGGCGTGCTGCACACGCCGAAGCCGGACTGCTTCCTCGATGGAATCACCCGCCGCACCGTGATCGATCTGGCCAAGCGCCGCGGCTACAGTGTGGTCGAACGCGCCATCATGCCCGAAGAACTCACAGGTTTCTCCGAGTGTTTCCTCACCGGCACCGCCGCCGAGGTCACGCCGGTCTCGGAAGTGGGGCCGTATCGCTTCACGCCCGGGGAAATCTCGCGCAATCTCATGAACGACTACTCCGCCGAAGTGCAGCCCAAGCGGGCTATCGCCGCCGAGTAGAGGCGGGTTTTTCCGATGCTGACCACGGGCGGCTCATGGCCGCCCGTTTTCTTTGGTCGGGAGTCATTTGACTTTCGTATTGTTCAGGCTCTCATTGTCGCAGGCGCGGTCGATAGGCGGCCACGCCTCCCTTGGAGGGGAAAGGACAGGCACATGGAAGCACTTCTTCCGATCATTATTCAGATCGTCACGGGAATCATCGGCGGCCAGGCGGTAGGTGCTGCGATCAAGCAGGCGGCAATGGGCCAACTCCCCAAGATCATCAGCGGTGCGCTCGGCGGCGTCGGTGGCGCGGCCATCCTCGGCAGCCTGCTGGGTGGTGCGGTCGATCCGGCGGCGGCCGGCGGTCTCGCGAGCTCGCTCAACCTCGAGAACATCGTGGGTGGTGCTGGCGGCGGCGCGATCCTGACCGGCATCGTCGGCGCCGTCATGAACGCGATGAAGAAGTAAGCGGGACGGCCCTCGCCCTGCTTCCGACGGGCGGCCGATGCGCCGCCCGTTTCTTTTAGGTGGACGGCCTGTCGCCCTGCCGCTAAGCCCCCCGCAGCTTCCACGACAGCATGAAAGGCCGACGATGGGTCGATTGAATGCCGGGATCATCCAGGTGACGCCGTTCCAGCAGAACTGCACGATCCTGTTCGATGACGAGACGAAGGCCGGTGTGATCGTCGATCCGGGTGGAGATGTCGACGTGCTCGTCAAGGCGATCGAGGACAACGGCTTCAAGATCGAGCAGATCTGGATCACCCACGGCCATCTCGACCATGCCGGTGGCGCCATGGAGCTGAAGGAGCGGCTAGGGGTGGAGATCATCGGTCCGCACATCGCCGATGCGCCGCTGCTTGCCAACATCGACAACCAAGCGATGCGCTTCGGCATCACCGGCGTACGTAACTGCACGACGGACAGGTATCTCGCCGAGGGAGACACTGTCTCCTTCGGGGAACATGTCTTCGAGGTGCTCCATTGCCCCGGCCACGCGCCTGGCCACGTCGTCTATTTCAACCGCGCGGCCCGCTTCGCGCATGTCGGCGATGTGCTCTTCAACGGCTCGGTCGGCCGCACCGATCTGCCGGGCGGGGACCATGCCGCCTTGATCCGCTCGATCAAGGAAAAGCTGCTGCCGCTTGGCGACGACATCGGCTTCATCTGCGGGCACGGGCCGGGCAGCCGCTTCGGCGATGAACGGCGTTCTAATCCCTTCCTCACCTGAAAGGGGCGGTTATCCGCCTTTCGCGATCCCGACGAGTTGCTCGCGGTCCGGCCGCGGGCGCGGCTGGCGATAGGGGTTGTCGCTGTCCATCTGCGCGCCGTTCTGCGCCGCGATCTGGGCCGCGATGATAGCGTTCAGCGTTGCGGCCAGATTGAAATTCGGGCGCAATTCGATCGGCTTGCCGGGCAGGGTGGTAAGCTGCGGGGCAGGCCTTTCGATCGCGCCGTTGCCGGCGGCATGAGAGACCGATGCCGCGGCGCCGACAGTTATGGCGGCACCCAGAAGAATGCGAAAAATGGACGACATATCAGCCTCCGCACATACGGCCATGATGGTCGTACGCGTCGCAACTCTCGCCCGTTCCGCCTGAACCGTGGCTGAATGACCGGTTCAGGCCGCGTTCGCCCCGCCCGAGAGGCGGCGGCATCAGCCGACGGTCAGATTGACCGCCTTCGGCCCCTTGCCGCGCTTGTCCGGTTCCGTGTCGAAGGAAACCTTCTGGCCATCCTGCAGGCCGGCCAGGCCGGACGCCTGCACAGCGGAGATGTGCACGAAGATGTCCTTGGCGCCGCCATCGGGCGTGATGAACCCGAAACCCTTGGCATGGTTGAAGAATTTGACGGTGCCTTGCATCTGGCCCATTGCATGCTCCCTTTTCAGTCACTGACATGCCGCGCCTTTCCTAACCCCGGCGCGTTCGGTTGGTTACTGGAGGAGATGCAATTCGCACGATCGCTGCGGAGCCGTCCCCACGGCTCACTCTTTCGGCGATCCGCCTGCGAAAAGCGCGCGCTGAACACAGGCAAGCAGATACAGTCTCCGGGCCGGCAATTACCCGAAGCCCGAATAGTCAACAAAATCGCCGCTGGAGCAAGCGAAACTTTCGTTGTGGCCCAGCCTTCGGCCGCGAGAGCCGAAGGCCGGCCTTTGTCAGTCGCAGAAGGTGACCGGGCCGATGCTCACGCAAGCGCCCGGGCGGAAGGTCTCCGAGCGCCTGAGAATACGTGGGCGGCAGCTTTCCCCGACATGCCGGTGGACGACGGAACCGTATCCCGGCAGGTAGTGGCGGCGGGCATCGCGATGGCAATCGAGCGGCGGGCGGGAAGGTCCGGGGATGAAGCCGGGACCGCCACCAGGGCCGTCGACGCGGACCGGGCGGCAGTTGCGGCCACGGTGATAGTGCCAGGCGCGACGGCCGAATTCCGGAACGTAATGCCGCTGGACGTCGCGGTGGCAGCCCGAGATGTTGACGAGCAGCCCTTCGGCCAGGGCGGGAGACTGGCCGGGCTGTCCGGCGCTCGCGGTCATCGGTGTGGCCGACGCTATCGACAATGCGAGTGCAGTGGCGATCTTCAGGAAACGCATGTCTTGTTCCTCCAGCCTTCGGGCCCGTGCCGAGGCAGAAAAACATCGCATGAAAGCAATCGTCAGCAAAGTCCGACGCGTGGCGTCGGTTAAGACCCGGAAACAAAAAAGCGCGGCGCCTGAAGCGCCGCGCCATCGTGTCCCGAAATCGATCCGACGGAAGCGGATCAGGCCGGACGGAGGTTGACTGCCTTCGGGCCCTTGCCCATGCGGTCCGGCTCGACGTCGAAGGAAACCTTCTGTCCGTCAACGAGCGTGCGCATGCCCGACTTCTCGATGGCCGAGATGTGCACGAAGACGTCCTTCGCGCCGCCATCCGGCGTGATGAAGCCGAAGCCCTTGGTTGCGTTGAAGAATTTAACGGTACCGGTCTGCGACAATGGGGAATCTCCTTTTCCCGTGGGTCATAAGCGTCTGCGCGGTGTGCACAGGGTCGCGGCGTCGGATCGTCACGATGTCGGGGAAAGGTGGTCCAAAACTCATCCAGTCTCCGGGTCAGTCAGTGCCCGAACATCACAAGCTATGGCAGAAGGCTGGCTGATTGACAAGATGTCGCGGACCGGCAAGGCATCGACTCAGTAATGAGGCCGCAAAGTTCTACCGTCGGCGGAACAGGCAGATGCGGTTTGTGTTGGTGCCGCGGCTGTTGTTGCCGACGCCCCAGCAATTTGCCGTCTTGGTGAAGGCCTGGTCGTTGACGATCACGCCGATGAAGTCGAGCGGCAGGCCTTCGGCCGCCTCGGCCACATGCCGTTCGAGCAGTACCTTGCCGCCGCGCACCTCGCCGACCTCGAAGGCGACATGTCCGCCGGGGCGCACGACGCGGGCAAGCTCGGCAAGGGTCGTGCGCACGAAGCCTGTCCACTCCGCCACTGTCCTGTGGTGGTCGATGGCGACCGTCCTTGGATCGATGCCCGCGAACCAGCAGCGCAGCCAGTTGTCGCCGGCATAGTCGACCACGTCGAGGAAGGGTGGCGAGGTGATGGCGAGCGCTGCGGACGCATTCGGCAGGGCCGGCGTGTGCGAGGCGCGACCGGTCATCAGGAGCGGCGGCTCGGCCGGCGAGGGGAGGGGACCGGCGAGCAGGCTCGCGGATTTGCGCAGGATGATGGCGGCGACGTCGCGCCGGGGAGGCGTCTGACTTCGCTTCGCGTTGATCCTGCGCTGCGAGGCGACCGACACGGCCTGGTTTGGCGGCAGGGTGTAGACGGAGAAGAAGCCGGACGAGTGGCCGGTGAGCCGGTTGATTGCCACCATGCGGATCCACTCCTCGGCCCGCGTCAGGCGATCGGCTCGCCCGAGCAGCCAGGCGCGCAACGCCGCGATCTGGCGTAGCGTGTCGGGATGATAGAAGGCGAGCAGGTCCGGATTGCTTTCCGCCTCCGTGTCGAGGTCGATCGCGGCGAGCGCTTCCCCCACCTCCTCCAGCGTTGGCGGCGAAAGGCGTGGGCTGACGAGCATCGCGGAGAGCGGGTTCACGTCGTTGCCGGCGGCGCGCCGGCCGAGCAGGGCGGCTTCCAGCGGCGTCGTGCCGCGTCCCATGAAGGGATCGTAGACCAAGTCGCCGGGCTCGGTCAGCCGTTCGATGAAGAAACGCGGCAGTTCCGCCTTGAAGCAGGCGCGGTAGGAAATCTCATGCAGGCTGGACGACTGGCGCTGTCGCGCGGTCCAGAACTCGTTGACGAAGTAAGTGAGGCCGTCGCGTGCGACGATTTCCGTCGGGCGTCCGAAGCCCGAAAACGCCGCCAGAGATTCCGTGATTCCGGAAGAAAGGTTCGGATGCGCGGTCATCAACGTAACGGTAGCCGCTAACGCACGATTCGGCGAGTTATCTCGTCGCCAGCCAGACAACATGACGCGCGCCCTTCCTTCCGCGATGCGCGCGCACCATAACCTCCTCGACTGCGAATCCGGCATCGCGCAGGCGCTTCGAAAAGGCGCGGTCCGGCCCTTGCGACCAGACGGCCAGCACCCCGCCTGGAGTCAGGGCCCCACGCGCGGCGGCAAGCCCCGCATGGTCATAGAGCCTGTCGTTGACGCGGCGGGTCAGCCCCTCGGGGCCGTTGTCCACGTCGAGGAGAATGGCGTCCCACTGAGGTGCCCGTCCGCCGCCGGGGGCTGGTCGGATCAGGGCCGCCACGTCGGCGATCGCCACCGTCACCCGCGGATCGTCCAGGCATCCGGCAGACAATTCAGCCATCGGCCCGCGTGCCCAATCGACCACTTCCGGCACGAGTTCGGCGACCGTGATGCGCGCGTCCGATCCGAAGGCAGCCAGGGCCGCGCGCAAGGTGAAGCCCATGCCGAGGCCGCCGATCAGGACGGATGGCGCCTTTCGCCCGGCGAGACGCTGCGCGACGAGCGTTGCGAGCGCCTCTTCGGAGCCGGAGAGCCGCGAATTCATCAGTTCGATCGTTCCCGACATGATCGAGAACTCGGCGCCCCGGCGCTTCAGCCGCAGGTCTGCGGCGCCGTCAGGCACGGCGGCGCTGGCGAGATGCACCCATGGGATCATGTCCGCGCGATCTTGAGCCGGGCGACGGGTGACCGGTCCGCTCTCACTTCGCCACGCCGATCTCGGCCTTGCAGATCGGCTCGGCCTTGAAGCTCTGCTCCATCCAGGCGTCGCCCTTCGGATATTCGTGGATGAAGGTGGTCAGGTCTTCCGAATAGGTTCGTCCGAAGAAGGCGAGCGCATCCTCGCCGAGCCCCGCCTTGGCGAATTCGCCGGCGAGGCAAGAACAGTAGGCGTCTGCCTTGTTCGGCGAGACGTCGGCATCGAGCCCCTGTCTGTAGTAGTTGCCACAGTCGCGGCCGAAATCGGGCTTCGGCGGCTCGTCCGCCTGGGCCGAGCAGGCAAGAAGGACGGCCGCGGCCGTCCACGTCGTCAGCATCTTCATGGTCGTTCCCCCGCGACAGGGGGGACTCGTATCGCGTTCAGCCGCCGTTGACCAGCGCCAGGATGAGCTGGTGGACGTTACCACCCTTTGCCATCTCGACCCTCTCGAAGGCGCTGTTCTTTGCCTTGTAGGCGAGGCCGGCGTCAAGGATCGGCTTCTTCACCCTTTCCTTGATCTCGCGGCAGCCCGGATCGTTCTCGACCACCATGCCGACGGTCGTGTCGAGGATGGCCTGAGTCATCTGGCGGATATAGTCGCCATGCACCTTCTCGTGCGCCCGGATACCGTCGATAAAGCTTTTCCAGAGTCTCTCGGTCGACGCGGGCAGCTGTGAAGACGGCTTCGGCAACGTGTAGGTGATCGTCAGGAACGGCTTGGCCGAAACGAGACGGCATGACGTGCCCTCCGGCACGTAGTTGCGGCGCCATTTCAGGTCGTAATTCGTGACTGCGATCGTGCGCGTCGGGCCGATCGTTGGTCCCTTATCGCCGATCGACGCGTAGAGCTCCGGGCCGGTCGTGCCGGAGATGGCGTAGGTCTTGACGACCTCGGTCGCCTGCCAGTCGGCGGCGTGGGCCGAGAAGGAGGCTGCCAAAGTCGTGGCGACGGCTGCTCCGAGGAGGGAGCGATGCACTCTTCGTGTCATGTCTTGCCCTGCGGATAGATTGTCTCGCCGCGCTTCAGCATCTCGACGAAGGCCGCGACGCGCCTCTGCCGCGCGGTCTCTGTCTTGAGGTTATGCAGCCGGAAGGCAAGCGCGAAGCGGTTCTGCGCCGAAAGCCGTTCGAGCATCGCTTTGGCATCCGGCTCGGCATCGATCGCGGCCTGGAGGTCGGGCGGGATGGTCATGTCCTTAGAGCCGCCATAGGCGCGGTCCCAGCGACCGTCGGCCTTTGCTGCCTCGACATGCCTGAGGCCGTGTTCGGTCATCCGGCCTTCCCCGATCAGGCGGGCGACATTGTCGACATTGATCCTGCTCCAGACGCTCTTGCGGCCGCGCGGCGTGTAGCGCTGGAGAAAGCTCTTCTCGTCGAGGCTCTTCTTGATGGCGTCGATCCATCCCCAGCACAGGCATACATCGATCGCCTGCTTCGGCGTGATCGACGGGACGCCCGACGCGACCTTGAAGATGCGGATCCAGATCTCGTCGGCGCGGTCGTGGTTCGCGCCGAGCCACGCGTAAAAGGCGTCGGTGCTTGCGAACTCACGAACCTTGGCGGGGTCGACTTTGACGGGCGCCACGACGTCCTACTGCCCCGGGCGTCCGGTCTTGCCGGGGCGGCACTTCTGACGCTTTTCGTCGGCGGGGTCTTCGTAAGAGCCCACACCCACCTTGCCGCGGACCACCGGCTTGACGTCGTCCGGCCTTGCCGGTTTCGCGCCTTCGACCGGCTTTTCGGTGCGTCGCACCGTCATCTCGTCCAGCGTGTTCTTGCGGAACAGGCCGCGGCCATCATTCGGGGTTCCATAGTCGGATCCGTGCGCCTCGCTGGCGGTCTGTTTCCTGAACAGCGAACGGTCGACGGCGCCGGCCGGCGTCGCATGGTCGCCGGAGGTGCCCATCTCATCGAGGGCGGGCTTGGCAAAGAGCGACGTCGCCGGCTTCGGCTTGCCGCGAGCGGCGTCCCTGCGCGACTGCTGCGTGTTGTCGATCGCCACATCACGCGCCAGCGGATCGTCGGCCACCGCCAGCTCGGCCTCGCGCAGCCGCTTGATCTCGTCGCGCAGGCGGGCGGCGCGCTCGAAGTCGAGGTCGGCGGCGGAATCGCGCATCTCCTTTTCGAGATGTTCCAGATGCGCCTTGAGATTGTTGCCGACCAGGTTGTTGACGCCGCCGCTGCCGCCGGAAGGAAGCTCGGCGCGCACGTGGTCCTTCTCGTAAACCGAATCGAGGATGTCGGCGATGCGCGACTTCACGCTCTCCGGCGTGATGCCGTGAGCGGCGTTGTATTCGAGCTGCTTCTCGCGGCGGCGCTCCGTCTCCGCCATCGCCCGCTCCATCGAGCCGGTGATCTGGTCGGCATAGAGGATGACCTTGCCGTCGACGTTGCGCGCGGCGCGGCCGATGGTCTGGATCAGCGAGGTTTCCGAACGCAGGAAGCCTTCCTTGTCGGCATCCAGGATGGCGACGAAGCCGCATTCGGGGATATCGAGGCCCTCGCGCAGCAGGTTGATGCCGATCAGGCAATCGAAGGCACCGAGGCGCAGGTCGCGGATGATCTCGATGCGCTCCAGCGTGTCGATGTCGGAGTGCATGTAGCGGACGCGGATGCCCTGCTCGTGCAGGTATTCGGTCAGGTCCTCGGCCATGCGCTTGGTGAGCACCGTGCAGAGCGTACGATAGCCTTTCCGCGCCGTCTCGCGGATCTCGCCCAGCACATCGTCGACCTGGCTCTTCGCGGGCCGCACCTCGACCGGCGGATCGATCAGGCCGGTGGGACGGATGACCTGTTCGGCGAAGACGCCGCCGGCCTCCTCCATCTCCCAGTTGCCCGGCGTCGCCGAGACGGCGATCGTGGTCGGGCGCATGGCGTCCCATTCCTCGAAGCGCAGCGGGCGGTTGTCCATGCAGGAGGGCAGGCGGAAGCCATATTCGGCCAGCGTCGCCTTACGACGGAAGTCGCCGCGGTACATGCCGCCGATCTGCGGCACGGTGACGTGGCTCTCGTCGATGAAGACAATCGCATTGTCGGGGATATATTCGAACAGGGTCGGCGGCGGGTCGCCCGGACGGCGGCCGGTGAGATAGCGCGAATAGTTCTCGATGCCGGCGCAGGAGCCGGTCGCCTCCAGCATCTCCAGATCGTAACGGGTGCGCTGCTCCAGCCGCTGCGCCTCCAGCAATCGTCCAGCCTTTTCAAGCTCCTGCAGCCGGTGCTGCAGCTCTTCCTTGATCGACTTGATGGCCTGATTCAACGTCGGGCGCGGCGTGACGTAGTGCGAGTTGGCGTAGATTTTCACCGACTTGAGGTCGCCGGTCTTCTGACCGGTCAGCGGGTCGAATTCCATGATGGAATCGATCTCGTCGCCGAACATCGAGATGCGCCAGGCGCGGTCCTCCAGGTGGGCAGGGAACAGTTCGATCGTGTCGCCGCGCACGCGGAACGAGCCGCGGGTGAAGTTGATCTCCTGGCGCTTGTACTGCTGTGCGACGAGGTCGGCGAGAAGCTGGCGCTGGTCGAGCCGGTCGCCGACCGTCATCTGGAAGGTCATCGCCGTATAGGTCTCGACCGAGCCGATACCGTAGATGCACGACACGGAGGCGACGATGATGACGTCGTCTCGCTCCAAGAGCGAGCGCGTCGCCGAGTGGCGCATGCGGTCGATCTGTTCGTTGATCGACGATTCTTTCTCGATATAGGTGTCCGTGCGCGGGACGTAGGCCTCCGGCTGGTAGTAGTCGTAGTAGGAGACGAAATACTCGACCGCGTTGTTCGGGAAGAATTTCTTGAATTCGCCGTAGAGCTGGGCGGCCAGCGTCTTGTTGGGAGCGAGGATCAGCGCCGGGCGCTGCGTCTCCTCGATCACCTTGGCCATGGTGAAGGTCTTGCCCGAGCCGGTGACGCCGAGCAGGACTTGGGTTCGGTCGGCATTGTCGACGCCCTCGACCAAGTCCTTGATCGCGGTCGGCTGGTCGCCGGACGGTTTGAACTCGGTCTCCATCCGGATTGCGATGCCGCCTTCGGACTTGTCCGGACGGGCAGGGCGGTGCGGCACCCACAGTTCGCCGTTCTTGTGCAGCGGGTTGCCGCTCTCGATCAGGTCGGCCAGCGCCTGGACCGTGGCGGTGACGCCGGAGGAGGCGAGCGATCCGACGTCCTCCAGGCTGATGTCGAGGCCGGCGACCGGGTTGAGGCCCGCGGCGGCGCGTTCCTTGGCGCTCGCGGCGCCGCCCATCGACGTTCCGCGCGCGGTGCGTGTTGGCGCCGATGAACGCTCCGGTACCTTCTTTCCGCCCCTGGGAGCGGGCGTTTCGCCGCCGGCCGCTTTGACGCGGTGCGTGCCGGCCGCAGACCGGATCGCGCGGGTCTCGGACTTGCGGCCCTCGGCTTCGGCCGCTTTCTCCAGGTCGCGCACCCAGTCTGATACGCTGCCGGACAGCGGCGCGCCTTCGAACTCCGCCTGCGGCGCCTCGCCGAAGCCGCGCGGCTGCAGCGGCTCGGAGGCATCGTGGAAGTCGGTCATCTGGCTACCACGCTTGCGCGCGGCGTTGCGGTCTGAGGATTTGGCCATGCCCCGAATATGGGCGGAGTCCCGCGCGAAGGGAAGGGCGCAGGTTCGCAGGGGCTGCTGCACCGGCCGGCTCCTGACAGAAGGTTGTCAGGAGTGCGCCGTTATCCAAACGCCGGAGCACGGAGGTAGAAGATGACGGTTGTCGAATTGCGCCAGTATACGATGGTGCCGGAGCGGCGGCAGGATTTCGTTGACATTTTCGACAGCGAGTTCGTCGAGACGCAGGAGGCGCTGGGCATCGAGGTCATCGGGCAGTTCACCGATCGCGACCGGCCCGACCGCTATGTCTGGATACGCCGTTTCCCGGACATGGAGAAGCGCGCGGCCGCGCTCGACGCGTTCTATTCGGGACCCGTCTGGGCGCAGCACAGCGAGGCGGCCAATGCGACCATGACGGAATGGCACGACGTGCTGCTGCTCAAGCCGGCGGGCGCGGGGAGCGACCTTGCAGCGAGCCCAGCCGAGCGGCTTCCGCATGGCCACAGGGCGGCGGAGGGCAATCGGCTCGCGGTTCTGGTGTGGGATGTGCCGCCGGAACGTCTCGCTAGCTTCGCCGCGGCGGCCGCAGGCGCATTGCCGGGTCTGCGCGCCGTGTATGTCACGGAGCCGTCGGCGAACACTTATCCACGCCTGCCGATCCGCGAGGACGCCAGCGTGGTTGTCGCCGTTCTCGACGGCGAGCCGCCAGCGGACAAGACGAGGGTCGACCGCCTCGCCCCGTCGCAGGTGCTTATTCTCGCGCCGACGCCGCGATCGGCCTTGCGCGGGGCATAGCTACGGACTCCTGGCGGCTCAGTTTGCCGCGAAGCAGTAGAACAGGCCAGCGCCGCCGGTGCCCTTCAGTGCGTCTTGGCCGCAGCCGCCGCGTGAGGCGTGCGCCGCATTCCAGGATGTCGCTGTCGGCAGCGTGTCCGGCCCTTTGCGATCGTGATGGCCGAGCATGGCCGCACCCTCGGCACCGCTGGTCGTCCAGTTGGAGCAGGTGTTCGTCCCGTCCACCGTGCCGTCCGCCTTGGTGCCGGTCAGGATGTCATGTTCGTTCGGTTGGTCACCGCGCCCCTTCACGACTTCTCCCGTCTCAGTCAGGCCGGTCTCCTTGGTGATGTTGTTGGCGTCGCTGTGCAGGGAGGCGACGTCGTCGGCGATCTTCTGGCCCTTGGCGTTGAACCATGGGCCGGAGCCGATGCGATCCTTGGCGTTCACCTTGTCGGTCGACAGATAGGCTCGCCAGGTCTTGCCGGTCGCGCCAGCCGCCTCGGCAAGCTGCGCGCAATGCGCATCGGCGCCTTCCAGCCCGCCCAGGTCGGCACCCTTGCCGCTGCCGACGCTGGTGATGAAGAAGCTCATTGACGTGTCCTGCGCCTGCGCAGGAACAAGCATCGCGCCGGCCAGGGCCGCGGAGACGATCAGTAGACGTTTCATGGACTATCCTCCTCTGTCGTGTTCGGACTGCCGTCGCACGGCACCGCACATACGAACGCATACGTATCGCGCCCGTCGCTTCGAAAAGGCGACAGGGGGAACAACTTGTCGTGAGGGTTGCTTGAGCCCGACCTGTTTTCAGGGTTTCGGCGAAGCCAATTGCGCGTCGATCGCGGCGATCTGCTTTTCCCAGAATCCCTGGCCGGAATCCCCCATGCCGTTGTCGCGGAAGGTGGTGCGGGCGTCCTCGAAAGCGGCCCTGGCGTCGATGAGCGCCTTGCGATCCTTGCCGCGCTCACCGAGTTCGCGCAAAACCTCGCCGGTGACCGAGCGGATGCGCGCCCACTGGATCGGGAGTTGCGTGCGGTCGACGTGGCGCAGGGCGATTATGAGGGCGTCCTCTGCCTCGCGCAGCACCGGCAGGCCGTTCTCCGCCCGGCCGATCCTGAGCAGTACTCGGCCCTCGTTGTAGTAGGAGGCGGCGTAGGCTGCGGCGTCGTTTTCAGGCGTGTAGACCTGTCGTGCCGCGCGATTGGCGTTGACGGCGCTGCGATAGAAAGCCGGATCGCCGGTAATGTCGCCGAGCCCGATATAGGCGGACGCGATGTTACTCTGCGCCTGCGCCCAGGTGTCGGGCGATTTTTCGCGGGTCGCTATCGTCATCGCCGCCTCGTGCGCAGCGATGGCGCGGTAAAGGAACTTAGCATCTCCCGTGGTCACACCGTAGGCGCTGTAAGAACCGCCGAGATTGGACTGAGCCGTGGCCCATAGGTCGGGCATCTTCTCCTTCGTCCAGATCGTCAGCGTGCGCTCGATCGCCTTGTAGGATTTCTCGAACTCCTTTGCGTCGTTGTCCATGTTGGCGAGCGTGTAGTGAACGTTGCCTAGGTTCATCTGCAAACCGGCCCACTGTTCGGGGGCTCTCTCGCGGGTCATGATCCCGGCCGCGCCCTCGAAGGACCGTACCGCGTTGGCGAGTGCTTCGCGGTCGCCTGTCCGCTCGCCAATGATTTGGTAGAGTGAGCCGAGGTTGAGCTGAGTGGTGGCCCAATCCTCGGGCAGACGCCCGCGTGGCTGCTCTTTCAGGATGGCCTGGTAGATGTCAGCGGCGCGCTGAAGCCAGGCCGCGTCCATCGTCCGCTCGCCGAGTTGGGTCATCACGATCGCCATGTTGCCGCGCAGCGCCGCATCCCGGCGCGCATTGGGTGCTGTGCGACCGATCTGCCAGGCCTTGTCATAAGCTGCCAATGAACGCTGCAGGCCGTCGTTATTCGCAAAGCGCTTGCCGAAATCGGCCCACGCGTCGGCCTCCGAGACCTTTAGGAAATAAGAGCGGCCGACATCGTAGCGCTCGATTTGACCGAATGCGTCGGCATAACGCAGAGCCGCGGTCTCGAAATCGAAGTTGAGCACCGCGGTCTCGGCGTGGTCCTGAAAAGTACGTGACAGCTCGGACCTCCGCTTCTGTATGTCGGCTTCGGCCTCGTCGAGCGCCCTGTCGATCTCGGCGGCACGCGTGCTTGCCCGCTCGCGGAGGGAAAGCGCCAGCCGGATCGCACCTTCCTTCTCGGCCTGGTCGGCGAGCGAGGCCAGCCGTACGATCTCGGGATCGGTACGCCCCTGGGCATCACGGGCGGCGACGATCTCCTTCAGCCGCCGTGCGCCTTCGTCGAGTTGGCGGGCGAGATCGCCGCCTGCGGCCACATCTACGCCCAGCACGTCGAGCATGCCGTAGAGCGCGTCCATCGGCACGCCGTTGGTGTTCGCCACCTGCTCGACAAGTTGCCGGATCGGCAGTGGCGTCGCGGCTATGGTGAGCAGCAGCTTGCGGCGCTCGCCGCGGATCTGCGCCTCGTCGCCCTTCCTCTCCTCCGGCGTGAGACCGAAGAAGAGCTGGCGGCGCAGGCTGGCATTGGTCCACGGCAGTTGTCGCGCGGCGGTGGCCAGGTAGACCTCTTCCGTCACCATCGTCATCACATCACCGAAGGCGAAACCAGCAGCCGGCAGGTGCTTGGCGAGCGCTGCGGCGTAAGGGCTCGATCCGCCCGTGCCGTCCAGCGCGGCCTTGCCCGGCTCTGCCGCGAAGCCGATGACGGCCCCCAGCGTGTCTGGATCTGCGCCGCCTGTTTTCTTCATCGGCACGACGCCGCGCAGCGCGCCAAGCCCGGCGGCCGCTACCGGCGCAGGGCTCCCGCCTTCGGTTGCGATCGTCGCGCCGGGCGGGAAAGGGTTCGTCCGGCAGGCGTCGAGCAGCAGGATCGTGACGGGCACGGCCGTCTGCAGTTCGGACAGGAGAGGGGAGAGGGCGACGAGACCCTGCGGATCGTCCGGCGCCGTGTCGACGGGGACGAGGAAATTCTCGCCGCCCGCCTCGATGCCGTGGCCGGCGAAATAGAGAAGGGCCACGTCGGATCCCTCGGCGTCCTCGGCGAAGCGGCGCAATGCTCGCGAGAGCCGGGTGTGGTCGGCATCGAGCACGGTCGATACCTCGAAGCCGAGATCGCCGAGCAGGCCGGAGATCAGCCTTGCGTCGTTCGCTGGGTTGGCGAGCGCGGGCAGGGCGGCGTAGCCGGATTGGCCGATGACGAGCGCGATGCCCTTGAGCGCCCTGTCCTGCGCCTCGGCGGCCGTGGCGAGGAAAACGATCATGGATGCCGCAAGCGCAACGAGCGCCTGCCGGACGATCATGCGCCATATTGGGAGCGATGCCGTCGTCATGCGGCCGCCCGTGTTCCCGCTAAACCCAAGCCCATCTGCGGCACGGATCGTGGCATTCCGATGGCCGCGCGGCAAGGCCGCCGCGGCTGGTCAGTTGGCGGAGCCCTTGGCGTCCTTCAGCTTCTTCTCCACGTCGAGCGAGAGCAGCGCCAGTTGGGCTTCGCCGGCGAGCAGCTCGGCCGAGCGGGTGCGCTTCTCGTCGCCGAACACCTTCCAAATCTCCACCGTCTGGTCGAGCGTCTCCTTGGCCTGCTGGAGAAGGGCCGGGTCCTTGCCGAGCTTGCCGGCTTCGAGGAGCGTCTCGCCCAGCGCCCCGGTGGTGCGCGCCCAGTCGAAGGCGGCCTCGTCCGGATTGAAGACCTCGAGCGCCTGGCGGTATTCGCCGACCGCCTGGACATAGAGGGCCGCGTCGCCCTTCATCGCCGCCAGTTCGGCGAGCATGCCGCCGAGATTGTTGCGCAGCATTGCCCAGTCGCGGGGGAGCGCGTCGCGCGGTGTTCCGTCGACGGCGTCGCGGGCGGCGGCGATCGCGCGCTCCAGAGCTTCGGCGTCCTTCGACACCTGCGCCAGGTTCCAGTAGGCGCTGGCGAGATGGCCGCTGGTTGCGGCCCAGTCGGCCGGGACCACGTTGCGCCGCCGCTCCTCCAGTGCCAGGCGGAACGCCGCCACGGCTTCGTTCAGCATCGCAACGTCGCGGGTCTTCTCGCCCTGCCGGCGCAGCGCGATGCCGATATTGTCCTGCAACGCCGCCCACCTCAGCGGCGCGCGCTCGCGCGTCATCTCTTCGGCGGCGAGCCGGAAGGAGGCGAGGGCGGCCTCGAGATCCTTGCCTTCGCCCGTCCGCTCGGCGAGCAGCGCCTGCGCGGTCCCAAGGTTTGCGACCGTTTCCGCCCACAGGAGCGGGCCGCGCTCGCGCGTGCCGACTTCAAGCACCGCCTGGTAGGCTTCGATCGCCTCGTGGATTCGCTCGTTGCCTGCGCCGCGTGCGGCAAGTTCGGACAGGATGATGGCGCGGTTGTTCTCGCTCGTCATCCAATCGAGCGGGACGGTGTCACGGGTGCGCACCTCCAGGGCCGCGTCGATTGCGCCGAGAGCGGCTTCGAGTGTAGTGGGATCGGCCAGGCGGCGGCCGATCTCGTACTGGATCGCGCCCATGCGGTGCATCAGCCGGCCCCACTGGGCCGGCTGCCTGTCAAGCGGCACCTGCGCCGTCGTCTCGCCGAGGACCATCGACGCCTGGTCCAGCTGGTCGATGCCCGGCTGGCGCATGCCGGAGAGAAGCAGCGCGTAGGCGAACTCCGACTTGAGGTCGACCTGCAGGTCGACGGGCGTGTCCGCGGGTGCCGCGGTGATCGCGTCGCGCAAGGTCTCGACCGCCTCGGTCAGGCGTGCGGCGTCGGCCTCCCGGTCGCCCCTTGTGGCGAGCGCGTTGCCGAGACCCGCCTGCGCTTTCAACCAGTCGACGGGGTTGCGGCGCAATGGTGCGAGGTCGGCCGCGTCGCGGAAGGCCTCGATACCGGCGTCGAGCGCCGCATTGTTCGCGCCGTAATAGCCCTGGTCGGCAAGCGCCTTGGCCTGGGCGAGCTTGTAGCGGACGGCGAGGCGGTCATCGACGCGCTCGACCTCGGCGAAGGCACGGGCGAAGTCTTCCGCAGCCTTTGCGTGCTCGAACTTGAGGAGCCAGGTCGCGGCGGAGGCGGCATAGACCGAGGCGCGCTCCTTGCGCAGTTCAGCGGCGCCGCTCTCCACGGCGGTCAGGCCGTTCGACAGCGCCTCCATGCGGGCGCGCGCCTGGCGATGGAATTCGGTCGCGGCATCGAGCGCGCCCTCGCGCACGGCCTCGTCGGCAAGGGCGGCGAGGCGCGCAAGGTCCGGGTCGCTCAGTTTGGCGCCGGAGGCGGCTAGGCGCTCCTGGGCGAACTCTCCCTGTGCGTGCAACAGCCGGTCGAATTCGTCCGGCGCCTTGGGCGCCTTGTCGCCGGCGGCGCGCAGCGCGGCGAACAGCAGGCCCATCGGCACGCTCTTTTCGCGCGCGACGGCGGCGACCTGCGCCCGGTCGGCGGAACTGAGCGATGCGATGGTGAGAAGCAGGCCCCGGCGCTCCCTCCTGATCGGCGTGCGCTCGTCGGATGAGGGTTCGGCAGAGCCGCCGAAATAGAGCTGGCGGCGCAGGCTCGCATTGGTCCAGGGGACCTGGCGGCCGTCGGAGTCGAGATAGACCTCCTCCGCGACGAGGGTCATGACGTCGGCGAAGTGCAGGCCCTGCGCGGACAGGTGCTTGAGCAGGGCGGTGGCGTAAGGGCTGGTGCCGCCCGGCTCGCCGTCGAGCGCGACCTTGCCCGGCTCGGCCGCGAAGCCGACGATGGCGCCGACGGCGTCCGGCTTGCCGGGATCGGACGCGAAAGGCGTGACGCCGCGGCTGGCACCCAGGCCCGTCGCCGCGATCGGCTGCGGCCTGCCGTTGTCGTCGACAAGGGTCGCTACCGCTGGGAACGGGTTGCTGCGGCAGGCGTCGAGCAGGACGATGGTGACGGGAACGGATTTCTGGAGTCGTTCCAGGAGCTTCGTCGCGGAAGCAAAACCTTTTGGTTCGGACGGAACCGCGTCGACGGGCACGAGGAAATTCTCGCCGCCGGCCTCCACGCCATGGCCCGAATAGTAGACCAGCGCGACGTCCGCGCCGCGGGCGCGTTCCTCGAAGCTGCCGAGCGCGCTGGACAGGCCTTGCGCGTCGGCGTCCATCAGCGTCTCGACCTCGAAGCCGAGCCTTTCGAGCATCGCTGCGATCTGGCGGGCGTCATTGGCCGGGTTGGCGAGCGGCGCCAGCGATGCATAGCGGGACTGGCCGACGACCAGCGCCACGCCCTTGAGCGGCTTGTCCTGCGCAAGACCAGCCGTCGACAGGACCAGGATGATCGCAAGGATCGTCCAACGCGCCAGCAGGTTCCTCCAGCGTGCCATCATCTCCAACCCGTTCGTATTTCCGCAGCGGAAGCTACATGATTGCGTCTTGATGGCAATCCGATGGCGGCCTCAACCGTAACGGAGCTTCAATGCCACGATGCTCAACGCGCAGGCGAGCGTCACCAGATTGGCGCCGATCAACGGCCAGGAGCCGATCAGGATGCCGTAGACCAGCCAGAGGAACACGCCGGAAGCGAAGGCGCCGTTGGCGATCAGCGACACGCCGGCTGTCTGCCGCTCACGGAACATCTTCACCATCTGCGGCACCCAGCACAGCGAGGTGATCACCGCGGCCGCGCTGCCGATCAGTTCGACGGGGAGGTTCATCCAGCGTTCTCCGGGAATGCCTGAAATGCGGGCGGGGCGATACGCCGCCGCCTCGCGGCCTGTCAATGACGGCATCGTCGCAGCCGGATGTCCCGAACCGGTATCGGGAAGGGCCGGCGGCGCGGGAACGCCGCCGGCCGGGACGTCGATCACAGCGAGTTGGTGAAACGCTGGATGCGGATGCAGGCCTCTTCGAGCGTCTTCTCCGAGGCCGCGTAGGAGATGCGGAAGTTCGGGCCGAGGCCGAAGGCCGAGCCGTGCACAACCGCCACGCCTTCCGCCTCGAGCAGCTCGGAGACGAAGTCCTCGTCGGTCGCGATCACCTTGCCCGACGGGCCTTTCTTGCCGATCAAGCCCTCGCAGGAGGGATAGACGTAGAAGGCGCCTTCCGGCACCGGGCAGTTGATGCCGCGGGCCTGGTTCAGCATCGAGACGACGAGGTCGCGGCGCGCCTGGAAGATCGCCTTGTTCTTGTGCACGAAGTCCTGCGGCCCGTTCAGCGCCTCGACCGAGGCCCACTGCGCGATGGTGCAGGCGCCCGAGGTTTGCTGGCCCTGGATCATGTCCATCGCCTTGATGAGCTGCACGGGACCAGCTGCATAGCCGATGCGCCAGCCGGTCATGGCATAGGCCTTCGACACGCCGTTCATGGTCAGCGTGCGGTCATAGAGCGCCGGCTCCACCTCGGCGAGCGTCGTGAAGACGAAGTCGCCATAGGTCAGGTGCTCGTACATGTCGTCCGTCAGCGTCCACACATGCGGATGCTTGAGCAGCACGTCGGCGATCGCCCTGAGCTCGTCACGCGTGTAGGCTGCGCCCGACGGGTTGGACGGCGAGTTCATCACCAGCCATTTCGTCTTCGGCGTGATCGCCTTCTCGAGCGCGGCGGCGGTGAGCTTGAAGCCGTTGTCGATCGTCGTCGGCGCAAACACGGGCGTGCCGCCGCAGATCGCAACCATCTCCGGATAGCTCACCCAATAAGGCGTCGGGATCACCACCTCGTCGCCCGGGTTCAGCGTCGCCATGAAGGCGTTGAACAGGATCTGCTTGCCGCCCGTACCGACGATGGTCTGCTCCGGCTTGTAGTCGAGATTGTTCTCGCGCTTGAACTTCTTCGCGATCGCCTCGCGCAGCGGGACGATGCCGGACACCGGCGGATACTTCGTCTCGCCGCGCCGGATCGCCTCGATCGCCGCGTTCTTGACGTTGTCCGGCGTGTCGAAATCCGGCTCGCCTGCGCCGAGCGAAATCACGTCCCGGCCTTTCGCTTTCAGTTCCCGCGCCTTCTGGGTCACCGCGATGGTCGCGGAAGGCTTCACACGGGAAAGGACGTCGGCCAGGAAAGCCATGACGGAAAGTCTCCTTGAAGGTCTCAGCGCGGTTTTCGCGCGGGCTCCTCATGTCGCAAGACGGCAGCGGGCGCAAGTATCGATCCGCCCGCCCGCGTTAACGAGTGGTAAAATCTTGGTCGTTAGCCTGCGTGCCGACAGCAGCTGCAGAGATCCATGTCATGGCGCGCAGCGTCGGCCTCGCCCATGTGACCGCCCACCCTGACGGAAGCTATGTCGGGGTGTGGGGCACCTATGTGCTGCGCAGCGCGTTCCAGCCGATCTTTTCCTTCGTGAACGGAAAACTCGTTCCCGTTGCCTTCGAGGGACTGCTGAGGCCATCGAGAAACGGCGCGGCGGCCTCTCCCGGTGTTTTCTTCGGTCTGATCCCGCCAATCGACCGGATGCATGTCGAAACCCTGTCGCGTACGCTGCATCTCCTCAACGCGGGGAAGTTCCTGCATCCGTCGGCGAGGGTGTTCATCAATTTCGATCCGTCGGTGTTCAGCGACAGGGAGCTGACCGAAGCCGCGCTGCGCGACATGCGGCTCGTGCTCCACGAGGCGGAGATCGAGCCGGAGAGGATCGTCTGCGAAGTGACGGAGCAGCGGACGGCCTCCCAATCGACGCTGTTCGCTTTCGTCGAGGCGCTGCGCAAGCATGGGTTCAGCATCGCCGTCGACGATTTCGGCGCGGAGGATTCCGACATCCACCGGATCGAGCGGCTGAGGCCCGACATCGTCAAGTTCGATGCCCACTGGATCAACTGGCTGATGAACTCCGGCCCCGGCTATGCCCTGCTCGCCGGGATGGTCGAGTCCTTTGCGCGCCAGGGCATCCGTACGGTCTTCGAAGGCATCGAGCACGGCTGGCAGTTGGAGCTCGCTGAGAAGAGCGGCGTGTCGATGGTACAGGGCTATGCGATCGCCTATCCAGAGACCGTCCCTACAGTCTTCCCTTTTCCATCGCCCGAGGTCGCCGCCGACCGGGACGAGGAGAAAGCCGGCACGACGACAGCGGCGCCGGCCGCATCGCCACGGCGGGCACGGTCGTTCGGCCGCCGAGGTTCCGCTCCCGGTTAATACCGAGGATTGCAACATCGAAATTCACGGCTTGCAAAGAAATCGTCGGGATATTCGCCCGCGGCAATCGCCGGTTGGCGTCGTGGCCGCGTGCGGAGGGGTAATTGACCGGTCGACTGATCTTCGACAACGAAATCCTGGTCGATGAGATCGGCCTGCGCACAGCGCGGTATCGTGACGTCCACATCAAGTCCGCTTACCAGCCGGTCTGGCGTTTCCGCGACGGCGTGCTGCGCGCGCGGTCCGTCGAGGCATTTGCCCGCGTGTTCCGGGAGGGCGCTCCCGTGCCGGCGGTCGAGTTCCTGGCACAGGTCGAGCCGGACGAGAGGTTTTACGTCGAATGGCTCTGTCAGACGCTCCACCTCGAAAACTATCCGAACATCGGCGCCTCGGGCGTCGAACTTTTCTTCAACTACGATCCCCGTGTGAACACCGATCTCGACCGGTCGATCGCTCAGCTCGGCGAGATGGCGGAACGCCTCGGCCGCCTCGGCGTCGACTCAGGGCTGCTTGTCTGCGAGATAACGCAGGCCGACACGCTGGACCGCGACACATTCGTGCGCCTGGCGGCTGAAATCCGTCGCCTCGGCATGCGGCTCGCCATCGACGGCTTTGGCGTGGCCAATGCCACGCTCGACCATGTCAGGACCGTCGCGCCCGAATTCGTCAAATTTGACGGCGCCTTCCTGCGCCGCGTGATGGAGGAGCCGGCCGCGTTGCACCTGCTTTCCCGGCTTTCGAACAGCCTCAAGGCGGCCGGAGCGCTGGTGATCTTCGAGGGACTCGAGACGCCGGGCCAACTTTTGACCGGTATCGAGACGGGCGCCGACTATCTGCAGGGCTTTCTTCTCGGCAAGCCGGAACTCGCCGGATCGCACTTCGACGACCGGCCATGGCGGATCGAGCATTTCACCGGCCTCGGCGATCGCGTGGTACCGCTCTACGCCGCCAGCTGATCCATCAGCCGCGCTGATCTCTTCCTCATTATTTCTCGCTGGTTCGCCGCCCGCCGGCGAGGCACAGTCGCGGGGGAGAGCAAAGGGGAACGACGATGATCCGCATCTACGGAATGGCCGACAGCGGCAACTGCTACAAGCCGCGGCTCCTGCTGGCGATGCTGGGGCAGCCCTTCGAGCATGTGGAGACCAGTTCGCGCGACGGCACCACCCGCTCGCCGGCCTTCCTCGCCAAGAATGCCAACGGCAAGGTGCCGTTGCTGGAGCTGGAGGACGGGCGGTTCCTGGCGGAGTCGAACGCAATCCTGCTCTATCTCGGGGAGGGCTCGCGCTTCGTCCCGTTCGATCCTTATGAGCGCGCTCTGGTCTATCAATGGCTGTTCTTCGAGCAATACAGCCACGAACCGCTGATCGCGGTGCGCCGGTCGCTCGTCCTTTATCCGGAGCGCGCCGCGCTGGCGACGCCGGAGCGGATGGCGAGCCTTCTCGACGGCGGCCACAAGGCGCTGGGCGTGATGGAGGCCCGGCTGGCCGTCGAGCCATGGCTTGTCGGCGACGAGATCGGCGTGGCCGACATCGCGCTCTTCGCTTATACGCAGCACGCCGATATCGCCGGCTACGACATGGCGCGCTTTCCAGGCGTCGTCCGCTGGCTCGACCGGGTGAAGGCCGCTCCGGGCTATGTCGATCTCGATTGGAAGCCGGCACAGCATTCCGCGTTCGGCGGCTGATTGGAAAGCAGGCGAAGCAGGAGCGAAAGAGGAGCGAACTTTTGATATAGACATGCGCAGCCGTGCATGTTGTCATCCCCCCGTAATAAAGCATGACCAAATACGACCGGTGATCAACCGGCTATCTTACGGGAGAGAATGATGAGAGTCCCCACACTGCTTTCGCTTGCAACCGCGCTCACCGCGCTGCCGCTCATGTCCGGCTCGGCCTTCGCCGTGACGGAAATCACCTGGTGGCACGCGATGACCGGCGCCAACAATGAAGTCGTCGAGACGCTTTCCAAGGAATTCAACGAGAAACAGACCGAATACAAGGTGACGCCGGTCTTCAAGGGCACCTATCCGGAGACGCTGAACGCCGGCATCGCCGCCTTCCGCGCCAAGCAGCCGCCGCACATCATCCAGGTCTTCGACGTCGGCACCGGCGTGATGATGGCCGCAGAGGGCGCCGTGAAGCCCGTCGCCGAGATCCTGTCGATGGGCGGCAAGGCCTTCGACAAGAGCCAGTATCTGCCGGGCATCGTCGCCTACTATTCGAAGCCGGACGGAACGATGCTGTCGTTCCCGTACAATTCGTCCTCGCCGATCCTCTACTACAACAAGGATATCTTCCAGAAGGCCGGCCTCGATCCGGAGACCCCGCCGAAGACCTGGCCCGAAGTGTTCGAGGCGGCGCGCAAGATCAAGACCTCGGGCGCTGCGGCCTGCGGCTACACCTCGACCTGGCTGACCTGGATCGGCCTCGAGAACTTCACCGCCTGGAACAACCTGCAGTACGGCACCAACGAGAACGGCCTCGCTTCGACCGACGTGGAGCTCACGTTCAACACCGAGCCTTTCGTCAAGCACTTCCAGACCATCGCCGACCTCGCCAAGGAAGGCGTGTTCCGTTACGGCGGCCGCACCTCCGAGGCCAAGCAGCTCTTCCTGTCGCAGGAATGCGGCATCTTCACCGAGTCCTCCGGCGGTCTCGGCGATGTGATCAAGTCGGGCATCAAATACGGCCTCGGCCAGCTGCCCTACTATCCGGACCTAGAAGGCGCGCCGCAGAACACGATCCCCGGCGGCGCTTCGCTGTGGGTCTTTGCCGGCAAGTCCGACGAGGAATACAGGGGCGTGGCCGCCTTCTTCGACTTCCTGTCACAGACGGAGATCCAGGCGCGGCTGCATCAGAAGTCGGGCTACCTGCCGGTCACCATGGCCGCCTATGAGGCCACGAAGTCGTCCGGCTTCTACGAGCAGAACCCGGGCCGCGAGATCCCGATCCAGCAGATGATGGGCAAGGCCCCGACCGCCAACTCGAAGGGCGTGCGCCTGGTCAACCTGCCTCAGGTCCGCGACATCGAGAATGAGGAGTTCGAGAAGATGCTAGCCGGCGAGCAGACCGCGCAGCAGGCGCTCGACAACGCCGTCAAGCGCGGCAACGAGGCGATCCAGCAGGCCATCGGCAACTGATAGCCGGAACGAAGGGGCGTCGCGCACAGCGGCGCCCCCGATCTTCAGGAAAGCTGGAACCGCCCTTGTCCTCGCGCGTCACCTTCCCGAACAAGATCCTGCCCTATCTGCTGCTCGCGCCGCAGCTCGCGATCACGCTCATCTTCTTCTACTGGCCGGCGAGCCAGGCTCTCTACCAGTCCATGCTGCGCGAGGACCCGTTCGGCCTGTCGACGAAGTTCGTCTGGTTCCAGAATTTCGCGCGTGTCCTCAAGGACCCGAACTATATCAATTCGGTGCAGGTCACGGCCGTCTTCTCAATCGCGACCGCGGTCATCTCGATGGCGGTGGCGCTGGTGTTGGCCGTGATGGCCGATCGCGTGGTGCGGGGCAGAGGCGTCTACCGGACGCTGCTGATATGGCCCTATGCGGTGGCGCCGGCGATCGCCGGCATGCTGTGGCTGTTCATGTTCAACCCGACCATGGGCAGCTTCGCCTACATGCTGCGCGGGGCGGGCTACAACTGGGACCCGCTGCTCAACGGGCCGCAGGCGATGACGTTGCTCATCTCGGCGGCGGCCTGGAAGCAGATCAGCTACAATTTCCTGTTCTTCGTCGCCGGGCTGCAGGCGATCCCGAAATCGTTGATCGAGGCGGCGGCGATCGACGGGGCGGGGCCGACGCGGCGGTTCTGGACGATCGTCTTTCCGCTGCTTGCGCCGACGACCTTCTTCCTGCTGGTCATCAACACGGTCTACGCCTTCTTCGACACGTTCGGCATCGTGCACGCGGTCACCGGCGGCGGGCCGGGCAAGGCGACCGAGACACTGGTCTACAAGGTCTACAATGACGGCTTCGTCAACCTGATCCTCGGCGACAGCGCCGCCCAGTCGGTAATCCTCATGATCATCGTCATCGCGCTGACGGCGTTCCAGTTCCGCTATGTCGAGCGCAAGGTGCACTACGGATGATCGAGAACGCACCCATCCGCCGCGCCATCGCGCATCTGGTGCTGATCCTCGGCATCGTCGTCGTGGCGTTCCCGATCTACTACACTTTCGTCGCCTCGACCCACACGCTGCAGACCATCCTCAGGCCGCCACTGCCGCTGCTGCCGGGCGCCGAGTTCTTCCGCAACTATGCGGAGGCGCTGTTCGGCGGCGTCGGGCGCATCGGCGGCGTGCCGGTCGGAACGCTTCTGTTCAACACCACCGTCGTCGCGCTGGCGATCGCCATCGGCAAGATATTCATCTCGATCCTGTCGGCCTATGCGATCGTGTTCTTCAACTTCCCGTTCCGGATGACGGCGTTCTGGCTGATCTTCGTCACGCTGATGCTGCCGGTCGAGGTGCGCATCCTGCCGACCTACAAGGTGATGGTCGATCTCGGCCTGATCGACACCTATACGGGCCTCACCCTGCCGCTGATGGCATCGGCCACGGCGACACTGCTGTTCCGGCAGTTCTTCCTGACCATTCCGGGCGAGCTGGTCGAGGCAGCGCGCGTCGACGGGGCGGGGCCGTGGCGGTTCTTCAAGGATATCCTGCTGCCGCTCAGCCGGACCAATATCGCCGCGCTGTTCGTCATCCTCTTCATCTATGGCTGGACGCAGTATCTGTGGCCGCTGCTCGTCACCAACGACAACCAGATGAATACGATCGTCATCGCGCTGCGAAAGATGATCTCCTTCGCCGACGCTGATACCGAGTGGCACCTCGTGATGGTGACCTGCGTGCTCGCCATCCTGCCGCCGATCCTGGTCGTCGTCCTGATGCAACGCTGGTTCGTGAAGGGCCTGGTCGAGACCGAGAAATAGGAGAGCCCATGGCGACCGTCGCGCTGAAGGACGTCCGCAAGAGCTATGGCGACCAGGAGGTCATCCATGGCGTCGATCTCGACGTGAGGGACGGCGAGTTCATCGTCATCGTCGGGCCGTCCGGCTGCGGCAAGTCCACCCTGCTGCGCATGGTGGCGGGGCTGGAGCGCATCACCAAGGGGCAGATCTCGATCGGCGGCAAGGTCGTCAACGAGCTCGAGCCGCGCGAGCGCAACATCGCGATGGTGTTCCAGAATTATGCGCTCTACCCGCACATGTCCGTCTTCGACAACATGGCCTACGGGCTGAAGATCGCCGGCCTGTCGCGCGAGGAGATCAGGGCGCGCGTCGGCAAGGCGGCCTCGATGCTGCGGCTCGAACCGTATCTCGATCGTAAGCCGAAGAACCTTTCGGGCGGCCAGCGCCAGCGCGTGGCGATGGGCCGCGCGCTGGTGCGCGAGCCGGCGGTGTTCCTGTTCGACGAGCCGCTGTCCAACCTCGACGCGAAGCTGCGCGTGCAGATGCGGCTGGAGATCAAGACGCTGCAGCGCGACGTCGGCACCACCTCGCTCTACGTCACCCACGACCAGGTGGAAGCGATGACCCTGGCCGACCGGCTGGTGGTGATGAACGAGGGTGTGGCCGAGCAGATCGCGACGCCGATGGAGGTGTATAGCGCGCCTGCGACAACATTCGTCGCCGGCTTCATCGGCTCGCCGGCGATGAACCTGATGGCGGGCGAGATAGCGGGCGGCGCGGTCGCGCTTCAGGCAGGAAGCCGCATCGCGCTGCGCGAATCCGTCATTCCCGAGGATGGCCGCAAGGTGCTGTTCGGCTTGCGGCCGGAGCATGTGAAGGCGACCGCGCCATCGGAGGCCGATTTCAGCCTGACGGTTGCCGCCGTCGAGACGCTGGGGGCTGACACGCTGGCGCATGGGCGGATCGCCGGCGAAACCGACTTTGTCGCGCGGCTGCCGGGCGGGATGCCGGTAGCGGTCGGCGAGACGATACCGCTTGCCATCGAGCCGGGTGCGGCCCATCTCTTCGATGCGTCGAGCGGCAGGCGGGTATGACGCTGACTGGCGTCTTCGGCACATGTCATATTTAGTTGCCGCCGGATTCGGCAGGGGCTAACCAGCGGGCATGACCAACGACGACGATCTTTCAGCTTCTGCGACGGCCGACGCCCACCTTGCGGCGATCGTGGACTCGTCTTTCGACGCCATCGTCAGCAAGGATCTGAACAGCATCATCACCAGCTGGAATAGGGCAGCAGAGCGGCTGTTCGGCTATACGGCGGAGGAGGCGATCGGCCGCTCGATACTGATGCTCATCCCCGACGACCGCCGGCAGGAGGAAGTCGAAATCATCGCCCGCATCCGGCGCGGCGAGCCGATGCCGAGCTTCGAGACGATCCGCAAGCGTAAGGACGGCTCGATGGTGCCGGTCTCGCTGACCGTCTCGCCGATCCGCAATCCGTCCGGGCGAATCGTCGGAGCTTCGAATATCGCGCGCGACATCACCGCGACCAAGGAGAGCGAACGGCGCATCCGCCTGCTGATGCGCGAGGTGAACCACCGAGTGAAGAACCAGTTTGCCGTCATCCTGTCGATGGTGCGCGAGACCGGGCGCCGCACAACCGATCCGCGGGAGTTCGAGCAGCGGGTGCGCGACCGAATCATGGCGTTGTCGCGCTCGCACGATCTTCTGGTCAACTCGGATTGGGTGGGGGCGTCGCTCGCCGAACTCGTCGAGGAGCATTTGAAGCCGTTCGGCCGCGAGAACCAGACCAGGATCGAGGGGCCGGCGCTCAGGTTGAGCTCCAATGCGGTGCAGAATCTCGGCATGGCCTTCCACGAGCTCGGCACCAACTCCGCCAAATATGGCGCGCTGTCGTCCGACGCGGGGCGGCTCGAGGTGACGTGGCAGATCGTGGCGCGCGAGGACGGCCTCAGCGACCTGCAGCTGACATGGAACGAGACCTTTCCGCCGCCGCCAGGCGAGCGGCGCTCCGATCCGTCGCGCAAGGGCTTCGGCACGGTGGTGCTGCAGCGGGTGACGCCGCAGTCGCTCGGCGGGCATGCGACGATGAAGCGGGAAGGCGGCACGGTGACGTGGACGCTTACCGCGCCGATGGAGACAGTGAGCGCGTCCGAGCGGGAATAGCTTGCCCGGCCGCCATCTCCGCCTGCCGCCGGACCGCCTGGAGCGATCACACAGAAGCAGGGGGCGCGCGTCGCGCTCCGCCGTCAGTACATCCGTGACTTGCAGAAAGCGTGCGGACCGTGGTCCGCCGCGCGCCGGGAGAGGCCGCCAGGGCCGGCGCACCGCTCCGGCCGGCATCGGCCTCCGCGGTAGCACCCAGCGTCCGGAAGAAGAAATCCATCGAACACCGTTGGACGGGATATGGGTGGGCATGGATGATTTTGCAAGGTCGGGCCCTTCGCAGCGGGATCGCGCGCCCTATCTCGGTCATGATCGACGTGCTTCAATCACGCCGACCCGCCGCAGGTTCAGGAGGCTTACATGCGAACCGCACTCATCGCGCTGACCCTCGTCGCCACCGTTCTGCCGGCGCAGGCGATCTCGCGCTACAATTCGATGCAGATGTCTTGCGGCGAGGCGCAGAGCCGGATCCGGGAAGAGGGCGCAGTGATCCTGCGCTACCGCTCGGCTCGCGATCCCTCGCTGCCGCTCTACGATCGCTATGTCGCCCATGACGGCTACTGCCAGCGCGGCGAATACGCCAAGCTGGAAGTGGTGCCCACGTCGGACACCAAGCGCTGCCGCGTGCTGAAGTGCATGCAGAGGACGTATTATCCGTTTGATGAGTAGGCAGTAGGCAGTAGGCAGTAGGCAGTAGGCAGTAGAGGAAGATCTCTCTCGCAGCCCGGATTTCTCTGGACTGCCGGATCGCGTGGAGTTTTTTCCTACTGCCTACTGCCTACTGCCTACTGCCTACTGCCTACTGCCTACTGCCTCACCCAAACAGATCCCCCTGCGCCGGCGTGGCGATGGCGCCTTCGAGGCGGAGCATCTTTTCCTTGGTCGCAGCACCCCCGGGCGCGGAGAAGCCGCCGATCTTGCCGCCGGCCGCCAATACGCGGTGGCAAGGCACGACCAGCGGCACCGGGTTCTTGCCCATCGCCTGGCCGACCGCCTGCGCCTGGCCGGGGAAGCCGGCGCGTTCGGCGAGCTCGCCATAGGTGAGCGTCTCGCCATGGCGGAGTTTTCTTAACGCCGCGTAGATCGCCCGGCGCAACGGCTCGACCGGGCCGAAATCGACCGGAACGGCCGAGAAGTCGACCTGTTCGCCCTTTGCATAGGCCTCGATCCTGGCCGCCAGTTTCGCAATCTCGGGTGGGAGCTTTGCCGCGCGCGTCGAGGCGAGCCGCCGCGTCAGCGCCTTCTCGGTCTCGGCCGCGTCGCCCGCCGGCAACTGCAGCCGCACGACGGGAGCGCGATTCGCTTCGGCGCGCCAGGCAAGCCCGATCGGGCCGAGCACCGTGTCCAGCACGGTGTGGAACAGGGGTGAAGAAGCATCCATGGGCCGCTCCATGAAACGGGCTACCATCTTACAGCGAGTCCCGCAGTCGAACAATCCGGGAACATTTGCCCGGCAAAAAGCCGCGGATTGCGCCGGGTTGCGGGAAGGGGGCCGCGCGGATTACGATTCGCAGCCTTCGTCTCATTCCCGCCAGAAATCGGCTGCAATCGGGACAAACGCCAACGAGCCTGGAGTTCCGCGCTGTCCGTCCGCCGTCTCTTCTTGATCGCCTGCACGGCCGGACTTGTGTCGGGCTGCGTCTCCGGCGATCTGGCGTCGCTCGCGCCGCAACCGTCCCTCCAGCCGCAGGGGGCGACCTCCTCTCTCGCCGTGGCCGACATCGACGCGGCGGCGGAGAACTTCGCCGGACTGCCGCTCGCTCCGGCGGCTCCGGCCGTTGCCGCCGCCATGCCGGAAGGTGCGGCACCCAAGGGTGACCGGGTCGTGGCGCAGCAGCCTTCGCCCGAGCGGCTGTCGCAGGTGGCGCTCGCCACTCCGCAGAACAATGCCGCCGCGGCGATCGCGGCCGCCGTTCCCGAACAGCCGTCCGGCGGCGAGGTGAAGGTGGCGGCGTTCGCGCCCTTGCCGCCGCGCTCCTCCGGCGCGCCGGTCGATGCACTGATCGCCAAATATGCCCGCCACTACGACCTGCCGGAGGCGTTCGTGCGCAAGGTGGTCAAGCGCGAGAGCAACTTCAACCCTAAGGCTTACAATCGCGGCCATTGGGGGCTGATGCAGATCAAGCACCAGACGGCGCGCGGCATGGGCTATCGCGGCTCGGCCGAGGGCCTGTTCGACGCCGAGACCAACCTGATCTATTCGGTGAAATATCTGCGCGGAGCCTATCTCGTGGCGGGCGGCGACGAGCGGCAGGCCGACCGGCTCTACCAGTCAGGCTACTATTACCACGCCAAGCGGGCCGGGCTGCTGGACGAGACCGGGCTCGGGCGGGACCGGGTGCGCAAGCGCAGGCAGTAGGCAGTAGGCAGTAGGTTTCCGCTTCTCCCGGGTCCGGCGATTACGCCGATTTAACGCCTTCGTGCTTACAACGGGGGCATGTTCAAGAAGAAGGCAAAGACAGCGGCGCCGGCGGCGTCTCCCGACGCGCCGAAGAAGCGCTCGATGGTGAAGCTCGCGCTGGTCGCCGTGCTGGGGCTCGCCGTGCTGGGCGGGGGCGGCTATGGCGCCTGGGCCTATCTGCTGGCGCCCGCGCCCGAGCAGCATGTCGAGGAAGAGGGGCATGGCGGGGTCGATCCGCAGAAGGTCGCGGCGCTGAAGGCGGAAGCGGCTGCCGAGACCTCGGCCACCTACAATTTCGCCCTGTCGCAGATCCTGAAGGGCCGTTGCGGCGCGCTCAAGGTCGACGCGCTGAAGGAGGCGAGCGACGCGGAAGCCGTGCATGACGGCCTGCTGGTGCAGATGTCGTGGCTGGCGGCGCTGCGCCGCGCCGGCACGGTGACGGAAGCCTCGTGCGACCGGATGCTGGCCGAGATCGACCGCGCCGAGGTCAAGGCCGAAGGCGGCGGCGCGCCGGCCGCGGGCGGCCATGGCGAGAAGCCCGCCGGCGGGCACTGATCCGGAGGGACGGCCCGCTCGGATATCCCCGGCCTTGCCGATCCGGCGCTTGAGGTCGAGCGCCCAGGCGCGGCCTTCGTCGCCGCCCCACAAAAGCCAGGCGATGCGGCCGGCCGACGGCCCGTCGTCATCGCAGAAGTTGCGCCCGCGCTTGTCGACCTTTTAGCGGGCGAAATAGCTGACCATGCGCCGGATGGTGTCCGGCGTGAGCGGGCGCGCCATTCGAGGCCGCACGCTGCGTTCTGCGCGACGATGTCCGGCGGGGTGAAGTCGATCTCCTCCATGTGCCCGAGATACGGCCCGCCGGCGGATAGGTCTAGCGAGGACCCCGAGCAGCAGCCGAATATTGGAGCAACTGTCACACAGCCTTAGCCGCACTGTCATCGGAGGCGGATAGCCTCGCCGTGCCCCCTTGAAACTTAACGGAGACAACAGTGCGCGAAACAGTCCTCAAATCGCTTGCACAGCTGTGCAAATCCATCGCGGCGCTGGGCCTTCTGGCCCCCGTCACAGCCGCCTTGCCAACGCCGGCCCTGGCGTCCGATCTCACGGTCGGCAGGGCCTGCGGTTCCATAGCGTCCACCTGCAACAGGTGCATCGAGGACGTGCCCGACTCGGTCAATGCGCTTCGGGACCATGGCGACCCGCTCGGCTTCTTCACGATCGGGGACCCAGTCGGCAACGCCGCCTCGAACCGGCACTGGCAGGGCGTGCAGCGGCTGAACGGCGCCGGAAAGGCCTATCTCGCCATCTCGCGCTCGAACGGCAGCAACAATACGGTGCCGTTCTCGGTGGTGCATATGGGCGCGGAGAACGACACCGGCGGCCGCTGGCGCTCGAACAAGCTTTCCCACTCGTCCTACCCGGCCACAGCGCCCGACGTATCGGCGCAGATGCTCGCCGACGAGCCAATGCCGTCCGACCTGGCGTTCAAGCATTCCGGCGGGTTGCAATCCAGCGGCGACATCCTCGCCGTCGCGCTCGACGGGTCGCTGTCAGGCGCCAGCAACGGCCGCGTGCTGTTCTACAATGTCGGCCAGCCGACCAGCCGGCTGCTCTATCCGCCGCGCATCACCACGCAGACCTCGGAGGCCGGCTCCGTCGGCATCACCCAGTTGCAGGACGAGACGTTCCTGGTGGTGACCGCGCGCTCGGGCGCCAACACGCTCGAGTTCTACCGCTCGAACTCGGCCTATCTCAACCAGCCGACCACCACCTTCTCGTTCGTCGACGGCTGGCACGAATCCGAGCTGCAGCAGTCGACGATCAACGACTGGGAGTTCGGCGACTACCAGAGCCTGCAGTTCATCACCCAGTGCGACGGCAGCCTGTTCCTGGCCGGGACGCATATGAACACGTCGGTGGTGATCGGCATCGGACAGGACTGGCTCGACCTGTTCCGGGTGACGGATTCGGCCGGCCAGATCATGCTGAGCAAGGTGGCGAAGAGGCACCTCTATTGCGGCTATCCTTCGCCGGGCTACGGCACGGGCACCAACACCCACTGCAACCTCGACGCCGCCGGCGGCGTCTATGTCGACACCAACGGCAAGCTGATCGTCTACGGCGTCGAGCACGACAATTCGGGGCCGAGCAGCACGGTGAAGATGATGGAGTTCCGCTCGATCTTCCCCAACAGCAGCCAGTGCACGTCGGACATCCAGCAGGCCTTCATCGAGCTCTACGACGATTCCGACTTCAGCGACCGCGGCCTGATGATCGACTATGCCGACTATGGCAAGCGCCGCTACGACGACCTGAAGAAGGTGGAAGGATTCGGCGACAAGACGTCGGCGGTGCGCTGGTGCGTGCCGAGCGGCTGGCGCGCCCGCATCTACCAGCACGACACGTTCGGCGGCAGCTACAAGGAGTTCACCGGCATGGGATCGCAGAATCTGAACGACATCGGGTTCGGCGACAAGACGTCGTCGGTCCGGTTCGTCTACGTCGGCGGCTGACCGGATCTCGCGGAGCCTCGTCGCTCCGCCGTGAATGAAGACGAACGCCGCGCCCCCGCGCGGCGTTTCGCCGGGGCGGTCAGCGCGGGACGCTGCCCGGCTCGGCGGGCCGTTCTTGCTCGACGTAAAGCTCCCGCGGCAGCGGCCGGCTGGAGCAGGCGAGGTGCATGTCGCGGGCGAACAGTCTGCGCTGCTTTTCCTGGTGCTCCTTGCTCGCGGCCGCGATGGCCAGGCCGTAGGGGCCCATCAGAGCGCCGGTGGCCCAGCTCATCGGCGGCTTGCGGCCGGCCTCGTAGTTCGCCGCCCGCGCGCGCATCTCGAAACACTGCGGCGAATGGAACTTCGGGTCCTGCTGCGGCAGCGAGGCGGCGTATCGCGCCGGCGACGTCGTGCACCCGGCGATTGCGAGCGCCAGCAGGCAGGCGGCGGCCGGCACGGCGCGTTTTGCGGCGGAAGAGGCGAGGGGACGGACGGCGGCGCGCGGCGCGGTCGCATATCGGGTGAACGGCATCGATACTCCATGCTCTGCCCAGCCACCCGTCCGCGCCTCTAGCGGAGGCGCACGCATCGCGCAAGCGGGAAGGGGCGAAGGGCCGATTGACCCGGCGGTACGATGCGGCGAGTTTCGGGCGGGCGACGGGTCGGCTGACAGAGGGCGTGCGGAGGCGTTGCGCGGGCGCAAGCGCACGTCGCGGGGGCGGACGGGAAGAGGGCTGCGGCGGCTGGCGTTAGGACGTGTCGAGGCGCTCGACCGCCAGCGCAAGCAGCGCGGCGGGAACGGCGATCGCGGGCCCGGCGGGGCAGCGCCCGGGCGGAATGACTGCCTGCCACTCTTCGCAGACCCCGTACATCAGCACGGCTAGGGCGGCTGCGAGCGCGCGAAAACTCTGCGCGAGGCGCATGGCCTCGGCGGCGCCCTCGAAGCGGCCCGGCATCTGCGCGGCGAGGTCGCAGCCGGTCAGCTCGGCGAGATAGTCCTGCGCGGCGGCCTCGGCGGGGCGCAGGATCCACAGGACGAGACAGCAGACGAAGTGGCAGCGGCCGCCGGCGCGCTCCGCGAGATCGGCCAGCGACAACAACCGCGCCACAATGCGCCGCACCGCCTTCCTGTCCATCTCCCAGCCCATCCCGGCCTCCTTTCCGCGCTTAGTATGGGGCGAGGGGCGAAATGTGGGATCGATTTTGTGCGGGGGAGGGGCGGTTTTTGGGGGGCGGGGCGTGTGGCGGGCGGGTAAGTAGTTGCGGTATTTTGCTTTTTCCCGCTCGCGTCACCTTGCCGTTGCCGCGACTTTCTACGGGAGGGGCGTAAACTGTCCACCGGGGTGGCCCGTCCCGGCCGCCTGCCGATCGCGCCAACCGGCGGGTAGCAGCGACAGGACGAGACTGCGGACGGGGCGGGAGGGCGACCGGCGCGTCTGGCCCTAGAGCGTGAAGCGCGAAACTATCGTCGGCCGCGCCGCGCCGGCACCTGTCTCAGGTGCTGCCGGCCGGGGTGATCCGCAGGTTGTTCGGCAGGGGCGCGCTGGAGCAGGCGAGGTGGATGTCGCGGGCGAACAGCTTGCGCTTCTTGGCCAGATGGTCGCGGGAGGCGGCGGCGAGCGCCAGCCCGTAGGGACCCATCAGCGCGCCCACCGCCAGGTTCATCGGCGGCTTCTTGTTGGCCTCCCACTCCGCGGCCGCCGCGTGCTCCTTCTGGCATTCGGGCGAGCTGGCCTTCGGGTCGAACTGCGCGACGGAGGTGGGCGCCGGCGCGGAGGCGCAGCCGGCGAGCGCGAGGAGGCAGGCGGCGAGGAGGAATCGGGCGAGGGGCATCGATGCTCCATGTTCTCCCGCCCGGGACGGGATTAGCCGACGCGGGGGACGGGGGGCAAGGGGGAGGCACCGGGAACAGTTTGCATTCTTCCCGCCGAAGGGTGCTGAGGTTCATGCCGGGGCGCGGGCGGGAAAAAAGCAAACCGACTCCAGAGGTGCCGCCTGCAGACCCTGTCCTTCTCCCCCTTGTGGGGAAAGGTGGATCGGCCGAAGGCCGAGGCGAATGTGGGGTGTTGGAGGGCGTGAGAGGGCGCTGGGACGGATGCAACGGATCGAACTATACAAGAAGTCCGCGGAGGTGGCGGTATGGGGCACGCAAATTTTGCTTGTCGCGAACGTTGAGGGGGAGACGGAGCAGATAGGCGGAGGAGAGTGCAAGGTCTGATCGCGAAGACCCAGGATCGAAGAGCCTCATAAAACCGAACGCTGTTGACAAGCAACAACTCTTGCCCGCATTTTAAGGAGGGGGGTAATCATGTTTACACGTATCTCATTTGAGAATTATCGAGCTTTTCGGCGCGGCTCCATTAGGATCGCGCCAATCACGATATTGGTCGGAGCTAATAGCATTGGGAAGAGTAGTATTTTACAGCTACCTCTTCTGTTCAAGCAAACGTTAGACCAAGCAGATCACAAGTACCGAGCTGCTCTGAAAATACATGGGAAAGATGTGAGCTTCGGAAATGCGAGACAAGTTTTCCACGATCAGAACACAAACAATCGGATAAATGTGAGGTTTGATTTTCTAGACGAAACTCTTTATGAGCTTCTTCGCTCTCAGGTCGCGGAAAAACTTTCAGACGTATATGACGAGTTACTACAGAATTCGTACTACATAATCCGCATGGATCAAAAATCCACTCCAAAGGATATATCCCAAAAAATTAGAGTGGCATATGAACAACGAAGTTCTGGTAGGCAGAGAATCTCGGATTATAACTTGGCTGCAGATTTAATCAAACTTACTTCCAATCGTACCGGTGAAAAAGGCGACATCCGTTATCTCTTTCATCGATCTCTATCAAATATCGGCCAGCTGACTGCGACGGACTTTGAGCTAACCAAAGATTTTGTTGAGAAACTCAAGACGATCAGATCCCAATCATTTAGGGTCCGGACTCATAACCAGTAGCTGACGGTTGCGGCGATGCAGACGGCGGCGAGGAAGTTCGTAGCCAGTCGATCGTATCGGGTTGCGATGCGGCGGAAGTCCTTGAGCCTGCAGAACA